>Ga0326597_10008452_pt1 | contig 13886 bp, 16 predicted proteins | sample RVTome_12_FD_203789 | JGI IMG/M metagenome (GOLD analysis project Ga0326597, IMG submission 203789) | Soil microbial communities from uranium-contaminated site in the Upper Colorado River Basin, Wyoming, United States - RVT100D185 | ecosystem: Environmental > Terrestrial > Soil > Contaminated >... | reverse complement strand
GAATGCCCGCTGCAGCCAGCGCGGCATCGATCCTGGCTATCCTGGGGAGGCGCCACGCGCCGGCGAGAAACAGGGTGTCCTGCCCGTCCGCCTGTTCCAGCCAGCAATCACGAGCGGAAGCTGTATCCCGGATCAATTGTCTGAATTCACATCGTAAGGCACGCGCACAGTTTACTTCCTCCCGAGCTGCTGCAGCGCCTGTTCGAGGCTCAGCTTGGCATCGGGGTGCCCTTGCGCAGCGGCCTTGCGCAGCCACGCCATCGCCTCTTCACGGTCCTCCTTCACCCCCTTGCCGGCCCAGTAGTATTTGCCCGTCATCAGTTGCCCCCACCCGTCGCCGAGCCGGGCGGAGGCGAGGAAGTCCTGGAACGCGAGTTCCGCCCTGCCCTGCTGCTGGTAGCGCCAGCCGCGTTGATTGAAGGCGTGATTCGAGCCGGGGTCGACCTCGATGACGAGGCTCATCAACTCGATTGCCTCCTCCCTACTGCCGGCACTGGCAGCGACCGCGACCGCCCGGTCCAGGCAGTAGCGGATGTCGCGGGCCTTGGACAGCGCCCGCTTGACGTCGGCAAACGCCTCGGCATCGCGCTTGAGCTGGCTCAGGACGTAGGAGCGCTCGCACAGCGTGAACGCGCTCTCGTGGAGGCCGATCGCCTCGTCATAGAGCTTGAGGGCCTGGGCGTACTGCTTCGCCCGCTGGCGCTCGTCGGCACGGTCCGCCGGAATGCGCGCGGCGAGGCGCGCAACCGCGCCCGGATCTTGCAACTGGGAGCGCGATTCGGCCAGGAACGCCTCCATTTGCGCGTAGCTGCCGCCCCAGCGCGGCTCGAAGGCCGTCATGTGCGCGAGCCTCAACTCGATGCTCTGCGGCGCAAGCTTCACCGCCTCGAGATACTGCGCCCTCTCATCCTTGCGGCTGCCGCCGGTCCGCTCGAGGGTCATCAACGACAGGCGGCTTATGTAGGGCTTTTGTGTGAGCGTCAGGGAGCGCTCCAGATCCGCCCGAGCTTTATTCAGGTAGGACCGCATGGCGCGGATGTTCTCCTCCGGCGTGTCCTGGAAGTATCCGGTGCCGCGCGCTTCCAGCCCCTGGAAATAAAGGAAGCAGCCGCGCGCCGCCAGCGCCGGGTAGGAAGACGGGTATCTCCTGACCCATTCGTTGAACCGGGGTTCCGCCCCTTGCGCCACCTTGCGGAACGCCAGGTACGCGTTCTCGAGCCGCGGACTCAGCGCCGGGTCCGCCTCGAACGCCTGCTGATAGCCACCGAGCAATCGCTCGAGCTCCGCGTAGTCCGCCCGCTCGAGAAGCCCGATGATATGGCGCTGCACCGGGTCGACGGCGGCGAGCGCCAGCCTTGTCTTGACCGGCGGCGCCTCCGCATCCGCTTCGGTTTCGCGAGCGGCGTCGTCCTCCGCGCCCGCGGTTCCAGTGCCCTCGCGTGCGAGCATTTCCCGCTCCTCGGTCGGCGGATGCGAGGCGAGGTAGGTCGGCAAGCTTCCGCGTCGCGGCGCCTGGCCCTCCAGCCGCGCGAGTATGACGGCAAAGTGACGCGGCTCGATCCCGGCCTTCCGCATCATCTCGACGGCATAGACGTCGGCCTCGCGCTCGTGGTCCCGCGAATACTTGGTCTGCAACAGCAACGTGGGGGCCGCCGCCGCGAGCGACGTCGTCGATGCGATGTCGCCGGTCACGCCCGCGATGATGAGCGCCGTCGCGGAGCTCTCCAGCAGACGCCGCATGGTATGCCGGTGGCGGACATGTCCCAGCTCGTGCGCGAGCACGGCGATGACTTCCCGGTCGTTGTGCGCGAGCTTCACCAGCTCGTCTGTCATGACGATGATTCCCGACGGCAGTGCAAATGCATTCGGGCCGATCACGGGACTGGAACGAAATTCGAGCCGGTAGGGCGCGGCTTCGCCAGTGGCGCGCACCGCGGCGCCGAACCGGGTACGAAGCCGGTCCTGCCGTGTGGCGGACAGCTTGCTGGGTTGCAGGAAATACCGTTCCATGCCGCCAAGCGTCTCGCGGCCCAGCGCCGCTTCGGCCTCGACCGGAATGCGCGCGGCGATCGCCTCGACCGCGACCGGCAGCACGCGGTCGATCAGCAACCACAGCACGGCCACTACCATGGCGATGGCGACCACGGCGTACGCCGGTCGCGATTCCCAGCGATGCAGCACGATCTCGTAGCGGCGATCGCGCGTCATGCGGTCGACGGCGTCATTGTCGGACGTGACGCACGCGCCCCCGCCCGGGAGATAGAGCCAACGCGGCGTGTTCGCGATGCGCAACGACCTGCGCACTCCCCGCGCGTCGAATTCCTCGTTCACGTCGCGACCGATGACCTTGAGCCCTCCGCCCGCGATCATGACGCTCACCGGGTGCCTCCGGGAGGTCTTGCCGTCGAAGTAGACCGCCTGCAGTACGCTCATATCCCGAGATCCAGGTTGAAGATGTCGCCGAGCTCCTGCCCGGTGGCGCCGACCCGCTCGAGCGACGGATTCGCCTCATGGGGAACGTCGTCGGCGACGAACATCGTGAGGTTCTCGAGCCGGTAGCGCAGCGTCCGGACGACGGCCCAGGGAATGAGGAGCCCCGCGGTGGCGGCGATCGCGACCACGTTGCCGATGTACAGGCGCGCGAGTTTCGCGGCACGCAGCGTGCTCGCAAACCGGATCCCCGGCCCGTGGGCCCCGCTCCAGAGCTGATTGGTGGTGCGCGCCTGGATGAACGCATTGACAACCGCGTAGGCTGCGTACATCAAGACCGCAGGACCCACGAGTCCGATCCACGAATAAGCCTCGGGAAGCGCCTGGCTGCCGACCGCGAACCCCATCAGTCCCGCGGCCGGAATCGTGAGCGCGAACAGGATGATGGCGCCGAGAATATAGATCCCGAAGAACTCCCGCACCGAAACGTCACAGCCGAAATGAGTCGTGCCGAGCGCGTGGTGCGAGAGCACGAACGCCTTCTGGCGCGCCATGAACCAGGGATAGGCAAGACCCAGCGTGAGGCCCACGACGAGCGGCATGCCGATGTAGATCCGGACCGCCTCCCGCGGTGTGGCGGCGAAGTCGAAGCGCAGGCCCCGGTACGCCGAGTTGCGCGCGTTGAACATGAGCGCGCGCATGACGAGCCAGGGCAAGGCCAGGAAAAACACCGCCCACAACGCGTATCCGGACACCGGGTAGAGCTCGGCCGCGAACGCATAAATTACGAAGGCGACAAACGCGACGATCCGCCCTTTCAGTATCGTCTTCGGGCTCGCGAAGTAATCGAAGGTGTCGCCGTCGAGACGGGTGCTCCCGTAGAAATAGCGCTTCTTGCGGACCTTTGCCCAAGCCGAGTAGATGCCGAGCGTGATGAGCGTGAAGAAGAGGTTGACGATCCAGATGCGGAAATACTCGCTTGCCGAGCCGGTGAATTCCGGCCGGATGACCCGCTCGCCGGCGCTCGCCGCGCGGGCCGGCAACGGGCCCGATCGCGTCGCCGGCGTGGCCACTCCGCTGCTCAAGTGCTGTTCCCCTTTCGGAAGCACGGCGTCCCGCAAACCGAGCCCATTCTACCGCCCGTGCTTGACGCCCAAATTAAAAAGGGGGACAGCAATCGCTGTCCCCCGTCGAGCTATTTCCTCAATCCTAGCCCCCGGCACCCGTTTTCCCGGCTTCGCGCCAACGTTCCTCGCGTGCCATGCGCGCGAGATGCTGATACGCCTCCTTTGCCATCTGCACTTCACGCTCCCGGTCTTGCATGCGCAGCCTGGCGGCACGCAGCCGCTCCTCCTGCGCTTCGCGGGCCGCTTTCGCCTGGTCATTCGCCGGTCGCTGCCACCCGTAATGACGCATTTGCAGCAGGTTGCGGGTTTCGCGCCGGTATTCCTCACGAGCCAGGCGCGCTTCGCGCTCCTGCGCCTCGAGACGCTTGTAGGCTTCGCGACGGCGCTCTTCCTGGGACTTGCGCGCTTCCTGTTGCTGCTCGGCTTCCCTTACGACCTTCCAATCCTTGTCCTCGGCCACAACGCGCTTCGGCACGAGTCCGCGCGAGATATTCGAGAAAAATACGAGTATCAGCTGCGTGACACTTTCCGGGCTGGCGCGCTCGGCACCCGCGACGGTTCCACCGGGCATGGCGCTGCCCAGCAGACACGCTACCAACATGGCCAACAACCGCTTCATCGGCCATCCCCGGATAAAGTGCTTGAATCAAGCACGCCATCATGGTAACGGGAAAACGGTCTAACAACGGTTTAACAAGTTGACGGCACGAGGGATTTCTTGCGCTTCTGCGTCACAAATTCACATCTGATTTTCGGCGTTTGAGGAAGGAGTTCACGAACCGGCGGAGAAAAACGCGAAGGCGCGCGCCTCGATGCTTTGCCGCGGCGGCGCACTGGGCGGCGACTGTGGGTCGTCGAACGAAGTGTGCGGCGTGAAGCGCGCCCGCGAGCGCCCGTCCATTGTGGATGGGCATAGTCCGCAGCTCATGCTTGCCGGTCCGGCGGCGGCGGATGTTGTTCGGGCCGAAGGTCTCGTTGACGAGCGTCTCGCCGGTGTTGACCGTGTACGGAATTCCGGCTGTCAAGGACTGGCTCATCGGGCGTTGTGCGGTCAGATCTTGCGCAATTGCTCCAGCATCTCCTTGCTCTCCGGTATGGTGCCCGGGTCGTAGAGCTTCGCGTAGCGGACGACGCCCTTGGCGTCGAGCACGAAGGCTGCGCGCTTGTCCATGCCGCGCTCCTCGTTGAAGACGCCGTAGGCTTTGCCGACCGCCCCGTGCGGCCAATAATCCGAGAGCAAGGGGAACGGCACCCCGCCCAGCTTTTCGGCCCATGCCTTGAGGCTGGGAGCGGGGTCGGCGCTGATACACATGATTTCAACGTTCAGCTTCTTGAATTCTTCGTAGTTCGCACGGAACCCGTTGACCTGGTTCGTTCACCCGCCGGTGAAGGCAAACGGCATGAACGTGACCACGACCCGCCGGCCGCGAAAACTCGAGAGCGAGACCTTCTGGTCGGCGTGCGAGCCGAGCGTGAAATCCGGCGCTTCCGCGCCCGTCTGAACCGTCATGGGAGTCCTCCGTGTGGTATGTTTCAGCAAAAGCCGCCGTCAAAGAATACCCGCGCGCACCGCGGGGGGCAACAGGAACAGGCAAAGCAACCCGCCCGCGCGAAACCGTCACACCCAATCTCTCAACGCATGCCCGGGTGCGATTTCCAGGAACGGGACCCGCTCCGGTGCATACTTGGCAAATGGCACATCCCGATCGTTTCCTCCTTGCCGGCGTCATGGGCTGGCCGGTCATGCACTCGCGCTCGCCGCTTCTGCACAACTACTGGTTCGCGCGGCACGGGCTGGCCGGAACCTACGTGCCACTGGCGATCAGGCCGGATGGGCTCCCCGTGGCGCTGCGCGCGCTGCATCCGCTGGGCTTCGCAGGCGCGAACCTCACCATCCCCCACAAGCAGCACGCCATGACGCTCGTCGACGAAGTGGATCCGGTAGCGATCCGCATCGGCGCGATCAGCTGCGTGGTGGTGAGGCCCGACGGATCGCTTGTCGGCAGCAACAACGATTGCTACGGATTCATCCACAATTTGAAGCAGTCCGAGCCGCGCTGGCGGGCCGATGCGGGGCCGGTCGTGGTGTTCGGTGCCGGCGGCGGCGCACGCGCGGTGTGCTACGGCCTGCTGCAGGAGGGCGCGAAGGAGATCCGGCTCGTCAACCGCACGTTTGCCCGCGCCAAGGGCATCGCTGCCGAATTCGGCAGCGCGATCGAGGCTCTGCCGTGGGAACATCGCCACGATGCGCTTGAAGGCGCAGCGATGGCCGTCAACGCCACCAGCCAGGGCATGTCCGGCCAGCCTCCCCTCGACATCCGGCTCGACAAGCTGCCGACGAGCGCGCTCGTCGCCGACATCATCTACACCCCGCTCGAGACGCCGTTTCTCGCCGCTGCCCGCAAGCGCGGCAATCGTACCGTCAACGGCCTCGGCATGCTGTTGCACCAGGGACGTCCCGCCTGGAAAGCGTGGTTTGGTGTTGAACCTGAGGTAACGGCGGAACTGCGGGCGCTGATGGAAAAAAGCCTCGTCGCGCCCGGTAACTGAAATCTGAGGGCTCGTCGGTCAGACGCCAGTCGTCACTTCTAATCCAGCTTGGCGCGGAAATGATCCCACGTGCGCTTGAAGAGGCTCTGCGTCCACAGCTTCTCGCGGCACAGCGCCACCTCCTCCGCGCTGAACGCGTAGGGCTTGCCGATCTGCAGCGCCATGTACTGGCGGTAAGCGTTTTCCTCGAGGTAGTTGGCGAGCACGAACGCCTCCACGATGTCCTTGCCCACCGTTACCGCGCCGTGCGACTTCATCATCGCCGCCGGCCGGTCGCCGAGGGTGGCTGCCAGGCGGTCGGCCATCGCCCGGTTGTTGATCGAGTTCGGCGAGTCGAGCACCGGCAGCGGGTAGACCAGCGAGCCCTGCGCGTAGACCGGCAGGTAGCCGTGTCCGGTCATCGTGAGAAACGTGGACCACTTCGGGTGCGCGTGCACGACCGCCTTCACGTCTTTCCGCGCTCGGTAGATGCCGGCATGGAGATGAAATTCGAGCGGCGGCTTGCCGTTGCCCTCGATCACGTTTCCCTCCATGTCGATCGTGCAGATGTCCGCGACCGTGAGGCGGCTTCTCTGGCAGGAACCGATGTTGATCAGTATGCGGTCCTCGCCGAGGCGGATGCTGGCGTGGCCGTTGTAGTCGATGATGTCGGACCGCTCCAGCATGCGGATGCAGTCGACGAGCTGCTGCTTCAGCTCGGCCGCCGATCGAGCGTCCTCGCGCGGCTTCAATGCGGTTTCTGCCATGGATGCCTCCCCTGTCACCAGTTTACCTGGGCGCGCACCTGGTTTCGCCAGAGGTCCCAGGCGCGCTTGCCGGCGGTCTCGTTGACGGCGTCGGCAAGCCTGCCCTCCTCGCTGTCGAGCGCGGCAATCGGAGCCCCGTCCCCTAGCGCCGCCGTCCAGTGCTGGATGCGGGCATTGACTTCCGTGTAGACCGCGCGGAATACCGCCGACTGCAGTGTCGGCCCGCACGCCACGGCCCCGTGCGCGCGCATGAGCACGACGTCCTTCTTTCCCATGACCTTGGCAAGCGCCACCCCCTTCGCCCCGTTGCTGACCAGCATGTCGGTGGCGCCGAATGTCTCGCGGATGTCGAACACCGGTACACCCGCGGCGATGAAGGCCGCGTTGTGGAACATCGCCTGCATCGGCACGCCGACCAGCCCGAACGGGATGACCGCGGGCGAATGGCTGTGCACGACGGACATGATGTCCGGCCGGGCTTTGTAGATCTCGCCGTGAATGAAGCGCTCGAGGAAGCTGCCGCGGCCTCCGGCGTTGCAGGGATTGCTGTCGAGATCGTACTCGATGATGTCCCCGGGGGTTACCAGCGCCGGCGCGATCGAACGCGCCATCAGGAAGCGGTCCGGTGCCGACGGATGGCGCATCGAGACGTGTCCGAAGCCATCCACCACGCCTTGCGCGGCGAGAATGCGGCTCGCGGCCGCGAGGTCCCGAAGCAATTCGGCCGCAACCGCCCCGCCCGATGCGGGCGCTTGCGACGCGGCCACGGTTGGCCGGGTCATCCTTCCGCCTTCTGCCTTCATCCTTGCAATCTAGATCACGACCTTGGTCATCATGCCCTGCGGGAAAATCTCCTCGGGCTTGAAATGGCGGTGGGCGATGCCTTGCTGCCAGGTGTAGAGCGCCATCTGCTCCCAGGTCGGGCGGTTCTCCTCAATGCCGTAGGGGAACGGGTCGCCGCCGAACATCTCGCGCATGCTGCGCGCATAGGTGGGAAGCCACGCCAGCGGATAGCGCGACACTGCGGGGTCGAGCAGGCGCTCGAGGCTGCGGCGCTTCGATTCCAGGAACGCGTTGTAGAGATTGCGCGCGACCCACGGGTTCTCGTCCAGGACCCGTTTCCTCATCGCGATGATGTGCATGATCGGCCACACCCGGGTGCGCTCGTAGTATTCCTCCTCCATCTCGTGGTAGTTCGGAAACAGGCGCATCACGTCCGGATGGCCTTCGACGAAGCAGGTGGGCGGGCGCGCGATGATGGCGCAGTCGATCTCCCCCGCCGCCAGCAGCTCGCTCAGGGACTTCTCGGCGACGCGCGTGAGCTTCAACCTCTTGGGGAGGTTCAACTCGACCTTCTCGTCGCGGCCGGGAGCGTTCGCCCCCGCCTGGTACCAGTGCACGTCGGTCAGCTTCACGCCCATGTCGTTGTGCATCCAGCCGCGCATGTAGACGGCCGCGGAATGCGCCCATTCCGGAGAGCCTACTTTCTTGCCGGCGAGATCCTTCACCGTCTTGATGTTGCTCTTCCGGTTCACGTAGAAGGAGCTGAAGCGGAACAGCCGCGAGCACACGACGGGAAGTCCGATGATGTCGCTATCCTGGCGTGTCACCTGCGCGGCGAATTTCGCGAAGGAGAGCTCGGACACGTCGAACTCGCGGTTGGCGGTGAAGCGCGCGAAGCACTCGTGGTGGCCAAGGTTGAGCCAGTTGTGCTCGATTCCCTCGGCTTTCACGTAGCCCAGCCGGAAGTCGCGGAAGTGATCGTAGTCCGTGGTCGCGATGGAAAGCTTCAACTGCGGCATGTTCCCTCCCCAGGGAGCGTCTTATTCGATGTGGATGATAGCCGAGTCTCAGCCGTTCAGGTGCCGCTTGAAGAAGGCAAGCGTGCGCGACCACGCGAGCTTGGCGGCGGCCTCGTCATAGCGGGGCGTCGTGTCGTTGTGAAAGCCGTGCTGGGTGCCCGGGTACACGTGCATCTCGTATCTCACACCGTTCGCCTTGAGCGCCCGCTCGAAAGGCTTCCAGCCCGCGTTGACGCGATCGTCGTGCTCGGCGTAATGAATCAGGAGCGGCGCCTTGATCTTGGCGGTGTCCGCGGCGCTCGGCTGGGTTCCGTAGAATGGCACCGCAGCAGCGAGATCCGGGAGCCGTACCGCCAGTAAGTTGGCAATAGCGCCGCCCTGGCAGAAACCCACGGCGCCTATCCTGCCCGAGCACTCGGGGCGCGACTTGAGAAAGCCGGCGCCGGCAACCATGTCCTCGGGCTGTTTCTTGCGGTCAAGCGTGGCAAATAGCGCCCGCGCCTTGTCTTCGTCGCCCGGGTAGCCGCCCACAGGCGTAAGAGCATCCGGTGCAAACGCCACGTAGCCCTCCACCGCCAGCCGCCGCGCAACGTCCTCGATGTAGGGACTTAAGCCGCGGTTCTCGTGTATGACCAGCACGCCCGGGAGCTTGCCGGTAGCCGCTGCCGGCCGCGCAAAATACCCGCGCATGGTCCCCGAGCCGTGCGGCGACGGATAGGTCAGGTATTCGACCTTGATCTGGGCGTCGTTCGCAGCGACCTGCTGGGCCCAGGCAAAGTTGGGGCTGAGAGATTCCAGCATCGCTGCCGCCGTGAACCCGCCGATCACGTACCTTGCGGCGCGGTCGAGAAACTCGCGGCGGGTCATCACGCCGTGAACGTAACCATCAAAGAGATCAAGAACTTCCTGGGGAAAATCGCTCGCTTTCCTGCGCTCCATAGAAGGGGCTCCTTCGGTTGATGGATCGGGGGCCGCTAGTCTAATCGAAAAAAGAAATGTGGAAAAACCTACTGGCCGAAACGTGCTGCTCCCCTTTTGCGAGGCTACGAGATGCCTGAGCCGGTCACTGGGCCTTCACGGCGCCGATGATCTGCACCCGAATGGAGTACCCCTCGAGCTGCGTGGGGAGAGCTGCCTGGGTTTCAGGACGCGCGCGGTCAAGACCGATGACGATCACCTCGACTCCCCCGGCATCACGGCCGACGCCCACCGAGACGACACCAGGCAGCGCGAGAAAGCGGGGAGCGTGTTTCGCCTTCACATCATGGATAGTTGCAGGCATTACTCGTTCCCCGGCGTATCCCGTGCACGATATCAGCAGCACCAGCAACGCCGCAACGGCGCGCCTCATAACGTGAGCCCGAGCTCGGAAAATACGTGCTCGATGCGGTTGATGATCGTGCTGTTATCGCTTCCTGCAAACAGCAATCCGATCAAGCGGTTGTTATTGTCGAGAACGGCCGAGCCGCTGTCGCCGCCCTGGCTCATGGGGCCGGCCAGCAGCTGATCCGAAAACTGCGCCGTCTGGCCGGGGCCGTATTGCACGTTGACGGTCACGTCCACTTGCATGACTTCGCCCGCCGTGAGGCCGGTCGTTCGCCCGCTCTTCTTGATTGCCGTACCCAGACTGCCGGTCCCCGGGCCCGAAATCGCGCCGATTTCCAGGATTTCTTTTTTCACCAGCGTCGGTTCCAGGGGCCTGGCGATCGCCGCATCCACCCGATTCTCGGTGGCTTGGATATTGATGGTGCGATAACGCGTCTTGCTGCCGATCAACTGGCAGCCGGCGTTCAGCGCTGTGATGACGCCGCGCGCGAACTGGCATTCGCTGGGCGGCTCGAGAAACGTGATCGGTACGAAATCCTCCAGCGCCGCAATGTGATCGTCAGGAAATCTGCCGCCATCAACCGGCCCCGGCTGGAGGATCGCGTCTCCCCGCACCGCCGCGTTGCTGTTGGCGAGCACGTGATTGTTGGACAGGATGAAGAGCTGTCCTCCCCTTCGCACCAGGCATCCGAGGGTGCCGGCGGTGATGTCGCGATGTCCAATGCTGACCCCGCCCGGGGCCGGCCGGTGGCGTTCCGTTCGGGACTGGAACGCCCGGATGACGCCGGTGGCCACCACGTCGGTGGGGATGCCGTCGATGGTCGAAGGCACCTGGTCGCGCGTTGCGAGTTGGCTCAGGGCGACTTTCTTGGTGACGGAACAAACGATCGACAGCGCGTCGGTCTTTCGTCCCCGCGTGACCTTGTAGCCCACCCCCGTTGCAACGACATTCGTCTGGGGCAGAAGCCTGCTCCGACTTTTGACCAGGGCCGCTCTTACCGAATCGATATCATGTGCCATGGGGTCCTCCCTATTCAGGATTTCACGATTCTGATCACCGCCGAGTGCTCACGATTAGACAATAAATTCGCATGCGAAATGCATGCGGCAAAAAATATCGTCTGGATGAAATCGATGTCGCCTAATGACGACAGCACAGCAAGGAGATCAGAGTGAAATTACGCGAGCGGGATCGCGTGTTACGCGAACGGAGGAACAAAACGATTTAGCCACGCTACTGCGTGGTCGACCTTCACGGACCGCGCAGGTGAACGGCGCTTATTTCTTCCGGTCGTAGGTGAATTTCTGGCCGCCGATGCTGGCCTCGTACATCAGCCCGCCTTTGGCGACCGTGAAGATCGCCATGCCCCTGTAGTAGCTGGCCTTGGTCTTCGACGAGTGCTGGCTGCTACCCGCGCTTGCCGATGGCCCGGTGGTGCCCGCTTGCGCCGAGGCGCCCGCGGTGATCGCCACGGCCGTTGCCTGCGCGCCGAACTCGAAGTTGCCGCTGGTGAATTCGTCGAAAGCGCGCTTGTCCTCGAAGAAGATGATCTGGCTGTAGGCTTGTCCGCCCAGCTGGAAGCCGATGGTGAGCTGGGTCATCGAGGTGTCTCCCACGTACGCGCCCCGGGCGTACACCCGGCCCTTGCCGTGCGCGCCGCCGATGACGAAGCCGCCCTTGCCGACGGTGGGCAGCACCGCATAGCCATAGCTCTTGCCAAAGAACTGGCCGCTCTCGCCCGACTTGCGGAACACGTCGATCGTATCCGAGTATTCATCGGCGCGAGCCTGGGCAGCCGGGAATGCCAGCAGAAACAGCACCAGGAGATTACGCAATTGAACGTTCATGGTTTGCACCTCCTTATTTCTTGCCGCTGCAGATCTCCGTAGCGAAGGTCCTTGCGTAGTCCTTGTGGTCAAAGCCGGGCACGTTAAAGGTCCCGGCCTCGTCCTGAAAGATGAAAATGTGCTCGCCCTGCTCCTCGTACAGGGCATAAAGCTTCTTGGCGTTTATCCCGTGCTTGAATTCCTTACGCAGGAACTGCTCGATTGCTTTCTGCGCCACCGCCATGGCTTCCGTAACCGTCTCGTATTCGCCGATGCGCCGTACCTCCGGCTCCGGCTCTTGGTGCTTGCTTACGCCTTCGACAAAGTAGGTCACGGAAAAATGGGGACGGAGCCCGGTATTTTCGGACTCTGCAACGCAATCGCTCCGCCGTCAATGTCAGCGATTACCGCTCCCGCCCGGCCTCGTGGGCGATCTTTTGAACGGGCGAGAGCAGGTACTCGAAAACCGTGCGCGTGCCGAGGTGGATCTCGGCGCTCACCTGCATGCCGGGGACGAGGCGCAGCTGCGTGCCGTGGCTTTCGAGGTGGCTGCTCCCAAGGCTGATCAGGGCACGGTAAGCGGCTTCCTGCGCTGACTTGGATATCGGATTCCCCCCCTCCTGCCGATCCTTGGCGTCCGCTCCCACCTGCTTCACGGTACCGTCGAGCATTCCGTACTTCTGAAACGGATAGGCCGCGAGCTTCACCCGCGCCTTCTGCTCGGTCTGCACGAATCCCGCGTCGGCATTGCCGACCCAGACTTCCGCGACCAGCGGCTCATCGTGCGGCACCAGCGTGAGCAGTATGGTACCCGGAGCAACGACGGTACCGGGCGTATGAGTCGCGAGATCCTTGACGATGCCCGCTTGCGGCGCTTTCAGCTCGAGCAGCGAATGGCGGTGCTGCTGCTTGACCCAGTCCTGCTGCAGCTTGTGGTAGAGCGCTTCCGCTTCGACGCGCTCATTCTGCAGCTGCTGCCGGTAATTCGAGGAGATCTGCGCGATGCGCCTTTCCGATTGCCCGATCAGCGCTCTCAGGCTTGCCAGGTTCTGCGTCTGGGCGCGAAGGTCCTGCTCGCTCTCCATGTAGATGCGCTGCCGTTCCTGCGCGAGCAGCCTGCCCGCATAGCCCTCCCTGGCGAGCTTGTCCCAGGATTCCGCCTGTTCCTTGTAGATGGGAACGGTCATTTGAAGCTTTCCCTCGATCTCGGCCGCGCTCTTCAGGTCATGATGGGCCTTCGTGAGCATTGCCTTCTCCGTTCCGAGCGCGTCGAGATAAGCCTGGCGCCGCGCCTGGAGCTGGGCTTCGGTCTGGGCGTAGATGTCGTCGGGGTCATCAGCCTGGCGATTCAGAGAGATGCCGGCCAGTTCCGAATCGATGCGTCGCAATTGCAAGCGTTTCCTCTGCATTTCGGCATAAAGCGTCTTGCCGTCGGCATCGGAGAGCCTCGCATCCATCCGTACCAGCACCTGGCCGGCCGCGACTTCCTCTCCTTCCTTCACCAGGATTTCGCGCACGATGCCGGACTCGGCCGGCTGGACAATCTTGAGAAAGCTCTGCGGCACGAGCTTCCCTTCCGCCACCGCCACCACGTCGAGCCGTCCCGCGAAAGCCCACAGCAACGCCACTCCGAAGAGCGCGAGCACGGCGTAGAGCACCGCGCGCGGCAGCGGGGAAGGTGGCTGTTGCTGAGTCTTGATGATGTCGGGCGCGAACTCCGCGCCGTCGCCTTCCCCAATTCGCAGCCAGTTGAAGGATTTTGCCGATCGATTCATGTCCGCCTTCCCCTATCAGGAGCGCAGCCGTTGGAAACCTTCTTCCAGTCCCTGGAGCGCGCGCAGGCTTGCATTACCACGCGCCATACCGGTCGAGCCCGTATAACCGAAGCCGCCGCCAAGCGCACCGCTTCCCAGCAGCCCTTGCTCGTTGAAGCGGTACACCGCCCCGCGCTGGGCGTCGTCGTCGTTCTCGTTCGAAAGCCCGTTCCCGTAGCGCCCAACAACTTGCCAGCGGTGCGCGATATCCTGCTCGCTCAGATCCTCGCCGCGCCGATCCGAGCGCTCTAGTTCTCGCACGAA
>Ga0326597_10008450_pt1 | contig 13887 bp, 13 predicted proteins | sample RVTome_12_FD_203789 | JGI IMG/M metagenome (GOLD analysis project Ga0326597, IMG submission 203789) | Soil microbial communities from uranium-contaminated site in the Upper Colorado River Basin, Wyoming, United States - RVT100D185 | ecosystem: Environmental > Terrestrial > Soil > Contaminated >... | reverse complement strand
GGGGCCGTCCGCGGCCCCGCCGGCATTTTTTCGGTCCCAGCTCAACCTCCCTCGTCAGCGCAGCGCCTGTGTCTCTCGATCCCAATTTCAGCCAGTACTGGCTCTTTCACGTCGTCAACTACGTGCTGGCGCTGGAAATCTACACGATGTTCGGGCGGGTAGTGCTGGGCTTTCTGGCCCGCAACAACCCGAACAATGCCATCATGCGGGCATTCGTCGTCATCACCGAGCCGGTGATCCGCGCCTTCGCCTTCGCCACGCCACGCTTTCTGTTGCAGGAACTGGTGCCCCTCTACGTGGCCTTTCTGCTGTTCATCATCCGGGTGATCTTCGGGCTGGTGATGCTGAATCTCGGCATGGCGCCCAGCGTGGGCGGCGGCTGATCCGCCGCGCTCCCGGCTCACAGACCGCCTGGCATACAGCCCCACGAGTTCAGATCATTTTGCCGCATGGCATGCGGGGCGACGCTCCGTGCGCCGGCTTGGGCATGCGGCCCTGCACGCGCGGCTGATGCGCGGTCAATGGGAGTCCCCGCTTGCCTCGCCGCGTACGGGGGGCGTGACGGATGTGTGCCCCCACGGCTGGCTTGCGAGCGTTCGCGGAAAATCCGGCTAGTGCATGGCGCGATGGGCCTCCGCCTCGGCCAGGCGCAGCAGATCGCCCAGGGTCGACGCCCGGTTCGCGGCCAGGGCCAGGGCCAGCAGGTACAGCTCCGCCGTGGCCATGGCATCGCCCATGGCCGTGTGCCGCCCATGGACGGCGATGCCATGGCGCTGCAGCCAGTCGTCCAGGCCGCGGCGGTGCGGCGGCTGATCCGGCACCAGGGCGGGCAACAGCCAGGCCAGATCCAGAAACCGGTTGCGCAGTCCCGTGCGCAGGCGGCGCCGCACGGCCCGTTGCAGAAATGCCTGGTCGAATCCCGCGTGAAAGGCCACCAGCGGGGCGGCCCCCGCGTATTCCAGAAACTCCAGCACCGCGTCGCGGGGATGTTGCCCCTGGGCCTGTTGTCCGGGTGTGATGCCATGCACGACCACGTTGCGGCGTGAGCCGCTGAAGGGCTGGCGCAGCACCGCCGAGAAGCCCTCCCCCAGGCCCAGGCTGCGCCCCGTCACGGCGACGGCGCCGATGGCCAGAATGCGGTCTCGTCGGGGATGCAGCCCCGTGGTTTCCAGATCCACCACGATGCTGCGCAGCGCGCTCAGGGGGGTGTCCAGGCCGACCGTGGGCAGACTGCGCCAGGCGTCTCGGCGCTGCCGGTGCTCGCTATCCAGGCCGCGGGGCAGCCAGCGTGTGAGCCAGTTCATAGTTGATGATTCAGCGCGAGCAGGTCCTGGAGCTTGCGCGCCTGCCGAAACACTTCCTTCAGGATGCGACGCTCCAGCGGATTGAGCTGATCGGGATTGAGATGGTTGTGCAGGGCCTCGCCGCGCCGCGCCTGCTGCCGGTGCAGGCGCATGCGCAGCAGCTGCAGGAAGTCAAAGCTCTCCGTCCAGGCCGCCGGGTCCTCGGCAGGCACGGCCCGCGTCTCGGCCAGTCCCGCCAGCCGGGCCTGGGTATTTGTTGCCGCGATGCCGTGGGCCAGGGCCAAAATGCGGGCCCCATCGACAAATGGCGTGGCGCCCTGCAGCTTCAGATCCACCGTGTCGGGATATTCCCCGCCCCGTTCCACGGCAAAGTCGCGCACCAGGCCCAGGGGCGGGCGGTTGCGCAGCGCGTTCTGGGCCATCAGGCGCAGGAACACCCGTGCGCGCCGGGCGTGTCTGGTGAGCCAGTCGCGCAAGGCCTCCGCCGGGGCCGCGTCGCCGTACAGGCCGCGAAAATCGAAGAAGATGGCCGCATTGAGCAGATGTTCCGGTACGCCGCCGTCCAGCCACGCGCGGAAGCGCTGCCGCCATTCCGCCTCGCTGAGACAGCATTCCGGGTTGCTGGCCATGATGTTGCCCGGGCACAGGATGAATCCGCAGGCCGCCAGGGTCTCGTTGATCTGCCGTGCCAGGGGCAGCAGGCGCTCGCGCATGGCGTCGGCGTCCGCGCTGTCGCCGCAGCGGAACAGCATCCCGTTGTCCTGATCGGTGCGCAGGGTCTGTTCGCGCCGCCCCTCGCTGCCGAAGGAGAGCCAGGTGAAGGGCGGCGGCGGGACATCCTGGGCGGCCACGCACAGCTCGATGGCCCGCCGGGTCGTGTGGTCATTCAGATCGGTGATGATGCGCATCAGCGGCTCGGCCTGCACGCCCTGGGCCAGCAACTGGTCGATCAGCACCTCCACCCGCCCCGAGGCCTCCACCAGCCGCTCCGTGCTGGGTGCCGTGGAGATGGCCCGCACCAGGGCGGAGAGCCCCACACGCTGCATGGCGAACAGGTCCCGCTCGGAGAGCACCCCGGTGAGCACCCCATCCCGCACCACACAGACATGGCTGAAGCCGTGATGGGCCATCAGCGCCGCGGCCTCGTAGGCCGGGACCGTCTCATCGACACGCATCGGCTCGGGCGTCATCACGCGGGACACGGGCTGCTCCACCGGTGTGCGCGGCAGCACCACCCGCGGCAGCACGTCCCGCAGGGTCAGAATGCCCACGGGCTCGCCGCCGCTGCCGCGAACGACGATGCTGCCCACGTGCGCGGCATGCATCCGCTCCAGCGCCGTCAGCAGGGGCGTGTCCGCCGTGCAGGTGACCGGTTCCCGATGGATGAAGCTGCCCACCGGCTCATTGAGCGGTAGTGCCTCCAACATCTGGTCGCTGGTCGCGCCCCGGCTGAGTTGGGCCGCGCCGGCGATGAGCTGGGTGAAGCCTTCGGCGCAGAAAGCCCGGAACTCCGGGCTCTGCTGGAGGAGGGTGGTGAAGTCCTGCCGCGGCAGCCAGTAGCAGAAGGTGTCCGTGGCAGCCTGGTAGCGCACCGTGACCGGGCGCTGTTCCAGCAGTGCCTTGATGGGGAAGCTCTCGCCCGGCTGCAGAGCCATGGCGGCGGGCTGGCCTTCCAGCGCCGCCATGGGAAAACCCTGCACCCAGCCCTGCTTCACAATCACGTACCATGCGGCCTGTCCGTCCGCGGGGCCGAGAATGTCCTCCCCCGCCGGGTAGAAGCGCTCGCTCAGCCGGCCGACCATGAATTCCAGCACGGCCTCGCCCATGGCGTCAAAGGGCGGAAACTGACGCAGAAACGCCACCACGGCGCTGGGAGTATGGGGCGGCATGGCACCCTCGGCGCGAGTGTGCGAAGCATGGGCTCCACGGCGCGCTCAGCCGTGGCCCCTCACCGGAATCAGCAAGGACCACGCCCGTCAATAGGCATCCGGCGGAATGCGCCGGGTCACGGACTTCTGTGCCCCGAACGTGGGGATGAAGGCGGAATGCTTGCCAGCCCCGCCGGCGACGGTGACCATGATGTCCTCGGCCTTTTCCACGATGGGCACCAGCACCCCGTCGTCCCCCTTGTCGATCCAGCTGGGCCAGGCGAACATCTCCCACTGGGCGCGCTCGCGCAGCAGCCCCAGGCGGTTGCGGGCCTGGTTGAACAGGAACGCCTGCACGTCGCGGCGCGTAAGCCCGTTCTCCGCGATGGTCTTGGCGTGTTCCGGCCCGAGCACCACCATCACGTCGCCCGCCCCAATGGTGCAGGCGTTGTTGTGCCCGATGGTGGTCATGGTGCTGGCCACGGTGTGCAGGATGTCCATGTCCGAATGGCACACGTGATCGTCGATGTTGTGGGGGCTCTCCGCGGACATCACGGTCACCGTGCTGTCCTCCCGCGCGAAGCCCAGGCTCATGCGCAGCGGCTCCCAGGGGCTGGCGGCCTCGTTCTCCGCGAAGCAGTAGGTATACTTGCCCGGCGAGCCATGGGTGGACTGGTCCCCGTTGCCCGGGATGCCCCCGCCGATGTTCATCAACACCAGCCGCATGGCGCGCCCCAGCGCCGCGTTGGCCCGGTTGCCGGGGCCGAAGATGCCGAAGCCGGCGTTCATCCCCAACCGCTCGGCGACGGGCCCGGAAACGATCATGGCCAGCCCACAGGGGTGGGTCGTGGCCTGCACGCTGAACAGCTTGAAGGGCTCCGCGCACGCCGCCTCCAGCGCCGTGAGGAGCACGGGCATGTGGGCCGGCAGGCAACCGGCCATGACCGCATTCACCGCCACGTTCTCCACGGTGGCCTCGGCCCAGCGCGGCGGTACCTTGCCGATGACGTCGCGGGCCGAGCGTCCGGCGCCGGCGATCATGGCCTGCACACGCTCGGCGGTGGGGGGCACGATGGGCAGTCCGTCCGTCCAGCCCTTGTCGAAAAAGGCCTCCTGGGCGTCGTCGTCATCGGCGAAAGCCAACTGCTCGCTGATCAGCGCTTCATTCAACATACTGCCTGTGCTCCACGAATAGCGGCTGCGGCATCTTCCCCGTTCCCCCACGAGGATGCCGGCTCGCGCACACTGTAGTGAACCGCCTTGGGTGCCGTCAACTGTGCACTGCGGTCAGCGGCCCCCCACGCGCCATGGCCGCGTTTGCAGTGTCGGAGCAATGTGGTACCACCAGCGCACCACTCCCGCAGGGATGCCTCTGGCGCGCCGCCTTGCGCTGCCCGCCGGGGAATCGGGTCCAGGGGAGGACCCGCCACGCTTGGCGAACCGGAGCATGCACCATGAGCAAGCAACCGATCGGCGGGCCGCCCATGGCCGGCGGCATGCGCATTCCCCTTTCCCGCGCCATGCGCGCCGGTGATTTCGTCTTCTGTTCCGGGTGGATGTCCCTGGACGAGCATGGCCAGATCGTCGGGCGCACCATCGAGGAGCAGACCCGCAAGGTCATCGAGGATTTGCGCGACGTGCTGGCCGAGGCCGGCTGCACCCTGCAGGACGTCGTGAAGGTGATGGCCTGGCTGGCCGATCCGCGGGACTTCGGCGGTTTCAACCGGGCGTACGCGGAATACTTTCCCACGGATCCCCCGGCCCGCTCGGCCGTGGGCACCATGCTCATCTTCGACGCCAAGCTGGAATTGGAGATGATCGCCTACAAGCCCCAATAGCCCGGATCAATCCTCAAAGCGGCGCTGCGGCCACCAGGGATAGAAGTCCGGCAGGTCCCGCGCCGTCGCGCCCAGCGTGAAGCGTGGCGGGCGCTTGTCCAGAAATGCCTGCACCCCTTCCCGGGCGTCCGCCTTGCCGGCGATGTCCGCCAGAATGCGCGACTCGGCCTGGTTCGCCGCCATGGGATGATCCGCCGTGAGCATCTTCCACAGGAGTTGCCGGGACAGGGCCACGGACAGCGCCGAGGTATGCTCCGCGATCTCGCGCGCCATGGTGTGGGCGGCCGGCAGTAGCGCCGAGGGGCTGTAGACCTTCTCCACCAGCCCGCTGGCCTTGGCTTCCGCGGCGTCGAAGACGCGCCCGCTTTGCACCCAGCTCAGGGCCTTGCCGATGCCCACGATGCGCGGCAGGAACCAACTGCTGCACGCCTCGGGCACGATGCCCACGCGGGTGAACACCAGCCCGAAGGAGGCGGTGTCGGCGGCCAGGCGAATGTCCATGGGCAGGGTCATGGTCAACCCGATGCCGATGGCCGGGCCGTTGAAGGCGGCGATCACCGGCTTCTTGCAGTCGAAGATGCGCAGGGCCAGCATGCCGCCGGATTCCCGGTGGGCCGTATCGGCCGGACGCGCCGTGTTGCGGTTGAAGGTGTCCGCCCCACCGGAGAGGTCCGCCCCGGCGCAGAAGGCGCGCCCGGCCCCCGTCACGACCACGGCGCGGATGGTATCGTCCTCGTCCGCCCGGTCGAAGGCATCCATCAGCTCCGCCATCATGTCGGCGGTGAAGGCGTTGAGCTTCTGGGGGCGGTTGAGCGTAATGGTCAGCACCGGGCCGTCCTGCTCAAATAGAATCTGCTGATAGGCCAAGTCGGTTCTCCGCTGCTTGGTGGCCGGGGGTGGCGCCCTGCAACCTGGCGCCCTGCCGGGGAATCCGGGCCGGGCCCACGCGCCGCCGGGCGGCAGCGGAAGGGGGGCTCGCGCACCGTCCCGCATTTCAATGGACCCCGAAAGGTGCTACAAAATCGGAATCCTTCCGCTCGTAAGGAGCGGCGGTTGATTGGACATCATCTTCTTGTAGAGGGGAAATACCATGCACGACCTGTTGCGACGTCGTCAATTGGTGCGCGGCCGCCGCTGGCTGTCGGGCGCCGTCATGACCTTGGCTGCCCTGCTGACATTCGGCGTCTCGCCGGCGCCGGCCAAGACCATCAAGCTCGGCTTTGTCGGTGGCCTCTCCGGCTTCTGTGCCGCCACGATTCAGGCGGGCAAGCAGGGCGTGGAGATGGCGGTGGACGAGATCAATGCCGCCGGGGGCGTCAATGGCGACAAGATCGAGGTGATCTACCGGGATTCCAAGTCCAAGCCGGACGAAGGCGCCAAGCAGGCACGCGACCTGCTGGAAAACCATAAGGTGGACCTGCTCACCGGTCCGTGCAGCAGCTCCGTGCTGCTGGCCATCAGCCCGTTGGCCAAGGATCACAAGGTGCCGCTCTTCAGCTTTGCCGCCAAGTCCCACCGCGCCACGATGGACTTCGGCCACCCCTACATCTATCAGACCCAGTCCAACACCATGATGGACGCCAATGCCATGGCCGAGTACGTGGCGGCCAACGGCTGGCAGAGCGTGGTGACGATTGGGCTGGACTACGAATGGGGCCATCAGACCGTGGGTCAATTTGTCGATCGGCTCAAGGAGTTGGCCCCGGGCGTGCAGATCAAGAAGCAACTGTGGCCCAAGTTCGGCGAATCCAACATGAACTCCTTCATCACGGCCACCCTCTCCGAGAAGCCGGATGCCGTGTTGGCCGCGACCTTCGGGCCCACGTCGACGAGCCTGATCAAGCAGGGCAACACCTATGGCATGTTCGAGCGCACCAACGTGGTGACCATCATGCCGGTGGAAGTGCTGGCCGCGCTGGGCAAGGAAATGCCCAACGGCATTCATGGTCTGGGCGCCGCCCCGTTCTTTGCCCTGGGCACCAAGTCGGGCGAGGAATTCGTGCAGCGCTTCCGCGCGCGCTTCAATGAGTATCCCAAGGATTATGCGGTGCAGTCCTATGACGCCACCAAGCATTTTGCCGAGGGCATGCGCCGGGCAGGTGGCACGGATCCGGACAAGCTGCGCGAATCGATGTCGTCGTTTACCTACAACGGGATTCGCGGCCCGCTGACCTTTCGCCAGATCGACAACCAGGCCAACGCGCCGGGTTACGTTGGCGTGACGCAGCAATCGTCCGACTATCCCTTCCCGATCCTGGCGAACATCAGTGTCATCCCGGGCACCAAGACCTGGGGTAGCGAAGCGCTGGTGAGGGAGCTTCGCGCCAAGGCAACGCAGTAGCGCCACGCCGCAATGACGTGGGTGGGTGCGCGCCGCGCGGCGGCCCACCAATGGGACGCAACCCCGACAGCCTGACAGGCTGCCGGGGTTTGCTGTTTCGTGGGCCCGCCAGGCGCGGGCGGCTTCAGGGGAGAATCGCCTCGGCCTCGATTTCCACCATGGCATTGAGATCCACCAACCCGGCCACCTGGACCAGTGTGCTGGCGGGGAAGTGCTTGCCCAGGTGCTTGCGCCAGGCCTCCGCGCGGGCCTTCTCGAAGGCGTAGTATTCCTCCATGTTCGTCACGTAGATGCGCAGGGCCGTGATGTGTTGCGCCGTGCCCCCCGCGGCCTGCACCAGCGCCACCACGTTGCCCAGCGCGATGTCCCATTGCTGGCCGAAGCTGAGGGAGCCATTCACGTTGCCCTGCCCCTGGTGGCGGGCGATCTGGCCCGCGATGGACAGGTGCCGGCTGCCCCGCGCCTCCACGGCGTAGGAGAAGCCGACGGCGCGGCTCCAGCCTGCGGGGAGGACGTGCTTGAAATCGATGTCGCTCATGGGTGCTGCCTTTCCGGGAAACAGAGTCGATCGGTCTGGGCATACCGCGGTGTGCCCGGCTGGCCCGTATCCTACCGCTCCACCGGCAAAATGGCAGGGCCATGCGGCGCGGCAGACGCCGGCAGGCAAAAAAAACCGGCCCGACGGCGCCATGCACGTGGCACGGTACCGTCGGACCGGGGAGGGGTCCGGGGCGAACGAATCCGCCTGCGCCGCGGCGCGGGGCGGCAGCTACGACTACTCGGCGCTGGCGGCCAGGGTTTCCGACACGGCTTCCAGGGCACCGAACTTGGCACCCACCAGGTTGCGGGCGGGGGTCACCTGATCCGGCAGCTTTTTGGTCAGACCACCTTGCTGCTGAAAGCGCTTCAGCGCTTCCTGAATCTGCTCACGGGAAATGGCTTGTTCTTTGCGCTTCATGGGGTCTCCTTCCGCCTTGCGCGGTCCAGTTCGTACATGGTCCTTTGTCGTACATTTCATTTCATGCACAGAACATAATGTGCTATTCAATCGTATTCCAATATAAAGTTTGGCTAAACATCATCTAAAATCCAGATCAAATGATCACGCTTGACCAATTGCGGGTTCTGTCTGTCTATAGCACGGCCGGCAGTTTCGAGAAGGCGGCCCAGCGGCTGCATCGGGCCCAGTCCGCGGTCAGCTACGCAATTAAGTCCCTGGAGGACGCTCTCGGGTTGCCCCTGCTGGATCGCAGCGGCTATCGCGCCCGGCTCACGCCCCAGGGCGAGGCCATCCTGCGCCGGGCCGAGACGGTGCTGGAGCAGGTGGAAGCCCTGGAGCATGTGGCCCAGGAGTTGCGGGAGGGGGCGGAGCCGGAGCTGAATCTGCTGATCAACGGCATGCTCGTCGGGCGCGCGGGGTCGGATCTGGTGCCCATGCTCTCCAACCTGGTGTCGCGGCGCTTCCTGACGCGGATCAACCTGCGCGTGGAGCTGCTGCGCGGGATGCAGCAGGCGATGGAATCCCGCCCGGACCTGGTGGTCTCGCCGGTGGGCCTGTTTCCGTTTCCCCCGGTGTACGAGCAGGAGGTGGTGGGTTCCATCACCATGGTGCCCGTGGTGGCCGCCCAGCATCCCCTGGCGCGCATCCCACCCCCAGTGCCCATGGAAGAGGTGCGCAAGCACATCCATCTGGTCATCTCCTCCGGGGACGGCATGGAGCGGCCGGTGGAGCCGGCGGTGATCGGCGCGGAGACGACCTGGAATTTTCCGGATTTTCTGACCCGGCTCGAGGGGCTGCGCGCCGGGCTGGGCTTTGCGTGGATGCCCACGCACCTGGTGGAGCGCGATCTGCGCAGTGGGCGGCTGGTGCCCCTGGTGCTGACCCAGCCCATGATGCTCACGCGGGATATTGCCGTGCTCTATCGGCGTTCGCCGCCCCTGGGCCGCACGGCGAGCTTTCTACTGGAGCTGTTCCGCCTGAAGGGCAACTTCCTGCCCGAGACGCCCCAGGACATTCTGGACATGTACGCCACCAAGGGCCGGGGCGGCCGCGGGCGCCGGGCCCTTCGCAGCGAGCCGCCCAAACCGCCTGCCGAGGCCCAGGCTGCCGACGCGGGCGACCCGGACTAGGCTGTGTCTGAAAACGAAGATGGGGGCCAGCCGTGCCCTGCGAGACAGGTCGCTGCGCAACCTTCCGCGGGAACACGGCCTCTATTGGGAGCCGATGTGAGCCCTCCGCGTCACTGAGGAGCGGCTGCAGGCCGCGTCTCGGCGCCGTGGACCGATCTTGCATGGCGTTTTCAGACACCGCCTACGCGTCCACCGTCCCGTAGTCGGCGGGGGAGGTCAGCTCCAGAAACTCCAGGTCGTCGGAGAAGGACAGCACCAGGTGCGGATTGCCCGGCGGGTTGTGCAGACAGGAGCCCGCGGTGAACTCCACCACGCCGATGCCGTCGTATTCCGCCTTCAGCCAGCCCTTGGTGAAGAAGATCATCTGGATATCGCAGTCGTGGAAATGGCGTCCCCCGATGGGCTCGTCGCTGCCCCGGATGGCGCGGGCCAGATGGGCATGGTAGCGCCCGCCGGTGGCCTCCTTGATCCCCAGATCCCGGTATTCGAAATAGTCCCGCAGCCCTTCGCGCTTGAAGGGGTGGTCCTTGGCGTGATTGGCGCAGAATTTGGCGACGCGTTCCATGGCCGGCGGCTCCTCGGTTGGTGGGTTGTGGCAAGTCGCGGGACGCCGCCAGGCGCGGCGTGGCCCCCCATCTTCCCTTGCTTCTATGCCGTGGGCCGGGGGATGTCCACTGCGTTGTCAAATGCGGCGGCCTGGGGCTATGGTGGCCCGGCCAGGCGGCACGCCGGACGGGGGGCCGGGCCGCCAGGACAACGCCTTGGGAGATGCGCATGACCACACTGAAGACGACGGTACTGGCAGACGGCTTCATTTTTCTGGAAGGGCCCCGCTGGCGTGACGGCCGGCTGTGGCTGTCGGACATGAACGACCACAAGGTCTATTGCGTGGGCCTGAACGGAGAGAAGGAGGTGGTGGCCAGCGTGCCCGCCAAGCCCTCGGGCATTGGCTTCCTGCCCGACGGCACGCCCCTGATCGTCTCCATGGAGGACAAGCGCGTCAACCGGCTGACGCAGGGTGCGCTCAGCCTGCATGCGGACCTGGGCGCCCTGGCCGGCGGCGAGACCAACGACATGGTGGTGGATAAGGCCGGCATCGCCCACGTGGGCAACCACGGCTTCGACCTGCATGCCAAGGAAAAGTTCCGCCCGTCCGTGGTGATCATGGTCACGCCGGATGGCAAGGCCAGCGTGGTGGCCGACGAGATGCGCTTTCCCAACGGCATGGCCATCACGCCCGACGGCAAGTCCCTGGTCGTTGCCGAAACCTTCGGGCGCCGCCTGTCCATTTTCCAGCGGGCCGGTGACGGCACCCTGAGCAACCGGCGCGTCTTTGCCGAATTGCCCAACTCCAGCCCGGACGGCATTTGCATGGATGCGGAAGGTTGTGTGTGGGTGGCGGATGTGAATCAGCACTGTTTCGTGCGGGTGCGGGACGGCGGCACGATCACCCATCGCGTGGAGACGGGGGAGCGCCATGCCATCGCCTGCCAGATCGGCGGGGCGGACGGCCAGACCCTGTTCTGCCTGACCACCGAGGGGGGCATCGAGAACTTCGGCACGCAGAACACCCGCTCCCGCATCGAGGTGACCCAGGCCCCCGCCGCCGGCGCGGGCTCCCCCTGACGCCGCGCCAGGCTCAGGCCGGGGTGGCCGCGGCGCTGGGGATGGCGCGGCCCTGCTCCCAGCGTTGGAACACGGCGCGCGCCTCCTCGATCACGTCCAGCACGATGCGCCCGGCGGGCTTGATCTGGTGAATCATGGCCGTGCTCTGCCCGGCGGGCAGCACGCCATTGTCCACATCGCCCTCGATGCGCCCCTTGATGGAGGCGGGCCAGCCGACCTCGATGATCTGCTGCGGAAAGGGCTTGATCTCCGCCTCGCGGCCCTCCCAGGACTTGGTGAAGCTGTTGCGCACGATGCGGCAGGTCTTGCCCGAATGGGCGCGTGTGATCACCGTGCCCTCGTCGCCGATTTCCACCAGCTTGTCCTTGTAGTTGATGTGGCCCCGCGCCTCGTCCGTGGCGATGAAGCGCGTGCCCATCCACACGCCGCAGGCGCCCAGGGCCAGCGCCGCCACCAGCCCGCGCCCGTCGGCCAGCCCGCCGCCGGCCACCACGGGGATGCGCAGGGCATCCACCGCCGCCGGCACCAGGGCCATGGTGCCCACGCGGCCCACATGCCCCCCGCCGTCGGCACCCGAGGCGATCACCGCGTCGATGCCATGCTCCTCCATGCGCTTGGCCTGCTTCACATTGCCCACCACCGACATGACCGTCATGCCCTGGCCGTGGGCATCGTCGATCACCGCCGACGGATCGCCCAGCCCGGAGACCAGCACCGGCACCCGCTTTTCCAGGGTGATGTCGATCAGCGCCTGCACATTGCCCTCGTACCTCGCGGAGGAATCGCCCTTGCTCTTGACCTGCCCGAACAGGATGTCCACGGCAAAGGGCTTGTCCGTGCGCGAGCGCACCAGATCGATCTCGTCGCGGAGCTCCTGGGGTTCCATGGAGCCGGCACCGATCACGCCCAGGCCCCCGGCCTCGGACACGGCGGCGGCCAGGGCGCCATAGGCCACGTAGCCCATGCCGGCCTGCATGACCGGATACTGGATGCCCAGCAGCTTGCAGATGGGATTATCGTGCAGCAATTGATCGAATGACATCGGAATGCTCCTTGGGGGGTGGGGGGTGTCGCTCGGTTCAGGCGCCTGCCGGTGCCGCCTTGGCGACGGGCGTGAACGCCACGGGCAGCCGCTCCAGGCCGCGCAGAAAAATCTGTGGCCGCCAGGGCGGCTCGCTCTCCGTCAGGTGGAGTTCCGCGCAACGGGTCAGCAGGCGGCCAAAGGCGATGCGCCCCTCCAGCCGGGCCAGCGGCGCGCCCAGGCAGAAGTGAATCCCGTGGGCGAAGGCCAGGTGGCGATTGGGCGCGCGGCCCACGTCCAGGGTTTCCGGCTCGGCAAAGTGGGCCTCGTCCCGATTGGCGGCGGAGAGCATGACCATGACCTGTTCGCCCGCGCCGATCGCCTGCCCGCCCAGGGTGGTGTCCGCCGTGGCCACCTTGATGACTCCGGGCACCGGCCCATCATAGCGCAGAAACTCCTCCACGGCGCTGTCCACCAGCCCGGGATCGGCCAGCAGGCGACGAAGCTGTGCGGGGTGATGCAGCAGGTGGTACAGCCCGTTGCCGAGCAGGTTGGTGGTGGTTTCATGGCCGGCAAACATGAGCAGCACGGCATTGGCGACCACCTCGTCGTCCCCGAAGGCGTTGCCGTCCTCCTCGGCCCCCAGCAGCAGGCTGATCAGGTCCTCGCCGGGCCGCCGCTTGCGGTCGGCCACCACGGTACGGAAATAATCGCGCATGGCCAGCACGCCCTCGCTGGCCAGGGCGAAATTGTCCTGGCCGGTATTCTGCCGGCCGCCGATGTAGGCCCCCACCTGATCGGACCAGGTCTTGATCAGGTCGATGTCCGCCGTGGGCACCCCCATCATCACGGCAATCACCGTGGCGGGCAGGGGAAAGGCAAGATCGCGGATGAAGTCCATCTCCCCCTGCTCGGCTACCGCATCCAGCATCCCGTCCACCAAGGTGGCGATGCGCTGGCGCATGCCTTCGAGCTGACGGGGCGTAAAGGTCTTGTTGAGCAGCCCCCGGATGCGCGTATGGTGCGGTGGGTCACGGTAGACCACCCAGTGCCGCAGCACCTCGCCCACGGCCACCACGGCCGGGCGCTGGCTGGCGAAGGCCGGGGACAGCTTGGCGAAGCGCTCGGCACTGAACAGCAGCGGCTCGTTCAGCACGTGCAGGGCATCGTCGTAGCGCGTGACCACCCACGCGCGCAGCGGCTCGTTCCAGTGCACGGGGGCCTCGGCCCGCAGCCAGCGGAACAGGGGAAACGGATCGCGCAGGTTGGCCGGATCGCGCAGGTCGGTGGATGCGGGCGGCGGTATGGCTGGAGGCAGTTTGGCGGGCATGGCGGCTCCTTGGCGGGACGGGCCTCAGTCGGGCAGCCTGAGAATGCGCTTGGCCACGATGTTGCGCTGCACCTCGCTGGTGCCGCCGCCGATGGTGGTCTGGCGGATGTGGGCCGTGTGCTTGCCCATCTCCACGATCTCCTCCGGGTAGGGCGCGCCGTTCCACAATACGCCCAGGGGTCCCAGCACACGCTGATGCAGGTCCACCACTTCCTGCAGCAGGTGACTGCCGATCAGCTTGTACAGGGTCGTCTCCGGGCCCGGCGCCTCGCCCTGGGACACCTTGCTCAGGGCGCGCAGGCGCGAGTAGTTCATGCACTCCATGTCCATCTCCAGCCGCGCCACCTCGCGCCGCAGGGACGGGCGGTCCCACAAGGTGCCGTCGCCCTCGGCCACCTCGCGGGCGTGCCGCTTGAGCTCGTCGATGTA
>Ga0326597_10008449_pt1 | contig 13888 bp, 10 predicted proteins | sample RVTome_12_FD_203789 | JGI IMG/M metagenome (GOLD analysis project Ga0326597, IMG submission 203789) | Soil microbial communities from uranium-contaminated site in the Upper Colorado River Basin, Wyoming, United States - RVT100D185 | ecosystem: Environmental > Terrestrial > Soil > Contaminated >... | reverse complement strand
CTCGGCGGGCTCCAGGCGATCCCGGGCCTGGCGTATCCGCAGACGGCGACCGTCCAGGCTTCGGGGACCGCACCGGATTCAGGCCGGCCGGCCGTCGAAACCGCGGAATCCGCGAAGGAGAGAGCCCTCCGGCACAAGAAGCGGGGGGACGAGTTCCGGTTGCGGGACGATATCGGGCATGCGGGCGAGGAGTACGGGAGGGCGTTGTCGCTCTACCGTGGGTTTTCCACGGAGGACCGGTACATGATGGCCCGTTATCTTTCCTGGAGCGGCAGGATCGACGAGGCGATCCGCGAGCTGAACGCCATCCTTTCGGAGGACCCTGGGAACGTCAATGCGCGGATCCACCTTGCCAGATGCCTCGCGTGGAAGGGGGACCTCCACGGCTCCCTGGACGAATCGTCGAACGTGCTGGCCGCCTCGCCGGACAACAAGGACGCTCTCCTCGTCCGGGCGAACGCGTTGAAATGGAGCGGCAACCCGAACGCCGGCATGTCGATCTACAAGGGGATCCTCGAGCGGGGGGACGACTTCGACACCCGGCTGGCGCTATCCCAGGCGTTCCTTTCCACCGGCTACATCCGGGGGGCGAGGGACGGGGCGAAACGGTTGACGCCGGGATATCCGTACCAGGAAAAGGAACGGAGGAATCTGAACGCGGAGATCGACAAGGCGACCCGGCCGGTCATGGGAGCGGGCTACAGCTACTACAGCGACTCGGACGACAATCGGCTGGATCGCTACTCGTTGTCCGCCGGGTTCTGGACCGGCTTCTGGAAATGGGGCATCGGGTACCAGTACACGGATGCCGAGGATCCGACCCGGAGTGCCTCGGACCAGGAGCTGTCCCTGTCCGCGGAGTCGAGGCCGGCGGAATGGCTCGGCGTGGGGGGAACGGCGGGGATCAACTGGACGGCGAACGACAACTCCCGCAGCATTTTCGTCGGGAGCGTCCGGGCCGATGCGAAGGTGCTCGACGGCCGGATCGGGGCCGGCGTGGCGCGGAAGGCGTTCGCGGAAACCGCGGAACTGATCGGGAACGGGATCCGGTTCACGGAGATCGCCTCGTTTGTCGAATACCCGCTCCCGTACCGGTTCACGGTTCGCGCAAGCTACGCCTCCCGGGACTTCTCCGACGACAACCGCTCCGACGACTGGCAGGGGTCGATCCGGCATCGGTTCGGCCTCAAGAACCCGTCGTTCGCGGCGGGGTACCGGATCCGCTACCTGGACTTCCGGCGGGAGTCCGGAAGCGGATATTTCGATCCGTCGGACTACCTTTCCAACCGTGTGGAACTCTCCGTCGACTACGAGAAGGGAAGGGGATACGTCCACCTGGCCCCATTCATCGGGTACCAGTCGTACCGGCGGCGGGGGGATACCCCCGAGGGCTTCTTCGCCGGTGGGGAGGGGGTCATCGGGGCGCGTGTCACCGGCTCCGTCGCTCTCGAGATCCACGGCGAAGGATCGGACGAAGCGGGCGGCTCCGCCTCGGGATTCAGCTATTACCAGGCCGGCGTGAGGATGAAGGCGCGCTTCTGACCGCGGGAAGCGGCAGGAAGGCAGGTCATTCGCCCAGATTCCCCCAGAGTTCCCCGAGGGGATACTCGACGGCTTGCGGTCCGGTGACCGTGGGACGTTCCGTCGATGCAGGGATATCCCGATCCGCGTCCGCACCCTTCGCGACCCCGCCGTCCAGCCCGGCGGATGTCGCGACCAGGATCCGGTTCCTTCCCTGATGCTTCGATACGTACAGCGCCGCGTCGGCGGCCCGGAACAGTTCGGTGGTGGACTGCCCGTGTGTCGGGAAGACGGCGAGTCCACCGCTGATGGTGATCCGGACCGGGACCTTGGTGCCGGGGATCGCGATATCGGTCGTGGCGATCTTTTCCCGTAGATGTTCGGCGAAAGATGCCGCCTGCTCCCCGGTCGTCGACGTGATGAGCACCATGAATTCGTCTCCGCCGTAACGGCCCACGAGGTCGTATCCCCGGGTGTTCTTCCGGACGATTTCCGCCATGCTCCTGATGACGGCGTCTCCGGCGAGATGGCCGTACGTGTCGTTGATTTTCTTGAACTCGTCGATGTCGAACATGAAGAGCGCCAGGGCCTGCCGATAGTTCTCCGTGCGCCGGATCTCGCCCTCGAGCCGCTGCAGGAAATGGATCCGGCTGGACACCCCGGTGAGCGGATCCACCCACTTTCCGTCCCGGCCCGGATCGAGGAGGGTGGCGTTCTGCAGCGCCATCGAGAGGAGATCCGCCAGCATCGTCATGTTGATCCGTTCCTCTTCCAGCGGGAAGGGGCAACCCTCGACCACGAGGGCCCCGACAAGGCCGGAGACCCCGCCGATGGGCGCGACGAAGTCGGGAGACACGCCCGACTCCTCGAGCGACAGGCGGGAAGATCTCCGGCCGGAAGAGGAAAGCGGGTCGATTTTCGAGACGACCACCCTCTTCTGGAGGGCCGCGCCCAGGATCCCCTCGTCGGAGGGGATGCGTACCTTGCCCGCCCATTCCTGCGGGAACCCCGCTCCGACAGCGAGGGTGTAGTCGGAAGACCCCTCCACCGGAACGAAGTAGCCGGCTTTCCCGGCCCGGAAGAACTCCTTTGCGGAGCGAACCGCGATCGCGGGGTATGCGTCCGGGGGGAAATTCTCCGTCAACTTCTTGGTGATCCGTGGGAACTGATCGACGATCTCGCTCTTTCGGGCAAGCTTCTTTTTCAGGGCTTTCAACTCCGCCGAAAACGTCGAAAGCTGCTCCTGTTTCCGGCGGTTTTTCTCCACGTCCCTGCTTACCTGCCGCCTGCGGATCGAGTATTCGACGATCAGGACGACAACGAGGAAGAGGAGGGTCGCCTGCGCGATAATGAGAGGGTAGGAGCCCATTTCTGTCTTTATCGGAAGTTCTTCCCGTCTTATTTAACGGAATCTTGGAGGGAGATCGCGCGCCACGGCATCGGATCCCGGCAGGAAGAGTAAAGAAAATCGCCTTTCTGTCCGATCAATATCCCCTGAGAGAGAGTATGCATCGGGAGAGGTATGTCGATCAAGGAAAACATCCCGTCGGCCATCGAACAGCTGTTGATGGCGATCGCGAGAACGAACTATTGGGCGGTCCAATATGGCCCGACCCACCCCGCGACCTTCAAGCATATCCATTCGCTGCATTCCTCCCTGTCCGCCTGCCTGACATCCGAACCCGGGAACCGGCTGTTGCTGGGGGTGGCCCGGGATCGATTCTACTACCAGGACAAATCCGTCGGAAAGGAGAACGAAGTACTCAATGCCATGACCGAGCAGCTGTACGTTCTCGGCGTGGCGACCATCAGCTTCGGCCCGCACCTGTCGGCCGAGGACCTCGCCGCGTTCTTCCGGTTCCTCTATCAGGGATTCGACAGGAAACCGAACGAATCCTTCGATCAGTACCTCCAACGGGTCGGGGTGGCCGGGATACAGATAAACAAGTACAACTTCAAGGAACTGCTGTCCCGGAATGCGGGCGAGGAGGCCGGCAGGAAGATCAACGCCGCGGAGCGGGAAGATTTCCTGCTGAGATCGTTGATCTTCTCGCACTCCCGGCCGGATGATGAAACGGAACAGATGGTCATCGATAATATCGTGGATTGCCCCGAACTGCTCACGGCGATCGTCGAGCGCGCCAATGTGCATGAAAACGCCGGCAGCGCCGCCGGCGAAGGCGTTCCGGCGGGGCGAAAGGAGACCATCTCCCCGGAGGTCCTCGGGAGACTGCTGCAGCGGCTGGGAGGGGTTCTGAAAGGACTCCCGGAAGATCGGAAAAAGGAGATCATCGCCTTCCTGGAGCTGGGACTCGATAGGGAAAGGGAAAACCCCCAACAGGGGGAGACCCCCCTGGACCTGTTGATCGCGAGATCCCTTACCGGGGAATTCTCCAGCGATGAATTCCTCGACCTTTTGGGGATGGCCCTGTCGGCGGAGGGAAAAACCTCCAACCGGTTCAGGAATTCCTTCCAGGTACTGGCGGCGAAAAGAAACGCCGAAGGATCCCTGCTGACCGCCGTCTCCGGAAGAATCCAGGAGAGTCAGAAGGCGAAGGACTTCTACGCCCTCAAAACGTGGGAGACGGTGGAAAATCTCCTTCTCTCCCGCGCCGATGATGCGTACATCGACACCGGGCATGCGAATTTCCTCGAGTACATCTCCTCGGAGGATTTCAAGCACGGAGATCATGGGGCGGGGACCCTTGAGCCTTCCCTCCTGGACACTCTTTCACAGGAAGAGCAGCACAGGAAGGGAGTGCTCATCGTTCTGGAACTGCTGGAGGTGGAGAAGAAGGAGGAGGAGGTCTTCTACGACCTGGTCGAGGAGATCCGGAAAATCATCCCGAACCTCGTATCCCACAGAGACATTGCCCTCCTGAAAACAGTCCTCTTCCGTCTCTCGGATCTTTCCGGCAGGGTGGCCAGCGGCCAGGGGAACGTCCTCCGTGACGTCATCGCCAAAGCGGACTACGGGAGCATCGTCGATCAATCCCTTCGGAACACGTTCCCGCCGGATGCCGCGGATACGGTCTTATCCGTCCTGGCGAAGTTCGCGCCCGTCACCACCCCCATCCTCCTCGACCACTTGTTGAGCGAAACGGAGCGGTCCCGCCGCAGGATCCTGATGAATATGATCACGGGTCTCGGGGAGGAATCCGTGCCGGTCCTGGTCCACAAGCTGACCCACCCCAAGTGGTATTTCGTCCGGAATCTCTGCACCGCCCTGGGGGATATCGGCGACCAGAGAGCCGTCTCCGGGCTCCTGAAGCTGATCGCGCACGAGGATTGGCGCGTACGCCGGGAGGCGATCGTGGCACTCGGGAAGCTTCGCTCCAGGGAAATCGTCTCCGTGCTGGGGAGCGTGCTGGCCGAGGAGCGCTTTTTCTCTTCCCAGGAGGAGGAATCCGTGCGCCTCGCCGCGGCCAGCGCCCTGTTCCGGATCGGGGGGAAAAAGGCCTTCTCGTACCTGGAACGGGGCAGCCGTTCGCGCCGGGCCTCCGTGAAGGAATTCTGCATGCACCTGACAGGCGTTTCCCCGAGATTGTCATGATCGACAAACCGTATCTCTTCAGCGTCATCCTGTACATGTCCCAGAGCATCCAGTCCGCCCAGATATACCCGGAATACCACAACCGGTTCCATGCGCCCCTGACGCGCCTGCACGCCCGCATCCTTCGCATAACGGCCGTCGAGGGGATCCTCCACATCGCCGTGATCGGGAATCACTTCGTCATCGGTGAGTCGGTATACCTCGATACGAACAAGTTCTTCCCGAAAAAGCTGCTCCGGGAGCTTCGCGAGAGAGGAATCGAGAAAATATCGTTCAAGGACGGGTTGACGTACGGCGAGCTGAAGCAGTTCATCCTGTACCTGGCCTCCGGCAAGGAGAGCTCGCCGAACCGGAAATGGGAGAACATCTCGTACGGGATCCTGACCACGTTCGACGGGTCGTCGTCGCCTTCCGGGCCCCTCGCGCACTCCCTTCCGAAATCCCACGTCCTGAGCGGCGCGACCAGCGTCGTGAAAGACATTCTGACCACGATCAATCGGGGAAACGGGGGGGTGTCGATTCAGGAGGGGCGGGACATCGTCGCCAATGTGGTGAAGGGCCTCCATCAGGACGACTTCCTCATTTCGCGGCTCACGCGGCTTCAGGATCACGACGACTACACCGTGACGCATTCCCTGAACGTCTGCTCCATGGTCCTGGCGCAGGCCATGCGGATCGGCATCCAGGAAAGCAGGATACGGGAGATCGGGCTGGCGGCATTGCTGCATGATGTCGGGAAGATCCGGATCCCCCGGGAGGTTCTCCATAAACCCGGGAAACTGGACGCGGCGGAGTTCGCGCAGGTCGCCGGGCACCCCGTCGAGGGGACCAACATCCTCAGAAAAATCGATTGCGGCTCGGAATTGCCGATGGTCGTCTGCTTCGAACATCACATGAAATACAACTTCGGCGGCTATCCCAAGGTCGCGTACCGCGTTCCCCTCAACATCGCCTCCTGCATGACGCAGATCGCGGATGTCTACGACGCCTTGCGGACGAATCGGCCGTACCGGAAAAGCCTCAGTCTCGAATCATCCATTACCATCATGAGGGAGGGAAGGGGAACGGAATTCGAACCCGTGCTCTTCGATAATTTCATGGAGATCATCGCTCTCGCCGAATCGGAGAAGTCGGAAAGCGATGACGAACCTTCCGGGATCGTCTCGCCACCTGCCCTGACCGTCTGATCCTTCCACAACGACGGGTACCACCGTGGGGCCACGCCTCGCTTCGGAGAAATGGTCCGGCCGCCAAAGGAAGAGGCCGTCTCCGTGGGGAGACGGCCTCTTCACGTCTGGAACGGCGGATGCCGCTACTTGTAATAACCGGTCATGCCCGCGGCGGCGCCGAACCCCGACAACTGCCTCGAGAAGGAGACCGGCCCGCTGACGGTCGACATGTTCTCGACGACCCCGACCGAGTACGACGTCGCCCCGTCCCGATTCGAGACGAACAGGCGATCGTTGGCGACGTCCAGGAAGACGGAGTTCGGGTTCGAAAGGCCCGTCAGCGTGCGGTCCGGCGCGTAGATCCCGTTCTTCTGGCTCACGTTGTCGATGACGAACACCCGATTCCCGTCGTAGTCGGCGACGTAGGCGGTATCCGTCGCCGGATCGACCTTCACGTCGACCAGTCCCACGTCGGCCGCGTCGATCGTGATCGTGCGCGTGCCGCCGGAGGTTCCGGAGACGTTGTCGTAGGCGACGAATCCCGACTCCTGGCTCGGAACGACGTAAAGGATGTTTCGCCCGGCGTCCACGGAGATCGCGGCCGGCGGGCCGAAGCCGAAGCCGATGATCTTCCGGAAGACGGGAGCCGTGCTGGCGTCGTCCAGGATGATGATTCTTCCTTCGCTGAGACTCGTGACGTCGGCGATGTAGATCCGGTCGACGCCGCTGTCGATGAAGACGTCGCTGGGGGATGACAGCGGGAAGGTGCTCGGCGGGATCGTGTAGGTCAGTATGGTCCGGTCCGGCGCGACGTTTCCGTCGACCGGGTCGTTGAAGGCGAGGACCGCCCCGTTGTCCGATCCCTGGGTGCGGGCCACGTACAGGATCTTCAGGCTGTTATCGTACGACACCCCCGCCGGCGGCCCGCCGTTCGTGTTGTCCAGGGTGGTATTCAATCCCTTGATCTGGCGGGTCCAGGCGGAGGCGCCGTCCGCCACGCTGGCGTTGTCGAAGATGTTGACGGCGCCCGACGGCGTGCTGTAATCGGCGACGGAAAGGACCAGGGGCTTCGCGATCCGCAGGTCGAGGGGTTTCTGGGCTTGCATCGAGGCGGAATCGGTGACGGTGAACACCGGGGAGAACGCCCCTTCCGCCGTCGGCGTTCCGGTCAACGCCCCGCTCGCGGAAAGAGCGATCCCGGCTGGAAGTTCTGTCGCGCTCCAGGCGTAGGGCGGCGTGCCGCCCGTCGCCGAAAGGGTTGTCGAGTACGGTTCGGTCCGCGCGCCGTCGGGCAGGGAGGACGTGCTGATGACCGGCGAACCCGGCGGACTGATCAGGATGGAGAGTTGCCTGCTGTCCGCCAAGGTGTTGCCGTCCGTGACGGTGAACGTCGGGGAGAAGGTGCCATTATCCGTCGGCGTTCCGGTCAGCGCCCCGGCGGCGGAGAGGGCGACCCCGGCGGGCAGGCTTCCGGCCGTCACGCTCCAGGCATAGGGCGGCGTGCCGCTCGTCGCCGAAAGGGTGGCCGAGTACGGCTGCCCCTGGGTCCCCGACGGCAAGGCCGCCGTTGCAATGACCGGCGGCGGGGGGGGATTGATCAGGATGGAGAGCTGCTTACTCCCCGTCAGGACGTTGTTGTCCGTCACGGTGAACGTCGGGGAGAAGGTTCCCTCCGCCGTCGGCGTTCCGGTCAACGCCCCGGCGGCGGAGAGGGCGACCCCGGCGGGCAGGCTCCCCGCCGTCACGGCCCAGGCGTAGGGCGGCGTGCCGCCCGTCGCCGAAAGGGATGCCGAGTACGCCTGGGTCCGGACTCCCGCCGGAAGGGACGCCGTCGTGACGGACGGACCGGCAGTGCCCCCGCCCCCTCCTCCTCCTCCGCATCCGATGAGCGTGGTCAGCGCCAGGCATCCGATTATCAGGGCAACCGCTCGAGAAATCGTCGTCTTCTTCATTTTTTCCCCTCCGGCGTCATCGAGGACAGTTCACGACAATGCTCTACCACATGTCCTATCGGCTTCCAACCGGGGAAAGTTTACGGACATGGGAGGATTTTCCACGAGAAAAAAAGGGCCGCGCTCCGGAAGAGGCGGCCCCTTGCCGCAACCTGTGCCGACGGTGGAGCTACTTCATCCGGCGCGCTCTGCGATAGCCGACGAGCCCGAGCAGCCCGCTGCCGAACAGGAGCATCGCACCGGCCTCGGGGACACGCTGGATCAACGTATCGGGAACGAGGATCTTGGCGCCTTCGCCTCCCTCACCTTCACCGAACCCGCTGTTGTAGGCGAAGGAATCCTCCCCCCCCTTGGCGTAGAAATCCCCTTCCATCGGAGCCTTGTCGGAGAGGAGGGTAAAGGTCCAGGGCGATCCTTCCGTGAACCCTTCGAACTTGATCCCGTACAGGTCCCCCGGCAGCCCCGGGTTCGAGTTGCCTGGATCCTCGGGAGTGAAGGTGTTCAACGCATATTCGTTGGAGATCTCCAGGACGTTGTTCACTGTGAAGTTGCCGCTGGTCTGGAGGATGAAATGGCTCAGGCCGGGGTCCGGCGCCTGGAACGTGTAGCTGTAAAGGTAGTTGTCTCCTGCATCGGAGATTTCCCACCCCAGGGTGACGCCGGTCTCCCAGTTCCCCCCGCCGACCACGCTGCCGTCGGAGGTGCTGACCGAGCCGACCAAGGCGCTGTGGGCCGCCATGGGAAGGGACATGAGGGCGACGACAGCAACCACCAGAGAGGTCCAGTTTTTTGTGGAAACCATTTTTTCCTCCTTTTGCGCCTTTCGCATCCGAAAGCGTCAAGGCTGCCTGAACGACCTCGTTCTTTGTTGCCCGAGTTAAAAGCAATAGGCGGGCCAAAAAATTGATGCCTCAAGCCCCTGTTTTTAATGCATAATTTTTAGAAGGGTTATCAGTGAGCGAAAAACTTGGGTATGTTGTGGAATCTATGTCCAATATAGGCATTTTATTTCCCACCGATGACAGATCCCTTGCATTGCTTGATAAAAAATCTCGATAACGCCACGATATTCCTGACTTGTATTTCATCCTGGTCCACCGGTCAGCCGCGAAGATCGATGACTTCTAGTCGCTGCGTCACATCCGGGTGGTCCGGCGACGGTCCCTCGATCAGGATCAGATACTCCCCCGGAACGCCCTGCGCCGCCACCCACTGTTTCGCCCATAAACGCCAATCCCCGGGCGTCCCGTCCAGTTTTTCCGGGTGGATGCCGTAAGAGAACAGAAGTCCCTGGCAGGTCTCCTCGCTGATGGACGCGGCCGTGATCCAGGCGGGAAAGCGGAACCGGGCGAGCTGGCGCGCCGTGGATCCGCTGCGGCTCGGGACGACCACGGCGGCGACGGACATCTTGGCGAGGACGCCCTCCACGCTCATGGAGACAAGGTCGGAAGGACCGACGGTTCCCGAATCGATCACCTCCTTCATGTCCTCGCGAACGTGCTGGCCCGTCCGGTACGGTTCCGCCTCCCCCGCGATCCGGGCGAGGGTCCGTACCGCCTCGACCGGGTATCTCCCCACGGCGGACTCGCCGGAAAGCATCACGCCGTCGGTGCCGTCGATGACCGCGTTGGCGACATCGGTGGCCTCGGCGCGGGTCGGCCGGGCGTTCCCGGTCATCGACTCGAGCATCTGGGTCGCCGTGATGACCGGCTTGCCGAGGAGATTCGCGCGACGGACGAGTCGCTTCTGCTCGATGGCGATACGCTCGATCGGGATCTCGACCCCGAGGTCCCCCCGGGCAACCATGATCCCGTCCGCGGCTCCGAGGATCCCGTCGATCCGCCCGAGGGCGGCCGCGCGCTCGATCTTGGCGATGAGGAACGGGTTGCGTCCGGCGGCGTGGGCCGCGCGACGGACCTTGTGGAGGTCTTCCGCCGAGGCGACGAAGGACTGGCTCACAGCGTCGACGCCGTTCTCGAGCGCGAACCTCAGGCACTCCTGGTCTCGCGCGGTAAAGGCGTCGGCCCCGAGGTCGACGCCGGGGGCGTTGAGCCCCTTGCGGGAGCGGAGCTCACCCCCGGCCGTCACGCGGCACGTCACGTCGTTCCCCTGGACCTCCTCCACTTCGAGGCGGATGATCCCGTCGTTCAGGTACAGGGTGTTTCCCTTCCGGACCGATGCGGGGAGGCGGGGGAAATCGACCGAGGCGCGGGTGGCGTCGCCCACGATGGGTTCGGTCGTGAGGGTGAACGGGTCCCCCGCCTGGAGCAGGACCGGCTCCGCCGCCATGGCGCCGATGCGGATCTTCAGCCCGGGGAGGTCCGCCATGATGGCGAGCCGCCGGCCCGTCCTGCGGGAGGCGCCGCGAAGGTTTTCGATGACCCGCCGGTGGCCCTCGAAGTCCCCGTGGGAGAAGTTCAGCCGCGCGATGTTCATCCCGGCAAGGAGCATCTGCTCCATGACGTCCGGCGAATCGGACGCCGGGCCGATGGTGCAGACGATCCGGGTCTTGCGGGCGGGCAGGATCACGCGGAACCTCCGGTGCTCCGGTTCCACTCGAAGGAGAGGATTCCTGTTCGGAGGACGAAAGGGCCGATCCGCGGGGGACCGATTACGGCGGCGGCGACCCCGGTTGGGGGAGTCGGTTGACCTTCGCCGCCATGATGAAATCGTTTTCGTGCAAGCCCTTGATCGAGTGTGTCCGGAACCGCACCGTGCAGTACCCCCATCCCACGGACAGGTCCGGATGGTGCCCCTCGGCCTCCGCGATCTCCCCGACCTGTCCCGCGAACCGCATCGCCTCCGCGAAATTCCGGAACCGGAATTCGCGGCGGATTCCCTTCGTCTCCTCCTCGAGCGTCCAGCCGGGGACCTGGGAAACCAGCCTTCCCGCCTCCTCCGCTCCCAGAACCGGAACCCCGCCCCGGCATGGAACGCACCGCTTGTCCGAAAGTTCCATGGACCGGTCCTCCCTTCATGGCATTTCGACGAGCCACGGGACCAAGATGCCTTACGCCTTCGCCTCGGACAGTGCCTGGAGGATCGTTCGGCAGAAGGCAGGGAGGTCGTCCGGTTTCCGCGACGTGACCAGGTTCCCGTCGCGGACGACTTCCCGGTCTTCGTAGAGGGCCCCCGCGTTCACGAGGTCGTCCTTGATGGCGGAGAAGCAGGTCGCCTTCCTGCCCCGCAGCACGTCCGCCGAAACCAGCATCCACCCTCCGTGGCAGATCGCCGCGACGACCTTCCCTCTCGCGAACACGTCCCGGACCAGGTCCACCATCGCCTTGTGGCGGCGCATCCGGTCGGGCGCATATCCGCCCGGGATGATCACCGCGTCGAAGTCGGCGGCCTTCACTTTTTCCGCCGCCGCGTCCGGGGTCACAGGGTACCCGTGCTTGGAGGCGTATCCGCTCGCGCCTCCCCCCACGATGGTCACCTTCGCTCCCGCCTCCCGGAACCGGTGCACGGGATACCACAACTCGAGATCCTCGTAGAGATCCTCCGCCAGTACGGCAACGTGCTTCCCCTTCAGTTCCATCGTCCCCTCCGTTCGCGGTTGGCCGGGATCCCGGTTCTCCCTGGCCCTATGTAATTGGAGGGAGATTCCCGAGGCCCGGTTTCACCCTTTCGGTGTCCCGGAGGGCGCGGTCGGGTTCCGTCAAAGGTCGGTGAGGAGACGGTTCTCGGGAGAGCGGCCGGTGGTCTCCCCGAAGGCGTCCAGGAGGTCCGAAATCGCCCGGAAATCGCCCGTTGGAGTGAACGGCAGGTCCGCGGAACCGCTTCGCTCCAGGGCGTCGAGAACGGTTTTCACGGTGACCCTGCCGATGTCGCGGGCGGGTTGATAGGCGGCCTCCTCGCCCTCCTCCGCTTTCACGGCGGAAAAGAACCCCGCGGAGGAGAAATCCGCGATGATCGGGTGCACGATGAGGGAAGGCATGCCCAGGGCGTTCGCGATCCGGGAAGGGGTGAGCGGCTTTTCCCCCGCGGCGAAATTCCGTACCACGAGGCGGGCGATCATCAAGGCAAGGATCCTTTTATGGTGCGGGCTGATCTTCTCGGATCCTTCGGGGAATCCGAGGGTGGCCACGTTCTGTGCCGCGAAGGAGATCTCCGATCCCATGAGAACGATCAGCCAGCTGATCTGGATCCACACGAGGAAGAGCGGCAGGGCGGCGAAGCTCCCGTAGATGGCGTTGGCCTTCGCCACGCCGACCTGGAACGAGATGTAGATCCACTGGGCCGCCTGATAGGCGGTTCCCGCCACCACGGCGGCGACGATCCCTGGCTTCAGCCGGACCTTCGTGTTCGGCATGTAGATCAGAATGAAGGCGAACACGACCCAGATCAGGACGAAGGGGATGATTTCCAGCAGGAGGAGGATCGGCGCCGGGGGCAACCCCCACTGGGACAGTTTCCCGGCGATCGCCTTCAATTGGCTCGCCATCGTGACCGTCACGCTGCTCGCCATGATGACGAGGATCGGGCACACGATCGTGATGGAAAGGTAGTCGGTGAACTTGCGCGCGATCGTGCGGGATTTCCTGACTTTCCAGATGTCGTTGAAGGAATCCTCGATGTGTCCCAGCACCTTGACGACCGAATAGAAAAGCAGTCCGACCCCGATTCCCGCGATGACGCCCCCGTTGGTCTTCTGAAGCATCGCGTTGGAGAATTCGAACACCTTCAGCAGCACGTCCTTCTGCTCCGAAAATTTCGCCAGGAGCTGGACCTGCAGCTTCTTGTCGAATCCGAATCCCTTGGCGATGCCGAAGAAGACGGCGATGACCGGAACGACGGAGAGCATGGAGTAAAAGGTGAGCGCCGACGCCTTCGTCGCGCACTGGTCCCTCTGGTATCCGCGAATCGCCAGCAGGAGGATTTTCAGCGCTCTGATGGCGAACGCCTTGGAACGGGGAAGGCCCTTTTCCGGACGGAGCCAGATTCCGGTAGCGAGAAAAGCGAGGACGGAATCCAGTTTCTCTCTCATGGCGCCGGCGGTTCCCTCCGAAATTTCTATCCGCGCCTGCTCGCCGTCAGTATATTTCCATCAAGATCGGCGTCAACCGCGTTCTTGCCATTTTCCTGCCCTTCGGGGCCGTGGGATACGTTCTCCTCCGGTTCCCCGGGTGGTACAATCGGGGCCATGGAGCCCGATGCGGCGGGGTGGGGAAGGAAGCGGACCGGCAGTCTCGTCCCGTTGGCCGTCGCGCTCTTCCTCGTCGTGTCGTGTTCCGGGAAAAAAGAGGCGTTGCGGCCTCCCACACGGGTGGATGTCATCGAGGTGCGGCTGGCGGCGAACCGGGAGTTCGTTGCCCTCCGGTTCCGGGTGATCGGCGGCGATCGGTTCGATCCCGAGGGGGCGGAAATCTGCCTGGTCGACGAATCCACGGGAGAAAGGTTCCCCGTCGTTCGCCTGCAACGCATCGGCCGGATGGCGGAGTTCCGCGTCCCGGGGGAAAAGGACATCCATCACATGATGTTCCGGAACCAGGAGGGGAAGCTGAGGATCGGGTCGCGGGTCACGTTGGTGATCGGACCCGAGCGTCAGGAGCACCTGCTGGTTCAGCCGTAACCCCGGATCCGCCTCCGGAACCGGAACCGGCGGCCGCCGGGAGGCGTCACACCGCGATCCCCGCCTCCCGTTCGGAGAATATTTCCCTCACTTTCCGGGAGAGATTCGTCGGTGTGATCGG
>Ga0326597_10008448_pt1 | contig 13888 bp, 11 predicted proteins | sample RVTome_12_FD_203789 | JGI IMG/M metagenome (GOLD analysis project Ga0326597, IMG submission 203789) | Soil microbial communities from uranium-contaminated site in the Upper Colorado River Basin, Wyoming, United States - RVT100D185 | ecosystem: Environmental > Terrestrial > Soil > Contaminated >... | reverse complement strand
CTCTATGACGCGACCATCAAGGCCCTCGGCATCACGCCGGGGCAGGACGTGGAAGTCCGCCCGCGCAATCCGGACGACGTTTATACGATTTTGCTCGACCCCTCGAAGACCAACAGGGATTTCAACTGGAAGACGGGCACGCCGCTGGAGTCCGGCGTCGCGGCGGCGATCGAGTGGTACCGGAAGCACGGCCTCCAGGAAACCTACACCCATTTGAAACCGGCCGAAGGCAAGAAATGACAGGCCATGTCCGTTCAACCGGCTGCGACCCAGCGCTGGCGAGGCTGAGCGGGGCCTCGCTGCTGGTCGTCGGGGGCGCTGGATTTGTCGGCGGCAACCTGGTCCGGATGGCGCTGGAGGCAGGGTGCGCGCGGCTCGTGATCGTGGACAATTTTCTTTCGTCGGAGCGGAGCCAGGTGCCTCGCGACGCCCGGGTCCTGATGATCGAAGGCTCCATCGCGGACGATGCGGTGCTGCGGCAGTTGCCGGACGACTGTGACTACGTGTTCCATCTGGCGACCTATCACGGCAATCAAAGCTCGATCGCCGATCCGATCGCCGACCATGACAACAATCTGATGACAACGCTGAAACTCTACGAACACCTCAAAGGCCGGACACGGATCAAGAAGGTCATCTACGCGGCGTCCGGTTGCACGCTGGCCCCGCATACTTTCGAGCAGGCGCAGGCGACCCAGGAAGACGGGCCGGTGCCCTTCGATCTGGACAGCCCCTACCAGATTTCGAAAGTCGTCGGGGAATTTTACTCGGTCTATTACTGGCGGCAGCATCGGCTGCCCACGGTCCGCGCGAGGTTTCAGAACGTCTATGGCCCCGGCGAGATCCTGGGGGCCGGGCAGTGGCGCGGCACGCCGGCCACCGTGTGGCGCAACGTGACGCCGGCGTTCGTCTACCGGGCGCTGAAACAGTGGCCGCTGACGGTGGAGAACGAAGGCCGCGCCAGCCGCGACTTTATTTTCGTCGAGGACATTGTGCGGGGGTTGGTGTTGTGCGCCTTGGAGGGCCAGCCGGGAGATGTCTATAACCTGGCGAGCGGCAAGGAGACGACCATCCTGGAACTGGCGCAGACGGTGAACCGCCTGGCCGGCAATCCGGCGCCGCTCACGTTCCTTCCGTCGCGCGAGTGGGACCACGCAGGGCGCCGTTTCGGCAGCACGGACAAGGCCAAGCGGGTGCTCGGGTTCGAGGCCCGGGTCGACCTGATGGAGGGCTTGAGACGGACGATTGCGTGGACGAAGGCCAATTTGGAATTGATTGAGTCTTGTGTGGACAAACACAAAATCCATCTGGGAAGCGGCTAACGCAGGGCGCGCATGAACAGCCGGGTCCGGACCATCGTGTTCTATGCGAAGAGCCAGCCCCACTGGCGGCGTGTGGTCGCCGACACGCTGGTGGGAGGCCTCCGGCTCTCTCCGAATCATTTCCCCGCGCGCTGGCGGGGGGCGCGCCGCGTCCAATTCATGTTCGCCGAAGAGTACGACCGACTGTCCTACCTGGCGGATTGGCGCGACGCCTGGTCCGCGTCCCCCCTCCTGGATGTCGAGTTGTGCAACGTCAACAACCTGTTCGAGTACCATCGGGGCCTCAAGAAGCTTCCCGGGTACGGACTGGCGGTGATTCTGCATTCGGCCGCGGGCGATAACCTGTCGCTACTCCGGTTGGGCGCGCACTACTTCGGGAGTCGCCGGGGCAAGCTGCTCGTCTTCGTCGGAAATGAGTACGACCTGATGCCTGAGAAGATCGGGTTCATGAAGGCGGTGGGCGCCGATTACATCGCCACGCAGCTTCCGCTGCCAGCCGCGCGATGGCTCTATGAGGAGTGCGCCGAATCCGAGGTCGTGCCGGCGCCGGCCGCGCTGAACCCCGACGTCTACAAGCCGTCCGCCGGCACGCGTCCGATCGACGTGGGATTCCGCGGCGACCGGTATTCGTCGATGTTCATCGGGGATACGGAGCGGACGGACCTGCTGGACCGGTTCCAGGCCCGCGCGGGGGAGTGGGGATTGGTGACGGATATCCGGTTTCAGCGGTATTCGCGCGCCCAGTGGCGTGAGTTTCTCGGCTCCTGCAAGGGCACGATCGGGGCGGAATCAGGAGTGCGCTGTCTTGAGCGGGATGACCGGACGAAGCGGCTGGTGGAGCAGTATCTCAGGGGAAACCCCGCGGCGGGTTTCGAGGACGTGCGGGGGCGGTTTTACCAGGATCGCGCGAACTCCGTGCCGGGGAAAGCCGTGTCGTCCCGGCACTTTGAGGCAATCGGAACCAAGACGTGCCAAATGCTTGTCGAGGGACAGTACAACGGGATCCTGAAAGCCGATGAGCATTTCATCTCCGTCAAGAAGGACCTGTCGAATCTTGAACAGGCGGTCGAGCGATTCAAGGACGAGGGGTATCGTCGCGCCATGGTGGACCGGGCCTACGAGCATGTCCTGGCGGCGCATACCTACCGGCATCGCGTCGAAGACCTGCTCAGGGTGATTGGAGGCTCCGGCCGGAACCGGCCGGTGGTGGCGAATGACTGTCACGATGCCCGCCTGCGGGCCTGATCTCGGCCAACTCCTGATCTGTCCCCTGTGCCGTGCCGCGCTCGACGCGACGGCGGAGGGCTATGCCTGCAAGGCCTGCGCCGCGTCGTACCCGGTCCGCGATGGGGTGGTCAGGATGCTGCCGCCGCTCAGCCCGGCGGAGCGGCAGATCCGCGGCGCCTTCGACTTTGAGCATCGCCGCTATGCCTCGGCGCAATACCTTCGCATCTCGCCGACGCTGGTGGACGACTGGCTGGCGGATGTGCAGCTGCCCAAAGATTATTTCAAGGGGCGGACGGTCCTGGATGTCGGATGCGGGACGGGCCGGTGGACCTACGCGATGGCGTTGTTGGGCGCACGAGTCGTCGCCGTGGATTTCAGCGATGCCGCGGTCGACATCACGCGACGGGTCACGAAAGATGTGGGCGACGTCGAGGTCGTGCAGGCCAGCCTGTTTCACCTTCCGTTCCGACCCGCGCAGTTTGATTTCGTGGTGAGTTGGGGGGTCCTGCACCATACCCGGCAGACGGCGCGGGCATTCGAAACCATCGCCCCGCTGGTCCGCCCGGGCGGGCATCTCCATGTGATGGTCTATGAGCGAAGAAGCCCGCTCAAAGTGACGGGAACGGAACTGCTGCGCATGGTGATGCGGTGCCTGTCGCCCGAGACGAGATATAAATGGTGCGGCCGCCTCATCATCCGCAACCGGTTCGTCTTCACCCTCCTGCGCGGTTTTATCGCCTGCGTGCCGGAGCGCGACTTGTCGGAGGCGAAGGACTATGACACGGTGCAGTTCGGTCTCTACGACTGGTATTCGCCCCGTTATAATCATCTGCATTCCGCGCGGGAAGTCCGCAGCTGGTTTTCCCGTGCCGGCTATGGCGAGATCACGATGACCAGCCCGATCAAGTTCACGCGTATGATGGACGTGCTCCGGTTCGGTGAATGCGGCGGATCGATCAGCATGCGGGGCCGACGCGAGACATGAGCGTCCAGTCCGCCGTCAGAACCGCGGTTGATGCGGAGGCGGCTGTCGCCGCCGGGCGTCCACTTCGCGTCTGTTTCATCTCCCCGCTCGGCTACGGGCTCTACGACAGGTCCAGCGGATACCCGTTCGGTGGCGCGGAGGTGCAGTTCTATCTCCTGGCCAGCGAGCTGGCGCGCGATCCCGCCTACCGGGTGACCGTGCTGGTGACCGTCCGGGAGGAACCGGGGATCGAATCCTGCGGCGCGCTGACGATCGTGAAGCGGAAGGGGAAGGGGCGTCTTGCCCCGGGCGGATTCCTCGCGGCGGTGTCCGCGTTTCGCGACATGCTCGGGCAACTACGCGCCATCGATGCCGATGTTTATTTGCATGCCGGTGCAGGCGCCGAGGTCGGCGCCTATGCGCTGATCTGCCGCCTGCTGCGTCGTCGATTCGTTTATGTCGTGGCATCCTCCGCCGACCTGTCGGATGCGAACGGTAACGTGCGCGGTCCGTGGCGCGGTCTGTTTCCGCTGGGGTGCCGGCTGGCCCATGCGGTCGTGTGTCGGACCGACGAACAGATGCGCCGGTTCAGGGCCCGGTATCGGTGCGAGGGCGTGTTGATCCGGACCGGCCACCCGGTGCCGCCGGCCCCCGCCACCGGCGCGAAGTCCACCGTTCTGTGGGTCGGCCGGATGCATCCGCTCAAGCAGCCGGAGATGTTCCTGGATCTGGCCGGGCGCCTTCCCAACGAACGATTCGTGATGGTGCTCACGCGCGACGAAGTCCATGAGGACTTGTGCCAGGCCATCAGGAGCCGGGCGGCCGCCTTGCCGAACGTCGTTGTTCACGAAGACGTCGCGTGGCAGGACGTCGGACGGTTCTTCGAGGAGGCGAAGCTGTTTGTGAACACGTCCACCTACGAAGGGTTTCCCAATACGTTTGTACAGGCCGCCATGCAGGCGACCCCGATTCTCTCGTGGACGGTGGATCCCGACGGCGCGTTGACGCGCCACCGGATCGGCTATTGTGCCGGGGGGTCGTTCGAACGATTGGCCGAGGAAACCGAGCGGATCTGCGCCTCGAAAGCCCATCGGGCCGACATGGGCAGCCGGGCGCGCGACTACGCCCGGCAATACCATGATCTCCAGCAATCGGTCCGGGAGTTGAAAGCCCTCGTGCAGTCGCCGGAACTGCGTGTCCTATCATAGGGAACCGGCCCCGCGCATGGAGCAGCTGCGGCTTTGTTTCGTCGGACCCTGCGATTCCGTCACCTTCCGGCGGTGGATCGAGTGGTTCGCCCGGCGCGGCCACGACGTGACGGCGCTGACGGTGGAGCCGGCACACCCGACGCCGACGGCGTTTCGACAGGTGGACCTGACGGCCTCAGCCGGTCCGCGCAAGCTCGGCCGTGTGTTTTCGGCCGCGCGGCTGTCCGGCATGGTGACACGACTCCGGCCGGATATCGTGCATGTCCACTACGCGCGGGGCCTGGCGTGGGGGTTGCTGCCGGCGAGGCCGCATCCATTGGTCGTCACGCCGTGGGGCAGCGACGTGTTGGAGGAGCAGGGGGCATTCAAGGAGTGGTACGGCAAGCTGCTCACGACACGTCTGCTCCGGTCCGCGGATCTGGTCACCGTGCATTCAGCCTACATGGAACAGAGGATGAGGTCCCTGCTGCCGGCCACGGCCTCCGTGACGCGCATCGGGTGGGGAGTCGATCTGAAGATGTTTCGTCCCGGACTGGACACGCAGGATCTGCGGAAGCAATGGGGCCTCCGCCCGTCCGATCGGGTGATTTTCAGCCCCCGGATCGCCCAGCCGTTTTACCGGCACGACGTGGTCGTCAAGGCGCTGGCCCGTGTCATCGCCACAATCAAGGACGCAGTGCTCGTGATATCCGAGCAGCGTGCGGATCGGAACTATGTCGAGCAGCTTCGCCGCGAGGCGCAGGAGGGGGGCGTCGCAGATCGCGTCACCTTCGCGGGCACGATTCCCTATGACGACATGTCTCGTTGGTACAACCTGGCGGACGCGGTGGTGATGATACCCCGGTCCGACGGCATGCCCAACACGCTCCTGGAATCCATGGCCTGCGGAGCCGTGCCCGTGTTGAGCCGCCTGCCGCAGTATGCCGAGCTGATCCGGCATCAGCAGAACGGATTCATCGTCGATCCCGAACCGGAGGAAGTGGCCGGCGCGCTGGTTGAAGCGCTCGCCGCCGGCGTCAAGCCATCCATGGCTGAGTGGAATCGAAGGCTCGTTTCGGATGTCGCGGACCAGGACGTAGAGATGACACGGATGCAACAACGCTATCTGGAGCTGGCCCATGCCGGTCGGGCGCACAACTGACATGCCTCAGGTCGACGGGGAGCCTGCCGCAGAGGCGGGGATGGGCTTGTCATCGCAAAGCCGCAGGGACGTGCTCAGCCGGGTCCTCTCCGGGAGACTCCCTGCGCTCTGGCTGTTTGCCGCGGCATTGATTGTCCGGCTGCTGTTCAATATATATGTCATCGGCCTGGATATCCCGACCCAGGATACGTTTTCCGATTGGAAGGAATACGACCTGGTGGGTCTCTCGCTGGCCTCCGGCACGGGATTTACCATCTATGGCATGCCCTACCTGATCCATCCTCCTGGATACCCGCTGTTCCTGGGCCTGCTGTATCTGCTCTTCGGGCACAGTTATGCCGCGGTGAAAGTGGCCCAATCCCTGCTCGGAGCCTTGACCTGCGTGATAATCCTCTTGATCGGGGAACGGGTGTTTACGAAACGGGTCGGCATGGTCGCTGCGGCCATCGCGGCCGTCTACCCGCATCTGGTGTACTATAGCGGCATCCTGATGTCCGAAACCCTGTTCGTTTTTCTTTCCACTGTCTTCCTGTACGCGCTGGCCATGCTGCGGGAGGATCTCTCGCCGCGTCGTTTGGCCCTCGCGGGCGTTGTCCTGGGATTGGCCAGCCTGACGAGGCCGATGCTGATGTTCATCCCCGCGGTGCTGTTCTGCTGGATCTGGATCGAGTTCAGATCCACAAAACGGGCGCTCGTGGTCATGGTCACCATCTGGTTGTGGATGGCGGTCGTGATTCTCCCGTGGACGATCAGGAACTACGTGGTGACCGGTTCAGTCATCCCGATCGTGGCCACGCACTGGGTCACATTGTACGGCGCCAACAATCTCATAATCCTGAATAACCCGGACGCCATCGGCGGCTGGGTGGATCCGGAGCCGATGAGCTCCGAGGCATACCGCGCGGCCTATGTCGCGTTTCTCTCGCAGATGCTGTTCCATCGCCCCTTCGATCTCGTGAAGCTGGAAGTGCACAAGCTGAAGCGATTTTGGAGCCTGTTTCCGAAGACGCAAACTCCCGAACGGGACGCGCTCATCAACCTGCTGTCCTATGGATGGCTCCTGCCTCTGTTCCTTGTCGGAATGGCGCTGGCCGTCCGGGTCCCACCGACGCCCTGGATTCTGTACCTGTGGGTCGCATATTTCTGCCTGCTGACTCTCGTGATGCACGGGACAACCAGGTACCGCCTTCCGGTCGAGCCGGTGATTATCCTCTTCGCCGCCTTCACCCTCGAACGGCTCTGGGATCGAACGGGCCTCGGGCAGCGCCTGCAGGACCGTCGCAACCGGCCGTCGCTTTCGTCATTCACAACAGGTTTGGGGCCATGATTGATACAGAACCGAAACCGGCCGGGGCTGTTGCGGGGAATGCGCCGGAAACGCGTCGGGGCCGGCGGCTCAAGGTCTTGCTGGTGACTGTGGGGCTGGGTGTCGGCGGGACGGAGACGCAAATTTTGGAGCTCGCTTCGCGGCTGGACCGCAACCGGTTCGACGTGCTCGTCTGCGGTCTGAAGAAGGACCATGCCGTGGCTGAAGAGTTGCGGGTGCGCGGGATTCGGGTCTCGACGCTGGACGGATCGGGCAAGGGGGATTTTCGCGTCCTGTATCGGCTGGCGCGGCTCATCCGCGCCGAACGACCGGACATCGTCCATGCGTTTCTTGGATTTGCCAACCTGGCGGCCTCGCTGGTCGGCCGTCTGCTCTGTGTGCCGGTTGTGATCTGGTCCTACCGCGATGTGGAAGTCTGGAAGACGAAGGCGCACTGGCTGGCGGACCGCATGGGCGCCCGGTGGGCCGAAGCCATTACCTGTTGCTCGGATGCGGTCCGGGAGTTCGTGCTGGCGCGCCTCAACGGGCAGGCGTCGAAACTGATCACGATTCACAACGGCATCAATCTCGACGCGTTCAGTTCACCCGGTGTCGTGAGCCGATCGGAACTGAAGCTGCGTGACGACGGATTCGTCATCGGGACGGTCTCCCGCCTGGATGAACCGAAAAAGGGGCTGACGGTGCTGCTTCGCGCCCTGGCCGATATGGCGAAGCGGGATGGCCTGCCGCCCTGGCAGTGCCTGCTGGTCGGAGACGGGCCGGCGCGTCAGCGGCTCCGGTCTCTCACCGCGAAACTCGGGCTTGCGGAGCAGGTCGTATTCGCCGGCATGCGGCGCGACGTGGCCCGGGTGCTGCCCGCGATGGATGTGTTCGTGTGCCCCTCGCTCTATGAAGGATTCGGCATCGCCATCGTGGAGGCGATGGCCGCAGGACGTCCCATCATCGCCAGCGCGGTGGGCGGCATTCCGGAAATCGTCGTGGATCGCGACACCGGCCTCCTGGTTCCTCCCGGGGATGCCGCGGCATTGGCCGATGCGATGGTCGCGCTGCTGACCCATCGCGACCAGGCTCGGGTGATGGGCATGCGCGGGAGAGAACGGGCGCGGGAGAAGTTTTCGATCGAGACGACGATCCAGCGGCACCAGCACATGTACGAATCCTTGAGCGCCCACCATGCCGAACGGGTCCGTACGGCGCGCGGCGCGGAGGCCCGTCTGTCGTGAGCTGGTTTGTCCTTGGATTAACCTTCGTGCTGTCGCTGCTGCTGTCGCTGTACGCCGTACCGATGGCGCGCCAGGCCGCCCTGTCGTTTAACATCGTGGATCGTCCGGACGGGCGGCTCAAGTTTCAATCCGAGCCGGTGCCCTACTTCGGAGGATTGGCGGTCTACCTGGCGTTCCTGATCAGCCTAGCCCTGACGTTCGAATTCCGGCAGGAGGTCCTGGGGCTGGTGCTGGCCGGGACGCTCATGGTCATGGTCGGTCTCATCGACGATTTTGGCGTGCTCAAGCCGTGGCCGAAGCTGATCGGGCAGCTGATCGCGGTCTTCGTGCTGATACGCAGCGGCATTCGGATCGAAATTGCCGCCCTGCCGGACTGGCTGGACATCGCGCTGACCGCATTCTGGATGGTCGGGATCATCAACGCGGTGAACATCATCGATGTGATGGACGGGCTGGCCGGCGGCGTCAGTGTTGTTGCCTGCGTCTGGCTCTTTGTCGTGGCGGTGCTCAACCAGGACATGATGATCGCCGTGATGCTGGCCGCGCTGGCCGGCAGCCTGCTGGGATTTCTCCGGTTCAATTTTTACCCGGCCAGGATTTATCTGGGGGATTCGGGCTCGCTGTTTATCGGGCTGATGCTGGGGGCGCTGGCGATGATCGGCAAATACACGACGACCAATCCGGTCGCGCTGCTGGCCCCCGTGTTCATGCTGGGCGTGCCGATCTTCGACACGCTCTTCGTGATGTCCATCAGGCGGTTGCGGGGCATTCCGGTGTTTTTGGGAAGCCCGGACCATTTTGCGCTCCGCCTGCGCCGCTGGGCGCTGTCGGTTCCGCAGGTCGCCCTGCTGAGCTACCTGGTGGCGTGCGTGCTCGGAGGGATCGGGATTGCGATCATGTTCGTCCGCGCAGAAATCGCGCTCGGCCTCGTGGGAGGCACCGTCTTGCTTGGAATGTGCGCGGGGTTGTGGTTGAAAGGCATCGACATGTCCAGGCAGGCAGAGCAGGCGCCTCAGCGGGAATCCTCTCCCGCCGCAGCGCCGAAAACTCCATGATATTGATCATCGGCGCCGGCCTGGCCGGTCTGAGCACAGCCTATCATCTCGGCGACCGTCCCTGCCGGGTGATGGAAAAGGAAAAAGAGGCTGGCGGTCTGTGCCGGTCGTACCGGATGGACGGCTTCACCTTCGATTACACCGGCCATCTCCTGCATTTCCGCCAGCCGGCGATCAAGGCGTTGGTCGAAGGGTTGCTGAAGGGGAAGTTGGAGCAGCACCGTCGTCGCTCGTACATCTATTCCTACAAGACCTACACCGAATATCCCTATCAGGTGAACACTCACGGCTTGCCGCCCGAGGTGGTGCGGGAGTGCTTGATGGGGTTCATCGCCACCCTGACTGCGGCGCCCTCCGGGTTGAAGCCGGAGGAGCGGTCATTCAAACGATGGATTCTCGAGAGCCTGGGGGAGGGCTTCGCCAAGCATTTCATGGTGCCCTTTAACGAGAAGCTCTGGCAGGTGTCCCTGGAGGAGCTGACGTCGGATTGGGTCTCCTGGCTGGTGCCGAAACCGTCGCTCACGGACGTCATCAACGGGGCGCTGGGCATCAAGGACAAGGCCTTCGGCTACAACCCCTCGTTTCTGTATCCCGCGCAGGGCGGCATCAGCGCGCTGCCGAACGCGTTTCTGGGCGGGGTGAAGGATATCGTCTACGGCAGCGAGCTGGTCGAGGTGGACAGCGGGCGCCGCCGTGCCGTCTTCCATGACGGCCGGACGGAACAGTACGACCGGCTGGTCTCCACCGTGCCGGTGCCCGAATTGGTCCGCCGGTGCACGGATCTGCCCAAGGCGATTCGGGAGGCGGCGGAGGGCCTCCGCTGCGTCTCGATCTACAACATCAACCTGGGCGTGGCGCGTGAGCGCATTTCAGACAAACACTGGATTTATTTCCCCGAGCACGAGTATCCGTTCTACCGGGCCGGGTTTCCCATGAATTTCTCCCCCGCGCTGGGGCGTCCCGGGTGCAGTTCGCTGTATGTCGAAATCTCGCACCAGCCCGACATTGTTCTCCCTCCGGCCGAAGTGATCGCGCAGGTCCGCGCGGGCATGGAGCGGGCCGGCATCTTCCGCCGGGACGACGAGATCGTCGTGGCCGACGTGAAGGACATCCGCTATGCCTACGTGTTGTTCGACCGGCACCGGGCCCGTGCGCTGCCGGCCATCCTGGCCGAACTGGAAGCGCGGGGCATCCATTCCATCGGACGCTATGGCCGGTGGGAACATACCTCCATGGAGGATGCGATCGCGCAGGGCAAACAGGTCGCCGAGAAACTGCAGGCGGTGTGAGTACGTCCGGCGCGAATCCGCGGCCCCGCGCAAGGCTGTGGCTGAATCTGACAGTTGCAGGCCTGTCGGTCTTACTGGCGGCGGCGGCGATCGAGGTGTACTGCCGCATCCATCCTCCCGCCGGCGTGTATTACGGCGGCTCGGTTCCCGACCAGGCCATCGGGGTCCGGTACCGGCCCTCGTCCACCATCCTGTACACGAAAGCCGACGAACGGGTGGAGAGCCGGGTCAACCGCGACGGGTTCCTGGATGCCGACCATGCGCCTGATAAACCGCCGGGGACGGTGCGGGTGGGATTCTTCGGCGACTCGTACGTGGAGGGGCTTCAAGTATCGCTGGAGAAACGATTCTTTCGCCAGCTCCCCGAGCGGATCCGGGGCGTTCCGTTCGAATACTTCGGGTTCGGGATGTCGGGGTTCGGGACCGTCCACTCGTACCTGACTGAACGGGCGTGGAGCAGGACGTACGATCTCGACGCCGTCATCTACGTGTTCGTCGAGAACGATCCGGGTGACAACATCGCGCGGATCAACAAAAATCCGCGGCGCCCCTTCGCGTTGCTGACCGAGGAGGAGCCGGGGTTCGGAATCGACCGCAGTTTTGAGGAACGCAATCGCCTGCTGGAGACGTTCCCCTACAACGTCCTGCGGGACGTCAAGAACCGGTCCTTCGCGCTACAGATCCTTCAGCATCGCCTGTCGCTCCTGCCATCGGCCGTCGCGCCCGCGGCGTCCCCGCCTCAATCCAATCCGACCCCCCAGCCTCCCGCGCCTGTTCCCAACGAGAACGATCTGCCCGGACTCTGGAGCGAATCGGATCGCTCCTACGCGGGGCGTTTGAGCCGTTCGATCCTGGCCGAGTGGGCGCGGCAGGTCCGGAAAGAGGGCCGGTTGTTTGCCGTACTGTACATGCCCCGTGGGTCGGATTTTCTTCAGGATAAGCCGGCCCGGAAAACCTGGAAGCCATGGTTGTTGGAGACCTGCCTGGCTCTCAACATTCAGCTCATCGATCCGTCGGAGGCGTTCGTGAAACGCGAGCGGTCCGGCGTGCCCGTCTACGTCGACCATTTGACGGCGCAGGGGCATGAGACCGTGAGTGAGGTCTTGCAGGGATGGCTTGACACCGTCGCGATCAACCGGTCCCATCCGAAGTGACGATGGCGCACGCCGTTTGCCACATTATCACCAAGCTGGAACTGGGCGGCGCGCAGCGCAACACGCTCTTTACGGTGTCGCATCTTGATCCGGCCAGGTTTCGGTCCATGTTGGTCACCGGCGAGCCGGGCCTGCTCGACGACGAGGCCCGCAAGCTGGCGGGCGTGGAATTCCACCAAATCCCCTCGCTGGTGCGGGCGGTCCGGCCCCTGTCGGATCTTCGCGCGCTGCTGGCCCTTGCATGGCTGTTGCGCCGGATGAAACCCGCGATCGTCCACACCCACAGCTCCAAGGCCGGCATTCTCGGCCGCATGGCCGCGTGGCTGGCCGGCGTGCCGGTCATCATCCATTCCATCCACGGATTCGGCTTCACCCGCTACCAATCGGTTCCGGTCAGGCGGATGCTCATCGCGTTGGAATGTGTGGCCGCGAGAATCACCACGAGATTCTTCGCCGTGTCGGACGCCAACCGGCAGCTTGGAGTGGAACTCGGACTCTTCCCTGACCACCGCTGCGTCGTGATCCGCAGCGGCGTGGATGTGGCGGCGATCAGGAAATTGGGAGTGGACACGACGGCCAAAAAGGCCGAACTGGGCCTTGAGCCAGGCCGCCCGGTCGTCGGCATGGTGGCGCCGATGAAACCGCAGAAGGCGCCGCTGGATTTCGTGCGCATGGCGGCCAAGGTCGCCGCCAAGAAACCGGAGACGCAGTTCCTGTTCGTCGGGGACGGCGAGCTGCGGGGGGCGATGGAAGCCGAAATCGTCCGGTGCGAGCTGACGAAATCGTTCCGGCTGACCGGATGGCGCCGCGACGTGCCCGCAATCATGCGCTGCCTGGACGTCTTTGTGCTCACCTCGTTGTGGGAGGGGCTTCCCCGGGTCTATCTCGAAGCGCTGGCCAGCGGCGTGCCGGTCGTGGGGACGAGGGTGGACGGCGCGGCGGAGGTCGTCCGCGACGGCATCAACGGCTATCTGTTCGCGCCGGGGGACGTGCAGGGGATGGCCGAACGGGTTTTGTCCCTGCTGGCCAATCCGACGCTGGCAGCCGATATGGGCCGGCGAGGGGAGTCGTTGCCGGCTGAATTCGACATCCATGATATGGTCCGACGCCAGGAACAGGAATATGAACGGCTGCTGGCGGGGATCAAAGCGTAGATTTCCTTGAGCAGAATGAAGTCCTGTGTTACACCAGCCACTCGTTGACAGGGAGACACGATGAACGTTCCGTTGCTGGATCTGAAAGCGCAGTACAAGACGATCAAGCCCGAGGTCATGGCGGCGGTTGAAGCCGTCTGCGATGAACAGGGATTCATCCTGGGGCCACGCGTCGCGGAGTTCGAACAGGCGCTGGCGAAATATGTCGGCACGGGACATGCCGTCGGGTGCGCCTCCGGGACGGACGCCATTGTATTGGCGCTGATGGCGGTCGGCGTGGGGCAGGGCGACGAAGTGATCACGGTGCCGTTCACGTTCTTCGCCACGGCCGGGTCGATTTCACGGCTCGGCGCCAAGCCGGTATTCGTGGACATCAAGCCGGACACCTTCAACATGGATCCCGGCCAGATCGAAAAGAAGACTACCGCCAGAACCAAGGCCATCATGCCGGTCCATCTGTTCGGCCAGTGCGCCGACATGAAGGGGATCAACGAGATCGCCAGACGGAAACGTGTCCGCGTGATCGAGGATGCGGCCCAGGCGATCGGCTCGGCACAGGACGGAACACGGGCGGGGGCGCTGGGCGACGCCGGCTGCCTGAGCTTTTTCCCGTCGAAAAATCTCGGCGGGTTCGGGGACGGGGGCGCCGTGACCACGAACGACAAGGGTCTGAGCGAGGCCGTGGCCATGCTGCGCGTGCACGGCAGCAAGGTGAAATATGTGCATGAACGCGTCGGGTTCAACAGCCGGCTGGACGCGCTCCAGGCGGCGATTCTTGGAGTGAAACTGAACCATCTCGACACGTGGGCGGGAGGCCGGCAGCG
>Ga0326597_10008447_pt1 | contig 13890 bp, 12 predicted proteins | sample RVTome_12_FD_203789 | JGI IMG/M metagenome (GOLD analysis project Ga0326597, IMG submission 203789) | Soil microbial communities from uranium-contaminated site in the Upper Colorado River Basin, Wyoming, United States - RVT100D185 | ecosystem: Environmental > Terrestrial > Soil > Contaminated >... | reverse complement strand
CAAGCGCGCTCCCCACGTCGAGGCGCTCCGACGGCGGTGATAGGGATAGTAGGGAGAGGGGGGTCCTTCACTCCCAATCCATTTTCGTTGATCAACGATTTCAAAGTGAGTAGCAAGGACCCCCCTAACCCCCCTGACCCACCACTCCGCACCCCAGGCATGGCGCCCGCAGAGTTCGACGACACACGAACATGCCTCATGAAGGCGCTACGTTGCGCAGCCGAGGTGCGAGTAACCGGTCCAGCAGCTGACATAGTCATGATCGAACGTGCTCTCCGTGTATGGGGACGTTCACCGCCGCGAGCAGGGCGGGTCGGGTACGCTGGTGACGCATAGCGCCGACGGCGGGTCCTTCGGGTGCCTACGCGAACCCGGATGGCGGCTATGGCCCCGGTGCTGTAGATGCCAGACCGTCACGACAAGCGAATGCGGTCTCGTGCCATCGGGACGCAATCAAGCGAATGGAGACCGCCCCCGTCTATGACCGCGGCGACAAGACATTTCTATGGTGCGATTCGTGCGACTGGCACCTTGCACTGCCGCCGCCCGATGAATGATGCGCAGTCTTCGCGCGCGTGAGCACACCCCCCAGAATTCCGCCGCGCCAAGGGCTGAGAACACGAGTAACGTGCGCACCCTACGTGCACATCTCCCCATAAACTACATCATTACTTGCAGTTACGGCCCCACACACCCTGCTACACGGGCAGGCGGTCTCCCTGTGTCATAGGAAAATCCGCAGACCCCCCGGCCTTGGGGCCCCGCCCCGGGGGCAGGGCAGACGCCTGCCTCGCCACGCCATGTCACAGTCCTCACGCGCGCCCGGGCACACCCGCCCCTCAGCCTGTTCAAGAAAGCCGTCTCCATAATGACGACCACGTCGCTGCTTGGCGCTCCGAGAGGCCCAAACATGCGCACCCTACGTCGCACAAAACACGTAACCTACTGCACCGCTGCGTGTTACAAGTGCCGACATCCTGCTTCGAAGGCAGGCGGTTGGCCACCGCCCCTCCGGACCCTGCGTCACCCCCCCCGCTCTGGGGCCCCACCCCCGGGGGCGAGGCAGACGCCTGCCTTGGGGCTGCGGCGTGACACATGTCCCCGCGCGCCCGGGCACACCCGCCCTCACCCTGTTCAAGAAAGCCGTCTCCATAAACGACGACTACGTCGCTGCTTGAGCCCTCCGAGAGGCCCAAACATGCGCACCCTACGTCGCACCCAACACGTAACTCACTGCCCCGCTGTGTGTTACGAGGACCGACGTCCTGCTCTCTAGGCAGGAGGTCTCCCTCGATCCATCGGAAATGCGCCCCCCCCCCACCTTGGGGCCCCACCCCCGGGGCGAGGCAGACGCCTTCGCGGTCGCTTGGTGGGCACAGTCTTCGCGCGCGTGAGCACACGGCTAGGGGTCGATGTGCCGCCCCATTCGTCGCTTCGGCCCGAAGAGGCCCAATGGCCGGTGGCGAAGTGGCCCACTGTGGTCTAAGTCACTATCTAACAACGACCTACGGATGTGTACCTCCTGCTACACGGGCAGGAGGTCTCACTCGATCCATCGGAATGCGCATACCCCCCCGCCATTGGGGCCCCAACCCCGGGGGCGAGGCAGACGCCTGGGTGTGTCAGTGCGAAGTGGGGCGGCCGAAATTTTTTGGGAGGGGATTTTCAACCAAGTTTGGGGTCACACGCGCGAGCCGGACCTCGTCGGGCAGACCTACGCCCGTAGATTCTGGCGGGCCTGCTGGTTAGGCAGGAGCTGTTTACAGCGGCGGATTCCGGGCGCCCCTGGAGCCCCGCACGTCTTTCTCATCGGACGCCACCTGGTGGTGGGGCGCGGTGCGCGCTGCCGATACCGACGCCGGCCCCGACACCGGTGCTCATCATGCTGGCCAGACGCATCACGGCAACGATACCGACCACGGCGCCGACGCGGAGGGCCACGACGACGATGACGACGATGACGACGATGACGACGATGACGACGATCATGATGATCATGATGATCGCCCGAGGTACAGGTACAGGTACAGGTACAGGTACAGGTACAGGTACAGGTACAGGTACAGGTACAGGTACAGGTACAGGTGCGGGGCGCGGGCGACTACGGGACGGCGGCCAGCTGATATGCCTTGCCATTTTAACCGAAACGAGCATTTTTACTACATTAGTTAAAATGAATACGGGAGTTAAAATGGCCAGACGTGCTGAGGAGTTGATCCTCCGGCGCCTGCGAGCAGCCGGCGGTGTGGACGTGACTATCGGCACGACCACCGACTTCTCGATTTCTGTCGGCGGCGGACCGCCTGTTGGAGTCGACCTGAAAACCGGGCATCGTTTCTCGACTCTTGCGGAATTAGAAACGATCCAGGCCGGCTCTCCCCGTCCGGTTATCGTAGCCGTTCCCTCGCTCCCACCGAAGCGTCGCGCCGAAGCGGAGAAGAGGGGCATGTCCTGGATCGAGTACGACAGCGGTCTGGTCCATCTGCGGCTGCCTGGCCTCGCGATCGACCTCCCAGAGGAGAGGCCAATCGCCGCTCAAAAGGATGAAAGCCTGCCGAGCCTTGCCGGAAAGGCCGGCATTATCGTCGAGGCCGTATTTGAACTAGCACAGGCGAGTGAGTATGTGGATCAGGCCGAAGTAGCCGTTCTCGCAGGAAGCACACAAGCGTGGACCAGCAGAATCTTTGCCGCACTCACCAAAGCAGAGGCGATGGAGGTCACCGGCACAGGGCCGAAGAAGCGATGGCGGCCTCGTCCACCGCGGCTTCTTCAACTTTGGGAGCGAGATGGCGGTCCGGTGCCGACCGTGACGGGGCTGTACGTGTCCGTCCGCAGTACTGAGCAACTTTTCCGCCGCTTAGCGATGGTGACTAACTCGCGAGAGCGTTATGCAGTTGGTGGCGTGACCGCCGCAAATCTGTACGAGCCGACGCTAACATCGCAGCCGACACCCACCGTTTGGATCCCTGCCGCGAGCCCACCGAGCCGACTGGCCGATGCGCTAGGTGGTGGTGAGGTGGTCGATTCGGGACCGAACGTCATCTGTTGGCAAGCTCCTGGCGATCCAGCGACGCGTCTTGCCAAGCACCTGGGCACGTGGAGGTCCGCCGGGGGCGAGGGTATCGAACCGTTGTTGCTCGTATCGCCCGCGCGCGCAGTCGTGGAGTCAGCAAAGAGCACTGGGCGAGCACGTGAGGTGAGCGACAACCTGCGGCACGGCCTATTTGCGCGCTTCGGATGGTTAGATGGCTAACCCCGGGGAGTTGAAGGCGAAGGCGGGCGAGTGGCGCCCCGTCGACGACTACACATCTGAGGCGCTCGAGGCATGTGAAAAGGCGCTACGAACCATCGTGTCCCGTATCGGTGCATGGGGTGAGCGGTTGGTCCTATTCGGCGGGCTTGCTCCGCGGTACATCGTGCGAGAGCTCCCCGCTGACGTTTCCGAGCATACGGGCACGACGGATCTGGACGTTGTGGTGGGTCTGGCTATCGGAGGCGAAGACGCGGCGGTCTACTCTAAGCTCCAAAAGGAACTGAGGAATGCCGGGTTCGAACCGAACCCAGAGGAGAGCTACGCATGGGAGCGGCGCGTCGACTCGGTCAAGGTGGTGCTGGAATTCTTCTGCCCTGTTGAAGAAGGGGGTGAGGCTGGACGTCTGAAGCGAAATCCAGGAGGGTCTGCGGGCTCGACGGTATCGGCCATACAACTCCGCGGCGCAGAGCTGGCCGGCGCGGACTGTACCACACGAACTCTCTCCGGAGATGTCCTGGACCACGGGGGGCGGCGAGACGTGGAGGTCCGTGTTGTCAATATCCTCCCGTTCCTGGTGTTGAAAGCTTTCGCACTCGAGACACGCGATAAGGAAAAGGATGCGTATGACATTGTTTGGACGCTCGACGCCTTCGGCGACCTCGGACCCGAAGATGCTGCCGAAGTCGCTGCGGATAGCCCGATAGCTGACAGCGAGTATGTCGCCGCCGCGATGGAGTTGCTGGCCGGCCGATTCAGGGATCTGACGGATCAGGGACCGAGCAACTACGCTCGATTCTTCATTGGCGCGGCTAACAACGATGACGAGCGGACGCGGTTGCGCCGTTTCGCCCGTGACATCGTGCAGAGATTCCTAGCCCGCTGGCACGAGCTCCGATCAACGAACAGGTAGTTCCAACCGGTGGTGCAGACCGGGCAGCATTGGCAGCTGCATAACCAGGAGCAGCAGGAGCAGCGGCACCTGCACGAGTAGCACACGCACCACCGGCCGTCAGCACTATCTCGCTGACCTCCACCTCCCGCTCCGTAGGCAGGCTGTGGCGCCCCACCCATCGTAGAGCCTGGAGTTGACCCGGTTTGGTGGACGGGTGAACACCCCGCTGGAGTCGGAAGCTCACCCCCGCGCAGCGGCTCGATCAGATCACCCTCACAGGTCCCACCCGGCCCGCGCGAGCATCGCCAGGTTGACCAGCACCACCACGAGGGCGGCCTTATAGCCCGCCGCCGGAACGACGGCGTCCGCCGCCGGGAAGAACGCGCCTTCGATGAGCGGCGGCACGCGGAGCGCGTGGAGGCCCCACACGACGCGGGCCAGCCACACGCTCTTGCGCGACCAGAGCCCCCAGAAGATGGCGGCGACGATGGCCGCGCCCAGCAGCAGCCAGAGCCAGGCGGGGCCCCGCCCCTCCGGAAGCAGCCCGCGCCGCGCCATGGCCCACACGGACGCTTCGTAGAGGAGCCCGACGTGCAGGTACACGAACGCGGCCTGGCGGAACTTCCGCTCCCGCGCGTCGTTCATCCGACGGTCCCCTGCGGGTGCATTGCGTCCCTTCCGTGCCTCGGTTGACAGGATCATCTCAGAACCGCACGCTCTCCCGTCCTATTCGTCGTCGATGCCCCTGAGCCTTGGGTCGCTCGCCGAGAAATCAATGCCGCTCGCGTCTTGCACCCGTGCAAATGCCTCGAGGACGGCCTCCTTGAACTCTCATCGGATCTCCTGGCGAGAGGCCGCTCGGGTCAGGTCCGGGATGGCCCCGGTAGGGCGAGCGGACAAACGGTGGGCCAACAGCACAACTGAGGCTGTCGGTGACGAGATGCGCAAGGGGGACCGTCCGCGAGAGGCACTGGCCGGCCGCCCTCGCCCATGCCGCTCAAGGTCGTGGGTGTGGTCGGGGACGTGCGGTACAGCGGGACCTCGCGTGCCTCCTGCTCGCCTAGCAGGAGGCGTTCAAGGGTCGGGCCCGGTTGATAGGACCGGTGCCTCGCTAGGATCGAGGTGAATGGCCGATCTTGACGCCGATGTCGATCAGGCCGGCAAGCAGCGCCAATCCCAGAAAGAAGATCCATAGGAGGCCAGCTCCACCGAGCAACCGCAGCCACCCGGCGGGGAGAAGCACGACGGCGAGGCCGCCTAAAGCACATGCGGAGAAGCAAGACAGAATCGATGGGGAGCCTGTCATAGAGCTTCCGACGAACTGACCTGCAAGTCTAGCTGCGCCGAGGCTGGCGACGAGCGCGATGACGATCCAAGCGGCCCAGGGCAGTCCGTTGGGGTGGCCCATCATCCGTCCCATGTCACGGAACACCTCGTCGAGGCAGGCGGCAGCCACGCCCGCGAGGAACGCAGGAACCACGACTATCCAAAAAGACATGCCAGCATCAGGCCTTCGCCTTCGCAAGCCACTTCCGGAAGCCGAACCAGACGAGCGCCGCCAGCAAGAAGACGAAGAGGCCGTAGACGCTGGCCAGTAGCGGTGCCGCAATCCCTGTGGCGACCAGCCAATGTGCGTCTGGTTGCAGGGTTCCGGCGGCCCGCACGCTGAGCGCCGTGACGGTCAGCCCGATGAGCGTGTGGAGGAAGGCGACGGCGAAGGTGAACGTGCCCCAGAAGAGGCTGGCGTTAATCGTGGACTGGGCTCGATCTCGGTTTGCGACGTCGCCGCGAGAGGCATGCCATACTGCTTTGAATACGAGCCCGAACGTTATTAATGCGAGGAACGATACGGACACGACCGACTTCCCCATCAGTCGTAGGGTGAACGGGGGAACTGTTTGGGATCCGACTTCTTGGGCGATCTCCTGCAGTGAGAGCATCGTCAGCATGAAGCATACCCGTATATATAGAGTGTCTTTATGTGGACAGTCTGTATATACGACATCTTTCGAGCCTTCGCAAGCAGCCACATGCCCCTAGCCGGGTATGGGGTGTCCACATATAGTAGAAAGAGGAACCGCGCGGGCAGTTCACCCAAGCCCCATGTGGACCTTTCTTCGAGACTCATTGCAGGTGGTCCATGGCACAGCGTGCAAACCTCACGAAAGACGTGAACGAGCTCCTCATCCTGGCCCGGCTCAGGGAGGGCCCGGCCCACGGGTACGAGATCGCTCTGGCCATCGAGCGCGACAGTCGCGGGGCCTTCAGCGTCCAGCACGGCACGCTCTATCCCATCCTCCATCGCCTGGAGGGGGACGGGCTCATCCAGGGGCATTGGGAGCGCGAGGGGGGGCGCCGCCGGAAGACGTATGACCTGACCGAGGACGGGCGGGAGCACCTCGAGGGGGAGGCGCGGGAGATCAAGAGCCTCTTCATCGACCTGATCCGGGCCCTGGACGTTCCGACCCGTGCACACGGCTGAGTCCCGCCTGCGGGCGGCGGATCGCAGCCTCGACCTCCCGGTTCGCCGGAAGGTCGTCCTTCTCCGGGAGCTTCGAGGCGACCTGGAGGACCTGGAGGCGACCCTACAGGATGAGGGCTGGTCCCACGAGGAGGCCCGGGCCCTCGCCTCGAAGCTGCTCACGCCCACCGACGATGCCCTGGCCGACCTGGTGGCCCTGCACCGCCCATGGTACGCTCGCCTCACCCGCCCCATCCCGTCCCGCTCGGCGCGGATCCTGGAGGGGATCGGCGTCGGCGGGATGGCCGTGCTGGCCGTCCTCACGCCGCTGCTGACGTTCGCCCGGGTGACGAGCTTGCACGCCCGGACGGCCGGTGCCCTCGCCACCCTAGCCGTGATCGTGACGGCTCACCTCGCGTGGTGCGCGTTCCGGGTGCTAATCCGCGAAGACGCGGACGCGGCCGGCCTCGTCCGGGCCGGCGCCACGCAGGCGGGTCTGCTCGCTCTCACGGTCGGCGTCGGCGCCACCGCGGTGGCACTCGAGGCGTTCCTGGCTGCGGGGCCCGGCTTCAGTGGCGACGTTGTCGGGATCGCGCGTGTGGTGGCGACGTGCGCGGAGACGGCCGCCCTGGCCCTCGGCATCGGCATGCTGGGGCTGTTCGGGACCTGCGCCGTGTTCTGGGCCCACCTGCTCGCTCGGGAGCTCGAGGAGGAGTATCGGCGGCTCCTCGAGGACACTGCAACGACGGACGGGGCCGGCGCAGGATGACGCATCTCGGCTCGTGGATGCAGCACTTCACCAACGTGGGATTCTTCCGTTGGCCTCTCGTCGCGGCCGCCGTGCTCCTGCTGCTGCAGATCGCCCGGGCGGCGGCCCTGCGGCGCCGACGGCCCTCCCGCCACGAGAGGATGAATCGACACGCGATTCTCGCCTGGGGCCTCCTGAACGCGCTGCTAGGCGTGCTCGGGACCGCCCTGGGCCTCGTGGTGACGGCCCGCAGCGTGGAGAGCGCCGGGTACGTGGACTCCGATGTCCTGGGCGGCGGCCTCCGGGTGGCGTTGACGCCCGCTCTGGTGGGATGCTGCCTGTTCGCGCTGTCCGTGCTGGCCTGGCTGGTCCTGACGCTACGGTCGCCCGGGCCCGCCGAAGACGAGGTGACCGATCCCGGCCAAGGCGGGCGCCGCGGCCAGGACGACCCAGGTGCCGCCGAGCAGCCGGGCCTGCCCGGCGGCAGGCACCCTAGCGGAGCCACACCGTGATCGCTCCTGGGCGTAGCCGAGCAGAATCTGGGCATCGGGGTCCGAACGGATCGGTAATTCCTGAGAGGCCCCGCATCGTTGTCTTTCGGCCCGGCGATAACACTCCGGTCTATGACACCGACCCGGATCTGACGCTCCCGGCGGGTCTCAACTGAAGCCGAGTCCATCGGACGGCAGTGCACGACGGAAAGGGCCGCGCCTCCTGCTCGGTCAGCAGGGGGCGACAGAAGTTGCGTACCACCGATAGCGGCGTGCATCATGGCTATCGCGTGGACGTTGAGAGAAGCCTGCCGCGGAAAGACGTGGCGACAATCCGACGTGCTCCGGACAATGTCGGACGGACGACGTGGCAGATAAGCAGTCATGTGACATGCCCTCAGATTGTCATGAGCCTCTTGTGACCGAAGATCTCCTATCGGCCAATCCGATTCCCCGGTTCGAGGAAATTGGGCTGTGAACTCGGTCATATCCACTGCCTTCTACCTCCCTTTCGGGCTGCGGGAAGCCGACCGTGCCTCGGTCAAATCAGCCTTCGTGCAGGACCTCCTTTGCTACGATCGGGTGTGCGTCCTCAGTGATCAGATGGCGGCCCTCGGCCCGTTGTTGGCCGAACTTGGTCCTGACCTGCTGGAGCAACTGATCGACCAAGGTGGCCTTAACTTCGTACATGACAGGCAGATCCTCTCCTGGCCCATTTGGCTTGGCTTCTCAGGTCCCTCCCCAGTGTTGGCGCTGGAGAGCTTTGGCGCAGCTGGCGGGTTCACCCAGACAAGCACTTCGGATATTGCGCTCCACTTGGCTTTGGCGGCGGACCTCCCTTTCAAGAGGGCACGGCATCTTAGCCGGATTATCGAGAACGCGACCGTCGACTTTGGAGGGTTGCCGGGCGAGCCGGAGCATTCGGGAGCAAGCGGCATGTTGCACGCTGTGACCCGCCAGTTGGAGACTTACCAAGAGGCGGTTGCTCCCGGCGATCCCTTAACACCAGCGGAAATCGGCCGGATCATCCGAGAACTGAAGAAGCCGAACCGAAATCCTTCGGGCGTCAAGAAGCACCGGGTTGCTCGTCTCGAGACACGTCCTGGATGGGCGGCGCTGGAGAATGACAAGGGGATCTCCAGGAAGCAGTTCGCCTTACTGAACATGTTTCTAGCAGACCGTACGATCGCGGTGCTAGGTCAAACTGGGCTTGAGGGCACTGTCCATGCAGACCCGGCGGTAGAACAGGTATTCGCCGCACGGCTTAACCATGTCCGGCTTGCCGGTGGGAACGAACTGACGGACTTGCTGGACGCGGCAGAAGTGCATCTACCTGCTCTGAGCTCGCCAAACGAGATGGACTACGGAAGCCTCTTGTCCGCGAGAGATACGGCGGCTGGCCGGGCCTTCCGGAAACGAATCGTCTCGGCTCGCGATTCCGACGCCGATCTTGATCTTACACAAGCCTATGTGCGTAGTCTCCGAGATCGACTCGGAGACCGGGTCGAGATCAAGGCCATACGATTCCTCACGACCACGGTCGCTGGTCTCGTGCCAGGTCTCGGGCCCGCCGCTTCGGCCCTTGATACACTACTGGTGGACAAGATTCTTGCTCGCTTCGAACCGACCTTCTTTATAGACCAGACTCTTCGGAAGATCGGAGATGGCACGGCTCGGTCTGAGAGACAGCGGCGCGTCACATGACAAAAATGCTTCCGGGTCCGTTCACTTCGCTCACTCCCCCCTCCCAACATGGCCCCGAGCGTTCGGACATCGTAAGCTGTCAGTTGAACTCTGATTGTTTTCAGCAAAGATGAGCGTATATGCTGGGGCCACATCGGAAACAGCTGAACGTTAGGCGAAACAACCCGATCGTATGTGGCATTGGTCAGCCACGTTTTCTCGTAACAGTCTTGGCTGGGAGGGATCTCGTTGGCGAGAGAAGCCCCTTATTACATCGGGCGTGTTCTCAAGTTTGGTGCGCTGAACGACGCAGAGTTGCTGGAGGCCCTCCGCGATCCGGTCACCGTCTCCCGTGGCCAGTTTCTGTATACGGTGACCCAGTACCAAGCGCATCGGGATGAAGCAGGGATTGAGTACCACTCTGGACGGCTTGCCAAGTTCCGCCCCAGTGGAGAGGTCGGCGTTGTTGAGCCGGAATGGCACGCCGAGCGGACGGAGGATATCGCGAATCTCCTGGAAGCCGCCAGCAGCTTCGTCTTTCTCCCTGAGTTCTCGGCGGTGGCATACCAGCACGTTTGGAACCAGATCGAGAGAGATCGGTTTCGCTCTCTCTGGAGCGAACTCATCCGCGAAAAGTATGAGGGGCTGTTTCGTTCCTGCGAGGTCGAGCCTATCACGGACTTACGAGCATTCGTTAAGCGGATCGCTGCTCTGAACCGTATCCAGAAACTGGACGCGACCGTGCATCCCCCGAACCCGCTATTTGGACCGGCATGGGTTTCCTTAACCCGGTACCTGCGGGATCGGAGGCTTCAGGAGGTCACAGTGAAAGAGACCGCAAGAGATCCCGAGGGTATCGAATCGGGGATTATCCAGATTGCGCGAGCGGCGACGGACCGACCGGAAGGAGATGGCATTGCAGATCCAGAACTCCTATCTGCAGTCGGTCGGAGCGTGGGTGACGCCGCCGTCCTGATGGCCGTGGACGGGTACGGCAAGGCAAGAATCGAGGGCATGGAGGGGCAGGAACGCAAGATCATTCGGACATACGAGGCTCAACATGGCTTCAGGGCTCCGAGTGACGCGCCTCCGAATGTTCTCTATGAGCAGGCGAGGCACATCCTCCTGGCCATTAATGACGACCGATATCTCGAGCACTAGTAGAGCGTTAGAATGGCTCCGTGCGTTGTTTGTGGCGCCGGAAGTCGCATGGATATTGGCTGTGGGGGGATCCACCCTGGCCTGGCCGGATTGGTGGGCCAACATCGGCGGGCGACTTCAGTTATCCGAATGGCCGGTTCTCGCGGGTCTCATTGGACTGGCCCTGATTCTCCTTAAGCTCACCTTCGGACAGGTTGAGAGGATCTCCAGGCCCGATTCCGAGGCTAGGCGAATTCTAGTGGAATGGCCGGATTACTGGAGACTCGCGTTGAGACTCAAGGTGACCCTGTTGTATGCAGTTGGTGGGTCAATCTTGATCGTATTGGGCGTGACGTTGGCCTTAGCAGATTATGGTCACCGCCTCCCCGTAATTGCCTGCGCAACCGGACTCGGCTCCCAGATGATTGCAGCGTTGACGTCCAGGTATGCTGCGTGGCAGGTCCGTGAGGTGTTGGACGGGGTGTAGAAAGGTTGCTTCGCCTAAACACCAAGGTTGCCGACGTGGTAGGCCAGTGTGACAGCCGCAGCTCGCTGGCGCAAGGCTCTCTATCTGAACGCCTCCTGCTAGGCGAGCAGGGGGGGCTCCAACAGGTGCTAGGAGGAGAACTCTCTTGCTCGGGGCTCCCCATATCTTCACCCGCCTTCTCCGGGAATCCCGTATGGCTCGGCCTAGCACCTTCTGATAACCAGTCCTGCTGTTGCGGCCCGGCACGCCACACGATCGTCACCTGGTCGGCGGATGGGATTGCCCCTAACCTGTGTGCTCGGCGATCGAGGTTCTGCGATCAAGAGACGTCTGGGGTTGTCGCAGGCTGTGCCGACCTTAAGAATGCTCCCTGCCGCCTGCTAGCGCGGCCGAGGGCTCCACAGCTGCGTCACCCTCCCGCCGTCCCTCTATTCCCAATTTGACGACATGGCACTGAAGAAATCCGACCTCTATTCCTCCCTCTGGGCCTCCTGCGACGAGTTGCGCGGCGGCATGGATGCCAGCCAGTACAAGGACTACGTCCTGTTCATGCTGTTCATCAAGTATATCACGGACAAGTACGGCAACAGCACCGACTTCGCCCCGCCGGTCACGATCCCGAAGGGCGCGAGCTTCAAGGACATGCTCGACCTGCGCGGCAAGAGCGACATTGGCGACAAGATCAACACGCAGGTCATTGCGCCGCTCGTGAACGCCAACGCCCGGTTGGCCCGCAGCGATTTCCCCGACTTCAACGACTCCAACAAGCTCGGTGAGGGCCAGGCCAAGGTCGATCGGCTGACGAACCTGGTCAACATCTTCGCCAGCCCCCAGCTCGACTTTTCGCAGAACCGTGCCGAGCACGACGACATCCTCGGCGATGCGTACGAGTACCTGATGCGGCACTTCGCCACCGAGAGCGGCAAGAGCAAGGGCCAGTTCTATACCCCCGCCGAGGTCAGCCGCATCATCGCCAAGGTGATCGGGATCTCACCGCAGAACACGAAGGCGTCCACGACCGCCTACGACCCGACCTGCGGCTCGGGCTCGCTGCTCCTCAAGGTGGCCGCCGAGGCAGGCAAGCACATCACGCTCGAAGGACAGGAGAAGGACGTGACCACGGCGGGCCTGGCCCGCATGAACATGATCCTGCACGACTTTCCCACGGCCAACATCGTGTCAGGCAACACCCTGGCCGCGCCCAAGTTCAAGGACGGCGAGCAGCTCCGCACCTACGACTACGTCGTCGCCAATCCTCCGTTTTCCGACAAGACCTGGTCGACCGGGCTCACGCCGTCGAAGGACCCCTTCCAGCGCTTCGCCTGGGGCGAGCCGCCCACCAAGCAGGGCGACTACGCCTACCTGCTGCACATCATCCGCTCGCTGAAGGGCGCGGGCAAAGGGGCCTGCATCCTGCCCCACGGCGTCCTCTTCCGCGGCAATGCGGAGGCCACAATCCGCGAGCAGCTCGTCCGCTCCGGCTACCTCAAGGGGATCATCGGCCTGCCCGCCAACCTCTTTTACGGCACTGGCATCCCCGCCTGTATCGTGGTGCTCGACAAGGAGAACGCCGCTGGCCGCAAGGGCGTGTTCATGATCGACGCTTCCAAGGGCTTCCGGAAGGAGGGTCCGAAGAACCGGCTGCGGGAGCAGGACCTCCACAAGATCGTCGACACTTTCACTAGGCAGGCCGACGTCCCGCGCTATGCCCGCATGGTGCCGCTGGACGAGATCGCCGACCCGAAGAACGACTTCAACCTCAACCTGCCGTGCTACATCGACAGCACCAAGCCCGAGGACCTGCAGGACATCGACGGCCACCTGCGCGGCGGCATCCCGGAGCGTGATCTGGACGCGCTCGGTGAGTACTGGAAGGTGCTCCCCAGTGTGCGCGGCGCGCTGTTCGAGGCATTCGAGAAGACGGGCAGCCGGCCCGGCTACGCACGCCTGAAACCGGCGCTCACCGAGGTGAAGCCCGCCATCCTCGGTCATGCCGAGTTCGCCGCCTTTCAGCAGAAGGCGACGAAGGTCTTCGCCGACTGGCGCCAGGCCACGACGCCACACCTCGTCGGTTTCGGCAAGGACGGCCACCCCAAGGCCCTGATCGAGACCATCGCGGAGGATCTGCTGGACGCGTTCCGTCAGGCGCCGCTGCTCGATGCCTACGACATCTACCAGCACCTGATGGACTACTGGGCCGAGACCATGCAGGACGACGCGTATCTCATCGCGGCTGACGGATGGGTGAAAGGCGCCCAGCCACGCGAGATCGTCCGGGTCAAGGACAAGAACAATAAGCTCACCTGGCCGGAGCCGCACGACTACCTGAAGGGCAAGCGGCGCTTCAAGTCGGATCTCGTTCCGGCGCCGATTCTCGTCGCCCGCTACTTCGCCGCAGAACGCGATGCCATCGAAGCACTCGACAACCAACTCGCCTCGCTCGAGCAGCAGCTCGACGAGATGCGGGAGGAGAACAGCGGCGAGGACGGGCTGCTCGCCGAGGTAATCGAGGGAGAGGGCGACAAGCAGAAGATCGCCGCGAAAGCCGTGAAGGCCCGGCTGAAGGAGATCGGTAAGGACCCGCTCTATGCCGACGAGCGCGCGGCGCTCAAGGCGTATGCCGATCTGCTCGGACAGCAGACCAGGGCCAAGGCGAAGCGCAAGGCCGCGCAGGAGGACCTAGACAAGAAGATCGACGCCAAGTACCCGAAGCTCACCGAGGCCGAGATCAAGAC
>Ga0326597_10008446_pt1 | contig 13890 bp, 13 predicted proteins | sample RVTome_12_FD_203789 | JGI IMG/M metagenome (GOLD analysis project Ga0326597, IMG submission 203789) | Soil microbial communities from uranium-contaminated site in the Upper Colorado River Basin, Wyoming, United States - RVT100D185 | ecosystem: Environmental > Terrestrial > Soil > Contaminated >... | reverse complement strand
GCGTTGTTCAGCAGCAGATCCTTCTTCACGTCCAGCGAAAGGTCCTCGCGATTCCAGAGAATCGTCGCGGATTCCGGCCAGCTCATGTCCCAGTGCGGGTAGTCCGACGCGTACATCAACGTCTTGGAGCCGATCTCGCCGACGACATAGCTGATCATTTTCTCTTCCGGCTCGCAGCCATAGTAGCTGTTCTCGCTGAATAGATATTCGCTCGGCTTCTTCTTGCACAGCGGCGCTTCGACCTTGCCGCGCTTCTCCCATTCCTCGTCCATCCGCTCCGCCCAGTACGGCAGCCAACCGCAGCCGACTTCGAGATAGCCGATCCTTAACTTCGGAAACAAATGCGGAATCCCGCCGAAAACCATCGCGGTGAGCTGTCGCAAAATCGGGAACGGATGGCCGGTCGTGTGCAGACAGATAAACTGATCGAAGATTTCACTGCCGGGTTCGTCGCCGCCGAAGGCATGGATCGTGATCGGGGTGTTTAGCCGTTGCGCTTCCTCATAGATCGGATAGAACTCAGGACTTCCTAGATTCTTTCTGTGCGCCTGCGCGACCAGCATGCCGCCGCACAAGCCGAGTTTTGTAACCGCGCGGTTCAATTCCTTCGCCGCCTCCCCGGGATTACTCACCGGCAAATTCGCCACCGCTTTAAGGCGCGGCGAAGCCTTGCAGTAGTTGGCAATAAAATCGTTATACGCCCGGCAAAGCGCGGTCTGGAGTTGCGGTTCGCGAACCCGGCCGACGCCGAGACCGCTGGTCGGAAACATCACGGCGGTGTCGATCTGTTGGGTGTCCATGGCGGCGAGCCGCTCCTCGACTTTTGCGCCCCCGTGACCTAAGGTTCCGCCGAGATTGCGATCGTAATGCTCGCTGGGAATGAGTGACGCGCGTTGATTACGGTAGGGCTCCGGCAAATAGGGTCGGATATCGTTGTCGAAATCCCGCGCATGGGCATCGGAGTCCAATACCTTTATCGCGTCGCGTAGCTCCATACTTTCACCTCTGTAATCTTAAGCTTAAGATGACGGCGTAAATTCGCCGCCGGAAGATGACCCATATCACGATTGATCACCTCGCGCGAGTTCGGCCAGGTGAAATTTTGATGCGGCTAATCGTTAGACCACGCGATAGCGGCAGCCCCTTTTCCCACAAATCCGGCACCTCGATCACATGGGAGTCGGAGGAAATAGCGCCTCCCTCCACAACTTAAACCTTTCCTTTAATTTATTTCTTCGCCCAGAGCTGATCGAAAAAGCCGCTCTTCTCCATCTCATCCAGGTAGCGCGTGTCAATCAATTCCTGTGGCTTCACTTTCTTTGCCCGTGCATCCCTAGTCCCGATTTCATCCAGAATGGCCTGCAACGCTTCGTTCTTAACGACGAGCCGCGGCTCCAGAGCCTTGATTTCCGCGTTGTAGGCCGCGTCGAGAACGGATCTGTCGGTAACTCGCAAATACTTTCCCAACACTTTGTAAACGAATTCTCTATCCGTGTGCATGATCTTGGCTGCTTCCGCCATCGCCTGCATGAACTGGCCGATAACCTGCGGGCGCTTGGCGATAACAGATCGTTTGGTAACGAAGGCGGTGGCAGCATAGGGAATCTTCAAGTCAGGACCATGGATGAGATACTGGAAGCCGTTGGCAATTGCCATGGCGTCGCCCGGCGGAGTCAACGTGGCAGCATCGACTTGACCGCTAAGGAGAGCGGCTACCGCTTCTGGGTCGCCCCCGCTTTGCATAAAACTGTAATCGCGATTGGGTTCCATGCCAAACCGTCTGAACGCCTGGATAGTAAAATAATGGGTGTTGCCGCCGATCCGGCTGACTGCGACCCTTTTTCCCTTGAGATCTTCCGGCCTCTTCAACGCCTTCCCCGCCAGAACACTCTGGGTCATTACGTTTTTGACACCTCCCACAAAAACCACATCGGTGGAGCCGCGCACGTAAGCGATCACGTTACCGATTCCCCCGGTCAAGGTCATCTCCGCATCGCCGCTCAGCAACGCGGCGGTCACGATGCTGGAAGAGGAAACAAAAACAAGGTTGAAATCGAGGTTGTATTTTTTGAACAAGCCCGCTTCCTGCGCCATCCACGGCATCGACTGGGACATGACGCGCGCGGAATGGATGCCGATGAGTTTATCGGGGGCCGCAGCGCCCTGTGCCTTCACGCCGATCAGAAAAATCATTAATACCAACAAGGCTGTGCGCCGTAACTGATCGCATTTTTTCATCGTTCGATCCTCCCTTTGAAGATTGATCATAGTAGAGTCGCTCTAACGCTGACCGTAAAGCTCTTTAACGAATCCTGTATCTTCTAACTCCTTAATGAAGCGGTTGTCAAAGAACTCTTTAGGATCAGCCGCGGCTGCCTTGGGATGATCGGCGACCGAGAGCACCGCCTTGATGTTATCCTCGGTAATGTAGGGCAGGCGCGGGAAGACTCCATGAAACGACTGATAGGCCTCGTCGATGATCGCTGCATCGTTGGTAGCCAGAAAACGGGCAAGCGCTCGCTTGGACAACCCGGCATCGTCGTTGGCGGCTTTGAGCGCCGCGAGATAGCCACGCAAGAAAACCTTGATGCGCTCCGGCTGCTGGCGGGTGAGCGCGCGGCGCGTGACCAAGCCGTTATGAACGTAGGGCAGATTCAAAGACGCGATGTTGATGACCTCTTTGAACCCGAGGCGGCGCGCCGCTAGGGTCGTAGGCGAGGAAATGACGCCGGCCGAAACGATGCCCCGCTCCAGGGCCGCCAGGACCTCACGAACTCCGCCGAGATAAATAAACTTCACATCTTGACCCGCCTGAAGCTTGTTATGGCGCAATAGCGCCACCGCAGCGTGGTCCGACGAGGCCCCCTTGGTCATCACGCCGACAATTTTGCCTTTCAAGCTCGTGACATCCTTTACCTCGGGCCGGGCGTAGAGCGAAAATCCATAGGTCGGGACCATCATCGCGATGTAGGTGAGATCGGCGCCGCTCAAGATAGCGTTGATCACCGCGCCGCCGGTGGCCGCCATGTCGATATCCCCGGCCACCAGGGTCTGGGTCAGCCGCGCGCCGCCGGAAATATAGATATTTTGAAGATCGAAGCCGTACTTCTGATCGAACCGCCCCTCCGACATGATCCAGATGGGCAGTTGGGCGCCGCTCGGCTGCGGGAATCCGACCCGAATTCTGAACGACGGTGAGGCGGAATAGACCGGCTCGCCCACCGACGCAAAAATCGCCAGCGCCAGACCATGCGCGATAAGAATCTGTCTCAAGAGGCGTCGCAGCATTTTATACATTTGCGCTCCTATTTGTTTGTAACGATCCGACGAACTGGTGAAAATATTGGCTATTCCGGGTTAACTGTGCAATCCTATTCACCTCACCACGGAGGCACAGAGATCGCCGAGTTCGGAGTATCTTATACTCGAAAACTCTTTCCTCCGCGCCCTCAGCGCCTCTGCGGTAAGCCACGTGGAACCCTAACGACCCGCTGCTTTCTTCGGACGCTACTTCCGCCCATAAAGCTCCTGAACGAAACCGCTTTCTTCTATCTCCTTCAAGAATCGGTTGTCAAAAAAGTCCCCAGGGTTGGCGCCCGCCGCTTTCGGATGATCCGACACCGCCAAGACCGACTTGATATAGTCCTCAGCGACGTAGGGTACTCGTGGAAAAACACCGCGGAACGTTTGATAAGCTTCCTCTAGAATGGCAGCGTCTTTCGTTACCAGGTAGCGGGCGAGCGAGCGCTTGCTGGTTTCGGCGTCTTCGTTGGCGACCTTGATGGCTGCGATATAGGCGCGCAAATAGCTCCTGATCCGCTCCGGTTGCTGGCGCGCAAAAGAACGCCGCGTCGCGACTCCGCTGTGGATGTAGGGCAGTCCCAGAGTGGCGATATTTACCAGTTCTTTTTGGCCCAGGCGCCGAGCGACCAAGGTGGTCGGAGCCGACAGCACGCCGGCGGAGACGAGGCCGCGGTCGATGGCCGCCACTACTTCGCGCACGCCGCCGAGGTAAACAAACTTGACATCCTTGCCCGGTAGCAGGTTGTGACGCTGCAGTAAAGCGATGACCGCGTGCTCCGACGACGACCCCTTGCTCATGATGCCCACGACTTTGCCCTGCAAGCTTTTGATGTCCTTAACTTCGGCACGCCCATAGAGAGAAAATCCGTAGGTCGGAACGCCCACGGCGATGGCCACCAAATCGCCGCCGGCCAGGACCGTATTGACGACCGCGCCGCCGACGCTCGCCAGATCGATATCACCGGCGATCATGGATTGATTGATCCTCGCTGCGCCGGAGAGAAAAATATTCTGCACCGGAGCGCCGTATTTCTGATCCAGCCTTGCTTCGCTGACAAGCCAGAGGGGCAGCAACGCGCCGCTGGGTTGCGGATAGCCGACGCGAAGAGCAACGGCCGCCCCCGCTGGGCAGATTGGAAAACCGATCAAAAAGTCCGCGGCGAGAAAAAACATTCCTGCGAATATATCGCTTCACCTCTTACTCCTCACTCCTCACCCACTTACGCCTCACAGTTTATCCGTCAATCACGACCAGAATCGTTCTTTCCAGCGCGGAATAGCCAGTGGGTTGACCACCGTGTCGGGGACTTTGCCGTCAAGGATCGCCAGAATGCTCTGCGCCGCCATTCGCTGCCCGGCGTCTTGCGACCCCGGATTGGTGCCGATGATATGCGGCGTCATGATGAGCCTGCTCGGGTCAACCGCGCGCAGCGGGTTGTCATGCGGCGTCGGTTCTTCGTCAAATACGTCCAGCGCCGCCCCGGCGATGATTTTCTCGTTCAACGCCTGGATCAAATCGGTTTCTTTGATCGCGGGCCCGCGAGAGGTGTTGATGATGAACGCCGTGGGTTTCATCAGCTTTAGCTCGCGCAGGCCGATCATGCCGCGCGTTTCCTTCGTCAAGACGACGTGCAACGTAACCACATCGGACTCGCTCAGCAGGTCGTCTAGCGCGACCATCTTTATGCCCAACGGCGCCACGGTTTCCTGCGCGACATAGGGATCGTAACCGAGGAACTTCATGTCCCAGGAGCCGAGGCGTCTGGCGACGTTGCGCCCGATCCGGCCGACGCCGATGATCCCGACGGTCTTTCCGACCATCAACGAGCCGCGATTCTGCACCTCCCTCCACCCATTGGCGCGCATAAAAGCTTCGTTGAGCTTCAGGCGCTTGAACAGCGCCACCATGAGACCGACGGTGGCCTCCGCCACGCCCAGGTAGTTCTCCGGCGTCGGACTGTTGCAGCAGAGGATGCCCAGCTCGGTGGCGGCCTCGACATCGACCGTTTCGATCCCGATGCTCGACTTCACCACCGCCTGAAGCTCCGAACAAGAGTCCAAGGTATCCCCTCCGATGATGTCCCGCCCCGAGGGAAAAACTACCGGCGCGTCGCCGATGAGCTTGATCAGCTCGCGCCGCTCATAGCGAAAAGTGCGAAAGTCATCGGCGTTTTTCCCCATGACCAACTCGCAGCCCGCGCCGCGCAGTATATCCTCGGCGAGCGTCAGCCGCGTCGGACCGGTAAAACAGACTTTACGAATGACCGCCATGCCAATCCTCGTCCAGCATGCCAATAGCGACTTTGAGCCGCCCGGCGTCCTCCGTCTTATGGCCGTCCGCATCGATGCTCTCGAATCGAGTCGCCAGGTTCGGGGCCCTCCTCATTGAGACCCTTTCAACTCGTGTACGCCTCAAGGGAGCTTGGTGTCAAGAGACGTTTGTAATAGATGATGAGAAAAGTGTAATGTGAGCCATAGGAAAAAGACGGCGATCAAACAAACTGGCCGCCTGCTTACCATTGGGAAACCTAAAGAGGGACCGCTATGCGCAAGACATGTTGTTTGCTTTTGCTCTTGATGTGGGTCTTGTGGACCCGCACCAAGGGGCCGACGTCGGACAGTTGGTCCGCGGCAAGCGGATTCGCCAGTGAAGAAAAGTGCCAGGCAAACGTGAAAGAAAAGCTCGATGCGTGGCGCCAGTTCAGCGACGCGAAATTCGCCAAGAACTCAGTCTCGTTTATGGGCAACAACAGCTCGCTAACCTATCTGTGCCTGCCGGATAATGAAGATCCGCGAAAACGTAAAGCAAAATAAAAACGGTAAAGCGCCGTAGAGCAATACTCGGCGGTCGCCTACCAGCGAAAAAACCACAGGCCAGCAAGGAGGGTAAAGCGATGGTCATCGAAGCAAATCAGATCGTCGTCGACGCCGATGCCCACGTGGTTGAGTGCGCGCGCACGTGGGATTTCATGGATCCCTCGGAGCAGAAATACCGCCCGATGCCCCTCGAAACCCGCGAAGAAGCGGGAGTGAGACTTCAGTTCTGGGTCATCGACGGCAAGGTGCGCGGATTCCGCTTTCCCGCTTTTTCCAGCGCCGAGTTGGCAAAACGCCAACAGCAGGTCGGGCGCAAGTTCGCCGACGTTCAGGAATCCCGCGAATTGGGCAACGTCGATCTGCGCGTGCAGCACATGAATGAGACCGGCGTCGATATCCAGGTACTTCACAACACGATGTTCATCGAGTCGGCTACGGATCGAGCGGCGGTCGAAGTGGCGTTGTACAAGAGCTGGAACCGCTGGCTGGCGGATATCTGGAAACAGGGGAAGGGACGCTTGCGTTGGTCATGCATGGCGCCGACGCTGAGCATGCCGGATGCCTTGGACCAAATCCGTTGGTCCAAAGAAAACGGCGCTTGCGCGGTGCTGCTGCGCCCCATCGAGGGCAACCGCTTGCTCGCCGATCCCTATTTCTATCCGATCTACGACGAAGCGCAGAAGCTCGGTATGCCGATCGCGATTCACATCGCCAACGGCAATCCGTGGTTGACCGACCTATATAATCATCCCGTCCGGATCGCCTCGACCTTGCACCGCTTCAGAATTCCCACGGTGGCGGCGTTCAACGATATTCTCCTCAGCGAAATTCACCAGCAGTTTCCTCAATTGCGCTTCGGCTTCATCGAAGCCAGCGCCCAATGGCTTCCCTGGGTGCTGCACGAAGCGAAGAATCGGTTTAAGACGCTCGACCGCGAATGGCCGGACAATCTGGCGCGCAAGTACGGCATGTTCGTGACCTGCGAGAATTCCGACGACATACCTTATATCGTTCGGGAAGCGGGAGAAGACTGTCTGGTGATCGGCACCGACTACGGCCACACCGATATTTCCAGCGACGTCGATGCGATCAAGCTGTTTAGGGAAAGAGCCGACGTTACCCCGACAGTAAAGCGAAAAATCCTGAGCGACAACGCGCGGGCACTTTACCGGATGTAACCGGAGTCGTGTTAGAGTCGGCATTGCCTGACGCACCAACAGCGGCGCACCGATTGGGCGTCGCGTCGCAGGACATATGGACCGTCAAGAATTGAACCGATGGTTGGCGGAGAGAAATTTAAAAGGCCACTGGGATCACCAGCCCTGGTCGCAGGTCGTTCGTTCCCATCTGTGGAAGTGGAGCGATATCTACGAAGGTTTGAATTGGTCCGGCAAACTGATCACCACCGACGAGGCCGGCCGCCGCACCATCCAATTGCGCAATCCGGGCCTGCCAGCCGGCATGACCAACACAATTCATTTTTCCGTGCAGCTGGTGAATCCCGGCGAGATCGCCGCAGCGCACCGCCATACGGCTGGCGCTATCCGTTTTATCCTCAAGGGAAACCCGCAAGCCTACACCGTCGTCGAAGGTGAGCGCTTGCCGATGTCCGAGGGCGATCTCCTGACGACACCCAACTGGACCTGGCACGACCACTTCAACGGCGGCGACGAGCCGGTGGTATGGCTCGACGGCCTGGACATTCGCCTGGTGGGCACTTTCGGCGCGATGATCCAGGAGAACTTCAAAAAATCGCAGCAGCCGATTGAAAAACCGGAGAGTTACTCGTCGAAAGTCTTCGGCCAGGCACGCCCGACCTGGATCAAGAGTGAATTCGTCGCTCCGCCCTACCGTTCGTTACCCCTGGATGGAGACCTACGCAAATCTCATGGCGCTGAAGGAACACGCGGGCGATCCCTTCGACGGCGTTTTCCTCGAATATGTCAACCCTTTGACCGGCGGTCCGACGCTCCAGACTTTTTCCTGCCAAATTCAATTGCTCCGCCCGCGGGAGAAGACCCGTTCGCACCGCCATACCAGCACGACGCCCCGCAAACGGCGCCATGGTCTTACGCTGGGGATGATTAGCCCGGACTAATTCTCGAGCGCGGGATTCGCCATGAACACGCCGGCGGCGAGCTTTTGCCTGGTCTCCGGATGGCGCATGGTCCGTTTGAGCACGAAATCGAACAGCAACGGATTGTAGTCATAGATCTCGTTGAGCTGTACGCGCTCTTCGTCCGTAATGAAACCTGCCCGCGCCATGCTCCTCGTGTGGATCAGCGCGTTAATTGCCGGCAACGGATAATCGCTGCCGTTCACTATGCGCGGGTGCAAGTCCTGCCGCTTCAGCAAAGTGGCAAACGGCCCTGGCATCCGGTTGAATTGCAGCAGCGCGGAAATCTCCGCGAATAGAAGCTGTTGATATTTCGCCTCGCCCATGAGGCGCATCGCCAAGTCGAAACATGCCAGCTTCTTCTCTCCGGAATCATCGAGATCCTGACAGGTTCCCAAGCTGGCGGTATGCGCCATGATCACGCGCACACCGTGGTCCAAGGCTGGCCGCAAAAGCAATGGATTCCCCAACCACTGATCCTCTTGGGATTCCACCGCCTGTTCTTCGCCCGCGTGTGAAAGCAGGATCATGCCGTGCTCCTTCATCTTGCGGTAAAACGGATCGGCGAGCGAACTGGAAGGATCGATTCCCATCGCGTTAGGCAGCCACTTTACGAGCTTGACGCCGCGACGCCCCCACTTTTCCAGCTCAGCGAGCGCGTCGCGCCGATAGGGATGAACGGAGATCACCGGCAGGAAGATGTCGGGATACTGCTCGGTCAATCTGAAAATATATTCGTTGGGAATGTAGAAGTTGGTCTTGCCCAGGTCGACGGTTCCATCCGGCTTGTAATGCTTGTCGAACGCCAGAATACGATACTTGCCACGCCGTTGAATACCGCGCGCGAGCCTGGCTAGCCGCGCGACATACTCCTGGTCGGCCTGCGCAAGATTCTTGATCCCCGAAGCGCTGGTGTAAACAAGAAACTTCCAACGTTCCAGGCTCAACCAATCGTTGGTTCTCGGACTGACGAACGCGCCGCTGTTATCGGTTCCCAGGCCAACGATATGAGTATGGTAGTCAACCAACCGCGGGGGATCGATGCCTTCGTAAACGACATCGATGAGCCTTTTGGCGCCGATCGAAGCGTTTGCTTCAAGTTCTTCCGGTTCTCGTGTATAAGCGCCGCCGATCCGATCGATTAAGCAAGCCGAGGAGCCGAGCAGCGCAATACCGAGGGTCAAGGCGAAAAAAACTCGGCGGCCCCAGGTTGAAATGCTTCGGCCTCTGTCAGCAATTGAATCGCGACGCATTTTCGCCCGCCAGGATTCCCGTGACAACCGCTTGCATCAACCCGCCCGTGTAACCGCCGCGATAGCCGCCCATGAGCCCGCCGATGGTGTCGCCGGCGGCGTACAATCCCGGAATCGGCTTCTCATCGTGATTCAGAGCCTCGCTGCGGCCATTGACCAGCACGCCGCCCATCGTAAAAGTGATGCCGGGCACGACTCTTAGTCCGTAGACGGGCGCCCGTAGCGGCTTTGCCTTGCCCGTGCGCGGAATGGGCAACTTGCTTCCGGCGTCGGACTCTAGAGCGTGATTGTATTGCTCCAACGTCCGCGTCAAACGCGAGCGATCAAGCCCGAGCTCGTGGGCAAGACCGCCGATGGTATCGTGGTGGAAAAGCTCGCCGTCGTTGTCCATCAACCAGGGATTGGGCGCGGGAGTTTTGACGGAGTTGGAGAAGGCATCATCGCGGGCCGCGTCCCAGCTCGCCTGGTCGAAGATCAAAACGGCGCCAGTGACATCATCGGTCCGCGCCAGCTCGTTCGCCACCGCCACGTCTCCCCTGCCCTCGTCGACAAAGCGCTCGCCGTTGCGATCGACTAGCAACCCTTCATCGACGAAGGAATCCAATCTTGGATAAGGCCAGAATCGATCGTCGGTGAGCGCTTTGCGCGAAAGCAGATGGCCGTAGAAATATTTGAAGTTCACCGCCTTGGCCCCCACTTCGAGCGCCATGCGCAGGCCGTCGCCGGTGTCTTGTTTCGAACCGCGGAGCTTGCAGCGATCGGCGTGCGGCCCGATATATTGCCGCACCATTTCTTTGTTGGCGCTGAAGCCGCCGGTGGCGAGGATCGTCGAACCACCGCGCAGTTCGATTTCTTCGCCGCCTTGCCTCCCCATCAGACCGCATACACGGTTGTCTTCGACGATGAGGCTATGGCCTTCGATGCCGTTCAAATAGTGCCCGCCAAGTTTTAAGAAGTGCTCTTTGAGTTTAGCGAGCGCGCGCGTGCCGACGTCCTTCTTGTACACCGGCGCGAGCGAGACTTCGCCCAACTGATCCAGCCAGATTCTGCCGGGCGTGGTTTCAACGATTTTGACTCCGCTGCCGGCCAGCCAGTCGACGGCGCGGCCGCAAGTCTCCGCCCAGGCACGAACGAGATCGGGGTACGCCACCCCTTCTGACATGACGAATTCGTACAACTCGGCGGGATTCGCCTTTGGACTCTTGCCGCCGGCGCGCAAGCTGCCCGATGCCATCAGCACGTTGCCATCCCCCAGTTCGCCGTCGCTTTTATCGATCAACAGGACGCTGGCGCCACTTTCCCGCGCCCGCGCCGCGGCGGTGAATCCCGCCAGACCCGCGCCGACAACAAAAACATCAGAGGTTAGTCTGTCCATGGGCCTTTCATTGTAGGGGCAACCCTATGTGGTTGCCCTGTCGGAGGGCAGACACGCAGGTCTGCCCCTACGGCAATTTGTATCCTAATTCCTTCGCCACTTCTGTTGCCAACCGATCATCTGCGACATCGGTGAAAGCGATCTTTCGGTCGGTGAATCGGCCTTGCGCCTGTAGCGATCTGACCAAGTTGTCTATCCCCGCCCGATTGGGAACCCCCGACGGGTTCAACGTTGTCAGAAAGGTGTCGTAGGTCTCCGACGCGGCTTCCTTGTCCATTTTGAGAAGACGGATGATCAGTTCGACCGTTTTGCTCTTTGACTTTCGCACCTCGTCTTTAGCGGATTGTAAAGCGTGGATAACTCTTTTTGCTTCGGCGGGTCTGGATTGAATCGTCTTAATCAGCGCGGTTAATCCACCACCCGGCATCTCGACCATGGAACCGACATCGAGCAATTTGTTAAAGCCCTTCTTGTAAGCGTTGAACGTTACCGGCGGAGAGATCAACGCTCCCTCGACAAAATTTGACTCCAGCGAGTAGAGCACCTGGATTTGTTGGCCGGGTATCCCCACCATCGCATAATCCTTAGGATTAGCCCCGGACTTTTCCAGCGCGACAACCAAGGCGACGTGATTGGTTCCGCCGGCTCCGCCCGAGATGGCGATTTTCTTACCCTTCAGATCTTCGAGGCTTTTAAACTGCGGGCGGGCCATAAGCCAGTACGAAATCCTGTCCGACGAAAACCAGATCGCCCGCGACGACAAGCCGCTCAACGTCGCGGCGACTGACGCCGGTCCCACGCCGGCGACGTAAGCGACGTCACCTTGAGCCAGAGCGGCCGCCGCGATCGAAGGGCTCATGACGATAAGCTCCACGTCGATGCCGTTGGCGCTAAAGATCCCCCAATTTTTCGCGGCCAGAAGCGGCAACGCAGTGATGGTAAATCCGGCGTTGGAGATGCGCACCTTAGTGCGCTTCTCCTGGCTGTTTGCCTGGGGACCATTGAGAATAACTAGGAACAGTGCCAGCAAAATTTCCCAGACAAATAGCCGCAGTGATAGAGGTCGATTGAACTGGTTCATTGAGTGTCCTTCTCGCTTTTGCCCTCGATTGCCGCCGCCCTCACCCTCTGTCGCACCGAAGTCCTGAGTGCAGAGCAATGAGTAGTGAGTGTTTCCGGATCTTCAACTCAGTCCTCAGCACTCGTTACTCAGCACTGTTACTTGATCAACTTATTCGCCCGTGCCAACAAATTCGGGTCGATCGTCAGGCCGATTTTCTTAGCGGTCTGAAGGTTGATGATGAGCTCGAACTTCATCGGCTGCTCTACCGGTAGATCGGCGGGCTTGGCGCCCTTCAGAATCCTGTCCACGAAATATGCGACGCGCCGGTAGTTCTCCGCTTGATCCGCCCCGTAGGACATGAGTCCGCCGGCCTCTACAAATGTACTGTTGACGTACATCGATGGTAATCGGCTCTTTAGCGCGAAGCCCGCAATCCTTTTTTCGTTAGTAAACGTTAGCGGGCCCCCGGGAGGAAAATAGAGTCCATCCGGGCGCCGCTTGTTTAGCGCACTAAATACCTTCTCAAAATCGTCCGCAGCTCGTATCTCCAATGGCTGAAGCGTCAACCGCAGCGCTTTCGCCGCGACTGGGAGAACCTCTTTCACATCGCGTACAAAGAACGGAATGGCCGGATCGTAAAGCACCGCGACACGGGCAAGTTTGGGAACGGCTTCTTTGACTGGAAAGAGTTGAAATGCCGGTGACGTTGCCGCCGGGACGGGCAAGGCTTCCAAATAGGCCTGCCACGACAGGATCGATCCCTTCGCCCACCATTACGATGGGAATCGTCTTGGTCGCATTCTTAGCTGACTGGATCACCCCGACCCCTCCTGCTACCAGGATGATATCAACCTTGAGACGCACCAGCTCGGCCGCAAGCTCGGGGAGCCGGTCGCGCTTCCCCTCCGCATATCGGTACTCCGTGGTGATGCTCTGTCCTTCTATGTAGCCACGCTCGCGCAGAGCCAGCCGAATTCCCTCGGCACGGGCGGACTCAGTAGCTGGATCGGACCTCGATAGATAACCTATCCGAGGGATTTTCTTCGGCTGCTGCGCGTGGGCTAGAGAAGCGGTAGTCAGAAAAATAGTTGCCAGTCGCCGGATGGCGGTTCTTCTATTCATCTTTCCTTCTCCGAAAGGGGTCAGAGTCATTTTTGTGCTATTCCCGGTCGTCCCCTTGGTCGAAGTTCTAAATGCCGACTGAGCCTCAAGGAAAGCCCTCGGATATAAGACCGGCCCGCTGTAATCCCTCCGCGCTGTACGCTGGTCCGAATAATAGCAAGCTCATGCTCCGGATTGCCCGCTTCGACGAACTGCCGATAGCTTTGCTGTCTTTGCAAGTCGGTATCGCCCAGTCCCAAGTAACATGGATCTACATCTAGCAGGGCGTCTTTTGTCCCTTCTCCATGAAATCGATAGCTGCTCCATTGCTAGTCCCAGGGAACTTCTAAATCGACCTTCCCACAGCGTTCCGGTTCGCCCGTGTCGCCAATTGAAATATTGCACGTAGCGCCGCCCCACGCTCTGCAACAACCGACTCAGCCCCTGCGAATCGGAAGGCTCGATCAGAAAGTGAACATGTTATGTGAAGCTCGGAATTATGTGAAGTGAAGTTCTTTGGTTTGCAGATTGTCTTTCATTTTCTCCCGATTGACTGCACATAATTCGGGCGCCTTGCCAAGTGCATTGAGCCATTGCAAGACGTCCGGCTTGTTCCAGGCCGCCTTTTTGTTGATAGCGGGAGCGTCGGTTTTGTCGAGCATCTTGCGCTTCATTTCCATGTCGATCTCCAGGTAGATGTGCGTGGTGTTGATGTCTGCATGTCCGAGCCAGGAGCTGACCATATTGACATCGTTTCCGGACCGAAGCAGATGCATTGCGGTAGTATGCCGGATGGTGTGCGGGCTGACGGTTTTGGTCTTGATTGCCAGGCAGCGATGCTGAGCGGCGGCGGCGTATTTGG
>Ga0326597_10008444_pt1 | contig 13891 bp, 9 predicted proteins | sample RVTome_12_FD_203789 | JGI IMG/M metagenome (GOLD analysis project Ga0326597, IMG submission 203789) | Soil microbial communities from uranium-contaminated site in the Upper Colorado River Basin, Wyoming, United States - RVT100D185 | ecosystem: Environmental > Terrestrial > Soil > Contaminated >... | reverse complement strand
CACGGGCCAGTCGATTCGTGACGTCCTGGCCGAACGGGTCTTCACGCCCCTGGGAATGCGCGACACGTCGTTCACGATTCCAGCGGACAAAGTCGCCCGCCAAGCGAAGGTCCTGTCGCGAGATCCCATCACGGCTGCGCCACAGACCACGCGGAATCAGACCGAGCCGTTGCCCTTTGATTGTGGTGGCGGCTGCCTCGCGTCGACCGCCGCCGACTATCTGACGTTCGCGCAGATGCTGCTGAACGGCGGGAGCTTTGGGTCCACGCGCGTGCTCGGCCCGAAGACGGTGGAGTACATGACGTCGGACGCGACCGGGCCCGACATCGACCTGTCGCGCCTGGACCTGATGGCCTCGATGCCCGCGTACGGGTACGGCTACGGCCTCGGCGTGGCGGTTCGACGCGGCGACGGCCTGGGCGGCACCACGGGATCGGCGGGCAGCTATATGTGGGCCGGGTCGCAGGGGACGTACTTCTGGGTCGACCCCAGGGAGGAACTAGTGGTCGTCCACATGGCACAAACACCAGGTGTGATCAGGGGCTACTATCGCCAGTTGCTGCCGGCCCTCGTCTACCAGGCTATCGTCGATTGAACTGACCCAATGTCACTCCAACCCGGCATTCGCCTCGGCCCGTATGAGATCACCGCCCAGATCGGTGAAGGCGGCATGGGCCAGGTGTATCGCGCCCGCGACACGAAGCTGGACCGCGACGTCGCGATCAAGATCCTGCCCGAGGCCTTCGCGCACGACGCCGACCGGCTCGCGCGCTTTCAACGTGAAGCCAAGACCCTCGCCTCGCTGAACCATCCCAACATCGCGATCATTCACGGACTCGAACAGGCGGGCGACGTTCACGCCCTCGTGATGGAGCTCGTCGAGGGCGAGGATCTGTCACAGCGCATTGCACGAGGTGCCATCCCGGTCGACGAGGCGCTGCCTCTTGCCAAGCAGATCGCCGAGGCGCTGGAGGCGGCGCACGAGCAGGGCATCATCCACCGCGACCTGAAGCCGGCCAACATCAAGGTGCGGCCCGACGGGACTGTGAAGGTGCTGGACTTCGGCCTGGCGAAGGCGATGGAGCCCGCCTCCGCGCCCAGCGCTTCGGCGGGGCAAGCCCTCTCGCAGGCGCCGACGATCACCACGCCCGCGATGACCCAGGCCGGCGTCGTCCTCGGCACCGCGGCGTACATGAGCCCTGAGCAGGCCAAAGGGCGTCGAGTCGATCGACGGAGTGATGTCTGGGCGCTGGGCTGCATCCTCTTTGAGATGCTCTCCGGCAGGCGGGCCTTCGAAGGCGAGGACATCGCCGATACGCTCGGCAACGTGCTCAAGGTAGAGCCGGATTGGAGCCGCATGCCGGGCAACGTGCCCGGTCACGTCGTCGCAGCGATTCGGGCGTGCCTGGCGAAGAACCCCACCCAACGACTGGACAGCGCACAGAGCCTCCGTTTGGCGCTGGATGGGGTGTTTGCGGCTCGGACCGGTGGGACTCAGCACGAGCCAACACCCCGAGCACGGAAGCAGCGCGTCTTGCACATGACGGTTGCGTGCCTCGGTGGAGCGGTGGCGGCGTCTCTGCTGGCGTTGGTCCTCTGGCCCGAGCCTTCGATCACGGCAGTGACTCGGACAGTCGTCCCACAACTGGCGGGGCAGCCACTGCGCCTCGGGAACACGAGCACCGTCATTGCGTTGTCCCCCGACGGGTCTCGCATCGCGTACCGCGCGATTCTCGAGGATCAGCGGGAAGCTCTTGTCACGCGCGCGCTGGACTCCATGGAGACGACGGTGCTCTCTGCGGGGGTCGCGACCGGATACACGCCAGCCTTTTCACCAGACGGCGCGTGGATCGCCTTCAATGACCAATCCGATGCCACGATAAAGCGAGTCGCCGTCTCTGGAGGGCGGGCGACCACAATCGCGAACGTGCCCATGGGATTCCTGAACGGATTGACGTGGACGTCGGCCAACGAGCTGGTGTTCGGCACGAGCGTGTCGAGCGGCTTGTGGCGCGTACCCGCCGACGGCGGCGAACCTGAACTGATCACGACGTTGCGTGAGGCCGCTGGCGAGTCGAACCACGAATGGCCGGCGGTTCTCCCAGGACGGGATGACATCGTGTTCACGGTTCGCCACGAGCAGGACACCGCGGATGACGCGGACATCGCCGTGTGGGATGCCGAGTCCGGAGCGCACCGCACGGTGATCGCGGGCGGGAGCTCTCCACGGTACGTGTCTACCGGCCATCTGGTCTTCGCTCGCTCGGGGACGCTCGCGGCCGTTCCCTTTGATGTGGAACTCCTCGAGGTGACGGGCACTCCCGTGACTGTGACAGAGGGGGTCGTGACCAAGCCTGGGAGTGGCGCCGCAGACTACGCGGTTGCGGCGAATGGTTCGCTTCTCTACCTTGCCGGCGACGTGGATTTCAACGCCGGAGAGGTTGGCACGCTTGTGTTCTCCACACTCGATGGCGAATTCGTCTCCATTCCCGCGGCCCAGCGTTCGTACGCCAGGCCGCGACTGTCTCCCCACAAGGACCGCATCGCCGTTGAGGTGACCGAGAGAGCTGATCGAGCGACGACGACGCATATTTGGGTCATCAATGCTGCCACCGGCATCGGTCAGCAGATTACGTATGAGGGGAACCGCAATCAGTTCCCCGTCTGGTCACCGGATGGTGCCACGGTCGTGTTCTCCTCAAATCGCGATGAGAAATGGGGAATCTATCGGAAGGCCATCGACAACAGCGGCCCTGCGGAACTGGTTGCCGCCCTCGGACAACGGGCTGTCCCGACCGACATCTCGTCAACAGGGATTCTGCTCTTCCATCAACGCAACGACACTGACGACTTCGACATCTGGACGCTGGACCTCATGGGCGGCGGTGCTCCCGAGGTCTTCGTGTCAGATGCGGGTAACGAAGGCGCAGCCTGGTTCTCCCCCGGCGGCGACTGGGTTGTCTATACGTCGCTCGATGCGGTGGCCGGGCCCGCATTCGTTCGACGCTATCCGGCTTCGGAAGGCGGTCTGCAGCGCCTGTCCGACGGACCGGCGGCGACCGCCGTGTGGTCAGACGCCGGAGACATCTACTACATCGTGCCGAGGCGATCCGGTGAACTCGTACGCGTGACAGCCGAGACGGGCTCGACGGTCTCGGTGCTGGCGAGACAGACCCTGTTTCAGGTGATTGCCGCAGGATTCCAGGCCGGGAACACCATCGGGAGCGACGCGGCGCCCTTCGATGTGGATCCGTCGGGCAACAGGCTCCTGTTCGTCCATACAGGTAGCCCTGATGTGGCGGATGTCGAAGCGGACCTCGTTCTCGTCCAAAACTGGACCTCCGAGCTGCAGCGGTTGGTGCCGGCGCCGTAACCATGCCACTCCAGCCTGGCACCACGCTCGGTCCCTACGAAATCCAGTCCCCCCTCGGGGCAGGGGGCATGGGCGAAGTGTACAAAGCCCGCGACACGCGCCTCGACCGTACGGTGGCGATCAAGGTGCTGCCGGAGCACGTCGCGTCCGACCCGGACCTGAAGCAGCGATTCGAGCGCGAAGCCAGGACGCTCGCCGCCCTCAGTCACCCGCACATCTGTCTGGTCTTCGATGTCGGCAGCCAGGACCCTTCGGCAGGCTCAGGGCAAGCGGTTGACTACCTGGTGATGGAGTACCTGGAGGGCGAGACCCTGGCCCAGCGACTCAGCAAGGGCGCGCTCCCGCTCGACCAGGCACTCCAGGTCGCCATCCAGATCGCCGACGCCTTGGACAAGGCGCACCGCAAGGGGATCGTCCATCGGGACCTGAAGCCGGGCAACATCATGCTGACGAAGGTCAGGGCGGGTTCGGCAAGCTCACCGCAAGCCAAGCTGCTCGACTTCGGGTTGGCGAAGCTGCGGCCGACCACGACGGCCGGCGGGATAACACTGAGCGGGGCGCCGACGGCCAGTTCGCCCCTGACCGGTGCCGGCAGCATCCTCGGCACCTTCCAGTACATGGCCCCCGAGCAGCTCGAAGGGCAGGAAGCCGACGCCCGCACGGATATCTTCGCGTTCGGCGCCGTCGTCTACGAGATGGTGACGGGGAAGAAGGCGTTCGAGGGGAAGAGTCAGGCGAGCCTCATTGGCGCCATCCTCAAGGACGATCCGGTCCCGATGTCGAGCCTTCAGCCGGTGTCACCACCGGCACTGGACCGCGTGGTGAAGACGTGTCTGGCGAAAGACCCAGACGACCGTTGGCAAAGCGCGGGAGACGTCACACGCGAACTGAAATGGATTGCCGAAGGCCGTGCGCAGACGGGTCTGTCGGCGACCGCAGGGCGTGCGCCAATCGGGAGATCGGCGATCCCGGAGTGGGTGCCATGGGTTGTGGCGTCGGCTGCGGTGGCTGGCATGATGGTGCTCGGGCTCGCGCGTGTCCGCGAAGCGGCGCCCGCCGCCGCACCCGAGATGCGCCTGGACGTCAATACTCCCTCCACCAGCGATCCAGTCTCTTTCGCGCTTTCGCCCGATGGGCGGCAGATTGCGTTTGTGGCGTCGGGTGACGGGCCATCCCAGTTGTGGGTGCGTCAGCTGGACGTCACGGACGCGCGGCCGCTGGCCGGGACCGAGGGCGCGAGCTTTCCGTTCTGGTCGCCCGACAGCCGGTCGCTGGGTTTCTTCGCCGAGGGCAAGCTGAAGCGGCTGGAGATCGGGGGAGGAGCCCCACAGACGCTGGCTGACGCCGCGTTCGGTCTGGGTGGCACGTGGAGCCCGGACGGAACCATCTTGTTTTCGCCGGCTGGCTCCAGTCCTCTGTTCCGCGTCTCTGCATCAGGAGGCGAGCCGGAGGCGGTGACAGTGCTAGATGGCGCGCACAGCTTTCCCCAGTTTCTGCCAGGCGGGCAGCAGTTCCTGTTCTACGTGGGGAGGAGATCGCCTGAAGCGAACGGCACTTATCTGGGTTCGCTGGACTCTTCTCAGACGACGCGTCTGGCGGCGGCCGATGGCGCGGGAATCTATGCGCCCAACGGGTGGCTGCTGTTTGTCCGAGGGGGCACGCTGTTGGCCCAGCGGCTGGACCTCAGTCGCAGAGAGCTGGCGGGCGATCCCGTGACAGTGGCCAACTCGGTCGCTTCCGACGCGGTGGGAGGGGCGGGAGGAGTTTCTGTCTCGTCCTCCGGCCTGGTCGCCTACCGTTCGGGAGGGACCAGCCGGCGCCAACTGATTTGGTTCGATCGGTCGGGAACGCAGCTTGGTACGCTCGGCGCTCCGGACACGAATTACCTGTCAGCGCCGCGCCTCTCGCCCGATGGCCGTCGCGCGGCCGTGTGGCGCACGGTGCAAGGCAACGCTGACATCTGGCTGATGGATGGAGTGCGCACCACGCGTTTCACATTCGATGAGGGCTTCGATGTTTTCCCAATCTGGTCACCCGACGGCGGACGCATCGTGTTCGATTCGAACCGCACGGGGCGCCGCGATCTCTACGTGAAGCCGTCGAGCGGCGCGGGCAGCGAGGAACTGCTCCTGGAATCTGCACAGCGCAAGATCGCCAACGACTGGTCTCCCGATGGCCGGTTTCTCGCGTATCACACCGCCGAGCCGTCGCAATACGACCTCTGGGTGCTGCCGATGGCGGAAGACCCTCCGGCAGATTCAGGGCAAGGGCGACAGCCGTTTGCGCTCCTGAATTCACGGTTCCTCGAAGCCGGTTTGACATTCTCACCGGACGGCCGCTGGGTGGCATACACGTCGAATGAATCAGGACGTGAAGAAGTGTACGTACGTCCATTTCATGGTGCTTCGTCTGTGCCATCTTCCGAAAGTGCGCTCGCCGGCCAGTGGCAGGTCTCCACCGCCGGAGGAATCTTTCCGCGCTGGCGGTCCGACGGCAGAGAGCTCTACTACATTGCTCCGGACAGCACACTGATGGCGGTTCCCGCCACCGCGGCCGGCGCGGTGATCCAGCCCGGCACGCCCCTGGCGCTGTTTCAGACGCGCATCTTCGGCGGCGGCAGCGTGGCCACGTTCGTCGGACCGCAATACGACGTGTCCAGCGACGGCCGGTTTCTGATCAACACGGTACTGGAGGAAGCCAGCTCTCCGATCACGCTGCTGCAAAACTGGAATCCCGAGGCTGAGCGATGACGCTCGCCCCTGGCACCCGCCTGGGCCCCTATGAAATCCAGTCCCCCCTCGGTGCAGGGGGCATGGGCGAAGTCTACAAAGCCCGCGACACGCGCCTCGACCGCACGGTCGCTATCAAGGTCCTGCCCGAACCTGTCGCCTCCGATCCTGAGCTGAAGCAGCGGTTCGAGCGCGAGGCGAAGACGCTGGCCGCGCTGAGCCACCCGCACATCTGCCCGGTGTTCGATGTCGGCAGCCAGGACGGCATCGATTACCTGGTGATGGAGCGCCTGGAGGGCGAAACCCTGGCCCAGCGGTTGTCGAGGGGTGCGCTGCCCCTCGACCAGGCACTCCAGGTCGCCATCCAGATCGCCGACGCGCTCGACAAGGCGCACCGGAAGGGCATCGTCCATCGGGATCTGAAGCCGGGCAACATCATGCTGACGAAGGTCGGGGCCAAGCTGCTCGACTTCGGGTTGGCGAAGCTGCGGCCGATCACGACGGCCGGCGGGATAGCACTGAGCGGGGCGCCGACGGCCAGTTCGCCCCTGACCGGTGCCGGCAGCATCCTTGGCACCTTCCAGTACATGGCCCCCGAGCAGCTCGAAGGCCAGGAGGCGGATGCACGCACGGACATCTTCGCGTTCGGCGCCCTCGTCTTCGAGATGGTCACGGGGAAGAAGGCGTTCGAGGGGAAGAGTCAGGCGAGCTTGATCGCGGCGATTATCACTAGCGATCCAGCGCCCATGTCCAGCGTCCAGCCAGTGTCGCCACCTGCTCTGGACCGGGTGATCAAGAAATGCCTTTCGAAAGAGCCAGACCGAAGATGGCAGACAACCAGCGACCTGGAGGATGAGCTGGAGTGGGTAGCGGAGAGGCTTCGGCAGCCGGCTTCGACGGTGGAGTCAACGGCGACGTTCGCCCGCGCGCGCCGGCGAGAGCGCCAGGTCTGGGCCGTGGCGGTGGTTCTGCTCATCGGCGGGCTGATCGGGCAGCGCATGTTGCCGCCGGCGAGTACGGAGGCACGTGCAACGCGTCTCACGGTCGTTCCCGGTGGAGAGCTCTCATTGGGTTACGGCCTCTCGCCCGATGGCAGACGGCTGGCGTACAGCGCCGTGCCGCTCGAGGGCGGGCCGCCGCTGCTCTGGGTACGGGAGCTCGACACCGGAACCGACCGACAGCTTCCCGGAACCGAGGGCGCGTCGCTCCCATTCTGGGCACCCGACGGAGCGTCGATCGGCTTCTTCGCCCAGAACGCCGTCAAGCGCACGAACGCGGACGGGGGCGCGGTGCAGGTGCTGTGCGATGCGCCTCCGCGCCCGCGCGGAGGCACCTGGAGTCAGGGCGGTGTCATCCTCTTCGCCGGCTGGTCGGGACCACTACAGCGAGTGCCGGCGACGGGCGGCGCGCCGTCGATCGTCGGGCCTGGCGATGGGACGAGGGTGTGGCCCTCGTTCCTGCCCGACGGCCGCCGTTACCTGTATCGACGGCGGGATGAGACGGAGCGTGGTATCTATGTCGCGTCGCTCGACGGTGTTGATCAGGAGCGACGGCTCCTTGATGTCCTCCCCACCAGCCGTGCGGAGTATGCGGAGCCCGGCTACGTCCTGTACACGGATCAGTCCGGCATTCTGGTCGCCCAGCGCGTGGATCCTGACACGCTTGCGCCAGATGGCGAAGCAACTCCCGTGTCTTCGGCACGCATTGCATCGCCGCTTACTTGGTCGTCCTTTGCGGTACGCGGCGAGACACTGCTCTTTCAGGAGCAGGGCGAGAGCGGAGAGCAGAGCTCGTACCTCCAGTGGTTCGACCGGCAGGGCCGCCCTGACGGGTTCAGCATTAGAGCTGACGGCGTTACCCCGTACACCCTCGAAGTGGCACCGGACGGCCAACGCGCAGCGGTGAGCGCAGGGGGCAATGTCTGGATCTACGATGCCGCGGGGAACGCAACACGCGTGACCCCATCGGCTGCCATCGAAAATTTTCCGCTCTGGGCACCGGATGGTCGCCGAATCGTGTTCCGGTCGTTTCAGCGTGGTGCATCCGACGTCTTCCTCAAGGACCTGGGCGACACGAGTGACGGGATGGTACTCGTCGCTGCGGACGCCGGCGATTGGCAGCCGACAGACTGGTCGCAGGATGGCGCGTTGCTCCTCCTGACCCGGATGGAGGCAAACCGTCCATCCATGGATATCTGGGTGTACTCCCTTGCGACCGGAGAAGCCGAAGCTGCAGTGCAGACTCGGTTCAACGAGTACGAAGGTCAACTGTCGCCAGACAACCGGTGGCTGGCGTACACATCGGACGAGACCGGTCTCCCGAACGTCTACGTACGTCCGTTTCCCGGTCCGGGGCCTGCCCGACGCGTGTCGACCGAGGGCGGCCAGGTGCCACGCTGGCGGGGAGACGGGCAGGAACTGTACTATCTCGGCCCTGACCGTTCCGTGTGGGCAGCCACCGTGTCTGCTGGTACAACGCCGCCGACACGACTGTTTCAAGTCCCGATGAGGACGAGTGTTCAGGGTGGCAGTATGCGCTACGACACCGCATCCGACGGCCAGCGATTCCTGGTGATCGTCTCGCCCGGCAGGGAATCCCTTTCCGCGATTCTCAACTGGCGCACCATCCTCGAAGCCGCGATTGACTGATGACTGTAGTCCTCCGGCACCCGCCTCGGCCCGTATGAGATCACCGCCCACATCGGCGAGGATCAGCGGTTCGACGACCGCCGGGTCCGACTCGTCGGCAATTCCCACCGGACGAGGAGGAGACCGGTGCCCCCAACCCGGACGGACGGCAGTACAATGCCGTTGGTGATCACGCGCGGCATTCGCGAGTTCGTCGATCGGGACTGGCGGGCGGTGCGGGAGAACAAGGACGCCTACTGGGGCGCCCGCATTGCGCGTCTTGGCCCGGCCGAAGCGTTGCGCGTTGCCGGCGAGCTTCGCCGTCAGGCCCTGCTGTGCAACCCGGCCTGGCCCGATGCGACGCTCCGGCGCGCCGACCTCGCCGCCCACGTGCGCCTCGCCGCCCTCTTCCGCCGTGCCGGTTCCGCCAGCGGCCGTTGAGCTGTTGACGGCGCTGGCCCCGGTGCTATCGCGGTGGGGACGCTGGTACGTGTTCGGCGCCCAGGCGGTCATGGTCTACGGCGTGCCGCGGCTCAGCGCCGACGTCGACGTGACGCTGGCGCTGGAGCCCGATGCCCCCGAACGCTTCGCGCGTGACATGGAGACGGCGGGCTTCACGCTCCGCGTGGACAATCCCGACTTCGTCAGGCGAACCCGGGTCATGCCTTTCATCCACGTCGAAACGGGGATGCCGCTCGATGTGGTGCTGGCCGGATCGGGATTGGAAGAGGCCTTCCTGGATCGCGCGGTGCCGACGGACATCGGCGGGACGACGGTGCCGATCCTGGATCTTCCGGATCTGATCGTGGCCAAGGTGCTGGCGGGCCGGCCCAAGGATTTCGAGGACGCGACCGCGCTCTGGCGGATCCATGGGAGCCACCTGGACGCCGTCCGCATCCGGCAGACGCTCGCACAGCTCGAGGAGGCGTTGAGCCAAAACGACCTGGTGCCGAGCTTCGATAGCCTCACACGACCCCGCTCCGATTCGGAGTGAGAGGCCCGCCCTGATCCGCGGGCACGAGGCACTCGAGCTCGGTGAACCATTCACGACCGCCGCGGATGACTCGCTGCGGCGCGTTTTCGTGCACATCGCCGGCCTCCGAACGGCTTGCGGCACGAATGGGCCTGGCCCCTCGTGCGTGAATAATCCGGGTTACACCGGTGGCCGGTTGAGTTGACGATGGCCGAGCCGTGTGGAGACGACCGACCGTCGACGCCTGACCGCGCGAGAAGGCGCTGGGTCTCAGCGAGGTTGAGCCCTCACCAGGCGACCGGGGCGACCCGAGCGGCCATCGGTCCGCTGCGCCATCGCAGCGCGGTCCGGTCGTCGGAACCCGGGTCGGTGATCGTCAACTCAACCGGCCGCCGGGAATAGACACCGGCTCGACGTCGTCATTGACGCGCCCGACCGGCTGCGCTACCGTTTGCGCACCATGCGCCTCGTGGACCCGCCGGCGTTCCGGAACCTCGGTCGCGGCGTCTTCTAGCGCCCCTACCTGAGTGTTCCGCGGGCGGTCCGCCCGCGCGTATCCCCTCGTCTTTCATTCACAGGGAAAGGCCGCTTGCGTGACGCTCACTCCTGGCACCCGCCTCGGCCCGTATGAGATCACCGCCCAGATCGGAGCAGGCGGTATGGGAGAGGTATATCGGGCCACCGACACGAACCTGAAGCGGCAGGTCGCCATCAAGGTGCTGCCGGAGTCTGTCGCGGGTGATGCCGAACGGCTCGCGCGGTTCCAGCGCGAAGCGGAAGTGCTCGCGCAGCTGAATCACCCGAACATCGCGCAGATTCACGGTCTGGAACGTGCGGACGGACACAGCGCGCTCGTGATGGAACTGGTCGAGGGGCCGACGCTGGCCGACCGGATCGCAAGTGCAAAGTCCGAAGTGCAAAGTGCAAAGTTCGGGCGCGGGACGGGTCTGCCGGTCGACGAGGCGCTTGCGATCGCGAAGCAGGTTGCCGAGGCGCTGGAAGCGGCGCACGAGCAGGGCATCATTCACCGTGATTTGAAGCCTGCGAACATCAAGGTGCGGCCGGACGGCACGGTGAAGGTGCTCGACTTCGGCTTGGCCAAGGCGCTGGAGCCCGCCTCCGCGTTCGGCGCTTCCGCGGGGCAAGCCCTGTCGCAGGCGCCGACGATCACCACGCCGGCCATGACCCAGGCCGGGATCATCCTCGGTACGGCCGCCTACATGTCGCCGGAGCAGGCGCGCGGGAAGCCGGTGGACAAGCGCACGGACATCTGGGCGTTCGGGTGCGTGCTCTACGAAATGCTGACAGGCCGGCGCGCCTTCGAAGCCGAGGACGTGTCGCTCACGCTGGCCGAAGTGATGAAGTCCGAGCCGGACTGGGCGGCGCTTCCGGCTGCCGTGCCGCCGGTGCTCGCGCGCTTCGTGCGCCGGTGCCTGCACAAGGACCCGAAGCAACGCATTCCCGACATTGCCGCAGTGCGGTTGGCACTCGACGGCGCCTTCGAGTTGTCGCCGACGTCGCCAGTTGCCGCCGCGGCGAGACCAATGCGATTCTGGCAGCGCCCGGTCTTCGCGATCGTCGTTCCGCTCCTCGCTCTGGCCGTGGGAGGCCTCGTCGCGCGGACGCTCGCGCCGGAGTCCGAGCGGCCAGTCACTCGACTGTCGGCAACGACCACGACGACCGCGCCCTTCAGTCCCGTGAACTCCGTCGGTGGCGGTGGCAATCTGGTGGTCTCTCCCGACGGCCGCCGCATCGTGTATCGCGCCGTCTCCAACGACACGACGCAGATCTACGCACGACCCATCGACCAGCTCGAAGGGGCGGCCCTGTTCACGTCCCTTGAGAGCGTGACGAATCCGGCATTCTCACCCGACGGCGCCTGGATCGCGTTTGGGTCGAACGCCGACCTGACGTGGAAGAAGGTCTCGACTCGCGGGGGACCGCCGGTCACGCTCTTCTCCATCCCGTCGTCCATCCCCTGTGGGACAAGCTGGGGACCGAGCGATACCGTCGTCGTCGCTCTCGGCGGATTGGGTCTGTGGCGAGGTCCAGCAGCCGGGGGTACGCGGGAGATCTTGACGACCCCCGACGCCGCGAACGGCGAGATCGCGCACTGCTGGCCGGAGTTCCTTCCCGGGGGGGACGCCATGCTCCTCACAGTCGTCCGTGGTCAAGGCGCCGAGAACATGGACGTCGCGGTGCTCGATCTCGTGACCGCGGACGTGAAGGTCGTGCTGTCTGGCGGGAGCTCGGCCCGGTACTCGCCGACGGGCCATCTCGTCTACGGCGTCGACGGGACGCTCTACGCCGTGCCGTTCGACGTCGCCCGCCGCGAAGTGACGGGCGATCCGGTGCCGATCCTCGAGGGCGTCATGACGGGGCGGGATGGCGCCGTGGAGTTCAGTCTGTCGCGGACGGGCGCCCTGGTGTATGGGCGCGGCGATCCGCAAGCCGGTCGGTCGCTCGTCTGGATCGACCGCCAGGGGAACGAGGAGCCCCTCGGGGCACCGCGACGCCTGTACGAGAACCCGCGGCTGTCGCCAGACGGGACGCGCGTCGCCGTCGGCGTTCTTGACGAGGAGCAGGATATCTGGACGTGGGATTTGAGTCGGCGCACGCTCACGCGCCTCACGTTCGACGCTGCCTCGGACAGCTTCCCTGTCTGGACGCCGGACGGGAAGCAGATCGTGTTTGCCTCCACCCGGTCGTCGTCTGACGGACAAGCGTCGCCCGGCCGCCGCCTCTATCGGAGAGCGGCCGACGGCACCGGGGCGGTCGAGCGCCTGACGGAAGGGCCGAACTCGCAGTATTCCAGTGGGTTCTCTCCCGATGGAGCGATTCTGGTGTTGACAGAGAACTCACCAGACTCGGACTGGGATCTGCGTGTCCTGCGCGTACGTGGTGAGCCGACCGTGGAGACTCTCGTGCGCACATCGTTTGGTGAAGTCAACGGTGACATCTCGCCCGACGGTCGCTGGATCGCGTACCAGTCGGACGCGGCTGGTGAGCCTCAGATCTACGTGCGTCCGTTCCCGAACGTCGATGCCGGCCAATGGCAGATCTCGACGGAGAGCGGCATTCAACCACTCTGGTCTCGGGACGGGCGGGAACTGTTCTACCGGACACTTGCCAGAGGGCTCATGGCTGTCGAGATTCAGACGGAGCCGACCTTCGCGGCGTCGACCCCCCAGAGGCTGCTGGACGGGGGCGGCTACTTCCTGGGCGCAGGAGCAGGACGAACGTACGATGTGGCTCTCGACGGTCAGCGTTTCCTGATGATCAGGGCAGTGACGGCCGAGTCAGTCGAAGTCATCATCGTCGAGAACTTTGCCGAGGAGCTGCGCCGTCTCGTCCCCACCGACTGATGGCTCTGTCCGCCGGCACACGCCTCGGCCCGTATGAGATCGCCGCGCAGAATGGCGCGGGCCCCTCGACTCGTGTGTGGGAGGACGCCTGATGTTATCCCCTGGGGTCCGGCTCGGGCCGTACGAGATCGTGGGCTCGCTCGGGCAGGCGGGATGGGCGAGGTGTACCGGGCCACCGACACGAACCTGAAACGCCAGGTCGCCATCAAGGTGCTGCCGGAGTCTGTCGCGGGTGATGCCGAACGTCTCGCGCGATTCCAGCGCGAAGCAGAAGTGCTGGCACAGCTGAATCACCCGAACATCGCGCAGATTCACGGTCTGGAACGCGCGGACGGACACATTGCGCTGGTGATGGAACTCGTCGAAGGGCCAACGCTGGCCGACCGGATCGCACGTGCAAAGTCCGAAGTGCAACGTGCAAAGTCCGGGCACGGGACGGGTCTACCGGTCGACGAGGCCCTTGCGATCGCGACGCAGATCGCCGAGGCGCTCGAAGCCGCGCACGAGCAGGGGATCATTCACCGCGATCTCAAGCCCGCGAACGTCAAGGTGCGGCCGGACGGCACGGTGAAGGTGCTGGACTTTGGTCTCGCGAAGGCTCTGGAGCCGGCAGGGACTTCGCCGCTGACCTCGCAGTCGCCCACGATCACCACGCCGGCCATGACCCAGGCGGGAATGATCCTCGGCACGGCCGCGTACATGGCACCGGAGCAGGCGCGCGGGAAGCCGGTGGACAAGCGCGCGGACATCTGGGCGTTCGGCTGCGTGCTCTACGAGATGCTGACGGCTTAACACTACTTTGTTAAGTTCAACGCGCCGTACAT
>Ga0326597_10008443_pt1 | contig 13892 bp, 13 predicted proteins | sample RVTome_12_FD_203789 | JGI IMG/M metagenome (GOLD analysis project Ga0326597, IMG submission 203789) | Soil microbial communities from uranium-contaminated site in the Upper Colorado River Basin, Wyoming, United States - RVT100D185 | ecosystem: Environmental > Terrestrial > Soil > Contaminated >... | reverse complement strand
CAGATCAAGGTGCTGGCCGTCGCTGGCGACGGCCGCGGCGCGTTCCTCTACGAGCTGCGACCCCAGACGTCGCCCTTGGGAGAGGTTTCGCCGCAGGGCCTGGTCGACGTCATCCGCGCGGCGGCCGCATCGTCGCTCCGCACATGAGCAACGTCCTCGCGATCCACTCGGTCGGGCAGTCGCTGATGACGTTCTTGCAGAACGCTTATCCCGCCAGCCTGCGAAATAGCGTCCACACGTGCGACTTCAAGCTGATCTCGAGCGGCGAGCTGGCGAAGAACGACAATCTCGAGACGTCGGTGACGTTGTTTCTCTACCGCGTCACGATGAACGAGCACCTGCGCAACACGCCCCGGCGCGATGACTTGGGCGGTGAGCAATTCCCACTCTCGATCGACCTGCACTACCTCCTGACGGTATGGGGCGGCACGCCGCTCGTCGAGCAGGTCATCCTCGCGTGGGTGATGCAGCAGCTCAGTCAGCGGCCGTTGCTCGATCTCTCCGCGCTGTCGCCCGAAGCCGGGTGGAGCACCTCCGACTACGTCCAGGTGATTCCAGCGGAGCTCTCGACCGAGGACATGATGCGGATCTGGGACGCGCTCGAGCCACCGTACCGTCTCAGCGTTTCCTACGTCGGCCGCGTCGTGCGCATCGACGCCGAGCGGACGCCCGACACGCGGCGCGTGCTTGCCACGCGCCTTGCCGTGGAAACGGCGGGCACGGTATGAGTGCGGAGCTGCTCGACCGGCGCGTCCTCGGCGGCGTCCGCTTCGTGGACGGGGTCACCGGCCTGCCGGTCTCGCGAATGCTCGTGGTGAGCGCTCCCAACGTGCGCTGGATTCGCAATCGCAGCGGGGACTACGTCGTGGCGCGCGCTCCCGGGCTCGACGCCCATACGACCGCTTTCACGGCGCCGCCCGGCGCACCGCCCCTCTCGAGCGTAGCGGTGACGATTACCGTCACGGACCCGCTAGGGGAGTATCTGCCCAGGCGCGCGAGCGTGACACTGCCCCGCGACCCCGACCCGGCGCATGCGAACCAGGCCGGATCGCTGTTCCGTCCCGTCGGCGTCCCGCTGTATCCAGCCCCCGTCGCGCGGACGGCGCCGGGGTGGGCCCTACTCCGGGTCACGGTGCGCGGCAATACGCCGGAAAGTCGCCTGCCCGGCGCCCTGCTCAAGGTTGTCCAGGACGGCACCGGGCGGGTGCTCGCGCGCGGGCTCGCCGACGCGCGCGGGGAAGCGCTCGTGGCCGTGCCGGGGATACCCGTGACGACCTTCAGCGCCGGTCCGGGTCCGGTCCTCGCCACACAGGTCGCCGCGCGGGTCCAGGTGTTCGCCCCGGCTGGCGGCCCCGAGCCGAGCGACCCCGATCAGTTGGAGACGCAACCCGTTTTGAAGAGCGCGCCGGTCCAGTTGACATCCGGACGCAGCCTGCAATTGAGCCTCTGAGCGGAAGGAGTCCGTGCCATGCCCGAGTATCTCGCGCCAGGCGTCTACGTCGAGGAGACCAGCTTCCGGTCGAAGTCGATCGAGGGCGTCAGCACCAGCACGACGGCGTTTGTGGGACCAACGCGAAAAGGGCCGGTCTTTGATCCCGACGTCGTCAACAACCTGCCTCCGGAGCTGGTTACGAGCTTCGGGGACTTCGAGCGGATCTACGGCGGCATCGGTGACTTGACGCTCGGGGCCACGCAGCGGACGAATCTCGTGGCGCACGCCGTCGCCGCGTACTTCGAGAACGGCGGCTCGCGGCTCTACGTCTCACGCGTCTTCGTCCCTGCCGCCGATGACGACACGGGGATCGCCAGCTCGGACGCCGTGGGCGGCGACGACGAAGCGGAGCAGATACGGTTCGTTGCCCGGACCCCCGGGAGCGGGGGGAACGGGACGATCCGGTTCAGTCTCTCTGCCGAACGCGCGAGTGTGCGGAACATGGCCACGGCGCCGCTGGGGAGTCTGCTGCGGGTGCCGGCCGCCGCTGCGGAGCCCGCGGAGCCCGCGGAGCCCGCGGAGCCGCCTGAAGAGCCGCCTGCGGAGCCACCCGCCGAGCCGGCGCCGGCCGAGCCCGCTCCGGAGGCCGCAGGGCCCACGCTCTACCTCAAAGGGGACGAGGGCTGGCGCGGCGCGGACGACACCGCCGCGCCATCGCCGCCGGACTCCGGCAGTGAGATTGTCACCATGAACGTTGAGGCGGTGGATGCCGACGGTAACTCCACCGTCTACGAGGGCTTGGGGTTCGCTGCCGCGCACCCCCGCTTCATCGGCAATGTGCTCGCGCAGACCCCGTCGAGCCGGCGCGATGCGCTCGAGAATACCTTCGCCATCAGTATCGGCGGCGACGTCACGCCATTCGACCTGTACGACGCGTTGTTCGGGGCGGATGCCGTCAATCCCGTCACGCTCGCCGACGGCAACGATGGCGGCGAACCGAACGCGGCGGCGTACAGCGACGCCCTCGACCCCATCGCGCGGACCGACGAGGTGTCCATCGTCGCCGCTCCAGGCCACTCGGGCTTCGAGGAGGCGGCGGGCATCCGCAACGCCCTCGTCAGCCACGGCGACGCGGATCGTTCCTACCGCATCGTCGTGCTCGACACGCCGCCGGGCCAGACGCTCAGCGAAGCGCAGGAGTTCCGCAGCCAAATCGACTCCTCACACGCGGCGCTCTACTACCCGTGGGTGCAGACGCCAAACCCGCTCGCACGGCCCGGCGACGCCTCGCGGCCCCGCGAGATCCTCCAGCCGGCGTCGGGCTTCCTGTGCGGGATCTACGCCCGTACCGACGTGCAGCGAGGCGTGCACAAGGCGCCGGCCAACGAAGTCGTGCGCGGCGCCCTGCGGTTCGAGACCGACATCAACTCGGCAGAGCAGGCCGTGCTCAATCCCCGCGGCATCAACTGCCTCCGCTTCTTCGAGGGCCGCGGCTATCGCGTGTGGGGCGCGCGCACGGCGAGCTCCGATCCCGAGTGGAAGTACGTGAACATCCGCCGCTACTTCAACTATCTGGAGCGCTCGATCGACCGCGGCACGCAGTGGGCGGTGTTCGAGCCCAACGGCGAGCGGCTGTGGGACAACGTGCGACAGACGATCAGCGACTTCCTGTACAACGAGTGGGTGTCGGGCGCCTTGCTCGGCGGCAGTCCCAAGGAAGCGTACTTCGTCCGCTGCGATCGCAGCACCATGACGCAGAACGATCTCGACAACGGACGGCTGATCTGCCTGATCGGCGTGGCGGCCTTGAAGCCCGCCGAGTTCGTGATCTTCCGCATCGGCCAGAAGACCGCCGATGCCCGGTCTTGAGCCAGAGGGAGACTGAACCATGCCTGACACGCGTACCACGCCTTACGGCGCCTTCAACTTCCTGGTCGAGATCAACGGCGACGACTTCGGCGGCTTCTCCGATGTTTCGGGGCTCAGCACCGAAGTCACCGTCGCGGAGTATCGGACCGGGAAGGATCCCGAGAACCACGTGCGGAAAGTCTCCGGCATGTCCAAGATCGCCGACTGCACGCTGAAGCGTGGCATCGTCAACTCGGCGACTTTGTGGAGTTGGATCGACGACACGCGCAAGAAGGGCATACTGGCGCAGCGCACCGTCGTCATCACGCTGCAGGACGAGCAGCATCAGAAGGTGCAGGCGTGGGAGCTCTCCGGCGCGATTCCGCTCAAGTACACCGGGCCGACGTTGGCGGGGAAAGGTGGAGCCGACGTCGCCATGGAAGAAATCGTGATCTCGGCCCAGAAGCTCGAGCTCCAGGGCGTCACGACCTGAGCGCGATGACCGCCGAACTGCTGACGCTGGGGGGGGTCGGCTTCGAGGTCCAGGCGCCCATCGCTCCGAGTGCACCCACGCGAGCCGACATTGCCTGCTTCGTGGGCTACGTGGAGCGTCGGGCCGGACCTATTCCCGAACCTCTGCGCCGCTGGCTGGGAGAGCGGGGCTGGCTCGCGGGGCCTTACGCGCGTCCCGCGACGGCCGCCGAGCTGCGGGACGTACCCGTCCCGGTCGAGAGCTGGGCGGCGTTCGATCGGCTCTTCGCGTGGGAGCGCCGCCCCGTCGTTGGCGGTGACGCCCTGGCTACCACGTATCTGGGAGCGGCGGTCCGCTCGTTCTTCGCGCAGGGCGGGCGTCGCTGCTACGTCGTGCGCGTCGGCGACCCCCTGCCGCTGGGCAGGCCGCGCGTGGACCGGACTGCGCTCGTCGAGCCGCTGTTGGGCATCCGCGACGGCGTCCCGGCAGGCCCCGAGGATCGCGCCGCGTGGGGCGGGATTCGCCACTTGCACGGGCTCCCGGACGTCTCGTTTGTGTGCGTGCCCGACTTGCCGGATCTGCTGGGCGCTGATCCCCGCCCGGCGCCGGCACCGCCGGCCCCGCCGCCCCGCCGCCCGGTGTTTGAGGAATGCGCGCGGCGCGAGCTCGAGGAGGTGGCTCCCACCACGGCACCTCCGCTCGGAGTGGCGCGCATGGGCGCGGCGGAATATACCGAGTGGGCGCGCACCCTGAACGCCATCGGGCGCCACTTGGCGCAGACACTCCGCGAGGTCCAAGTGATCGCGGCGGTGCCGTTGCCGACGCTCGACGAACCGCTCGAGCACGCACTCCCCCGGCTGCTGGCCCGGGAGTTCCTCAACACGTCGCTCGATGGTGGGGCGGAGCCGACCGGTTTGGGCACGTCCTTCGTGCAGCTCGCCTACCCGTGGGCGGCGACGCCCGGCGCCGCGGCGCTCCCCGAAGGCGTGGAGCCGCCCGACGGTATCCTCGCCGGGATCATCGCACGCGTGACCCTGCTGGGCGGGGCGTATCGCAGTGCGGCGGGAGCGTCGCTCGACGACGTCAGTGATCTCTGGCCGCGCCTGACCCGCGCCGACCTGGCGGCCGATGACGGTCGCGAGCGTCACCTGACCGTCCTGCCCGACCGGATTTCCACCCTCGGCCACTCCCCGAGCGGGCTCCGGCTCCTGTCCGACACCACGCCCGCCCTGATCGAAGCGTATCGCCCCGCCGCGGTACATCGCCTCGTGTCGCTGATCGTGCGCGGTGTGCGGCGCGTGGGCGAGGCGCTTGTGTGGGAGTCGTCGGGCGAGCAGCTGTGGGCGGAGGTCCGCCGCCGTGTCGACGTGATCCTCGAGGGGCTGTGGGAGATGGGCGCGCTGGACGGCGCGTCGTCCGCCGAGGCGTACGCGGTGCGGTGCGATCGCAGCACGATGACCGCGGAGGACATCGATAGCGGCCGCCTCATCGTCGAAGTGTCGTTCACGGCATCGGCACCGATCGAGCGCATCACGGTGACGCTGGCGATGGACGAGAGCGGCCAGGTCTCGCTGCTGGGGCCCGGGGAGGCGGCGGCATGAATCGCAAGAGCCCGCTCACGCTCAGCGACAACGAGTTCAAAGGGGTCGAGCCCCCACTCCACGTCTTTCGGTTCGGCTTGTCGTTCGCCGACGGGCCGCTGCCGCACGCGAGCGGGCAGGGGGCGGGGCCCGAGATCAAAGACGTCGGCTTTTCAGAGTGCACCGGCCTCGAAGCCACGATGGAGCCCAAGGTCATCAAGGAGGGTGGTCGGAACTACGGCGCCAATCAGCGGGTCGGGCCCGTGACGTTCGGCACGGTGATCCTGAAACGCGGCATGCTTCGCAACCCGACCCTGTGGCAGTGGTTCACCGAGGCGGCGAGCCAAGGCCGCTATGCCCGGCGCCGCGACGTCGTCATCACGCTGCACGACACGACGCAGCCCGTCGCCGGCGCCGCATCCGGTGGTTCGCCGTACCGCGCGGTCATGAGCTGGCAGCTCAAGCGGGCACTGCCGATCAAGTTCAAGAGCGCAGATCTCAACGCGAAGGCCAGCGAAGTCGGCGTAGAGGAGCTGCACCTCGCGCACGAGGGTCTACGCATGGCGCTGGAGTCCTGAATGGCCACGTTCAGCGCTGAAGTGACGATTGCCCGCGCGACGTTTACGCCGCTCCTTGCGAACGGCCAACCGGACCCGGATCCCGAAAAGAAGGTCGCCGTCGACTTCAATCCGGCGTCGCTCCAGCTGCAGCTCAGCAACACGCTCGAGCAGAAGGACGGTAAGACGACCGAGCACGTCAAGACAAGCTCGGCGAAGCTCACCATGGATCTCGTGTTCGACAGCACCGACACCCTCGGTGACGTGCGGGAGAAGACGCAGAAGATGGTGAAGCTGCTGACGCCGCAGGGCGCGACGGCCCGCGCTGCGGGCGACGTGCGCCCGGTGCTGTTCGAATGGGGTTCGTTCTCGTTTCGCGGCATCATCGAGACCTACAAGGAAACGCTCGATTTCTTCTCCGCCGACGGCCTGCCGCTGCGCTCGAGCGTGAACCTCACGCTGTCGCATCAAGACCTCGTCTTCGGCGACGCGGAGGACGACGCGGCCCGCCGCCGCGCGGTGAACGAAGCGAGGGAGGGCGGCGCATTCCCGGGGGAAGCCGGCGTGAGCTCGGTCGCGCAGCAAAGCGACACGAACGGCACGCAAGACACCGGACGCGGGCTCGCGGCCGCCAACGGCCTGCCGAGCATGCGCTTCCCCGAGGGGCCGGTGGCGGTGAGCCCGGGCGTCACCCTGAGCCCGCCGGTCGCCTTCGCGGCCGGAGGCGCGGGGATCGCCGCGGGCGCCGGGGCGGGTGCCGCCTTCGGCGCGGGAGCCGGTGCAGCCGCGGGTTTCGGCGCCGCCGCGGGCGCCGGGTTTGGGGCCGGAGCGGCCGCGGGCCTTGGAGTTGGGGCTTCAGCCGGAATCGGTGCCAGCGCGCGCGCGGGCTTCGGCGCGACTGCGGGGGTCGTGGGGGCGGGTGCTTTCGCGGGAGCCGGGGCGTTCGCCGGCGCGGGCGCGTCCGCCAGCGCGGGGGCATTTGCCGGAGCGGGAGCGTCGGTGGGCGCGGGGGCGTTCGGCGGGGTCGGCGCGTTCGGTGGCGCCGGCGCGTCGGCGAGCGCGGGTGCGTTCGCCGGCGCTGGAGCGTTCGCCGGTGCGGGAGCATTCGGGGGCGCGGGGGCGGGCGCGTTCGCGGGCGCCGGAGCGTTCGCGGGTGCCGGCGCATTTGGCGCCGCAGGGTCCCTCACGGCGAGCGGCGTGTTCGTCGGAGCCGGCGAGGCGCCGATCTTCGGCGGCCGGGCTTCCGCCGGGGTGCCCGCGAGCCTGGGCGCCTTCGCCGGACTGCGCGTTCCCCTGCCGCGGCCACGTCCCGTGTTCGACGCGAGCTTGCTGCTCCCGCGCCGCGCGACGGCAGCTCTCGTGGTCGACGCAAACGCGAATTTCGACGTCACGGGACGGGCGCATGCGTCCGCGGAGGCGGGCTTCACCGCCGGGGTGAACGGGCGCCGTCTCGCGAGCGGTCGCGTGTCCTTCGAACAGAACTGGTAGGGACCCCATGGGTGTGCACATCCAGGAAGTCGTCGGGACGGTCCAGCGGGCGCCGGAGCGCGGACCCGGAGCGGGTGGGGATGGCGGTCACGGCCGCGCCGCCGAGCCGCCTCCGCTCCCCGAAGAGGCCGTGCGCACGTTCCTCGAGCGCGAAGCGCAGCTCGCCGAGCGCGTGCGGGCGGACTGAAAGACGATGGCCCCCAAGACCGCCGCGTTCGTTGCCCGCCCCACGGTGCGCGTGGACGGCCAGGAGTTCGCCACGGTGCGCGAGCTCCTGACGGGGATGGATATGCTGGAGAGCGAGGGTGGTTTGTCCCGGCTCCAGCTGCGCTTCACCAACTTCAAGAGCCGCCAGCGCGGGCGCGCGGCGTATGCCTTCGAGGACAATCAGGTCCTGAAGCTCGGCGCCGCCATCGCCGTGTACGCGGGGCGCGAGACAGAACCGCAAGAGATTTTCCGCGGCCTCATCACGGGACTCGAAGGCCAGTACAGCGACCGCCCCCCCGAGCTGGTCGTGCACGCCGAGGACGCATTCCAACGGGCGCGGCTGAAACGGCGCACCAAGACCCACACCCGCCTGACCATCCAAGACTTGGCGAACCAGGTCGCGCGCGACTGCAGCCTGACTCCCGTCATCGACGGGTTCACCGATCCGATCGGGCCGCAGGTTCAGCTGAACGAAAGCGATCTGGCGTTCCTGCGCCGCTTGCTGGCGCGCTACGGCGGCGACCTCCAGGTCGTCGGAGAAGAAATGCACGTGTCGGCCCGCAGCGCGGTGCAGCGCGGTACCGTGGATCTGGAGATGCACGAAGGCCTGCGGCGCGCCCACGTGCTCGCCGATCTCGCGCATCAGGTGACCGAGGTGACGGTGACGGGATGGGACGCCGCGCAGGGCCGGCGCATCACGGTCACACACCAAACGGCGGCGACCGGGCCCGGCACCGGTTCCACGGGGGCGACCGTCCTCGGCACTACCCCGTTCAGCAGCCGCTCGCTCCACATCAGCCATCTCGGGCTCAGCGACGACGCGGAGGCCCGCGCCGTGGCGGCCGCGGTCGCCGACCGGCGCGCGCGTCGCTTCGTGACCATCGAGGCAACGAGTGCCGGGAAGCCACAGATCCGGGTGGGCACCCACGTCCACATCACGGGCCTCGGCGACCGCTTCGACAACACGTACTACGTGGTCGAGGCGCGGCACCGCTACGCCGTGCCGTCCCCAGGATACGTCACCGACTTCCGCGCGGAATGCGCGCACTGGGGCGTGTGATGGCGGTCGAGCGCGACGCCTTGGAGCTCGGCGTGCCGGGGCAGTTGGCGGGCGCCTACCTCGCCGAGGTCGTCTCGGTGAAGGACGACGACCGGCGCAACCGGGTACAGGTCCGGCTGTACAACTGCGACGGCGTCCCCGACCAGGACGGTCCGATCTGGGCGCGGGTGGCGACGCCGTTCGCCGGCGGTGGCTACGGTGCGTTCATGCTCCCCGGCGTCGGCGACGAAGTCATCGTCTGCTTCGTGAACGCCGATGCGCGCTTCCCCGTGGTGGTGGGATCGCTCTGGAACGGGAATGCCGCCGCGCCCGAGCGCCTGGGCGGCGCCGGCGATCGGGTGGACCGCTGGACCATCGTCGGGAAGCGCGGCACTCGCGTCGCGGTGGTCGAGGAGCAGACCGGTCAGGCGACGATCAAGCTCTCGACGCCCGGCAACGTGAGCATCACGCTCACCGAAGCGAACGGCGGGAAGATCGAGATGCAGGCCGGGGGCTGCACCGTCACCCTCGACACGCAGGGCTTCTCCTGCCAGACGGGCGGCACCGTGAAAATGCAATCCAGCCAGTGGCAGTGCACCGCGGGCCAGGTGACAGTGAATGCCGCCATGTCTGACTTCAGCGGCGTCGTGAAGTCCATCCTCGCCCAATCGACTACCGTCGTCGGCAGCGTCTACGCGCCGGGCCTGGGGAACATATGGTAGCTAACCACGGCGTCGTCCTGCGCGGGCCGCAGGTGAGCGGGAAGCTCGCCGCCCCGGTGATCCTCCAGCGCACCGACGAGGACTTCATCGGCGCGGTGCTCGAGGAGCTCGCGGGCGCGCGCGGGCTCGAAGAGGTCCTCAAGCCGGAGAAGGTCGCGCGCGCGCGCGACCAGGACGGGCGGCTCAAGCTCTACGCGCCGATCCAGCGCACCTTCCACGTCGTCCTCGTCGAGGCGCTGTGCGACGTGTTCGGCGACCCGCGACTCGACCCGATGCAGATCGAGAGCGCCGGTCTCGTGATTCGCCGCTGCGTCCGCATCCGCGACGGGGAACCGAAGCGCGGCAACACGCCGCGCGTTCCGCCGGTCGACGATCCGAACCGGCTCGAGGGGTGGCGCCAGGCCGGGAAGCGATTCCGCGCGTGGGTGCCGTTCGCGGATCACGCCGAGGCGAATCTCGATCCCGAGCCCGAGCGGCGCCCCCCGGCTCTCAGCGCCGGACATCCCCACATCGACCGCGCGCTGGCGCGTTACGGGGCGAGCGTGGACCAGTTGCTCGAGACGGTCGTTCCGCTCTTCCCGGCGCCGCCCGCTGTGTGCGCCGCCCTGGGCAGAACGGTGCTCTACGGGATGCTCCCGACCGCCAGCGGCGACCTGAGCGAGGTGCCGGGTGAGATCCCGTACAACATCGACGACGTGCGCGGCGTCGTCTCGCCATATCTCTACTCCGCGGTCAGTCTGACGGCCTGGCCTTCGGGGCAGGTCGTCGCGCGCGGCGACGTGGAGTCGCTGCGCCACGAGCCGGTCGGCGCCGATGCTGCCGAGAGGCTGCGGCGCCAAACCTTCGCGCGCATCCTCACGGCCGTGCAGCAAGCCACGTTCCAGTTCGGCGCGTTCGACGTCAGCTCCACCCTGGGTCGCGAGCTGTTCGCGCTCTGGAACCAGCATCGCCTGCCCTTCCCGGGCAACACCACGCGCGCCCTCGGGGACTGGCTCGCCGAGGCGTCCAAGGTCCTTGTCGTGCAGGATCAAGACGACGGACCGCCCACGGTGACGATGCCGACCTCTTGGCCCGCGTTCCCGCAGGCGCTACGCCAGCAGCTGTTGGCGAAGATGCAGGCGGCGCTGCGCAGCCGGGTGGCCGACGTGCGGCCGCAGGTCGCGCGCTTCGACGACAGCACCCGCACCTACCGTCTCCGGGCATTCGTGCGCCTCCGCGACGAGGGGGGGTGCCGTCACGGGCCGACCTGGACCGACTACAGCGAGCCGTTCACGATCGCGCCGTGGTACGACGGCCCTGGGCGGCCCCCCGTCAAGATCGAGCTGCCGGATTTCGACAAAGACTTCTTGAAGAACCTGAAGCCGAACGTTGCGTTCGCGGTACCGCCGAAGATGCTCAACATCCTCAACAACCTGAAGCTCAAGGGCTTGTTGGACGGGAACAAGCCGAGCGACCAGGGCACCACGCTGCAGTGGATCTGCAGCTTCAACCTCCTGATCATCTTCATGGTGGCGTTCATGGTGATGTTCGTCTTCCTCATCCTGTTCAACATCATTTTCGGCTGGTTGTTCTGGGTGAAGATCTGTATTCCCATCCCAGGCCGGTCGCCGTCACCTCCGACGCCCTCCAACGCATGACCGCGGCGCTCCTCCCCGGCCCCCGGATCGGGTGGCCGCTCCTTCCAGTCCCCGACGAGGGCGGGCGGCTGAACTGGCCGACCCTGGAGGACAGCGTGCGCCAATCCATCCAGGTGATTCTGCTGACGCGCCCCGGCGAGATGCTCATGCATCCCGAATTCGGGGCCGGTATCCAGGAGTTCGTGCACGAAGAGAACACCCTCGTCACCCGGCGTCGCATTCACGACCGCATTGTCGAGTCGCTGGAGCGGTGGGAAACCCGCCTCGAGGTCGACCGCGTCACCGTGACGCAGGACGTCGAGGCGCCGTCGCACCTGGGGATCGAAATCGCGTACCGGCTGCGGCGTACCGGCGCGTCGCAGACGATGCGCGCCAGTCTCCAGATGGGGCGCTGACCAGATGCCGATTCCTGTCCCCGCCCTTGACGACCGCAGCTACCCCGACCTGGTCGAGGAGCTCCAGGCGCGCATCCCGGCGCACACGCCGGAATGGACCAACGTCCGCAAGGGCGACCCGGGCGATGCTATCAACCGGTGCGCCGCTTGGCTGATCGACACGCTGCTCTACCGCGCGAACCTGATTCCCGAGCGGCAACGCCTCGTCTTCCTCCAGCGGCTGGGGATTCCGCTCAAGCCCGCGCGCGCCGCGCGAGGGCTCGTGAGCCTGGTGCTCGATGAGGACGACGCGACCGACGCGCTCGCGCTGGCACCGCTCGCGAGCGTCAAGGGCCCCGTCGACTTCGAGACCCGCGCCGAGGTCACCGTGCTCCCCGTGCGGCTCGAAGTCTTCTGCAAGCGCCGCCTCCCCGACGCGGAAAAGCACAAGCTGGCCGGCGTCTTGGACGGCTTGCGCCACGTGTACAACGTGACGCGCGCCGAGCCGTACGTCACGACGCCGGTGTTCCCGGGCGGCCAGGCCGACCTCAAGGGCTTCGACCTCGTCCAAGGGACCGTCGATCAGAGTCTGTGGCTGGGGTTGTTTGCCGCGGACCCCGCGCTGGTGGAGGGGGTGCGTCACACGCTGAGCCACGGGCCGTCCGGCGGCGCGCAACTCCTCAGCTTCGGCATCGCGCCCGCAGTCGAAGTCGCGGAGCTGTCCGAAGAGGTCAGCACCCAGGCGCGGATCCCGATGACGTGGGAGGTGAGTTTCCGGCGCGCGACCGGCGAGGCCGACTACATGACGCTGGAAGTCGTCGCCGACACGACGGTGGGCTTCACCCGCCGTGGTGTCGTGCGACTCGCGCTGCCCGAGCAGCGGTTCATCGGGGCTCCCGAGGATGATCCGCGCGCGCTTCTGGCGGCGGGCGTCGGTGATTACCCACCGCGCCTCGACGCGCCCGACAAGATCGCCCGCCTCGCGTGCTGGATCCGGCTGCGGCCGGCCGAGCGCATCCACTCCCTCAAGGTGAGCTGGGTGGGCATCAACGCCGTGGAGGTCGACCAGCGCCAGACGCTCTTTTCCCGCGTGATCGGCAAGAGTGATGGCTCGCCCAACCAGCAGTTCCAACTGCCGGGCCAATCGGTCGAAGAAGACACCCTGGCCTTGGAGGTCGAGGAGCCGGGACTCGGGTACCAGCGCTGGCGCCGGACCGAGGACCTGGCGCTCGAAGGACGCGAGGCGCGGGCCTTCGTGCTCGACAGCGAGGCGGGCCTCGTGCGACTCGGCGATCGGGTGCACGGCTGGAGTCCCGACCCCGGGATGCAAGTGCGGGTCGCAATGTGCCGCTTCGGAGGCGGTGAGGCGGGGAATCTCCCCTCAGGCTCCCTCGCCAAGGTCAGCGCCAAAGACGTGACCGGCGCCGCGGTGCAACGGAAGCTCAAAGCGGACCAACGCCTGCCAACGGTCGGCGGGGGCCGCGGCGAAACCATCGCGGAAGCCGAGTTGCGGATCCCCTCGTGGATTCGCAATCAGAATCGCGCCGTCACCGCCGAGGACTACCGCCGCCTCGCCGCCGAGACGCCGGGCGTGCAGCTCGGACGCGTTGAAGTACTGCCGCGCTTCAAGCCGCAGCAGCGCATGAGCGATGTGCCGGGTGTCGTGTCCGTGATGGTCCTGCCATTCCAGACCCTCACCACGCCCCCTTATCCCCGTCCAGACCGGCCGATGATCGAGGCGGTCCACGCGCATCTCGACGCGCGCCGTCCGCTCGCGACGGAGCTGTACGTGATCGGCTGCCGCTATGTCCCGCTCGGCGTCAGCGTCGGGCTCGACGTGCAGGAAGGGCATGGCCGCGAGGAGACGTTGAACGCCGTCCGCGAGTCATTGCGGCTCTTCGTCTGGTCCCTGACGCCCGGCGGGCCCGATGGACAGGGCTGGCCGCTTGGCCGTTCCGTGAGCGACCGCGAGCTCGAAGTGGCGGTCGCCCGGGTGCCCGGCGTCAAGGAAGTGCGTGGCGTCCGGCTGTTCGAGCAAAGCGGCATCACCTGGAGGAGTATCGCGGCGGCAGTGGATGGCGCCGTTCGCCTCTCGCTCCATCCGTGGGATCTGCCCGAGCTCGTGTCGCTCGTGACCGTGGAAGGCAATGCGCCGGCGGACCTGCTAGGCGCGCCGAACCCCTTCGCCGACACCGCGCCGGGCATTCCCGTCCCGGTCGTCCCGGATATGTGCTCCTGATGGACGCCAACGGCCTTTCCTTCTGGATGCTCGCCGACCTGTACCGACGGTCGCCCGACGGCTCCGTGTACCGGCCACCGGGGGGTCCGGTGTTCGCCGATTGGCAGCCCGTGACCGTGCCGTCGCATCTCGACGTCGCTCAAGATCATCGCGTGCTCCGTCTCGCGAGCGAGCGGGGTGCACCGCGCACGACCGCGCCGGCCGACGCCCGGACGGTCGCCACCACTCTGTTGACCCTCGTCCCGTGGTGCCGCGATGGGTACGGGACCTACGCCATGTGGCGCCCCGAACAAGGAC
>Ga0326597_10008442_pt1 | contig 13892 bp, 9 predicted proteins | sample RVTome_12_FD_203789 | JGI IMG/M metagenome (GOLD analysis project Ga0326597, IMG submission 203789) | Soil microbial communities from uranium-contaminated site in the Upper Colorado River Basin, Wyoming, United States - RVT100D185 | ecosystem: Environmental > Terrestrial > Soil > Contaminated >... | reverse complement strand
CTGAAACGAGCAACCAGTCCAGTCCATACCCGGAGACCTCGGCAGACACTATGTCCACATGCTCAATGTCATCTCCAACCGTTACGCCGAACTGCAAGGCGGCGGAGTTGCCATCATATCCCCCCACAAGAAGCAAGCCAATGCCGACATCCTTCGTGAACCTATACCATGGTGAGCGATACGCGCCCATGCTGCTATCGGCTGCCGAACTTTCGAGTCCCCGCGGCCGACTTCCCATTACGCTTACTTCAGCCAATGGTGCCTGCGGCCTCTCATCGGTTGAGAACCAGCCTCCCTCTTCAAAGCCGGTGGTCTTCGGGTACGACTGCTCGACGATCGAATCGGCGCTCGATTGCAGACGACTATTGACCAAATCTAAAGGCTGGACACTTCCCCGGGCCGGGACGGCTGTATAATCGGCCCGACCACAGCCCGCATTTAGACTTAGAGCAGCGAGATTCTGCTTCCCAAAACTCCATCCATCGGTAACAGCAGCGTCGGAAGCAAACACTCCGATTGGAAACGACACAAAGACACTCATCGATATAGCTGTGAGTAGCAGAACCGAGCGACCGGGGCCGCCCGCTCTTAGTCTAGGGATGAGGTCGTAAAGCAGAAGTACGCCGATACTCAGTGACAACCACAACAGCGGATGAGACAAGTCGAAGGGAAACCCTTCCACTCCTCCGGGCTTCCATCTGAGGGAGAGCAGATCGAAGATATTCCAGAAACCAACTCGACTCCAAGACCAAGCCGTGAGCATGGCAAGAGCAAGAACCATTGCCGGAACGCGAAGGCTTTCGCCAGGATGCCACTCACGCGCCAGTAGGGCAAACTCGACAACTAAAGCGACCGTCACTAGTCCAACCACAGTCCCGAAATGCCATGGCCACTTGCTGGGTGTAAAGGACAAGAGCAGTAGTGCTGCGATCGTCGCACGAGCTGGCAACGACCAGATATCGCGGGCATCGCGGTTCGCGCGCGTTAGATAGGCGATGGCAATCAACAATAGGAGACCGACAAATGCGACTCTTACGGGTACCGACCAGAGTCCTTCCAACATGTATCGGTAGCGAACGACCTCGTCAAGGGGACCCAACTCATGTCCCGATCCGTCATGCCGGAAGGCGCGAATGGAGGCAAGCTTCCTAGCGAGATCGGAGTCCAGGAAGAACAGGACAACCGTTGTGGCAACCAGTGCCATTACCGCACTACCGGACGCTACACATGTTGCTTTCTTTGTCTTTTGGAAGCGCCACACCCACGACCACCCAGCCAACACAGGCGCGAACGCGACCAACCCAGAGGGGTGCGCTGTGGCGGACAGCGCCACGATCACACCTGCCAGGACCAACCAGCGTCCGTCTTGCGACTGACCGAATCGCACAATCAGCATCAACACCACTGTGGCGAACAACGCCACCACCGGCTCCGGACGCAATGTCATCATCCATGCCATCATCCCTAACGAATAGACGCCTGCCGCCATCCAGATCGACAACGACCCTCGTAGGATCCTCAAACCTGTCAGTACCAAGCGAACTGCGACCCACGTCGCCATCGATACGAGCGCCACGGGAACTCGCTGCCAAACCGGTGCATTAACCGGCACCAGCCACCAATGTTGTAACCACTCCAGCCAGTAGCCGAACGGCAACTCCGCCGCTTGAGTCGAGTAGTAGGTGGAGAATATCCCTAGCTCGGGAAACTGCCGCGCCCGAACTACGACCCAGCCGTCGTCATATAGAGATGGCCCCAACACCATCCAGGCCACTATTATCAGCGCTACTACTCCGTCAACGACACCTCCTGCCGACCAATTCAATCGGCCTACCTCTCGAACTGGCAGCAATGGGTAATCTGGTGCAATCCGTTGCCAGACTCCTCCCAGAGTGACTGCCGCCGCCATGATCGCCAGAGTCCCAAAAAGCCATTGCCGTACACTCGGACTCGAGCCGTGGGGCAAGGTCGTCACCCGCAGCCATGTCCCGGCTTCGAATGTCGCGGGACCCTCGACTCGCAGATAGTGCACCAGGGGGGGAGTTACGACCCCCCCAGCCACGACTAGCCCATCGACCGTCAACCTCCAAACACCGTCGATCCATGACCATCCGACGACACACCCAGGAGATAACGGAATCACTCCAAGGTCCTCACCAGACGCCGCCACCGAAGCCTGACCGTCACCAATGGCCAGTGCCAACCCTGCCCCACCGTCGGCCGTCGACACAATCGACCCGTCAATGCAGGGAAGTCGCGCTTCGAGGACCTCGGGCACGCCGGCGGACAGGGTCAGCGGTACCGTTACCTCGGCCGTGCCTTCGGCAGGTCCACTCCACTCGTATTCAGATCGAATCTGATCGGCAGGCCCCAACGCGTATGCGACCGCGCACAGCAAAGAGAGGGCTCCTACCGCCGGCAACCAATGACTTCGAACGGGTCCTCGACCTCTAGCCGAAGTGTCGGTGGTCGGATCTCCGGAGACGCATCCGGAATGAGGGAGTGACACGTCTCGGTCTGATCGAGACATCAGTGCCTGTTACCGGTGAGCTCCTGGAAGTCCTCTCTTACTGTGGAGACGACCGGCGAGCGCTTTCCCGTTCGCAGAAGCGGAATCGCTTCAAGGAACTCAACATCGATCCTCGTGCCTGGCCCAGTGAACTGGCGGAGGCTCTTGAGCAAATCAGCGAAAGTCAGCTCGGCAAAGTCCTCATTCTTCACCACCTTGAGTGTGAATTCGCCCTTCCGCTCTTGGTGGATTTGGAAAGCACGAATCAGAGCCTGGTGGTCTTTGAAGAAATGAGCGAAAAACGTTCCGGGAAGCCAGGTTCCATTGGCGCAATGGACGATGGCCTGAGTACGGCCCTGAATCTCGCCAATCCGACGCATCGCCCTCCCACACGGGCACGGCACGCTGTTGTCGACCTCGACGGCCAAGTCCCCGATCCGGTAGCGAATGAGAGGCACGGAGAAGTTGTTCAGATCAGTTATGACCACCTCACCGATCTCACCCGGGAGTGCGGGCCGACCATCAACCAATACTTCCACGACATAGCTCTCGTCCATGACATGATGATCCTCTGACTCACCGCACTGATATGCGATGCCTGAGAACTCCCTGCTGCCGTACTTATCGAAGACTCTCGTTGCGAATCCATCCTCGATCGCCCTTCGCGTCGCCCTGGGAAGTGCCTGCGCCGAGGACATGATGGCGCGAGGTGAGAAACCCGGAGAACGACCCTCGCTAACATACATAGCCAGAAAGTTGAGTGACTCGGCGTAGCCGTCAACCAAGATCGGTCTGTGGCCGCGGATCGCCGAAATGAACTCCTCAATATTCGTTGGTGAGATTTCGAACGCCGGGATGAATAATCGACGCATGAACCAAGCGTCTATCCGCTCGCGAATTATCTGAGACCAGCTCATACCGAGGGTCTGATGCCAGAGTCGAGCCTGCCTGTCCCCAAACCGCCAACCAGTCCACTCCAATGCCCGCAACGTGGTCGCAAACCGTGCCTCGAGCTGATAACGGTCGGCATAGGTGGTGAATGGTTCCCCGGTGGAACCACTAGTGGTGACCTTTAACAGGTCGGCTTCGCGATGGTTGTCGGCGAAGAGGTCAAAAAGCAAGTGTTCCCTCACGTTGTCTTTGCTGAGTAGCGGCAAAGATGGAAGGTCGTCGAACGTGCGAATATCTAGCGGATGAGCGCCCACATCGTCCATTCGGCGACGGTAGAAAGGAACATGGTTGTAGGCGTGGAGAATAAGCCGGCGCAACTTGGTCAGCTGAAGCTCTCGTAACTCCTGCTCGGTAAACCTTTCGGTAACCTTTAGTTCCAAATACAGGCGACGAGCTGTGCGGCCGATCATCCACTTGTGTAAAGGCATAGTGGCAAAATACGCCTCAAACAGAAGTCTCCGCCGACCGCGGTAGGGATGAGCCCCTACTTTCACAGGCACAGTCGCCGGAGCGATCGAGTAGCCCATTGGATGCGGCGTTCCCCGAAACTCAGTGACCGCAGGTGCAAAATCCGACAGAGCTCTGAAAGATGTCGACATCAACCTGCCGGCCATGAATGACCGACCGGCCTTCCGCTCCTTGAAGGCGGTCTCGACCTCGATCACCGAATATCCCTTTGCTTTCGCGGCGACGGTTACGAACGATTGAAAGAAGTGATACCCCCGGCGGTGGGTGACGATATCTTGGAGGACCTCACTGGGTGCTAGTACGAACCCTGACTTTGAGTCTGTCGCCGAGTGGCCAAACACGGCGTTCAAGAGCGAGTTCAGCCCGCGCGACAAGAGCCAGCGCAAGTCTCTCGGTCGGTCCAACATCGACCGGATCCCTTGGGCGACGTCGACTCCAGTCTCGCGAACCTTCTGATGCAACGCGAAGACGTCGTGTGGATCGTGCTGAAGATCTGCATCGATGAAACACGAGTAGCGGCCGGTAGCTTCTTGGAGACCCGACCGCCAGGCCGCGGCTATCCCAAGATTCTGCGAGTGGCGGACCGCAGATATCGGTGCCCCATACTCGCGCTGAAGTTCTTGCAGGCGTTCCCAGGTTCCGTCGCTGCTGCCGTCATCGACGAACACGACTTGAACCTCGACACCTTCTCGTGCCGCCGCGTCGAAGATCTTGGTCGCGAGGGCCTCGACGTTCTCGGCCTCATTGAAGCACGGGACGATGATCGAGATTTCAGGTTGGTCGGCCACTCTGCGTCTCCATCCATCTCCAAACCAACTCCAGTCCCTTGACCATGTCGGTCGTGGGCGACCATCCGAAGAGCTGGGCGGCTCGATCGGGCACACCCCAACGGACCGTACCCTCGGTCCAGTCAGGTGAGCAACTTCTGGGGCCGATATCTGACCCGGCAACCTCCAACATAATGCGGGTCAGTTCGTTGATCGTGATAGGACTGCCAGTAGAGATATTCACTATTTGGCCGCTGCTATCACTCGCAGCAAGACGGAGCAACGCGTCCACACAATCGTCGATATAGACATAGTCAAGAGCCTGCTCTCCACTACCGTATATCGTTGGGGCTTCCCCACGCATTATGCGTTCAAAATTCGAGAGAATCACCGACTTATAACCTCCTTCGGCGAACTGGCGTGGCCCATAGATAAAAAAGAGCCTGGCTACGTTCCAACTGAGATCGTGATCGTGTTCAGCCGTTCGCAGGAGATGCTCACCGGCAAGCTTGGACAGTCCGTAGATCGTCGTGGGAGCCGGAACACTGGTTTCGACCATGGGACCAGGCCCCACTGAGCCATATGCGTAAACGGACGACGTGAAGACAACTCGTTCGACCCGGCTGCGACTTGCCCCCTCGAACAACCGATACGTCGCGGACGCGTTGGTATCGATCACCAGCTGCGGAGTTGAGCGAGAGGAGTTGTACTTCTCTGCGGCTAGGTGAAAGACCACAGAAACGCCCTGACAGAGCTCCGCCCAATCCTCCACAGACACCGCCACGATGTCGCGATCGATTGCTTCTACATCGACCTGGAGACGCCGCCAATCGCCGGATCGCTCGTTATCGACAACAATGATTTTGGCGTCGTGTCGTTCGACAAGGGCCTCCACCAAGTGACATCCGATGAATCCCGCCCCACCAGTCACTAGAACGCGCGATCGATCAAGCACGGTCATCCTGGTCGCCGAGACAACATGCGCCTTGCTGAATGCCAGCGGGCCTGGATCCGCAAGCCCGTTTCGGGGTCGGTCGACGGCTCGAAGCCGAGGTCACGTTGGGCTGCCGCCCAGACACCAGCGGTTATTCGCTGGTCACCCGGACGTGGATCCGCGAACCGAAGGTTTGGCTGTTTTCCGATTTCATCCGCGAGGATGCGAATGGTGTCCAGAACAGCGATCTCCTCCCCACCTGCGATGTTATACGTCCCTCCCGGCTGGAAGTGATCGAGGGCGGCAAGTGTGCCACGCACACAATCGTCGATGAAGGTGACAGAGCGTGACTGCGTGCCGTCCCCAAACACTACGATCTCATTCCCGTCGATCAGGGCCTCGGCGAACAGGTGGTATCCCATGTCTGGACGCTGTCGAGGCCCATAGACGGAGAAGTACCGGAGAATCATCGCCGGGATCCCGAATCTGTGCGCATAGGCTCCCACGAGATGCTCAGAGGCGAGCTTTGACACCCCGTACGGCGACATGGGCCTGGTGGGCAGGGACTCGTCTCCTACAGCACTTGCGCCGTATACCGAGGAGGTCGAGATGTGCAGGAAACGCTCGATACTGGTGTTGTGAACGGCTTGGAGAAGCCGCCCAACCGCGGTCACATTGCATGACATATAGAGGTCGAGCTTCTCCCAACTCATTGTCAGACCGGGTATCGCAGCCTCGTTAACGACAGCATCCGCCCCGAACAGCAGACGTTCGAGGTCCATGGTTCGCAGATCACCTTCCACGAGTCGGAAGCGGGAGGCGTCCATCATCTCTTCGATGTTGGACCGCTTCACGTCGGCCGGGTACAAGTCAGGAATGAAGGCATCGATGCCCACTACTTCATCACCCCTGGCAAGGAGAGCCTTGACAAGAGTGGAGCCGATGAACCCGGCACAACCTGTGACCACTACGCGCATTAACCACCATGAGACTCGGCGAGAACTCCGGGACTCTATCGAACGATGAGTCACCGGCGACTCAATATACTGGAGCGAACCTTTCCTGGCAGCGCGCAGGCGTTGATGTTCCCAAGGTTCTCCGGAGTCAGCTTGCCTGACTCTGGAGTGCTGGGGGTGCGTTGTCGTGGTGGACTCTCTCGTATTCGATCGGGTTCGCATCCCTAGGCCGGAGTGGCGTCTCTGGCGGTTGTGGAAGACTTCGAGGTACTCGAAGATGGCGTTGGCCAGTTCGATGCGGGTCCTCCATCGCTGCCGATTCAACGGCTCGACTTGCATTCGGGCCCAGAACGATTTGGCGATGGCATTGTCAAAGCAGTCGCCGATCGAGCCCATCGACGGAACCAGGCGGACTGGCGGGCCCGGTGAGTGAACTCCCATGAGGTGAACCGGGTGCTCCCTATCGAAGTGGATCACTGTCCCGTTCGGTTTGCGGTTGGCAAGCGCCATTCCCAACGCTGAGGTGACCAGACTCGAGGTGGGTGAGCCGTCGATGGACCATCCGACCACCCGGCGGCTGAACACGTCCAGCACGACAGCGCAGTAGACCTTGACTTCTCGGGTGCGGTGTAGGGGGTCGGACCGGAGCGCCCTGTGGGCCTTTCGGCTGGTGGGTTTCTCCGGGCCGCCCTCCGAACCGGACGTGCATGTTTCCATGCATCCGGCTCTCCACGTGACCAGCAAGACGCTGCGTCTAGAAGTACAGCTATCATCCCGCACACTACTTCTCGCCGGGAACACTGGCCTGGCCGCTAAGCCATACCTAGGGGACTAATCGAATGTTCGAAGGCGCCGAGACCGACATCGTCATCATGGGTGGCTGCGGACATGTCGGCCTACCACTCGGAATTGCCCTAGCGGATTCTGGACTGCGAGTGGATCTGTACGACATCAACGCCGACGTCGTCGCGCTCGTCAACAAGGGTGAGATGCCTTTCCTGGAACTTGGAGCCGAGGAAGTTCTGCACCGGGTTATCGACCAAGGGATGCTGCAGGCGACCGACGACCGTCGGACAATCGGACGCGCTGAGACGGTGATCGTTGTGATCGGGACTCCGATCGACGAACACCTGAACCCAGACCCCATGGCGGTCCGAGAGTCAATAGCCAACATCGCGTCAGAGCTCGTGTCCGGTCAGCTGCTCGTACTTCGCAGCACTGTCTATCCCGGTGTGACTCGAATGGTCGAAGGACTCATAGATGACCTCGCACTTGATATCGATATCGCGTTCTGCCCGGAACGCATCGCTGAAGGCAAGGCAATGAAGGAGTTATACGAGCTGCCTCAGATCGTGGCTAGCCGTTCCGATCGTGGCCAGGCACGAGCCGAAAAACTCTTCAGGCGTCTCACCGACAACATCGTCTACCTGACGCCGGAAGAGGCAGAACTCGCCAAACTCTTCACAAACACCTGGCGCTACATCAAGTTTGCTACAGCCAACCAGCTGTACATGATCGCCAATAGTTATGGGCTGGATTTTGAGCGGATAAGGCATGGATTGGCTGAGGGCTACGAACGAGCCGCGGACATGCCGAGAGCTGGCTTCGCAGCTGGGCCTTGTCTCTTCAAAGACACGATGCAACTCGCGGCGTTCAATAACAACAACTTCACACTTGGGCACGCCGCCATGATGATCAACGAGGGACTGCCGATGTATGTGGTCTCTCAGCTGGAGCGAAACTGGGATCTCAGCGAGGTTTCAGTAGGGATTCTTGGCATGGCCTTCAAGAGCGGATCGGACGACATCCGATCCAGCCTCAGCTACAAGCTCAAGCGAGTGTTGGCCTACCGGGCGAAACGAGTCCTCTGCACCGACGAATACGTGACGATCGATCCCGACTTGAGACCCCTTGATGACGTCCTAGAACAAGCCGATCTTTTGATCATCGGGGCGCCGCACGATAGGTACGCCGACATTGAGACTATCAAGCCGGTGGTTGACATTTGGAATATCCGCGGAAATGGAGTCAGAGTTGGTCCCGGATGAGAGATCTACACTCACGCCATGCGAATTGTGTCCGATCCCCTGGGATCCTTCCTTTCGCCACGATGAACACTGCTCATGCGTGGGCATCAGTTCAACTGCTCAGGATTCGTGGCCTCGATCCAATCACGATGAGCTGCTCACAGAGTCAACGACTTCTGGGCAACATCTCTCCTTCGCAATCCCCGAAGTAGCCGACTGAGGGATATCGGCTTCGTGGAACCCTCGATAAGCATCGTTATTCCCGTCTACAACGAGGGCGACGCGGTTGTTCCACTACTCGATGCCATCTTCGAGACCGTTACTCATAGTCTCGAGGTCCTAGTGGTATACGACATTCCAGAAGACACCACGGCTCCCGTGGTTCAAGCTTATGCCGAAAGTGAGCCGCGGGTGTGTCCGACGCTCAACACCTACGGGAGAGGCCCGGCCAATGCGATCCGATTCGGCCTGGACCATGTGTCGTCACAGGTGGCCGTGGTCATGATGGCAGATGGAAGCGACGACCCGACCCAGATCGACGAGCTGGCCGCACCTGTCCTCGAGGGTGATGCCGTGATCGGCGTTGCGTCCCGCTACATGCGAGGGGGTAGGCAGCTCGGAGGGCCGTTCCTCAAACGGTCCCTCTCTCGTCTGGCGGGGCTGTCCCTCTACTTCATCGCGCGAGTCGGCACCCATGACGCTACCAACTCGTTCAAGGCCTACTCGACAGCCTTCGTGCGTGCAGTCGGCATTGAGAGCCAGGGGGGCTTCGAGATTGGCATCGAGATGGTGGCTAAGGCAAGGAGGGCCCGCCTCCCAGTGATCGAGATTCCCACCACGTGGCGTGACCGCGTTCGGGGTAAGTCGAACTTCCGGCTCGCTGCCTGGATTCCGAGCTACCTGAAATGGTACATCTATGCCTTCGGACCGGCGCGCTCGCCAGGTCAAATCGCAACTGAACCATGGAGTGGATAAGGATGCCAAACGTTGTTGTAACAGGATCGGCTGGCTTCATTGGAGGCTACGTGGTGGAGGAGCTCTTGTCCCGCGGCTACCAGGTCGTTGGAGTCGACAACCACTCGAAATACGGGAAGGTGGCGCGGTCCTATGACGCCCATCCGAACTACGAGCTGGTCGAAGGCGATGCCCGTGACATCGAACTCATGACCAAGCTCCTGCTAGACGCTGATCAGTTCATTGCGGGCGCTGCGCTGATTGGGGGCATCTCGTACTTTCACACTTACGCATACGACCTTCTGGCAACCAACGAAAGGATCACTGCTGCGTCTTGCGACGCCGCCATCGAAGCCCACAAGGCGGGCCGACTCCAGAAGGTCACATACATGAGTTCCTCGATGGTCTTCGAATCGGCGGACTCCTGGCCCTCCTACGAGGGCCAGGAACTAGAGGTGCCGCCTCCAATCTCATCGTACGGTTTCCAGAAGCTCGCGGTCGAGTATTTCGCTCGTGCCGCCTGGGACCAATACCGGCTGCCGTACACGATCGTCCGGCCGTTCAACTGCGTGGGCATCGGCGAAGCCCGGGCTCTCGGTGACGTCGAAGTGCTTTCTGGGAACATCAAGCTGGCCATGAGTCATGTGGTCCCGGATCTGATCCAGAAAGTGGCCGGGGGTCAAGATCCGCTGCACGTCCTCGGAGATGGCTCACAGGTCCGGCACTACACCTACGGGGGCGACCTTGCTCGCGGCATCGTCACGGCGATGGAACACCCCGATGCCCTGAACGAGGATTTCAATCTCTCAACGGCCGAATCAACGACGGTGCTCGAGTTGGCGGAGAGGATCTGGAACAAGATGACGTCGGGGGCTACCTTCCGTTACACGTGCGACGAACCCTTCCCGCATGACGTACAGCGACGCGTCCCCTCTACGGAGAAAGCGAAGCGAGTCCTTGGCTTCGAAGCAACCACCTCGCTCGACGAGATGCTGGACGAGGTCATCCCGTGGGTGGAGAATGCAATTGCGGAGGGTCGGATCTGAGTTCGGTCGAGCGCGAACAGGAACCTGGGGAGATTGATGGGCGAGCCTGAGCCAGTTCTGATTGAGAGGAAGTCGTTCCACGATGAGCGTGGCTTCTTTCTCGAGGCCTTCAACGAGAGGGAGTTCGACTCGATCGTTGGTTACCACGTCGACTTTGTCCAGGACAATCAGTCTCGATCATCAAAAGGCGTCCTCAGAGGGCTCCATTACCAATTGGCGCCGTCTGCCCAAGGCAAGCTCGTGAGAGTGACTAGCGGTGCCATATTCGATGTGGCGGTTGATGTCCGCCGTTCGAGTCAAACCTTTGGTCAGTGGGTTGGCTATGAGTTGAGCGACACCAACTTCCGCCAGCTTTGGATCCCGCCAGGATATGCTCACGGATTCTTAACGCTGACTGATACCGCCGACGTGCTTTACAAGACCACCGACTACTACGCGCCGAACCTCGAGAGATCCATCCGGTGGGACGACGCTGAGATCGGCATCCGCTGGCCAATCAACGATGGTCACCCAGACGTTTCAGAGAAGGATCAACTCGCTCCAACTCTTTCCAATGCCGAGGTATTCGAGTAGGGAGCGAGTTCTCCTTTTCTCGAGTCGAGGAGTTGATCACGGCCTAGGCCAATGTCCATTTCTCCGCTGGATTCATGCTGATCGACCCAGTGCCGACCCAACACCATCTTCTCGTCCGTATTGGAAGTGGTCATTGGTTGCTGGTCTACGCCGCCCACGGGCATGCCTCCCAAAGCCGACCTCGCTTCCGAGTACTGCACCGGTTAGGGAAGCCGACGCCTGAGTGCGAAAGATGCAAGTGGGCTTGACCGGATCGTCTCCTCCAACTGCAGGCGAGCCGAGTGCTCGACGTCAACAGCCTCCTGGGTTTGAGCGACTACGGACCTCAGGTGTTCGATCTCGGCATCCAACACCTTCCGGATGTCGAGCAGCTCCTCGATCGTCCGGAGTCGGTGCTCGTTCTCGGCCTGCAACTCGCCGATGACCCGAAGTCGGTGCTCGTTCTCGGCCTGCAACTCGCCGATGACCCGAAGTCGGTGCTCGTTCTCGACCCGCAGTTGGCGCATAGTTTCTTCTCGTCGCTGCACCGAGGCGCTAGACAGCCTCTCAATGTGGTTCGCGAGCAGAGACGCCTTTCCTCCACCAACCAGTTCTTGAAACTGCGACTCGGCGGTCAGGAATCGCTCACGGAGGCTGTTCGACGTGTCGACCCTGGCAAGCGCACCTAACTCAATGGCGAGTTCCCCCACCGTGATACCTGGTTGCCAAATATGACGTCCGCGTTCATCAATCATGCGTCGAGCGAGATACCAGAGGGCCCGATATGCGACCAACGGGAGCGACACCGGGCCGCTCGCCGACCACTCGGTGTCGATGAAGGCGATCCCGCTCCCCTGCTCATCGCGCTCGATGAAGTTGTCGAGATTGATATCGAGATACACCCCGGGAAGAGCCGGCTCCTGGTCGATAGGTGAGAACGGATGCGTCTCGCCTTTGTGCACCTCGACGCCATCTGAATCGACTGCGTCGAGCCAGCGGGTGAGTATCGCGGAGAGCGAGCCGAGGTCTCCAGCACGGCATGCCGCAACCGCAAGTTGCTCGATGGAACGGCCGACCTCGAACGGCACTCGATCATCGACGGCGCGGTTCAGCCACTGCTGCTTGTGGTCTATGCCAGATCGGAGCTCCACACTCAGGCCGGAGTCCCTCCGGACCAGTGCACGATCCCTCATCCACACGGATCTTCTTTCGTCACCAAAGAGCCAGGCGATTTCGTCGCGTCTGAAGAAGCGATCGATCGCCATGTCATCCCTCCCCGCCACGACGAGGAACGAGTTGGCCACATCTGGGCCCATACCCGCCTCGACGAAACTGCGATGAGCTCCGCGGGAATCCATCCACGGAATGGACTCGTCATCGTGTGCTACCACGGGGTTACGGATCAACTGATCGATGATTAACGCAGCGTCTTCGAACTCGTAGAGCGAGTCGCCGAGTATGACGGTTGGGAGCTTGTAGTCGGGAAACGGGAACAACCAGCGATGGCTGGTGAGCCCCACCTCCTCGAGCATTGAGGCAAGTCGCCTGCGCGAGAACGTCTGTGCCACGGCATCGGCCGAGTAGCCCTCGACTCCTATCCCGGGTTCGCCAAGATGATCCTCAGGCAGGCCGAGAAGGTATTTCAGGCCGAGCTTGTTCTCGATAGCCAACAAGAGAGCCCCGTGGCGACCAATCAGGCCCGCGACCTGGGTGAGAAACCGGATGCCGGCATCAGGGCCCCGCACCGGGGCAGCCGCGTACTCGAGAACTCCGACCACAACGGCCATATCGAACGGCTCATCGACCTCGAGTGCTGCGATGTCGCCGGCCACGACCTCGACATTCTCGATGTCCTCACACCGCTGCGCTGCAACTCGAGCCCGGGCCTCGGAACCTTCGACGGCGAGAACCGATGCCCCCTGTTCACCGAGGTACCGCGCAATGGCGCCGGTCCCGGCGCCCACGTCCACGATCCGGATGCCCTCGGTGATGTTGAGAGGCCTCAAAAGGTTGCTACGAAGGCGAGAGAGGTGGTACCTGGTTGGCCAATCGTGAATATGGCTCGCCAGCTCATCGGACCGAGAAGAGCGATCGCCGGCTTCGGCCATTACACCGAGCAACTCCTCCTCGGCGCCGTCGGCATAGTCAACTGTGCCACCGATCAGTCCCGGGACGCCGGGGAGCTCATTCTGCATTGAATCCATCCGTTCTGGCCACGAGGCCAGTGAGCTCAACACCGGCCGAGATTGCGACGGCGAGGAGCATCAGAAGAGAGATGGTTTGCAGACGATGAGTGCCTCCGCCGAGCGCCTGGGTCAAGGAGTCTTCCCCGGAACCAGCCGTTTGAGCCGGGCATCTGTCTCGGCTGGGATCGACGCAAGCCTGAAGTCATGGGCCCACATTGAGAGATGGGGGCTGTAGTAGGGATCACCTCGACCCAATTCCTCGCCCCAAACGAACTCCATCCGGGCCACGGTGTAACCGCTCGCCGCTCCCAATTCGCCTCTCGAGGCCGACTGGAGGTGGATCAATGGGTATGTGGGGTCGTACATGAGTGTCCCACCGAGCTCCTTTCTGAGCCGGAGACAGAAGTCGACGTCTTGGAAGTCGGTCGGCAGGTACTCGTAGAAGCCTCCGACCTTTGAGAAGGCGTTGCTGCGGACGAGCAGGCAGGCCGCGGTGAGACATCCGACCTCGCGCGCTTGGTCGTGCAGGTTCCCTCCCTGAG
>Ga0326597_10008441_pt1 | contig 13893 bp, 10 predicted proteins | sample RVTome_12_FD_203789 | JGI IMG/M metagenome (GOLD analysis project Ga0326597, IMG submission 203789) | Soil microbial communities from uranium-contaminated site in the Upper Colorado River Basin, Wyoming, United States - RVT100D185 | ecosystem: Environmental > Terrestrial > Soil > Contaminated >... | reverse complement strand
TAGCGTCCGGATCGGTCACCGTCACCGCGCCGATCGTCGCGCCAGCCGCATTCTCCGCCACTGTGTTGGCCGAAAGGATGACGTTGATCGGCGTTTCGTTGACGTTCGTGACGTTGATCGTGAACGACTTGGTGAGGGCCAAGTCACCGGCATCGGTGGCCGTGATGTCCAGGCTGATACTGGGCTCGGCCTCGAAGTCCAGACTCTGGCCGACCTTCACCTTCAACTGCCCGGCCGCAATCTCAAACCGGTTATCACTGACCACGAAGGTGTGCGAGTCATTGGCGTCCGGATCGGTCACCGTCACCGCGCCGATCGTCGCACCGGGCGCGTTCTCGGCGACCGAATTGGCCGACAGCACGATGTTGGTCGGCGCTTCGTTGACGTTGGTCACGGCGTTAACGGTAACGGTGAAAGATTCCACGGTGGTGAGATTTCCTGGTCCGTCGTCGCTGACGAACACCGTGAACTCGTACACGCCGAGTTCTTGCGGCGGTGTCGGGGTCCAAGTGAATAGGCCGGTATCCGAATCAATCACGGCTCCGGCCGGACCGCGGCCGTCAAGACTGTACGTGAGGCTGTCGCCGTCAGGATCGGAGGCGCGAACGCTGACCGTCACACGCTCGCCCAATCGGATCGCACGTTCCCGAATCGGTTCGACGATTGGAGCTTTGTTGAGCGTCAGGAATTCAATCGCCGAGATCAAGAATTCCGCGTCGCTGGGCTCCTCGGACGGCATGTAAAAGTTAAGTGTCGTCGTCTGCCCCGCATACTCATCGATCCACAAGTCGATATGGGTCGTACCGCTGAGGCCCAGAGTTGAAAGTGGAAACGCACCGAGCATCTGATCGCCAAAGCTAACCAGCAGTGTGTCGCCCAGGTTTCCTTCGGCGAGTACGGTCAGATCAAACGACAGGACGTTCGCGTCGCTCGGCACGCGTACATCGATGGCCACCAGAACGGGACTCTCCGCACGAAAATCAAAAAATGGCAAACGCTCCGCGACAGCTTGAAGCGGAGCAATAATTCTGGAATTGATACCTCGAGCCGCATCAGCAAGCGTCTCCCCGACCAACACCGCGGCGTCCGTGATAGCACGCCTGAACTTCGCTGCCTGCTGGGCAATGCTTTGTTGGGCACATTCGACGAGCCGCTCGAGATTACTCGTTAGCGTACTCCCGGCGGCCACTTTCACAAACTTACCGCCCGTTCCCGTGTCCACCTCCTTCCACAAGTCATTGGCGGCAGTTGTCGCGCGTCGGGTGATAAAAGTCGACGCTTGAAAACCCCACTGAGGACCGACGTTGCGGGCATCTGCCGTCGTCGCATAGCGCAGCGGCACTTGGCTATGCGCGATGTCATCGACGATTCTGTCTGAAACATCCGCGTTAAGCTCGTAGTTCGTGATCCGTCCCGATTCGGAATACATGTGCTTTCCAGCACCCCATTGCGTACTAACGAACGATAAACTGGACAAGACCGGCGGGCATTCATTAAGCGGATCAACTTGAACAAGCGGAATATAGTAATTTGAGATCTGTGACACGAAAGGTGCCGCCGAGACAACCGCAATGTGAGACCACGTTGCCCAGGGAGCGTCTAGCGCCACGAGTTCAGCCACCTTGTTCGTGCCCCCGCTATTTGCAAAGAGGGTCTTCGCAAGGCTAGCCATGAACCCGGCACCATTGCTATGCCCGACGAGCATCACGTTGTTGAGTAAGGCGCCTTGCAATCCAACGACATCTAACTTGCGTGCGAGCAGTCGAGCAGCATTTATCCCGTTGAAGCTGGATACATTAGCGTCAACTAGTGCTTCTATCGCAATCGCAGGCTTATCCAGCACGTCGGCCTCCGCCATTCTCTGGAAGTCATCAATCCCATTTGGATCAGAACCAAGAATGTCTCCGTCCGCATGCCAATCGACTGCCAGGACGTTGTAGTTGTCAGTCAGCGAGTCCCGTCCCATCGCAAAGGCGCAAGCAAAGGCGCGTATGTACTCTTGGTCCGTGAGACCCTTTGAACAACCAACACTATCGGGCGAGTCGAGCTTGTCATTCCAGCCATGCGTGAGAACGATCGTTTTGCGGTTCCAGACAAGCTCGTCTAGTTGGTCGTCAGGAATGTGTGTGAAGCTTTGCGATTGGAAATCCCAATGGTACAAGGTGGCAATGTCCGAGTAGTCAGGCGCGAGTAGAGAGGGAAGACCCCCAGCCGCCGTTGCAATCGCGTCGTAGAGCGTCAGATCGGCGAGGGATTCATAGCGTCCGACCGCATTGACGAGGGTCACAGGTTGCGAACTCACCACGGCGACGTATTCGGCGCGGAACAGGCCCGAATCGCGGATGTCGACAGCAAGCTGCCAAGTCGTCCCTTCATTGTTGACGTATGTGCGAATCGGACGCATATCGGCGAGCGTCAGGCCGACCAAGACTTCTACCTCTTGGCCAAGCACGACATTCTGCATGAAGAGCGTCAGATCCTCATCCGTTCCGTCGTATGTAGCGGGAGAGATCTTGGCGACTTGCCGCTGTATCGGATTGACGCTGTTCGTGAAGTCTCCGCCGAACACCACGTAGCTCTCCCCCGCAGCCGACTTGGCGTTCCCCGCCCCGCGTGCATTGAACGCGCCGATCAGCAGGTCGTCGAAGCCGTCCCCGTTCACGTCTCCGGCACCGCTCACCGCATAGCCGCTGCTGTCATCTGCGTCAACGCCGAAGAGTGTAAAGCCATTGGTCCCGTTTAGCGTGGCCAAGTCCAGCGTGGGGGTGGCCGACCAGTCGGCCTTCCCGAACACCACGTAGCTCTCCCCCGCCTCCGACTTGGCGTTCCCCGCCGCGTCGGCACCGAGCGCGCCGATCAGCACGTCGTCGAAACCGTCCCCGTTCACGTCCCCGGCCCCACTCACCCCTGAGCCGCTCCCGTCACCTGCATCGACGCCGAACAAAGTGAAACCATTGTTGCCGTTCATTGTGGCCAGATCGAGCGTCGGTGTGGCCGACCAATCGGCCTTCCCGAATACCACGTAGCTCTCCCCCGCGCCCGACTTGGCATTCCCCGCCCCAGCACCACTGTTCGCGCCAATCAGCAGGTCGTCGAAGCCATCCCCGTTCACGTCCCCAGCACCGCTTACCGCACGGCCGCTCCAATCATATGTGTCGACGCCGAAGAGCGTGAAGCCGTTGGTTCCGTTGAGCGTGGCCAACTCCAGCGTGGGAGTAGCCGACCAGTCGGCCTTGCCAAACACCACGTAGCTCTCCCCCGCAAACGGCATGGCGTTCCCTGCGCCTGCGGCACGGGACGCACCGATTAGCAGATCGTCGAAGCCGTCCCCGTTCACGTCCCCAGCACCGCTTACCGCCCAGCCGCTCCGGTCAAACGCATCAACGCCGAAGAGCGTGACGCAGTTGGTCCCGTTGAGCGTGGCCAAGTCCAGCGTGGGAGTGGCCGACCAGTCGGCCTTCCCGAACACCACGTAGCTCTCCCCCGCGTTATACTCGGCGAACCCCGTCGCCGAGTCGCCATGTAGCGCGCCGATCAGCAGGTCGTCGAAGCCGTCCCCGTTCACGTCCCCGGCCCCACTCACCGCAAAGCCGCTTAAGTCACCTGCATCGACTCCGAAGAGCGTGAAGCCGTTGGTCCCGTTGAGCGTTCCCAATTCCAGCGTGGGAGTGGCCGACCAGTCGGCCTTCCCGAACACCAAATAGCTCTCTCCGGCACCACTCTTGGCGTTTCCCGCCCCGTCGCCAAGGTACGCGCCGATCAGCAGGTCGTCAAAGCCGTCCCCGTTCACATCCCCGGCACCGCTCACCGCACGGCCACTCAAATCATCACGGTCGACGCCAAAGAGCGTGAAGCCGTTGGTCCCGTTGAGCGTGGCCAAGTCCAGCGTTGGGCTGGCCGACCAGTCGGCCTTCCCGAACACCACATAGCTCTCCCCCGCACGATCCTTGTCGTTCCCCGCTCCGTCGGCACGGTATGCGCCGATCAGCAGGTCGTCGAAGCCGTCCCCGTTCACGTCCCCGGCATTGCTCACCCCAAGGCCGCTTTCGTCACCTACGTCAACACCGAAGAGCGTGAAGCCGATCGAGCCGTCGCCGCCGTTTTGTGGCAGCAGCATGCTCAGGTCCACGTCCGCCGCAGCGAGCACTACCCGCGACTCAAGCTGCTCCATGCCTCCACACAGTCGGCGAATTAGGCTGCTCGGTTTTCGCGCGCGGCGAATCGATCGTGGCCAAGCTCGTCTCATGATGACCCTCGCTGCGCAGACATCGGTTAGCTCGGGTAGCGTGAAGAAAAAGTCACCATCGCCAAGTCGTACCAGAGTATGGCTTGCGGCGTCGTTTATTGCAATCAACGCCCACGGGGGTAGTAGTACAGCTTGGCGACAACCGCGATTCTTTGTAACCCGACGCGTTAGTTTTGAAGTTGCGCGTTTTCGACCCGGAGGGGCGGTAAATCCTTTGCCGGTGGTGTGAACCACCGGTTACAAAGCTAAAAGGAGGCGCAAGACCTGAAAGGCCGACACAAACGCAGAGTGTCGGCCCTTCTCCTCGTTCCCAGGCTCTGCCTGGGAACGAGCTGTCTTCGAGGCTCCGCCTCTCTTCCGGCACGGCGGAGCCGTGAGCCAGTGGGTTCCCAGGCAGAGCCTGGGAACCAGAAAGTCACGAACGCTTCCGATTGAAAGTCGCCGAGAATTACTGCGGAGAAGTTGTTTACCGTTTGTCTCGCAGCTGCCACAATAATGCACGACGCTCGCGCATCTTACCCTCCGATAGGGATATCGCCTCAACCGACTCCACCTCCCGGACAAAACTCGATGATACGAAGCTTTACGCGACTCTTTCTGCTCGTCGCCATCACGCTGTCACCCGCCGCGATTCGTGGGCAAGAGAACATCCCCCCGGTCCAGTTGGAATTCTTCGAGAAAAAGATCCGCCCCATCCTTGTCCAGAAGGGCGGACACCCAGGCGGACACCCAGGGGACACCCATCCTTCTCGCCCCCCATCCTTCTCGCCCGGCCATGGTAAGCGGTCACGAAATTGGATGGGTGTCCCCCGGACAATTTCTTCCGGGAGCGCGCCCGTGGAAGGTACGCGCCGTGCATCGGGCCGATCTCCAGGAACACGTTCTGGGGCATCGAATCGTGGGGGCTAACCCGACAACCTCAGCGCGATACGACGAAAAGGAAACGCGTTGGGCGTGAATGCGATCGCATGTTACGAGGACGGCGTCTCAGATACGACGCGTCGAAACACAACCATTTGCCCGACCGGGAATCGCGAGTCCTTGGGAGATGCCATTTGAAAGGTGTCGTCGTCGAGAAAGCGAACTGTCCACTGTTTCGGAGCTTCGTCGTCCGTGAACTTGATTTCGATCGTGACTTGATCGCCGTCCTTCGACGCCACTTTCCACGTCCCCGAATCTCCGGCCATGAAGCCAAAAGTCGTCACTCCTAGACTCGCCGTATCGTCATCACGGAGTTCGACCTGCATCTTGGCTTGCATCACGTTGACCAACGTCTGGGCCGTGGCCGCAGCGAGCGGATTGTTCGTCACGCCCATCTGACGCAGATCGGTCTGCGTCATCTCGAAGCTCACATCCCAATTACCAATCAACTTCTTACGCGCCGGATTGTAGAGGCCGGTCACCGAGAGGGCACCAGCGATCAGCAGACCGAAGATTCCGATCACGATCAGTTGCTTGATTGTCTTCATCCGTGCCTCTCGACAAACTGACACTGCGGTGGAAGTGACGGCGACAAACTGTATCAACGATCGGTAATTCTCGCAACGGCGAGCGTATGCTAGCGGTGCCTTCCCCCGATTGATGGTTGCCTGCCTGCCGGTGACGTTCCTTGTTCTGGCGCCGGAGACACCTCATGTCGCGGGACAGCGGCAGAGGGACGAGATGCCGGCAGGAAACGCAAGCCTCAGCGTGCCCGATGTCGAAGCGTCAAATCCTTCCGCATCAGGATCAGAAGCAGACCCGGCGAAAGTCGCGTCCCAAGTGGCCGAGCTTTCAATCGGTGCCATCGCCAGCGAACCGCCTCGCCAGGATCCGACGGCCTTCTGGAGGTTGGCGTCACCTTACGTCGTCGCCGGTTACCTATGCGGCGTGTTGCTGATGCTGACGAGGCTGGCGATCGCATTCGGTGGAGGAGAACGACTGAGGCGTTCGTCGCTGCCCGTCAACGATTCGCGATGGTTGTCTTTGCTGCAATCCAAGGCGAAGGAATTCGGTCTGACGGCCGCACCGGCCATTGCCTGTTGTGAACGCGTCGCTGCACCGATCATCGTCGGCGCTTTGAAACCGACGATCCTGCTGCCGGCTTGTATTCTGTCCGAGTTGTCGCCCGCCCAGATCGAGGCGGTCTTGGCCCACGAACTGGCCCACATCCGACGCTGGGACCACGTGGCAAATCTGATCCAGCGCGTCATCGAATCGTTGCTTTTTTTTTTCATCCGGCCGTGTGGTTCGTCAGCCGTCGTGTCAGCCGCGAGCGTGAAAACTGCTGCTACGACATGGTGCTGGCCGACGGCGCGGAAGCGGCGAGCTATGCCAAACTGCTGGTCCGCGTTTCGGAGATGAGCCAGTCCCGCGGCCGTCCGTCGATGGCCGCGCTGGCGGCGTCCGATTCGCGTACGTCACGGCTGCGCGAACGCGTGCTTCGCGTGCTGGGCGGAACGGCAGAAGCACCGTTTCGGCTGCGGCGTGCGGTCGCCGGTGCCGCGATCGTGACGTTCAGTTTCGTCGCCATCGGCGTGTTGTGCATTCATGCCGCAGGCGTGAACGACGAGAGATTCGCCGATTTCGATTTTGATAACCCGCCCGCCGCTTATGAAAAAGAGATTCGCGTCGCCGATGCTCAGCATTCCATCAAAGCTGGTTCGTTGCGGTTCAAGTTGTCGGAATACACACGCGGCAAAGACGACTCGCTCGAAGCCAGCTTAGGATTGCCGGAGGGTTATGAGGTCGTTTCGTTCCGCCTGTTCGATCATGCGACACGAAAACTCATTCATGACAGCGACTGGCAACTGAATAAGGACAACGATCCCTCGACACGGAAATTTCAGGTCGAGCGGATTGGCGAAACTGCCCGCATCACAATTCGCAAAACGGGCGGCGAGTTGCCGACGGAAATCGATTTATGGCTGCGGATCGTTGAGAACGGCGGTGGCAAACCGATCGTGATTCCGGCGAGACAAGGCGCGGTCGTGAAAGTCGGTGGCACTGAGATCGCGGTCGCCTCGCTGCTGGAAGGGATCATGAGCGGACAGTCGGATGCGACCGGCCAGATGATTTGGGACGTTTCCTCAGCGCACAACACGAAGTGGACAACAACCATCGATCTGCAGAATCGCGGCGCGGACTTGGAAGAGCGATATCACCTGGTCGCCGTGACGAAAAGCGGTTGGCGTCATGCAATGGACCACAAGCACTTCCTGGAATTTCCGAGACATCTCGGCCGTTTTGAATACGTGCAGCTCGATGTCGGGCTTGATGACATTGACCATTTCGAACTGATTCCGTTTCACGAGCGTGACAAGTTTTTCTTCAACGCGGTATCGGTGCCTCCGTCCTTGCAGCAAATCGGAGCGACCACCGAACGCTGGATCGGCGACCAATCGGACCGAGCCGCGAACAGTTATCTCGATCTGGAAACAGGACGAGCCGCGCCCTTACCGGCCGCCTTCTATGAATCGACACCTCCCGGGAAGGACGCCGAGCGTTGGCAGGACTCCCAGGGAATGGATGTGCTCGGCGACATTCGCGACGGCTTGGTGGGACTGAAAACCAGGTTTGCCAAAGTGTCAGGAGAATGGGATAAGATCACCGCCAGCCAGGTAACCGGCGCCTTGGAGCAGGTGCATGGCGATCCGGACGGCCTGTTCCTGCTGCCGCGGATCGTGGACGCAACGACTGGGCTGCGCCGTGTCGAAAGTGAGATTCACGCGTTTCAAACTTCCGGCGGAGAGATCGGACTGATTCAAATCGTCGGAGTCGATCGCCGTACAAGGCGTCAGAAAGTCCGCTACAAGCTTTCACGAAAGGCGGCTGCGCTGCTGGTCGTCGGGCAGCGAGATTGGACGGTCGGCGAGACGCCTGTGCTGAAGTCGGTGATCCGCAACCGTGGCGAGCGCGAATGGGAAGTCGCTCAAGCTCGGCAGTTGTGCGAACTGCAAGTCGAGGGCCGCTGGTATCAATGGGTGGGAACGATTCGAGTTCGTTCTTCGTACTTTCCGCCTGGGAAAGGGTTCGAAGAAGATCAGGGTCGTCGCTGCACTTCACGCGCACAAAACGTGGGGGCCCGTGATCGAACGTGAATTGATACACGATGCGGACCAAGCGTCGGCATATCTGAATCTGAAAACGGGCAAGCACGTGAAGCCGGCAAGTTGGAACCTGCAGGCGATCAGAAACGAATTTCCAAAGGCAGGCGTCGATCTGTTTCACTCGCCGTTCCAAAACAATGGCGACCAGTGTTTGTGCCGCGACATGGATGTGGTCGAGGTAAAAGACGGCTGGAAGCTGACCGCCGATCAGGTGGAGAAATCGTTGGACGATGCCCGCAAGCAAGGCAAGTCGAACAGGAACGCCGCGCCGATCGGGACGTTTCTGAATCCCAATGTCACCTACGTTTTCGAAACCCGCGACGGCAGCCGCGGCGTGCTGGAACTTGTGCCAGACAAGAAAAAGCCGGCGGCCAAAACGGTGCGTTACAAACTTGTCACCCAGGCCGGTGGTAAAGAGCAGGAAGCAACAAACGTCCAATCACGTGCGGATGACAAAGATAAAAAACTGATCGGAGCCTGGAGTGGCGGGCAAAAGGTGATGCAACGGTTGGTGCTTCGCGCCGACGGCTCGTTCGATTTGTCCTATCCCAAAGGGCCGAGAATCGTCGATGTGATTCCGGCATCGGGCGTCTGGTCTCGAGACGGCAAAACGCTGACGCTGGAAATTACCAAGTCGGCGGACAACGACCGCGTGGGCAAGAAGCTTGCTCGCGAGGTCGTCGAGCTGACGGACAGATATGTGATTCTAAGAGGGGAAGATGGCATCTGCACGCATTTTACTCAGGCAAGAGTGTTCCACGGCTGGACACTGCTGCGGTGACAATGACAAAGCTGGATGCAGTTCTGCTTTGCGTGCACCTTGTCGTACTGGGCGGCCTGATCGTGTTAATGACGCTCCGCGGCCCGAGCACGGCGCTTCTGCTGCTCACATTCGGCGCCACGGCAATGGCCATTGGCAAGTTGGCAAGAGCGACGATGTCCAGCCGGCACAGTTCCGTGACTTCGCGGCAGAAGGTGTTGTGATGAGTGCGTCGGAATCTACGACATCGACGACTCTGAGTACGGTCGTGACACGGCCTCAAAGGTCTTTTGCCTGGATCGCAATCTGTCTTTACGCGCCTTTCGCGTGGGTGCTGTTGATCGATTATCCGTGGAACGGCTATCAGTGGATGTGGGTGAAGATGTTGCCCGTGCTCCCGGGATTCCTGATCGGTATCGCGTTTCATCCTCACGATGCCGCGATGTTTGTCGCCATGGGCGTGGCGACATTGGCGATGCTGGTTGCCGGAACGTTGCTCGGCCGCCGCGGCAGGCTCGCCCTGTGCATTGTCGCATCGGTTGCTTTCGCCGTTTCGGCTGCCAGCTCTTTTTTCGCTGACGTCGCGTTTCGAGCATGATTCGAGAGGCACTTCCGATGAGCCGATCGAAAGACGACCTGTTTGCGACCACTCGTTGGTCGGTGGTGCTGCGTGCGGGACAGGCGGACACGCCACGGGCTGCGGAAGCGTTGACGGAGTTGTGCCGCACCTATTGGTATCCGCTGTACGTTTATATTCGCAGCCGCGGGCATGGCTCGCACGACGCCGAGGATCTGACGCAGGGGTTTTTCGCGAAACTGCCGCGGCTGGAATCGCTGGCCGATGTTTCGAGGGAGAAGGGGAAGTTTCGCGCGTTCTTGTTGGCGGCCTTAAAGAATTATTTGATCGACCAGTGGCACAAGGCTTCGGCGCAGAAGCGTGACCAGCGCCAAACGATCTCGCTGGACGCTGCGACGGCGGAAGCACGCTATGCGATGGAGCCCGTGGATACGTTGACGCCGGAGCGATTGTTTGAACGACAGTGGGCGCTGACGCTACTCGATACGGTGATGCACGGCCTGGCGGAGGAATATGAGCAAGCGGGTCGCGGCGAGTTGTTTCGGACCTTGCGGTATTCGATCGCCGGTGAAAAGAACGCGGTGCCGTATCGGGATCTGGCGGCAAAACTGAATGTGAGCGAAGAGGCGGTGCGAGTCGCGGTTCACAGGCTGCGAAAGTCTTATCGGCGGGTGTTGAAACAGGAGATCGCCCATGCGGTAACGGACGCGGACGAGGTGGAGGACGAGTTGAATTCGCTGCGACGGATTCTTTCCGAAACTTAGGTGAGAGTGGCGTAGGCTTCCAGCCTGCGAAAGAACCTGGAAAGACGCAGGCTGGAAGCCTCCGCCACGAAAGAGAAAAAATCTGGTAACAATTCGATAATCGTCCCGTGGATAGGATTAAGAGACGATTGCCATGAACCAACCGAATTGCTGCCCATCCTGCGGAAAACGGCTGCCGCCTGACGCCCCGATGGGTGTTTGCCCGAATTGTCTGATCGCCGTGACCGGGGAAACCGGCGGCAGCGGCAAGAACGCAGGCCGAGATTTCGAACTGCCAATGTCCGAGGAGTTGGGCGCGAAGTTCCCGCAGCTTGAGGTCCTCGAATTCATTGGGCAGGGCGGCATGGGCGCGGTTTACAGAGTTCGGCAAAAGGATTTGGACCGCGTGGTGGCGCTGAAAATCCTCCCCCCTGCGATTGGCGACGATTCGGCCTTTGCTGAACGCTTTGCCCGTGAGGCAAAGGCTTTAGCCAAATTGAATCATCCCAATATTGTCACGCTGTATGAATTCGGCAGCGTCGACGGGCTCTACTTTTTCCTGATGGAGTTCGTCGATGGCGTGAGTTTGCGACAAGCGATGAGCGCGAGTCGTTTCACACCGGAAGAAGCGCTGGCCATCGTGCCGCCGGTGTGCCAGGCACTGCAATTCGCCCATCAGAACGGGGTCGTTCACCGCGACATCAAGCCGGAGAATCTATTGCTGGATCGAGATGGCAGGGTGAAGATCGCGGACTTCGGCGTGGCGAAGATGCTGGGTGACGGTGAACCGTGGCGAAAGCTTCCAGCCTGCCAGACCGATTTGCAAGCTGGAAGCTCGCGCCACGAGGGTCATTCACGGCCTCAGAGCGAACCGCGGCCTTTCATCCCCGCCGGAACGCCACGTTACATGGCACCCGAACAAACCGACGATCCGACACGCGCGGATCATCGCGTGGACATCTACGCGCTCGGCGTTGTGCTGTACGAACTACTCACCGGCGAGCGGATTCGATTTCCCCAAAGGGTGAAAGACGACGGAGTGACCATACGTACCCGACACGGTCAGGTTCAAATCGACACAGGTGAGAACAGGATTGAGGCATACGATTTCACAATCAACGCCGGAGAGGAACCGTAAACGAGCAATCACAGAAATGGATAACTCGTTAGCTTTCGAGCGTGATGTTTGCAGACACTTCCCATGAGCATTAACCATGACCGATTAACCCAACGTTGGGCAATCCTCCTCGCTTTGATGCTTTGCATGTTGCAACCCGTTGTGGCTGCGGAAGAGCGAAAGCAAGAGCGGTCTCCATTTACGGCCGTGAGGGTCAGCGAGAATCGGGCGATCGTGGTCGTTCAGCGCGATGAAGTGGAACTGGTGTCGATCGACGAGCTGGCGGCCGAATCCATCCTGTCCTTCTGCTGCAAGACCTACGGCGACCAATCGGAAAAACGGTTCGCCGAAGATCTGGTCGAAGTTCTCACACGGATGGGTAGCGAGCCTGGCGAGACGGTCAAACTGGTCAAGCAGGCGCTCGACGCCTTGGAGCGTCGCCGCCAGGAAAGCCTGACGGCGGAGGAACTGCTCGCGGACCTCGATGCCTTCGATTCCCTCCTGCGGCAGCACTGGTCGTACTATCGCGCCGCGGATGCGGACTTCGACGCTGCCATTGCCGAATTGCGGGCGGAGTGCAAGCAGCCGATGCCGCCTCACGAATTTGCCCGCCGGCTCATGCGGATCGTGGCACTCGGTATCGATGGTCACGCCAGTGTGTCTCACGTCAACCTGCCGGACGGCTTTGCTCGGTTTCTCGTCGAGCCGTGCGGCGACCGCTTCGTGGCGTTTTCGCCGGACCGCACCGGGTTTCTCGATGACGATCACCCGTTCATCGATCAGTCCTCTCTCGAATCGGTGAACCTGGCGTCTACCACTACGACCGCCCGGTCGTCGTGCTGATGAACGAGAAATGTTTCAGCGCGACGGACGTTTTTCTCGCCGGCCTCAAGGGCTGCCGAAGCGTAACGCTGGTTGGAACTCCCAGCGGCGGTGGCAGTGCCCGCTCGGAGAGACACAAACTGCCGCATTCGGACATCGAAATCACCATCGGCTCGATGGTCTCCTGGCAGATGAACGGTCAACTCTTCGACGGACACGGCGTGCAACCCGATCACGCGGTGGAACACCGTCCCGAGTACTTCATCGGCCGGAACGACGGGGCGCTTACCGCTGCCGTAAAGGTGCTCGGCAACACTCGAGAATAGCCCGTGCCTTCGTCTCTTCGCAGTTGTGACAAGGTCTGCGGAAGTGTCGAACTACCACGGTTCCGGTCGGTCCATCAGCTGCGAATTCAATCTGTCGGCAGACGGCAGCCTAGCATTCCCCCAGCGTTGGGGACGTCGTCCGGTTCCGCAAGTAAATTATACCTGTTGTCGTTCAGTTCCCCTGATCGCGTGTGACCAAGACGATGCACTCGCGACTCGGCTAAGTACAAAGGTCAAAACGACATGTGTCATCACTTACGCAAACTGACGACTTGACCGAGGAGATCGCGACCGACGCGGGCAACGGTGCATGCCGGTCTGTATTACATACGTGAAACTGAAGCGTTCTGCGGGCCTGAATTTCCGGCGCAGCGTGCGAGAAAAGATCCGCGTTGACGGGACCGAACGAGCTCGCAATGAGGTTGCGTCTAGATCCCGAACCCAACCTGGGTATAAATAAACAAGGGGGTCTTAAACGGAGAACGCGAGAGTTCGAGCACGATTTTTCGGACAGACGGAAGCAACCCTCGCTGTGGGCGCTTTACGTGAGAAAACCGAGAACGCCACCCCGACGCGACCGTCATCGCAAAGTCTTTCGGACATTGCGGATAAGTGGCAACTCCCGCACAATGGCGAAAACGGCCTCGGAGCTAACTCCTGGGTCGCTCCGATTTCGCAAACGTGAAACAATACGCCCGACAGGATTCGAACCTGTAACCCTCGGTTCCGAAGACCGATGCGCTATCCAATTGCGCCACGGGCGCTTGTTGTTTCAAGTTAACGAGTTACGTCTCAAACTACTCATGCTTTGAAAGCCGTTGACACCCGTTATCGTATCTTAACAAGTTCCACACCCACTTTGACCACAAGCAGGTGTCCCTGACACCACCACACGGTACTGACTGGAGGCGATGTCCAAGCGGTCAATCTACCATAACACGTCGCAAGAGCAAGCCAGCGAAGCCCTACCCAGAGTTTCCCCTCTTCGCACATGCGACCAGGAGATGGGCGAAGAAGATTCGCGGAAAGCTGTACCACTTCGGAGCGTGGAATGACAGCGGCCCTCGACAGCTACGTTACTAACTGAATTTGGATGGGTGTAGGCAATCGGGTATAACATCTGGCTGCTGTACACGCTCTTGAAGACACTAATCGAAGCATTGATTCTTGTAGGATGGACGCCTCGTCCGTCCTTCTGGCTGGAACGGACCAGG
>Ga0326597_10008440_pt1 | contig 13893 bp, 12 predicted proteins | sample RVTome_12_FD_203789 | JGI IMG/M metagenome (GOLD analysis project Ga0326597, IMG submission 203789) | Soil microbial communities from uranium-contaminated site in the Upper Colorado River Basin, Wyoming, United States - RVT100D185 | ecosystem: Environmental > Terrestrial > Soil > Contaminated >... | reverse complement strand
TGCCCAGCCCGCCGCCCAGCACCACCTGGTTCAGCAGCGCCGATTCCGTCTGCTGAAACTGAAGGTACTTCAGGTTCAGCTCGGTCTGGACGGCCAGCACCAGCGGCAGGTTCATGGATTCCGACGAAGTTGGAGTCAAGGGTCTGATAATCCTCATTAACCGCCATCCACCGTTGAAATTCAAGGACCGGTCCAATTTTATCCTGTTCGGGGGATCCTTTAACCCGATCCACCTGGGGCACGCGGCCCTGGTGCGTGCCGTGGCTGCTCTGCCGGGAGTTTCCGGGGTGCTGGTGGTGCCGGCGGCGCTCTCCCCGTTCAAGACGGGCACCGAGCCCCTCCCGGCGGAGCTCCGGCTGCGCATGGTGCGGGCCGCCCTGGCCGATGTGGCGGGGGTGAGCGTGCTGGAGCTGGAGCTGCGCCGCCCGCCGCCCTCCTACACGGTGGACACCGTGGCCGAGATCGCCCGTACATACCCCGGGGCGCGGCTGCGGCTGGCCATGGGCTGCGACACCTTCCTGGGCTTCGCCCGCTGGCACCGGGCCGGGGACATCCTGGCCCTGGCCGACCTGCTGGTGGTGGCCCGGGCGGGCACCGAGCCGCCCTTCCGCGAGGGCGGCGCCGGCTGGCTGGACCTGCTGCCCGAACCCTGGGCGCGCGGGGCGCGGGTGGATTCCCGGGGCGCCGTGCACACCCCTGAGGGGCGGGCGCTGGTGGAATACCTGGACCAGCCCCTGCCGCCCTGCTGCTCCACCCGCATCCGGCGGGAGCGGGCCTACCACCTGGTGCCGCCCGGGGCGCGGGAGCTGCTGGAGGCCCACGAACGGGGCTCGATCCCCTGACCACCACGCGCGCCGCCCGATCCCGCTCTGCCGGGAGGGGGGCGGCGCCTCTCGCGGGAAGCGACGGCCCCATGGCGGCACTGCGCATCATCTGGGTGGGAAGGAGCGACCGCGGCTTCATCGCCGACGGCGTGGCGCACTACCTGAAGCGCATTGCCCCGCTCCAGGCGGTGGAAACGGTCACGGTGCGCGCCGCCGCCCACTCCGGGCGCGACACGGCCGCGGCCTTGCAGCGCGAGGGCCAGGCCCTGCTGCGTCACCTGGGCCCGGAGGAGCTGCTGGTGCTGCTGGACGAGCGGGGGCGGCGCGCCGATTCGCGGGGCTTTGCCGAGTGGCTGGGGGGCTGGCTGCGCGGACCCCACCGCAGCGTCACGCTGGCGGTGGGCGGAGCCTACGGGTTCTCCGAGGCGGTGCGGGCCCGGGCCGACCACACCGTGTCCCTCTCGCCCCTCACCTTTCCCCATCAGCTCGTGCGGCTGGTCCTGCTGGAACAGGTCTACCGGGCCCTGACCCTGCTGGCCGGCCACGGCTACCACCACGACTGACACGCGGGGCATACCGCGCCGCTTCTCGTCCAACCGGGGGCGCTTGCAGGCTCTCCGGGCACGGGCGTCGCCACCCGTCGGCTGCCGGGATGGTCGGGCCGGGGCCCGCGACGCCCCTGGCGAGCGCCGGGGCGCGGGAAGGGTGCTACTTGGTGAGCGAGATGGTGCGGCCGCGGACGGAAACCTTGAGCCGATCCCCCGGTTTCAGCTTGGCCCGCATCAGGGGTTCCTGCGGAATGTTGACGCCGTAGGCATTGCCCTTTCCGCGCCGTTTCACTTCCACGAACTCCACCCGCTTCACCTTCTTTCCGCCCCGGTCCGGCTTGAAGGGCGGCACCGGGCGGTTGGTAATCTGGGAGGCCTTCACCAGGCGGTTGTTGAGGGTGAAGGTGGTCTTGAAGCCGAGGGTCTTGGCGATTTCCTTCTGGTTGTGGCCCTCGTTGGCGAGCTTTTCCACCTGGGTCAACAATTCCAACGCTGTTTCTTTCGTGTCTTTTGCCATCGTCGCGTTCCGTTGTGCGCTGGTTGGTTCCGCGCTGATCATCAAGGACATCGTGCCCCAATCCCTTAGCCCCCCCGCAGCATCTTTGCGGGATACCAAGGGTTCCCACCGTCGGCGATGGGCACATGGTCCTATTTAACAGTAACTTCGCGGAGGTGCAAACATTTTCTGGAACATTGCCGGCGGACAGTAAGGTCGGCCCACGAGGGTTGGGACAAAACCTGAGCACTTGGGCGGGAAATGTTGTGGAAACCTCAGCCCGCGCGGCATTACCAATGGGCAGGGGCATAGGTTCGCCGCCGGACCACGGTCCGGAGAGCGCGCAACCGCGGGTCTAGAAGAACGTAAGGGCGCCGAACAGGATGTAGCGGTGCTGGGTGTAGTCCGGGTCGTTGATGGGGAAGGCGACCTCCAGCCGCGCCGGAAAGGCGGCCTGGCTGAGCACGTCCACGTTGAAGCTGAGGCCGAAGCCCACGTCCTGGCGCTGGGGCACGTCGTCGGGGTCCTGGCCGTTGTTCCAGCCCTTGCCCACGTCGCCGAAGATCAGCCCGGTGATTCTGCGCGACTGGAGGGCCGCGCCGAAGATGTGGCGGGTCAGCACGTAGCGATACTCCAGCCGGGCCGCAGCCAGTTGCTCGCTCACCAGGGCCACGGAACGGGGATAGCCGCGCAGCACGGTGGGGTCGCCCAGCAGGGGTTGCTTCTGCACGGGCGTGTCGCCGTCGGTGGCGGCCCGGATCAGCTCCAGTTGCACCGCGTGGCGCCCTCCGTCGGCCACGGTCTGGTTCAGCCGCAGGGAGAAGGAGGTGTAGTCGAAGTCGCTCCCCATGGCCGGTGCGGAGCGTTCCAGGGCGGCGGAAAGGGACCCGCGGTAGTACACACCGCCCTCGTAGGAGGCCACGTGAATCAGCCGCAGGTTGTTGGCGCTGCCGCCCGGCTGGTTGCGGTCGGTCTGCGGGTCCACGCTCTCCCAGTTGCCGTCGAGGCGGGAGGTGAAGCGGAGCTCCTCCGGCGAGGGGTGTTGCAGGGAGAGCCCCACGCGGCGGGAGAAGCGCCCGCCGAGCTTTTCCGCTTCCATGGAGAGGGAGAGCCGGGGGTGGAGGAAGTGGCGCCGCTCCCAGCCGATGTCGTAGATGAGCTGGCGGCTCTGGTCCCCGTAGCCGGGGATGAGGCGCACCTCGTTGTTGGCGTCCAGCTTGGAGGTCACGCCCAGGCCGACGAAGTTGCCGTCGATGGCGTTGCCGCCCAGGGAGCCGCGCACCAGGATCAGGCTCTCGCGCTGCTTGTGCCAGTCGAAGAAGGGGCGCAGGCGGATCAGGGCCTGCGAATGGTTGTTCTGGCGGTCGGTCTCCAGCAGGTGCTCCTCCGGGTCGATCACGATGCGCGCCACGGGCTGCTCCAGGCGGAAGTGGAGCACGGCGCGGGCGGCGCGGCCGTCCCAGCGCCGCACCACCCGCTCGCCGCCCTCGGCCTCCACCAGCACGTCCACGGGCACGTGGAAGTCCTCCCGCCGCTCCACCTCCACCTGAACGCGGTAGCCGCCCCCCTTGGCCGGTTCCTGCTCCCAGCCAGCCAGGGCGTAGTCGAGCCGGGGCGTCTGGAAGAACCACTCGGCGAAGAACCGATCCAGGGGCTCGGCGGCCCGGTCGTTGACCACGGTTTCGAAGGCCAGCAGGTCCGCCCGACCGTAGCGGTAGCGCGCGTAGAAGCGGCCCAGCGCGTCGCGGAAGCGCTCCTCGCCCATGACGTGGCCCAGCATGCGCAGCACCAGCGGCGCCTTGAGGTACAGGGCCACCTGGGCCGGCTCGGCGCGAGGATAGGCCGTGAGCGAGATCATCAGCGGCGCGTCGTCGCCGTTGCGCACCTTGCTGCGCACGGGCTCCTCGAAGTAGTGCTCCCGGTAGTGGGGGTTCAGCCAGTCCATCAGCCCGTGGATCTGGGCGTCCCAGCCGTAGACGTCGCGGTAGAACGCCAGCGCCAGGTAGCCCGGCAGCCCCAGCGGCAGCCATGCCTCCCGGTCGGCATGCGACCACACCGTCTGGCCGAACCACACCTCCCCCAGCGCCCGGGCCAGCCTGCCCACGAAGGCGCGGTCGATGATGGGGTCGTTGAGGTAGTAGACCCGCGGAATGAGGAGGATGTTGCCCACGGTGCGGATGTCGCCCGGGTGCGTGTTCACCTCCACCATGGTCAGGTTGTCCGCGGGCAGGGTGAGGCCGTAGTGCTCCTTCATGAACACCAGAAATTCCTCGGCCACGTCCAGGGCCAGCTTGCCGATGCGCCGGTTGCCCCGCCCGAAGAAGGAGTGCAGCCGCGCACCTTCCGCCTGCCGGGAGCGCTCCGCCAGGCCGGAGAAGAACGCCAGCGGCAGCCCCAGGGCCGGCCGGGGATCGGCCGGGAGGATCAGGGTCGCCTCCGGCTCCAGGTGACGGGGCTCGGCCCGCCCCGCGGCCAGCCAGCCGCGCTGGGCCACGGTCACCTGCCCCTGGTAGAGCCCGGCGGTGGGCTCGGCGGGGTCGCGCAGCCACTCCTCCCCCCGGCGGTCGAGCAGCACCGGGTGCCAGCCGCGCACGAACACCCCGGAATCGTTCCACCCTTCCCAGTGACGGTGCGGGAGGTGGGTGGTGAAGCGGAACACCACCACGCGCCCGGAGGAGCCCGGGGCGAAGCGCACCCGCAGCAGGGCGTTGATGGGCGAGTAGCCTTCGGGCAGCAGCGGGTTCACCCAATACGAATGCACCAGCGGCCGCCCCGTCTCGTCGGTGACCTCGTGCAGGGCGATGCGCCCCTCGCTGAAGCCCTCGGGCAGCAGCGGGTCGCCCTCGGCGAGGGTGGCCTGGAAGGCGGCGAACTGGGGGGATTCCAGGTGGCGCCGCGGCCCGCGGCCGTCCGGCGACTCGAACCGGTTGGGAGGTAGGTGGAACCACCACTCGTCGCGGGGCAGGGCCTCCTCCGCCCCCACCCGCACCTCCACCCGGCCTGTGATGCGGTGGGCCTGCCGGTCCACGGTCACGGCCACGCGATAGGTCGGAACGGCCGGCGCCAGGGCCGGCCAAGTCAGCAGCGCGCACAGGACCAGGGCCGCGCCCGCCCCCGCCCGGCGCCAGGTCCTCACATGCGGAACACGCCGAAGGGCGCCCGCTCCATGGGCGCGTTGAGGGCCGCCGAGATGCCGATGGCCAGGGCTTGGCGCGTCTCGGCGGGGTGCAGGATGCCGTCGTCCCATATCCGGGCTGTGCTGAAGTAGGGCGACCCTTCCCGCGCGTACTGCTCCAGGATCGGTCGCTTGAACGCCTCCACCTCTTCCGTGCCGAGGGGCGGGCGGCCCTGGGCGGCCAGGCTGTCCTGGCGCACCGTGGCCAGCACGTGGGCCGCCTGCTCGCCGCCCATCACCGAGAGGCGGGCCGAGGGCCACAGCCACAGGAAGCGGGGCGAGTAGGCGCGCCCGCACATCCCGTAATTGCCGGCGCCGAAGGAGCCGCCCACGATCACGGTGAACCGCGGCACGCCGCAGGTGGCCACCGCCGTGACCAGCTTGGCGCCGTCCTTGGCGATGCCGCGGCGCTCGTAAGCCCGCCCGACCATGAACCCGGTGATGTTCTGGAGGAACAGCAGGGGAACCTGCCGTTGCGCGGCCAGCTCGATGAAGTGGGTTCCTTTGAGGGCGCTTTCGCTGAACAGGATGCCATTATTGGCCAGAATCCCCAAGGGGAAGCCGTGCAGGTGGGCGAACCCGCACACCAGCTCGCGGCCGTAGTTGGCCTTGAACTCGTGCAGGCGGCTGCCGTCCACCAGCCGCGCGATCACCTCGCGCATCTCCAGCGGCTGGCGCACGTCGGCGGGCAGCAGCCCCAGCAGCTCGTCGGAGTCGTAGCGGGGCTCCTCGGGGCTCTGCCGCGCCACGGGCCGGGGGGCGGGCCGGTTCAGGTGGCGGAACACCTCGCGGGTCATGCGCAGGGCCTCCGCGTCGTCGCGGGCGTAGTGGTCGGCCACGCCGGAGTGGAAGGCGTGCACCTCCGCCCCGCCCAGCTCCTCGGCGCTCACCTCCTCCCCCGTGGCGGCCTTCACCAGGGGCGGCCCGCCCAGGAAGATCGTGCCGGTGCCCCGCACGATGATGGTCTCGTCGCACATGGCGGGCACGTAAGCCCCCCCGGCGGTGCAGCTCCCCATCACCACGGCCACCTGCGGGATGCCCAGGGCCGACAGGCGGGCCTGGTTGAAGAAGATGCGCCCGAAGTGCTCCCGGTCCGGGAAGATCTCCGCCTGGAGGGGCAGGTACGCCCCGCCGGAATCCACCAGGTAGATGCAGGGCAGGCGGTTCTCCAGGGCGATCTCCTGGGCCCGCAGGTGCTTCTTCACCGTGAGGGGAAAGTAGGTGCCGCCTTTCACCGTGGCGTCGTTGGCCACGATTACCGTCTCGTGGCCCTCCACCCGGCCGATACCGGTCACCAGCCCCGCGCCGGGCGCCTCTCCGTCGTAGAGGCCGTCGGCGGCCAGGGGGGAGAGCTCCAGGAAGGGGAAGGGGTCCAGCAGGGCCCCGATGCGCTCCCGCACCGGCAGCTTGCCCCGTGCCCGGTGGCGCGCCATGGCCGCCCCGCCCCCGCCGGCGGCCGCCCGGGCCAGCCGGTCGCGCAGCCCGGCCAGGGCGCGCTCCTGGTGGGTGCGGTTGGCGCGGTAGGCGTCCGTGTCGGTGCGCAGGTGGGAGGCGATCAGGCTCATGAGCCGCCCTCGCCCCGGGCCAGCCGTTCCAGGTAGGCCTGCCACTCCGAGGGCAGCAGGTAGCGCTTCTGCGTGTTGCAGGTCTTGCAGCAGGGCACCACGTTGCCCCGGGTGGAGCGCCCGCCCCGCACCAGCGGCACGACATGGTCCATGGTCAGCTCCCGGGGCGGCACGCGGGCCCCGCAGTAGTGGCACACGCCCCGCCCGCGGCGGTTCTTCCACCACTGGCTGCGGCGCAGTTCCCGCGCCCGGGCCTTCTCGCGGCGCACGTGCTCCTCGTCCGCCTCGCTGATGAAGTCCGCCTCGGTCATGGGCCTGCTCCTGGGAATACTCGGGGGTCAGCCGCCTTGGGGCGGGCGGCGGGCCGACCCCTTGGCGGGCGTGCGGCCCCCCGCCGGGCCCGCCTTGCGGGTGCCTTTGCGCGCCTTTCCCGTGGTGGCGGCCTTGGGCGCGCTCCCCTTCCCGTCTGCCTTGACCGCGGCCTTGCGCGCCGTGCCCCTCCCGGACGCCTTGGCCGCGGGCTTGGGGCGCGGCGCCGGGGGCGCCTCGGCGGGCGGGGCGATGCGGCCGGCCAGGGCGGCGTCGAAGGCCGCCGGGGCGGCGCCCGTGTCCGCATCCACCCAGGCGTCGTTCTCGAACACGTAGAGCTTGAGCGCCCGCCCGAAGTGGTTCAGCACCTTGACGAACGCCTCGTCCTCGATGGCCTCCGCCACCGTGTTGCCGTCGATGCGCTCCGTGCGCACGCCGCCGGTCTGCACCCACAGCGTGCTGTCGAACCGGAGCCGCTTGCCTTCCGCCTGCATACCGCTCTGCTCCCTCGTCGTCGTTGCTTGTGGCCGGCCGCGCCTACACGCCCAGCAGCTCCGGCAGTCCGGCCAGGTCCGGCAGCCGGTGGTATGGCTGGGCCTGGGGGTCGTCGGGCTCCCCACGCCGGTCGATCCACACCCGCCGCCACCCCATGGCCCGGGCCGGCCGCAGGTCCGACCACAGCCCCGCGGCCACGTGGAGGATGTCCGCCGGCGCGCAGCCCAGCTCCTGCTGGGCTGCGGCGAAGATGGCCGGGTCGGGCTTGTAGACCCCCACCCGGTGGGACAGCACCAGGTGGTCGAAGGGCACCTCCAGCGTCCGCAGGGTCTCGGCCATCATGGCGCCGTCGATGTTGGACAGGATGCCCAACCGGAACCGCCCCTGCAATCGCCGCAGGGCCGGCACCACCTCCGGAAAGGGCCGGAAGCCCCCCACGGCGGCCACGGCCGCCTCGCCGTCCGCCGCCGCGTAGGGCAGCCCGCGGGCCTCCAGGGCCCGGGCTAGGCTGCGCCGCAGGATGTCGGCGAAGGGCCGGAAGGGCCCGGTCAGGTCGGCCTGGCGGAAGCGGTGAAACTCGCCGTAGAACTCGTCCGCGTCCACCGCGGCCCCCTTGCCCGCCAGCATGGGGTCGAACAGGGCCCGCCAGCCCGCCCGGGAGTCGATCAGGGTGCTGTAGCACTCGAACATCACCACGCGGGGCGGCGGGATGGGCGCCATGGAGACCTCGAAGACGGAGCGGAAGGGGCGCCGGGCGCGCCCAGCCGGCGTGCCCGCAGGCCCCATGTTCCGGGCAGCCGCGGGCGAGTGTCAAGCCTGGCGCCGGGGCGTCCGGGCGCGGCCTGGGGGTCGTCCGGCTCGCCCCGCCGGTCGATCCACACCCGCCGCCAGCCCACGGCCCACCCGTTGAGCTGTCCTAGACGCCCCGGAACTTCGGCCTCCGCTTTTCCAGGAATGCCGCCCGGGCTTCCTTGCGGTCTTCCGAACCCTGCAGGATCCCGCTGGCGCTGGACGTCATCACCATGGTGGTTTCCAGCGAGCTGTCGAGGGCGGCCCGCATGATCCGCTTGGAGTTCCATTGCACCAGCGGCGGCATGTCGATGATCCGGTCGCAGAGTTCTCTCGTCGTTGCCTCGAGCTCCTCGGACGCGACGAGATGGTTGAGAATCCCCCACTCGTAAGCCCGTTCCGCCGTCAACGAGCCGGTGTAGGCGAACTCGAGCGCCCGGCCGAGCCCGACCATCTTCGGCAAATAGTAACTACCGCCGTTCTCGATGATTTGACCCACCTGTTGGTAGCCGATGAACCGGGTTTTCTCGCAGCCGATGCGAATGTCGCAGTGCAGGGCCATGTCCATGCCGGAACCGACAGCGGGGCCGTTGATCATGGCGATGGTCGGCTTCCGGATGAGCGATATGTCGCGGTGCAGCTTGGTAAAACCGTGGAAAAAATGCTGGCGTGGGGCATCCGGCCCCTCATGGCTGCCGCGCGCGCCACTGAAATCGGGGCCGACCTCGTCCTCCGACGGCCGGCTCTTCAGGTCGGCGCCCGCGCAAAAAGCACGCCCGACCCCGGTGAGCACGATCACGCGGACGTCCGGATCGTCGTCGCCGGCGCGCATGTACTCGCCGACTTTGGCGACGGTGCCCAGTTCCTGGGCCGTGCCGAAGATCGCGTTCATTCTGTCCGGCCGGTTGAACTTGACCCAGAGGATGCCGTTGTCCTCTTTCTCGTAAAGCAGATAGTCAACGAGTCGTGGCTCCATGGCGCTGTCCCCTCTTTTGTCTGGATGTGTTGGGTTTGCGGCGGGCTCGCTTCGGTTGCGCGTTCCTGAAGGGTGGAGCGAGCCGGCCACCGTCGTCGTGGGAGTCCACCACTACATGACACGCGGCTGCCGCCTCAGCAACCACCCCGGGGCGCCTGCGGGCGCCGGCGCCGCCATTGATCGGCCGCGGCCACTGGCGTAGGCTGAAGGGCCCGGGCGGGGCCCCAGGGGGCCCCACCGCACGTCCACCCGACCCCCGGAGGCGCCATCGTCCGCGAGCATCCCGCCAGCCTGCCCCCCTTGGCCCACCACGACCGCTTCCACGTGGTGCTGGTGGAGCCGGGCGACAGCCTCAACGTGGGTGCCGTGGCCCGGGCCATGAGCAACCTGGGCTTCAGCCACCTGCACCTGGTGGCCCCACCCCGCTACGACCCGGCGCGCGCGGCCGTTTCCGCCTGCTGGGCCACGCCCCTGCTGGAGCGGGCCGCCATCCACGCCGACCTGGACGCCGCCCTGGCGCCCATGCAGCAGGTGGTGGGCTTCTCGGCCCGCCACGGCAAGGACCGCCCCCGCCACCTGATGCTGCCGGACTGGTGCGCCCGGGTGGCCGCCGCGCCGCCGGAGCGGGTGGCGCTGCTGTTCGGCTCGGAGGATCACGGCCTGGAGCGCGCCCACGTGGCCCGCTGCCACTGGCTGGTGCGCATTCCCTCCACGGCCGCCAACCCCTCGTTCAACCTGAGCCAGGCCGTGCTGCTGGCTCTGTTCGAGCTGAGCCGGGCGGGGTGGGAGGGTGCGGCGGTGCCGGAGCGGCCGCCGGCCTCCCTGGGCGAGCTGCAACAACTGGAGCGGCTGGTGGACCGGGTGATGCGGCAGGTGGGGTTCTACGGCCCGGGCACGCCCCGGCCCATCCCGGAGATGGTACACCACCTGCTCAAGCGGATGGCCCCGGACGACCGGGAGCTGGGCATTCTGCTGGGGATGTTCGGCAAGATCGACCGTGCCCTCGGCGGCCGCATCCCCGTCCACCCCGAGCCCGGGGACGACGAGGAGTAGGCGGCCCGGCCCGGCCGCGCGACCGCTCAGAAGCCGATGGCGCAGCCGTCCTTGCGGGGGTCCGAGGCGGCCTGGAGCACGCCCTCGTTCCAGTCGATGTAGATGGCCTGGCCGCCGCCGTGGGGGACGTCGCACACCACGATGTCGTGGCCCCGCCGGGCCAGCTCCTCCCGCGTGGCCTGGGGGATGCCCCGCTCCACCTCCAGCTTGCCGTCGATGGCCAGGAAGCGCGGGGCGTCGATGGCTTCCTGGAGGTCCATGCCGAAGTCCAGCCAGTTGCTGAGCACGTAGCTGTGGCCCATGGCCTGGTAGTGGGCGCCCATCACCCCGTAGCAGAGCAGGGGCTTGTCGCCCCGGTAGGCCATGGCGGGGATGATGGTGTGCATGGGGCGCTTTCCCGGCGCGATGCAATTCAGGTGACCTTCGGTGAGCACGAACCCGTAGCCCCGGTTCTGGAGCGTGATGCCCGTGCTGCCCGCCACCAGCCCGCTGCCGTAGTTGTTGTAGGTGGAGTTGATGAACGAGCAGCAGTTGCGGTCGCGGTCCACCACGGTGAGGTAGACCGTGTTGCCCCCGCCCCCGCCCAGCCCGGAAGCCACCGGGTGGGCCAGGGCCCGGGCCGGGTCGATGCGGGCCGCTTGGCGGGCCGCGTAGTCCTTGGCCAGCAGGGCCTCCACGGGCACCTGGCCGAAGTGCAGGTCCGACACCCACTTGTCGCGCTCGGCGATGGCCAGCTTGAACGCCTCGGCGACGGTGTGGATGTGGTCGGCGCCGAGGTGGGGCAGCTCGCCGATGCCCGTGCGTTCCAGCACGTTGAGGGTGAGCAGGGCCGTGATGCCCTGCCCGTTGGGGGGAATCTCGCACAGGCGCACACCGCGGTAGTCGGTGTGGATGGGCTCCACCCACTCCGACGCGTGGGCCGCCAGATCGTCCAGCTCCAGCAGGCCGTTCTCCTGGCGGCTGAAGCGCACGATCTCCTCGGCGATGGCGCCCCGGTAGAACGCCTCCTTGCCCTCCGCGGCGATGCGGCGCATGGAGGCGGCCAGCTCCGGCTGGCGGTGCAGCGTGCCCGCCGCCGGCGCCCGGCCGTCCAGGGTCAGGCAGCGCCGCGCGTCCGGGTGGGATGCCAGCATGGCCTCGTTGCGCTTCCAGAACGCCCCCACGATGGGCGAAACCGCGTAGCCTTCCTCCGCATAGCGGATGGCCGGCTGGAGCGCGTCGCCCAAGCTGCGGGTGCCGAAGCGCTCCAGGGCGGTCTGCCAGGCGTCGACGGCGCCGGGCACCGTCACGGACAGGATGCCCCGCTGGGGCATCTCCGTGAAGCCGCGGCGGCGGTACTCCTCGGCCGTGGCCCGGGCCGGCGCCCGGCCGCTGCCGTTGAGCCCGTGCAGCTTCCCGCTCTTGGCCTCGTGATAGAGGATGAAGCAGTCGCCCCCGATGCCGGTGGACTGGGGCTCCACCACGCACAAGGTGGCGCTGGCGGCGATGGCGGCATCCATGGCGTTGCCGCCGGAGCGCAGCACCTCCAGCCCCACCTGGGTGGCCATGGGCTGGCTGGTGGCAATCATGGCGTTGGTGCTCATCACCACGGAACGGCCGGGAAACTGGAAATCGCGCATTGTCACCACTGTCCTTGGAGGGTGAACGGGCCGGGGAAATCTAATACCCCAGGGCCAGGCCGTCCTTGCGGGGGTCGGAGGCGGCCTGGAGCACGCCGGCTTCCGCGTCGATGTAGATGAGCTGGGCGCCGCCCAGGGGCTCGGCCACGTCCACCACCGTGTGGCCGCGGGCTGCCAGGGCCTCGCGGGTGGCGCCGGGCACGCCCCGCTCCACCTCCAGCCGCCCCTTGAGGGCCTGGAAGCGGGGGGCGTCCACCGCCTCCTGGAGGTCCATACCGAAGTCCAGCCAGTTGCTCAGCACGTAGCTGTGGCCCAGGGCCTGGAAGTCGCCCCCCATCACCCCGAAGCACAGCACCGGCTGGTCGCCGCGGTAGGCCATGGCCGGGATGATGGTGTGCATGGGGCGCTTGCGGGGCGCCATGGCGTTGAAGTGTCCCTCGTCCAGCACGAAGTCCCAGCCCCGGTTCTGGAGCACGATGCCCGTGTCGCCCGCCACCAGGCCGCTCCCGAAGCCCTTGTAGAGGCTGTTGATGAAGGAGCAGCAGTTGCGGTCGCGGTCCACCACGGACAGGTAGATGGTGTTGGGCGCCGGGTGCAGGGCCGAGGTGAGCGGGTGGGCCAGGGCCCGGGCCGGGTCGATGCGCCCGTACTGGCGCGCCGCGAAGTCCTTGGCCAGCAGGGCCGCCACGGGCACCTCGTTGAACCCCAGGTCCGAGACGTAGGTGTCGCGCTCGGCCACGGCCAGCCGGAAGGCCTCGGCGAAGGCGTGGACGTGGTCCGGCCCCAGGTGCTCCATCTCCCCCAGCCGCGCGTGCTCCAGGATGTTGAGGGTCATCAGGGCGGTGATGCCCTGGCCGTTGGGGGGAATCTCGCAGAGGCGGATGCCGCGGTAGTCGGTGTGGATGGGCTCCACCCAGTCGGAGCGGTGGGCGGCCAGGTCGTCCAGCTCCAGCAGGCCGTCCTGCTCCCGGCTGAGCTGGACGATCCGCTCGGCGATGCGCCCCTCGTAGAAGGCCCGCCGGCCCTCCGTGGCGATCAGACGCAGGGAGGCGGCCAGCTCCGGCTGGCGGTGCTTCGTGCCGGCGGCCGGGGCGCGGCCGTCCACCAGCAGGGCCCGGCGCGAATCCGGGTGGGCGGCCAGCATCTCCTCGGCCGCCTGCCACTTCCTGGCGACCATGGGCGAGACCGCATAGCCCTCCTCGGCAAAGGCGATCGCCGGCTCCAGCGCCTCGCCCAGCCCGATGGTGCCGAAGCGCTCCAGGGCTGTGCCCCAGGCGTCGATGGCGCCGGGCACGGTCACCGAGAGGATGCCCCGCTTGGGCATCTCGGTCAGGCCCCGGGCGCGGTATTCGGCCACGGTGGCGCGGGCCGGCGTGCGGCCGCTGCCGTTGAGCCCGTGCAGCTTCCCGGTGGCGGCCTCGTGGTAGAGGATGAAGCAGTCACCCCCGATGCCCGTGGAGCCGGCCTCGGTGACGCAGATCACGGCGCCCGCGGTGATGGCCGCGTCCAGGGCGTTGCCGCCCCGCTGCAACACGGCCAGGCCGGCCTGGGTGGCCATGGGCTGGCTGGTGGCCACCATGCCGTTGGCGCCCATCACCACGGAACGGCCGGGAAGCTGGAAGTCGCGCATAGGGTGCCGGAAGCTGGAAGGGGGAAGGGGGATGATCGGGGCCCGGCGGCGGGGCGCTGGTGCTCCCTCAGCGTGGGGACGAGCCTAGCGGAAACGGGCCGGAAGCTCAACGGCGCGGTCGCCCGCCCCGGCCGGCGCGGCGGGTCAGGCGAACAGGAACATGCCCGAGACGTAGCTCAGCAGCCACAGGGGGATCGCCACCCGGTGGAAGCGCAGGTGCAGCGGATGGCGGGCCAGCCCCGTGCCCACCTGAGTCAGCAGCGCCAGCAGGGTCAGCACGGCCAGCGCGCGGTGGCCCAGCAGCACGCCCCGCGCCCCTGCTTCGCCCGCCAGCTCCAGCAGCCAGAAGGACGCACGGTAGGTGGCGCCGTAGCCGTGCACGCCCACCACCAGCGCCACGGCGATGCCCAGGGT
>Ga0326597_10008439_pt1 | contig 13893 bp, 17 predicted proteins | sample RVTome_12_FD_203789 | JGI IMG/M metagenome (GOLD analysis project Ga0326597, IMG submission 203789) | Soil microbial communities from uranium-contaminated site in the Upper Colorado River Basin, Wyoming, United States - RVT100D185 | ecosystem: Environmental > Terrestrial > Soil > Contaminated >... | reverse complement strand
TCAACGTACCCCATGCCGTCAACGCGCCCGATACCGGGTAGCCCAGCGGCGCATAACCCAGCGAGCCGTCAAACCGAGGGAAAAACCACTTCACTACGATTACAGGTTTTAAAATGAGAATTGCTGGAATCTTGCGGGAAACTCAGGTTCAACTCCAAAGTCGTGATAGCATCTAGCGGTTAAGCGCGCCGGCGTCGGTAGTTTCATGGTGGGAAATATGAGCGAATACCTGGATCGGATCAGGCAGGCCGTGGTCGAGGGCAAGCACGGCGAGATCGAGACTCTGATGACGCAGGCTCTGGCCGAGCGGATCGAGGTCGGCAGTCTGATCAACGAGGGCCTGATTCCGGCGATGGACACCGTCGGCCAGAACTTCGCCGCGGGCCGCATCTTTGTGCCGGAAATGCTGGTTTCGGCGATGACGATGAAAAAGGGCCTCGCCGTGCTCAAACCCCTGCTCGAGGCGACGCCGACGAAGTCGCGGGGCAAGGTCCTGATCGCAACGGTGAAAGGCGATGTCCATGACATCGGCAAGAACTTGGTGGCCATGATGCTCGAGGGTGCGGGCTTCGAAGTGATCGATCTCGGGGTCGATGTACCGGTCGCGAGGATCGTCGACGAAGTCAAGACGCGCGCGCCGGCAATTCTGGGGCTCTCGGCGCTGCTGACGACGACTATGCCCGAAATTCGGGTCGTCCTGAATGCGCTCAAGGAAAACGGACTGCGCGATCGTGTGCGGGTGATGATTGGAGGCGCGCCCGTCGACGCGAAGTTTGCCGAGAGCGTCGGGGCGGACGGCTTTGGCAAGGATGCCGGGGAGGCGGTTACGCTGGCAAGGACGCTGATGGCCTGACCGCGGAATGTCTCGGGACAGCGGAAAATTTCTGACATGGCTAACCGGCGCGAGAGGAAGGTGCGATCATGAAAGGTATGTCCTCGAGAGAACGGGTCGTCATCGCCCTGTCCCACCAAGAGCCCGATAAAGTTCCGATCGACATCGGAGAAGGAAGGCAAACCAGTATCTACGTTCAGCCCTATGTGAAAACGATGCAGGCGCTCGGCTTCGGCGCGCCGGAAATCGTCGCGTCCCCTCGCGGTGTCGTCGATCGTTTCGATGAGCGCTTTCTGCAGAAGCTGGAGATCGATTTTCGAAGAGTCGCACTGCGCGGGGTCCCGGAAGATCAGGTGGCCGAGCCCGACGGCACCTTCAGCGACGAGTGGGGGATCCGTTGGAAAAAGGTGGGCTACTTCGTCTCCCCGGTGCATCACCCGCTCAAGGATGCGACCGTCGATGACCTGAAGCGCTACCGCTGGCCAGATCCGAACGACGAACGGCGCTTCAAGGGGGTGCGGGAAGAAGCTGAATTCAAGTGGAAGAACACCGGGTATGCGATAGTGGCCCAGCAGCCCAATCACACCTATGGTGTTTTGACCGAGGCCATCTACCTCAGAGGGATGGAAAACTTCTTCATGGATCTGATCATCAACAAGGAGTTTGCCTCGGCACTAATGGCGTATGTGACTGATTACCATGTGCGGCTGTACGAGAACTATCTCGATGCGGTCGGAGAATTCGTCAACGTCGTACATACGTCGGACGATCTCGGCGCACAGGCGGGCCCCTATATGTCGCTCGACATGTACCGTGAAATCATAAAACCGCATGAACGGCGATTCATGAGCGCTATCAAGAACAAGACGGAGGCGAAAATCCTGCATCACAGCGACGGCGCGATCACCTCGTTCATCGACGATCTCATCGAAATCGGGGTGGATATCCTCAACCCGGTTCAACCTTCGCCTGAAATGGATCCACCGTCGCTCAAGAAGGCATTCGGCGGCAGGATATCGTTTCACGGCGGGATCGACCAGCACCGTGCTCTAACGAGCGGGACGAGCGATGATGTCCGCGAGGAGGTCGAGCTGCGCTTACGGCAGCTTGCCCCTGGGGGAGGCTATATTCTTGCCTCCGCGCAAACAGTCATGCCTGAAGTCCCTGGGGAGAACATCATTTGCATGTTTGAGACCGCCCGGAAGAAAGGCTGCTATCCGATCGATTAAGCTCGGGCCTTGAGCCGAGGGCCCGCTCGCTCGTCGGCTGGCGTCCGCCCGGCGTCGACACGTACAATACAGCTTTCTCGGACATGCCTTTGCCCTCGATCGACGTCACGCGCCACGGCGACATCGCCACCGCCGCACTCAACAATCCCGGCAAGCTCAACGCGCTCACGGTTGCGATGTGGCGCGAACTCGCGCGCGTGATGCGCGAGTTGTCGGCTGACGACCGTCTGCGCTGCATCGTGTTGCGCGGCGCAGGCGACGAGGCATTCGCGGCAGGCGCCGACATCGCGGAATTCGCGCACGCGCGTAACGACTTCGCGCAAGGCAAGGTCTATCACCTCGAATACGTATCCGGCGCGCTGCAGGCGGTCGGCGAGTGCCGGCATCCGACGGTGGCGCTGATCAGGGGGCCGTGCGTCGGTGGCGGGCTCGAAATCGCGTGCCAATGCGACTTGCGCATATCCGGCAGCTCAGGGTGTTTCGGCGTGCCGATCAACCGGCTCGGCTTTGCGATTGCTTATGGCGAGCTTGCCGGACTGCTCGCGCTTGCCGGCCGCGCGGTGGCGGCGGAAATTTTGCTCGAAGGCCGCATGTGGAATGCGGATGAGGCATTCGCAAAAGGTCTGCTCACGCGCGTCGTTCCGGACGGCCAGGCCGTAGACGAAGCCTACGCAACCGCACGACGGATTGCCGACGGCGCGCCGCTGGTCGCGCGCTGGCACAAGCAATACATACGGCGGCTTGCGCCGCAGGTGCCGCCACTGACGCAAGCGGAAATCGACGCCAATTTCGATTACTTCAGCACCGAGGACTACCGCATCGGTTACGATGCGTTCATCAACAAGAAAAAACCGAAATTCAAAGGGCGTTAAAAAATGTCTGGACCACTATCGCATATTAAAGTGCTCGACCTCTCCCGCGTGCTTGCGGCGCCGTGGGCCGCGCAGAACCTCGCCGATCTCGGCGCGGAAGTAATCAAAGTCGAACGTCCGGGCAAAGGCGACGATTCGCGCGCTTATGCGCCGCCTTTTCTCAAGGACGCGCAGGGCAAGGACACGCGCGAATCGGCGTATTTCTGCGCCGCCAACCGCGGCAAGCGTTCGATTACGGTCAATCTCACCATGCCCGAAGGGCAGGGCATCGTGCGCGAGCTCGCAAAACAATGCGACGTGCTGCTCGAGAACTACAAGGTCGGCGACCTCGCGCGTTACGGGCTCGGTTACGAAGACCTCAAAGCGCTCAATCCAGGACTCGTTTACTGCTCGGTCACGGGATTCGGCCAGACCGGCCCGTACAAGGACCGCCCGGGCTATGATTTCATGGCGCAGGGCATGGGCGGAATGATGAGTATTACCGGCGAGCGCGATGACCTGCCGGGCGGCGGGCCGCAGCGCGTCGGCATACCGATCGTCGATCTGACCAGCGGCATGTACGCGACCATCGCGATCTGCGCGGCGCTCGCCCATCGCGCCGTGACCGGCAAGGGGCAGCAGATCGATGTCGCGCTGCTCGACACCTGCGTCGCGTTTCTCGCCAATCAGGGCATGAATTACCTCGCGACCGGCGAGACGCCGGGACGCATCGGCAACGCGCACCCCAACATCGTGCCGTATCAAACGTTCAAAACGAAAGACGGCGATGTCATTCTCGCCTGCGGCAACGACAATCTGTTCAACAAGTTCTGCGAAGCTGCGGACTGCACGCCTCTCGCGCAAGACCCGCGTTTTTCCACCAATGCCCAACGCGTCAGGAACCGCGACGAGATCACGCGGCTGCTGAACGAAGTGTTTGCGCGGCGCCCCACGCGTGTATGGGTGGAACTGCTCGACTCGGCGGGCGTGTCTAACGGCCCGATCAACAACATCGCGCAGGTGTTCGAGGAACCGCAGGTCATCGCGCGCGGCCTGAAATTCGAGCTGCCGCATGCGACCGCGGGCAAGGTGCCGCTGGTCGCAAGCCCGATGCGTTTTTCCGAAACTCCGCTCAAGCACGAAGTCCCGCCGCCCGCGCTGGGGCAGCACACCGATGAAATCCTGCGCGGCACGCTGAAGAAAAGCGATGCGGAGATTACAAAGATGAAGGAAAATGGAGTGGTTTAAGGTGGAACTGACGGCGGTCCGCTGTGCGGCTGCGAAAAAGTACCCCCAATGAACTTCCTCTCGCCTGAGTTTCTCTGGCTGCTGCTTGCCGTGCCCGCACTCGTCGGCGGATATTTTCTGCTGCTTCGGCGCAGCAAGCACGCGCTCCGGTATGCGAGCCTGAGCCTGATGAAGGATGCCATGAGCCCGGGCCGGCGGTTCCGGCGCCACATTCCGGCGCTCCTCGTGCTGTCGGCGCTCGTCGTCCTGATCGTCGCGACCGCGCGCCCGACCGCTTCAGTCACGTTGCCGTTCGAGGCACGGACCATCATTCTCGCCATGGACGTATCGGGCAGCATGCGCGCGACGGATGTCCAGCCCAGCCGGTTGGCCGCCGCGCAGGCCGCGGCCAAGGCGTTTATCCAGGAACTGCCACTCGATGTTCGCACCGGTATCGTCACGTTCGCCGGCACCGCCTCGGTCGTTCAGCGGCCGACCCGAAGCCGAGAGGACCTGCTCGCGGCGATCGACCGATTCGAGCTGCAGCGGCACACCGCTATTGGCAGCGGCATCATCCTTTCGCTGGCGACGATCTTTCCGGACCGGGGGATCGATCTCGAGTCGGCGATTTTCGGGAGCGCGTTTTCGCGTGCCAACGCGCGCGGCGCCCCCATCGATCGCGCGCCCAAGACGCAACAGCAGGAGTTCAAACCTGTCCCGCCGGGATCCTACCCGTCGGCCGCGATCATACTGCTCACTGACGGCCGGCGCACGACCGGCCCCGATCCGCTTAACGCGGCCAGGATGGCCGCCGACCATGGCGTCCGCGTGTTCACCGTCGGATTCGGCTCAGCGGCCGGCGGCGAGGTCGACGGCGAAGGGGTGTCCATCTACATGAGGTTCGACGAGGAAACGCTCAAGGCGATCGCGGACATTACTCGAGCCGAGTATTTCCACGCCGCAAGCGCCGCGGACCTGAAGAAGGTCTACGAGGGCCTGAATAGCCGGTTTGCGCTGGAAAAGAGCGAGACCGAAATCACCGCGCTGCTTAGCTTGGCGGCGGCCATCATGGTGGTCGCCGCGGCTAGCCTCTCGCTGCTTTGGTTCAACCGGCTGGCGTAGTGTTTGACCTGAAGGTTGGAGGCGAGCTTGCTGCGGCGCCGTGGTCGGCACCGCAAATAATGAGTTCCCAGTAGCCCACATCGATCCACTGATCGAACTTCCGGCCGACTTCCGTGAAATGGGCAACTTTTTCAAACCCCAGCTTTTCATGCAACGCAATGCTGGCAGGATTGGGCAGCGCGATGCCACCAATGACGCTGTGAATCGCTCGATCGCAAAGAGCAAGAATCAATTCACGGTAGAGCTGCCTTCCAATACCATGCCCTGTCACCTCTGGAGCGAGATACACGGTACTCTCGACGGAATACCGGTAGGCGCATCGACTCTTCCAGCGGCTTGCATAGGCAAAGCCGACAACCTCACGGTTACGTTCGAAGACCAGCCAAGGAAACGAAGCGGTCACCTCTCTGATACGGTTTGCCATGTCTGCAACGGTAACCGGTTGCTCTTCGAAGGTGATAATCGTGTTTTCAACATAGTGGTTATAGATGCCACAAATAGTTTTTGCATCAACGGTTTCAGCCTTGCGAATCATGGGTCTTCCTTAGGGCTCTGAACGCTCGACGCATAGCGCGGCCAGCCTCGAAGGTAGGTCTTCTCGAGCAGAGGCAAAGCCAACGCGCTTACCATTAAAGCGCCAAGCGCAATAATTACCAGGCCCTGACTTTGAAACCAATAGGCAAGTGTAGCCAGTACGACGATCGTTCCGAAATTGAGCGCAACGACGATTACCTCTGCCCGGTGAACATTTAGGCGGATCGTGTTCTTGCAGCGGGAGCAATCAATCTCCATTCGAGCCACGACGGCGTGACCCAGTTTTCGCCTTCCCAGATTCGCCCTGCAGACGGGGCACCCGTAGTCCATCTCGAGCCCTAACGTGTCATGGTTCGTAGATACGCCAACGAGCAGTGTCCTTTTGCGCGGCTTTGACGTCAACCCCGCGCGGAATAGGGGGTATGGTTCCGTACCGTTGGGGGTACTTCGTTCTCGGCGCTTGAGCAGCCGCGCCGTGGTCCGGGCTTTCGCGCTCGAACAGATCTATCCACTCCTGCGGGAAAAATGCGCATGGGTATCGATGACAGGCAGGTGAGGAATTCCTTCGAGGCTCAGGGCTGCCGGGCATAATACTTGAACGCGGAGAAAGCTTGGCTCCCGGACAAAAGCATAGGACAATTGAAAGGAGGCTCTGAGCAAGTACATAGCCGTCATGCCAGCACACGCTGGCATCCAGTAACAAAATGATTTCTCTGGATTCCTGCTTTCGCAGGAATGACGACATGTTTAAAACTCGACTTATTCAGAGGTTCCATAACCGCCGATGAGCGCTGGCAAGAACCGGTGAAAGAGTGAAGGAGTGATTCGGGAATGCGATTAGGCGTATTACTGCCCCACCGGGGCGTGGTGATCCAGTCGGCGCGGCGCCCGCCGGTCGCGGAATGCTGGACGATCGCGCGTATGGCCGACGAAACGGGGCTGGACGTCTGGGTCGGCGACAGCGTCGTTGCCAAGCCGCGGCTTGAGCCGCTGACGACGCTCGCTTACGTGGCGGCGATCACCAGGCGCGCCCGGCTCGGCACCGCGATCCTGCTGCCCGCGCTGCGCCAGCCGGCCGTGCTCGCGCACGCGCTCGCCAACATCGATCAGATTTCCCAGGGACGCCTGGTGCTGGGTCTGGGCGTGGGCTGGAAGCTGCCCGCGATCGAGCGTGAGTGGGAGGCCTGCGGCCGCGTGCACCAGCGCCGCGTGAAGGACCTCGAAGAGCACGTCGTGGTGTGGCGCAAGCTGTGGAGCGGCCGGCCCGTCACGTACCAAGGCAGTGACTTCAAACTCACCGAACACACCATAGGCCCGCTGCCGTGGACCGAAGCAGGCCCGCCGGTCCTGATGACCGCCGGCAATCGCGGCGAGTTCATCCCGGCGCAGATCGACCGGTTTGCGCGGCTCGGCGACGGCATCATTACCACCTACCTCACCGATGACGATTGCCGCACGCTGCGGCAGCTCGGCGACGAGGCGCTGGCGAAGCGCGGCCGCTCACTGCCGGATTTTCCGATCTGCGTCTATACCACGGTGCGCATCGAGAACGATGTCGCCAAGGCCGAAGCGGACACACAGAAGTTTCTGCAGGAGTATTACGGCGGCGGCGTCAATTACCGCGGGCTGATGGGACTGGGACCGGCCGCCAAAGTGGTCGAAACGCTCAAGCTCTATGAGGCGGCGGGAGTCACCGACCTGTGCGTGCGCTTTGCGGGCACCGACCAGAGCGCGCAGCTCGAACAGTTCATCCGCGACGTCGCGCCGGCTTTTGATTCGTGATAACAGGGCGTGCCTGCGATGCGCGAGTTGACGCTGGTGGCACTGCCGGGCATACCCGAAATCGCGCGCGGGGCAGACCTCGCCGGGCTGCTGCTTGCGGCCGTCAAGCGCGCGGGCCGGGCGCTCGAATCCGGCGACATCGTGATCCTCGCGCAGAAAATCGTCTCCAAGGCCGAAGGCCGTGCGGTGCGGCTCGCCGGCGTTACGCCGTCCCCGCGTGCGCTCGAGCTGGCGGGCGTCGTCGGGAAAGACCCCCGGCTGGTCGAGCTGATGTTGTGCGAATCGCGCGAGGTGATGCGTGCCAAGCCGGGCGTGCTGATCGTGGAGCACCGGCTCGGCTTCGTGCTGGCGGGCGCGGGTATCGATCAATCGAATGTCGCCGCGCCGCACGGCGAAGAAATCGTTTTGCTGCTCCCCGAGAACCCCGACGCATCGGCGCGGCGCATACAGCAAGATTTGTTCGCGGCTTGCGGGGTCGAAACCGGCGTGATCATCAACGACAGCTTCGGGCGCGCGTGGCGCAATGGCGTTACGGGGGTCGCAATCGGCGTGGCGGGTGTGCCGGCGCTGGTCGACCTGCGCGGCCATCCCGATCGCGAGGGCCGGCCGTTGCGCGTAACTCAGGTTGCCGCGGCCGATGAACTGGCCGCTGCCGCATCACTCATCATGGGGCAGTCGGATGAAGGCTATCCCGCGGTGCTTGCGCGCGGATTTCCCTATGCGCGGCGCGCCAGCTCCAGCAACGAGTTGATACGGCCGCACGCGGAGGATCTGTTCCGATGATCGTCGCGCTGGCAGGCGGAGTTGGCGGCGCGCGCCTGGCGGTGGGGCTGGCGGCGGTGCTGCCGCCGTCGCGTCTCGCCATCGTCGTGAATACCGGCGACGACTTCGATCATCTCGGGCTCGCCATTTCGCCGGACGTCGATACCGTGATGTACACGCTCGCCGGAGTCAACAATCCGCTCGCCGGCTGGGGCCGTGCGAACGAGACCTGGAATTTCATGTACGCACTTGCGGAACTGGGCGGCGACGACTGGTTCCGGCTCGGTGACCATGACCTCGCGGTGCACGTGCTGCGCACGCTGGCCCTGCGGCGAGGCGTGGCGTTGTCCGAGGTTACCCGTGAGCTGACCCGCCGGCTCGGCATCCGCCACGCGTTGATACCGATGAGTGATACGCCGGTGCGTACCCGGGTGCTGACCGCCCGCGGCGAGCTCGCGTTCCAGGATTACTTCGTGCGCGAGCAGTGCCGGCCGAGCGTGCGGAGTTTTCGATTTGCCGGCAGCCGCAAGGCGCAGCCCGCACCTGCACTCGCGCGGATCATGCGCTCACGGAAAGTGCGCGCCGTGGTGATCTGTCCTTCGAATCCGTATGTCAGCGTGGCGCCGATACTGAGCGTGCCGGTGATACGCGCCTGGCTCAGGCAGCGCGATTTCCCGGTGGTCGCGGTATCCCCGATCGTCGGCGGCGCCGCGCTCAAGGGCCCGGCGGCGAAAATGATGCGCGAACTCGGTTGCGAGGCAACCGCGCTTGGCGTGGTGCGTCACTATAGCCGCTCAGTCGACGGATGGGTGATCGACAGTCGGGACGCGAAGTTGCAGCGCGCGATCGAACAGGAGGGAAAGGCGGTAATCGTCACCGATACCGTGATGACCGATCGCAGCAAAAGCGTGCAGCTCGCGCAGCGTGTCGTCGTGTTCGCGCGGGCACTGGCGGCGAAACGGGGTTAGCGCGTGGCCGCGGAAATCCGGACGGCAGTGCCGGTGCGCGGGCTGGGGTTGCACAAAAATAACTGCTGCCAGGCTCCCGAAAACTCCTCATGGGGAGTTAAGATGCGAACGCAACTCATATAACAAACACACCGGAGGAAAATGATGAAACGCGCCTCGACGATTTTGCCCTTGGTTCTATGCGCCGGCCTGAGCCAGCTTTCCGCGGCCCAGACGGCTTATCCGAACAGACCCATACGATTGATTGCGCCCTCCGGGGCGGGTGGACCGGTGGATGTCATTACCCGGATCCTTGCGCAGGGGTGGTCCGAAGTCTTGCGGGAGCAGGTCGTCGTTGAAAATCGTGTTGGTGCGGCCGGGCTGATCGGCGCCGACCTGGTGGCCAAAGCCGTGCCGGATGGTTATACGCTGCTGATGGGGTTTTCAGGGCCGCTGGCGATCGTGCCGCAGTTAAACGACGCAACGCCGTACGATCCGTTGAAAGACTTCGCGCCGATTTCGCTGGTTGCCTCCGCGCCATACGTGTTGCTGGTTCATCCGAGCGTGCCCGCGAAATCGGTGAAAGATCTCGTCGCGCTGGCTAAATCGCAGCCCGGAAAGCTCAACTTTTCTTCAGGGGGAACCGGGGTGGGCATACACATGGCGGGCGAACTGTTCAAACAGGCGGCCGGCGTGCGTATCGTGCACGTGCCATACAAGGGTGCCGCGCCGGCGATGACTGCGTTGATGGCGGGCGAAGTCGACATGATGTTCAACGGCTTGTCGGCGGCGCTGCCTGCGGTCAAGTCGGGAAAAGTGCGCGCATTGGCGGTGGGTGGCGACAAACGCTCCGCGTTGATGCCCGAGCTGCCCACGGTCGGCGAAAGCGGGTTCCAGTTCAACACCTCGGGGTGGTACGGGGTGGTCGCACCGAAGGGGACGCCGCAGAACGTCGTTTCGAAGTTGAACGCGACGCTGCTGCAGGCGTTGAAAGCGCCGCAAACGAAGCGCCGGCTGACCGACCTTGCGGTCGAGGAAATCGGTTCGACTCCGGAAGAATTCTCGGGCCGTATACGCGCAGAGATCGCGACCTGGGGTAAAGTCATCAAAGCCGCCGGTCTCAAGGGAAAATAAGATCGTCACGGAAAAAGCATGAAGCTCAAAATCGAAGCCCGGCGTACCGCCGTCCTGTTGCTCGACGTCCAGCAGGACCTGGTTGATATCACGCCGGGCCTGAAGAAAAACCGTGTCATCGAGAACATGGCCCTCGTGCTCAGAGCCGCGCGGCGGCGGAAACTCCCGGTGATCCATATCACGGCGTCGGTGCGCGCGGATTTTCTCGATCTGCCGAAAGACAATCCACTGTGGGACGGGTTGCGCAAGAAACGGCAGCTCATCATCGGTACCAGGGGCGCTGCCATCGATTCCAGGGTGAGACCGCTGAAAAACGAACTGGTGCTCAACAAGACGTGCGTCGACCCATTCCTCACGACCAACCTCGGCCAGGCGCTGCAGAACGCGGATGCCAACACCATCATCCTGATGGGGCTGTGGACGAACTACGTGGTGGAGGCGACTGCGCGCCACGCGAGCGACATGGGTTACCGCGTGTTGCTGGTGCGCGAAGCGTGCGCCAGCAATACCGTCGAGAATCACGAGTTCGCGCTCAACAGGATACTGCCGACGATCTGCTACGTGGTGAGCGTGCAAGACGTGCTCGCCGCGTTGGCCTGAAAGAGGCCTCGCTAGAGCTTGAGCAGGGCCGCGGCATTGCCCCACAGGATTTGCGAGCGCTGCTCGGCGCTGAGGGATTTCATCCGCGTGACGATCTTGACGGGCTCTTCATAGGCGATGTCGAAGCAATAGTCGCTGCCCATCATGATGCGCTCGGCGCCCACCAGCTTGATCAGGTCTTCGAGGATTTCCTCGGAATAGCTGATCGTGTCGTAGGTGAAGCGTTTGAGATACTCGCTCGGTTTGCGCGGAATGGTTTTGCATTCGCCGCGGATCTGAAAGCCGCGGTCCATGCGTCCGCGCAGGATAGTCAGCGCGCCGCCCGCGTGCGGCAGGTTGACCTGCAGTTTGGGAAAAGCGTCCATCACGCCGCCGAATATCAGATGGCAGGCGGCGATCGCGGTCTCGAACGGGTTGCCGCACAGGTTGATCATGTAGAACTGCTTGAGGCGCTCGTTGTTGATCATCATCGGGTGCAGGAATATCGGCAGCCCGAGATCCGCGATGCGTTCGTAGACCGGGTAAAAGCTGCGGTCGGAGAGCTCGCGGTCGCGCACCGCGGTTGCCATGTAGACGCCGCGGATGCCGGGTAGGCGGCTCGCGCGTTCGAGTTCTTCGAGCGCGAGCCGCGCGTTCTGGAACGGCAGGCATGCGAAGCCGATCAGCCGCTCGGGGTGCGCGCGGTGCGCGGCGCTGAGCGCGTCGTTGAACGCTACGCACAGCTTCATCCCCAGATCGTCATCCGCCCAGTAAACCATCGGCTGGGTCAACGACAGCGCGTGCATCCGGACGCCCTGGCGGTTCATCTCGGCCAAGCGTTCACCGTGATCGATGAAGCGGCTGGTAATCGGGCCGGTGCGCAGCGACAGGCCGACCTGGATAAACGTCGTGCCAGAGCTGTCGGTCGTCACCGTAGTGCCGCAACGCTTGCCGTGCTCGGCAATGAGCTTGATGTAGGACTCGGGAAAATAATGCGCGTGAATATCGATGGTCGGCGTATCGGCCATGTGCTGCCTCTTATTGGAAGAATCGGATTTGAATTCGGGCTACATTCTACCTTCAAGAACACTCATGATGAATTCCCATTCGGCGGGATCGACCGGCGTGATCGACAGCCGGTTGCCACGTTGCAGCAACTGCATTTTGGCGAGCCTGGGATAGCCGCGCATTTCCGAGAGCGGCACCAGCCGGGTTTTTTTCACCAGCCTCACGTCGACATTGAACCAGCGCGGATTGTCGCGAGCCGCCTTGGGGTCGAAATACTTGCTCTTGCTGTCGAATTGCGTTGCATCGGGGTAGGCTGGTTTGGATACTTCGGCGATACCCGCAATGCCGGGCACTTCGCAACTCGAATGGTAAAACAGCACCCGGTCGCCGGGCTGCATCGAGTCGCGCATGAAATTGCGCGCCTGATAGTTGCGCACGCCGAACCACGGCGCGCCCTTTTTCGGCGCCCGCGCGAGATCGTCGATGCTGAATTCGGCGGGCTCGGATTTCATCAACCAGTAACGCATAGCCTGTCCATTAGCGTCCAGCGGATCGCCAGGAAAGAGTATCACAAGGTGGCTGAAACATGGACGGCGCAGCGCCCCGCCCGCAATCGTTCACCTGCCATCAGCCTTGCGTAGGGCGCGGCTTTAGCGCGCCGAACAAGCTCCCTTCGCCCCATTGGCGAGAAGGGCCTCCGACTCTAACCCTGTGATTCGTGGGCCGGGATGCTCAGGCTGTCACTATGTTTACGCGCGCTGCGAAACCGAGCTCGCGCAGCAGTTCCTCGCAATCGTCCCACGTAAGTCCGAACGCGCGCACATCGGCCACGCCAAGCCGGGACACCGCAGAGCGGATAGCGGACAGGCCGTTGTCGTCGAACTCGTCTTCCATCATCGCACGTTCCGCCCAGTCGACCAGTTGTGCGAGCGTAATGTCGTGGTGAAGGTAGGCCGCGATCTTGTCCGCAACGATCGTTTTCGTAATCAACATGGCTTAATCCTACGCTTTTCTATGCCCTTTATCCACGGGGTATTTCTCGTGAATTTCGGACAGCCGCCCCTGATCGTCATAAATCTCCTGCCAGAATCGTAGCGTTGTATCTTCGGCATCCACGTCCTTGAGGTAACGGGCAAGCCAGCCGGAACGCCCCGGAACGTCCAGCCGGTAACGCCGCCCACCGCCGGGCAGTTCCTCCCAGCTTTCGAATTTCTTTTCGTTTTGTGTCCGCGTGCTCATGCAATCTGAATCTGCTCCTATCGGGGTGCGCTAGCCGAGCCGATTCAAGCAATCCATCAGCTTGCGCTCGGACAGATTGGAGAAGTCGCCACGCATCATGTCGGACACCTTCGGTTGGGTGACCCCCATGCGCTTTGCCGCTTCCTGCTGAGTCAAGCCAAGGCGGCGCATGGCCTTCCTGATCTCGATGACCAAGCCCGATTTGATCTTGAGTCTTTCCGCGTCAGGCAGGCCGAGATCGGCATACACGTTACCAGAGCTGCGCTGCACCTCGATACCGTTAATAAGCCGTTTTTTCATTTCGCAGCTCCTTTGCAATCGCCGCGGCCACTTTCAGTCTGGCGCGAATAATGTTCACATCCTCTTTTGGTGTTGCGATCCCGCTCAATCTTATAGAAAATCAAGCGGGCTTCGTGCCGGCAATCGGCCCAAGTTTTTCGACCGCATCGAGTAAGCGGCCCGTGATCTCGATAAGGTCGCTGAGTAGCCTGTCATCCACGTTCAGCGATCCCTCATACGCGGCAAGATTGCGGCGCCTGTGGCAATCGGCGAGGATGCGCCAATCCGCAGACTTGAATCCGAGCGTGTGTTCCAGCACCTGGAAAACCATGTAGCGGTTGTTGGAGCGGTACCCATGCCAGCGCAAC
>Ga0326597_10008438_pt1 | contig 13893 bp, 10 predicted proteins | sample RVTome_12_FD_203789 | JGI IMG/M metagenome (GOLD analysis project Ga0326597, IMG submission 203789) | Soil microbial communities from uranium-contaminated site in the Upper Colorado River Basin, Wyoming, United States - RVT100D185 | ecosystem: Environmental > Terrestrial > Soil > Contaminated >... | reverse complement strand
AGTGATCAGCGGCCTACCAACCGCCGGCGCCGGAGGCAACACCGGCGGCGTGGCCTTCTTCGCCCACGTCGGCGGCTTTATCGCAGGACTTCTGCTGGTGATCCCCTTTTCGCCGCGCGGCAACCGCCGCCTCGGCTGGCGGCGGTGAAGTCTCGCTGATCCTTACGAACGGCGATTTTTCCGTCGAAGGCGAGCCGCAGCCTTGATCCTTACCTGGGCGCCACGTGAGCCGCCGGGTCCAAGGATACTTCCTCGCCCTGCGCGGAAAGCCGCGCCTCGGCGAGTTCACGCTCAGCCCGCTCGGCCTCGGCCTGCAGTCGAGCCGCCTTTACCTCGAGCTCGCGCAGGTCTACTTCGTACAGCACTTGTTCTGAATACGACCCATCCTGATTGCTTTGGCGAATGATCGTTGCTTCAGCCGACTCGAAGCTGCCGGCTTCACTTTCACTTACAAGAGTCGAGACCGTGCCGTAGGACGTCGGTACGTACAAAATGGAGAGCGTGATGTTCTCTATCGAATGATTGTTCAGTCCAAGGTCCTTGCGACCCAGCGCCCAGACCAAGTTGGCTCCAGGTACCGCGGGAAATATCTTTTGCGACGATACGATGTAGGAAAATGTCCCGGCCGGAATGGACGTACTGAGCTGAAGTTGCTTCGACTGGTCCGCATCCAAACTTGAGGATGTGAGGGAAACGCCGAAGGTGAGCAAATCCGTACTTGAAGTCGTATGGGGAATAAGAACCTCGGCACTCGCGATGGCCAGGATGTATCCTGCCGCGGGACACGTAATTGTGCGCGTAGATAACGGGACCAACACGCCGTTCGTAATGAGTGATACAGAACCCGCGTTGACGCTCTGCGCGGCGCCCGGCTCATCAAGCATTTCGAAGCTCGAAATGGCGTTGGCCGGCAGATCCACTGAGTTGTTCCCTGTCGCAGACGCGTTGAACACGATCGAATCGGAGGCTCCGGGCACGATTACCCTGGAGGTCGCCAGATCCACCGAAAACACGGGCGTACCGGCGCGCACGAAATTGAGCACGTCCGTAGAATCCCGATATTGAAGGCCCCAGGTGGGAAACGCCGGGGAATGCGAAATCACATTGCGTGTGGGGTTGGATGAGCCGGAGAGATATATCACGACGCTTTGACTGGTCGCCGAGCTGAAGGTATATGGGTTCGACCAAAGCCGGACGCGCGACAGCGTCTCGGCGGGATTGGGGCCGTCCTGAACCGTCACCTCGAGCCATCGTTCCGTCGACTCGAAGACGGCGGGTGTCAGGATCCGGATCGTGCCGATAGAAGCGTTCCAGAGTCCGTCGGCACCCACGGCGATCGTGTGTTTTTCAAGCGGAACGCTGACGGGCCAGATTTCCGTTCCTCCAAACTCAAGATCGAAGATTCGAAACGTGAAGTCTATAGCGGGACCGGATATGGGCGCCCCCAGGTTGTCGGTGAGGCGACCCTGTACATTCATGGCGGTCGGGACCTCGGCCCGTGCAACACCCGCCGTGGTCGAACAGAGGATAATCAGGCTGCATATGGACCTAACGATGTCCTTCATGCTGTTACTCCTTCATGGGTTAATGTCTCATGGCAGAGCGTCCAAAGGACACTCCGGTGGTTCTTGGATGCTGCGATCTAGATGGCCATGGGGTTGAGCAAGATCTCCAGATGGATCCCATAGTCCGCTGCAAGGCTGCCGACGTTCCGGGCTGGCCTTTTAAGATGATAGGAAGATATGATGTCCGGGTGGGCATGTCAAGCGCGTTTCGGACCGGGCCGCGGCGACGCCGCACCGTCAGAATGGGCCCGCAACGCGGGTCTGCCGAAGTTCTTGCCGCAGGACGGGCGGCGCCGTAGAATCATTCGGTAGAGCCGAACCCCGAACCGCCCGAGTACCGTAGCCGAAGCCGAAGCAGAAGCCGAAGGAAATATGCCGTTCGCCGATTTCGTGCACCTGCACAACCACACGCAATACTCGCTGTTGGACGGCGCCAACAAGATTCCCGAGCTTTTGTCGGCCGTGCACGACATGAACATGCCTGCCTTGGCCATCACCGACCACGGCAACATGTTCGGGGCGATCGAATTCTACCAGAAAGCACGGAAGGCCGGCGTCAAGCCGATCATCGGCTGCGAGGTTTACGTCGCCGAGGCGTCGCGGTTCGAGCGCACCGAAGCGCGCGCCAGCAACCGGACGTATCACCTGGTCCTGCTCTGCAAGGACCACACCGGCTACAAGAACCTCGTGCAGCTGGTCACGGCGGGATACCTCGAGGGGTTCTACCGCAAGCCGCGCATCGATTTCGAGCTGCTCACGAAGCACGCCGAAGGGCTCATCTGCCTGTCCGCCTGTCTGCAGGGCGAAGTGGCCAACAACCTCTTTCACGAGAAACTGGACGAGGCGGAAGCCCGCGCCCTGCGCTACGCGAAGCTGTTCGGGCCCGATCACTTCTTCCTCGAAATCCAGGACCACCACCTGGACCCCGAAGACCGCGTACGCCCCGAAATCATCCAGCTCGCCCTGCGCACCGGGTTACCTTTGGTCTGCACCAACGACTGTCATTATCTCAAGAAAGAGCACGCCTCGGCCCACGACGCACTGTTGTGCATCCAGACCGGCAAGACGCTGCAGGACACCGACCGCATGCGCTACGAGACGCCGGAGCTCTACGTGAAGTCGCCGGACGAAATGAAGGCGCTGTTCGGGCACGTCAAGGGCGCGATCGAGAACACTGTGCGCATCGCCGAAATGTGCAATCTCGAGCTGGAATTCGGGAAGCTGAAGCTGCCCCGCTTTCCCCTGCCCGCCGGATACGACAACCCCGATTCGTACCTGATTGCACTTTCCAACGAGGGCCTCGAGCGTCGCTACAGCAAGATCACGCCGGAGATCCGGAAGCGACTCGAATACGAACTGGGCGTGATCCGCCAGATGGGTTACGCCGGCTATTTCTTGGTCGTCCGCGATTTCATCTGCTTCGCTCGCGATCACAACATCCCGGTCGGGCCGGGGCGCGGATCGGCGGCCGGCTCCCTGGTTTCGTACAGTCTCGGCATCACGAACATCGACCCCCTGCGCTATGGGCTGCTCTTCGAACGCTTTCTCAACCCGGAGCGCATCAGCATGCCCGATATCGACATCGACTTCGCCGACCGCGATCGCGACAAAGTCATCGCATACGTGGTGAAGAAATACGGCGATGAGAACGTCGCGCAGATCATCACCTTCGGATCGATGGCCGCGCGGGCGGTCGTGCGCGATGTGGGGCGCGTCATGGGGATGCCGTACGGCGAAGTCGACAAGATCGCCAAGCTCGTCCCCATGTCGCCCGGCATCACGCTCCACGACGCGCTGCTGAAGGAGCCCCGGCTCAAGGAGCTGGCCGAAACCAACGCGCAGGTCAAGACCCTGCTCGAGCACTCGCAGACACTCGAAGGGCTCTCCCGCCACGCGTCCACGCACGCCGCCGGGGTGGTGATCGCACCCGACCGTCTGACCAACTGGGTGCCGCTCTACAAATCGAGCAAGGACGAGGTCACGACGCAGTACGACATGAAGGGTGTCGAGGCGCTGGGCCTTTTGAAGATGGACTTCCTCGGCCTGCGCACGCTCACGGTGCTCGACGACGCGCTGCGGCACATCAGGGAAAACCGCAGCATCGAGATCGACCTCGACAAGCTTCCGCTCACCGATCCCAAGACGTACCAGCTGTTCGGCCTCGGCCGGACCATCGGCTTGTTCCAGTTCGAGTCGTCGGGCATGCGCGACTACCTGCGCAAGCTCAAGCCCGAGCGCCTCGAGGATCTCGGCGTGATGAACGCGCTCTATCGCCCCGGGCCGCTCGACGCCGGCACCGTGGATGACTATATCGAGCGCAAGCACGGCCAGAGGCAGGTGACCTATCCGCACCCGGCGCTCAAACCGATCCTCGAGGAGACCTACGGCGTCATCGTCTTCCAGGAACAGGTCATGAAGATCGCCACCGACCTGGCCGGCTTCACCCTCGGGCAGGCGGACACGCTGCGCAAGGCCATGGGGAAAAAGCAGGCCGAGCTCATGGCCGAGCAGAAAAAACTTTTCATCGACGGGTGCGCGCACAAAGGGATCGACGAGCGGAAGGCGGGCGAGATCTTCGACCTCATGGAGACTTTCGCGCGTTACGGATTCGTCAAGGCGCACGCGTACGGGTACGCGCTGGTGGCCTACCAGACCGCCTACCTGAAGGCGCACTACCCCGTGGAATTCATGGCCGCCCTGCTCACGTCGGAAATGGACTCCACCGACCGGATCGTGCAGCTCTTAAGCGAGTGCCGCGAGATGGAAGTGGAGGTCACGCCGCCCGACATCAACGGTTCCCAGGTCGAGTTCCACCCCAGGGGCACGCGCATTCACTTTGCGTTCTGCGCCATCAAGAATGTCGGCCGCGCGGCCATGGAGGCGATCGTTCTGGCCCGCAACCAGGCCGGTGACTTCACGAGCGTGTTCGATTTCGCCGAACGCGTGGAACCCAAAGCGCTCAACCGGCGCGTGCTCGAAAGCCTGATCGCCGCCGGCGCCTTCGACAAGGTGGAACCGCACCGCGCCGCGCTCGACAGCGGCATCGATCTGATTCTGAATTTCGGCCAGCGTGTGCACTCGGAGCGGGAACTGGGCCAGAGTTCGCTGTTCGGAGGCGATGCCGCGGTCGTGCTCACGCCGCCGCAGCTCCCGGCGGTCTCCCCCTGGCCGCAGGCCGAGCGCCTCAAGCGCGAGAAAGCCGTCCTGGGTCTTTACATCTCCGGTCACCCCCTCGAGCGCTACCGTCGCCAGGTGGAGAGCCTGGCCACGCCGATCGCCGCTTTGGCCGACCTTCAGGATCGCGCCGAGGTCGTCATCGCCGGCATCATCAACAGCATGACGCAGCGCTACGACAAGAAGGGAAAGGTGTTCGCCATAGTCGAGGTCGAGGACTTCACCGGATCGGCGGAGGTGCTGGCCTTCGCCGACGTTTTCGAGAAATACCAACAGCTCCTCATCTCCGACCGCATGGTGCTCATCGCAGGACAGGTATCGACGCGCGAAGGGGAAAAGCCGAAGCTGCGCGCCGGCCGCGTGGTCCCCCTTTCCGAAGCCTGGAACGAAGTCAAACTGGCCCTCGATGTGCGTCTGACCGCCGAAGCCACCGCCAACGGCAGGGCCAAAAGCCTGCTTGAGCTTCTGGGAAGGCACGCCGGCAACACGCCGGTCGTGATGCAGGTCGAACTCCCCACGGAATCCGTGGCGATCCGCGCCAAGCGCTACTCCGTTACGCTTTCCGACGGGCTCCTTGAATCGCTCGAGCGCCTTCTAGGCGCCGAATCCGTACGCCTAAGGTCCAACGGCGCAATTGATTAACGCCTGAATCCGCCACCCGGCAGGCACCCACGCTACAGGCTTTTCTTTTGCAGGCCGCCGAATCTACGTATTATGAAAGGCGATGAGGCCCGCCCGGGGCCTCGTTTTTGGAACCGCGCGTTCCGATGAGTGTTCTAGTGGGATAGCGTACTTAAGACCAGCACCGGAGTTTGCGAACCATGACGAAGCGTATATTGGCCGTCGCCCTCGGAATCCTGCTTTTAGGCCCGGGTGTCCTACGGCCCGAAGAAGACACCGGCGGACAGGTGCTGGCCTTCGAAGTCGAGTGGCACAAGTTCGACGAGGCCATCGTCGCGGCCAAGGCCTCCGGCAAGCACGTCATGGTGGATGTCTACACCGACTGGTGCGGCTGGTGCAAAAAGCTCGACAAGGAAACCTATACGGACGCGGCGGTAATGAAAGTGCTGTCGGAGTCGTACGTGTCGGCCAAGATAAAGGGGGACGATCCCAACCGGCGCCTCAAGGTCCGGGCTCAGCCCACGACGGAAAACGGCCGTACGCTCCTGCAGGTCCTCCCCACCGACCAGCCGCAGATCTCCGAACTGGACTTCACGCGCAGCCAGTTGCGGGTAACCGGTTTCCCTTCCATCCTCTTTTTCGCGTCCGACGGCCGGATGATCACCAAGCTCTCCGGCTTCCAGAAGGCGGATGCCTTTGCCCATATTCTCAATTTCATCAAGGATGACCTGTACGAAGTCATGACGTACCAGGACTACCTGAAGAGCCTCGAGGGTGCCACAACCCCCAAAGAGAAATCCTGACGGAAGAAGCGCAGCCGGCCCGCCGATTGGAGAATCAACGCGATGACAAGTTGGATCAAGTATACCGCTATCGCACTGGTACCGGGCGCCCTGCTGGCCCTGGGAGGGGTCTTGGGGTGCAGCTCCGATGTTCAAAGTGAGTCGTCCGCGCTGCCGCCCCAGACCGCCGGGCAGCCCGCGGCCAAAAATCCGGCCCGCAGCGCCACGGCGGTGCCCGATTTCGTTTTGCAGGACTTAAGCGGGAACACCGTCCGGTTGTCGGACTTCGCCGGCAAGGCGGTGTTCATCAACTTCTGGGCCACCTGGTGCCCCCCGTGCAAAGCTGAGTTGCCCGACCTCGTGGAAGTGCAATCCGAGTTCGGTGGCGACGACTTCGTCATCGTCGGGATCTCGCTCGACCAGATCGGACCCGCGGCCGTGCAGGCATTCGTGCAGAAGGCGGGGCTGAACTTCCCCATTCTTATGGGCAACCAGGAAGTCGTGGACGCCTATGGAAGCTTCCGCGGCATTCCCACATCGTTCCTGCTCAACGCCAGTCACGAAGAGGTCAGGCGTTACACCGGCATGATCACGAAGAAGCAGCTCGTGCGCGACCTTCAGGGTATTCTCGAGGGTTCCGCCTGAGCATTTGCGCCAGTTCGACCTTTCGTGCGGCCGCCCCGGAGGCGGCCTTTTTTATCCCGCTCGCGGCAGCCTTCGACGCCCCGCCAATAAGGGTTTGCTCCCGCGCCCGGCGGGCACGACTCTGGTGCCCATGACCGATTCCTCCGCCTCAAGGCGCGGCCTGGTACTCGCGCTGTTGATCCTCTTGGCCGCCGTTCTCATCTACTGGGGTGTCACCAAGACGGCGCGCGATGCAGAGAACATCCCGCGACCGATCCCAGGCACAGCGGCGGGTGCGGAACTCTTCCGCCCCTGGGACTCTCTCTCCCTGGCGACGGCACAACAGCAGAAGCGGTTGATCGTTCTGTTGGTCACGGACACGCGCAGTCAAGCCTCCCGGGAACTAGCAGCCCTCGCCGCCCAAAGCGGCGAATGGCCTCCAAGCGGCGCGGTCGGGATAACGGTGGATCGGCGCCTCAGGCCCGATGTGGCCCTACGCTATGCGAACGAAGCGGCACCGTTCGCCCTCGTTCTCCTCCCCACGGGCGAAGCGCTGGCCGCACTCGAGGGCGCCCCCTCCGACTGGGCCCGGACGATCGCCGAAGTGGACCGTTACTGGCGCGAGCACCCGGAAGATATCCAGGCGCGCGTGGTGGACTTCTGGCGGGAAGAGGAGAGGCGGGCATCTTCCGCAAGGCCGCCGCAAAAGCCGGACGCGCGCGATCTAGCGACGATCGACAGCGCCGTGCTTGAGTTTGCAGCCGGAGTGCTGGCGGATCGCGATTCGAATGCCGGGCTCTGGCGCATCGACATAACTGCCTACCTGCGGGCGCGGGCGTCCGCCGCCCCGCGGGCCGAATCGCTTCTTCTGGCGATTCACGCGGCCAGGGCCGAACGCTGGCAGCGGCTGTTCGACACCGCTATCGCACCCGTCCCGCCCTTCGGGGTCGCGCAGCTTGCCCTGGAGGAGTTGCAGAGGAGATCAAGCGACCCACGGGCCGAGGCGCGCGCGACGGCTGCGGCGGATTGGCTGTCCGGGATTGTGGTCCCGCTCACGGCATCTGAGACCGCTGCCTTAATCAGCCTGAAGCGCGCACTGGGGCGACCGGATGCCGATCCGGCGTTCCCGGGATCGTGGCTCGGCTTCGAGGCCGAGTCGGAGCTTTCGCTCCCCCACTTGGCCGATTCTGGTGCGTCGCTGGACGGCTACCTGGTGGACGCTCTGGCCTGGCTGGAGTTGCTCGCCTTGGGCACGACCGCTTCCGACCTGGCGCGCGCCGAACGTTTGGCGGACAGCATGTGGCATGAGCTGTGGTCGCCCGAAGCCCACGCCCTCCGCGACAAGCCGTTGCGCGCCACATTGGTGCGCGAAATTGCCCGCTATCCCCGCGTCCAGCTCGGCAAGACCGCCTTGCTCCTGTACGAACTCTCCGATAGAACAGGCCACCCGCGCTTCAGGGAACGCGCCGACTCGTGCCTCGCCGGGTTCGCCCCCTATGCGGCGGATGCCGGATCGGCCGCGGCATACTATGGCGTGGGGCTGGTTGCGGCCGGGCCGGGCCGGTAGGGGTGACCGGCGACCCGGGGAACGTAAGAGCCCCTGGTGCGTAGACTTCAAACGTGTTGACAACTCCGGAAGTGGCGGTACCTTAGGAACTTCACTTATGAAGATAGAGATCGTCAGATATGCAGTCGGCGCCCTTCTATGCGGGCTGGCCGCCCTCCCCGCGACCGCCGGCGAGCGGGTCGCGACGCGACTTGAAAACGGCGTCCTCTTTCAGCTTGTCCCCTCCGACAAGATCCTGCGCATGGAGAAGCCGGCCTTCGTCTCCCGCGCACTGGCCGACGGCTTCATGGGCGAATTCGAGCCGGTCATCGGCATAGCGTCGGGCGACCAGGCCAAGGCGTATCCCGTCTGGATGCTGGAAGGCTATTCGGTGATCAACGACGCCCTCGGTCGTCGCCCCATCGTGGTCACCTGGTCTCCCTTTTCCTTCTCTTCCTGCGTGTACGAGCGCGTTGTGGACGGCGACAGCCTCGAGTTTCTCGATTCAGGCGAACTCTGGAAGGACGCGCTGGTCATGATCGACCGCGGCACCGGTTCGCGCTGGTCGCCCCTGGAAGGGCGAGCGCTCGACGGCGAGATGCAGGGCAAGCATCTCAAGGTCGTGGCCAGCACATACACCAAGTGGGGAAAGTGGGTCGATCTCTATACCAATTCGGTCTGCATGACCAAGCTCGGGCGGGACATGGTGCGCTCCGACTTCACCGATTACTACGATCGCACGCAGCAGCTCGGTCCCGCAAATTCGCCCAATCCCGACTCGCGCCTCGCCGGCAAGGAGCTGATCTGCGGCTTCCTTGTGGGCGGCAAGCCGATCGCTGTGCCGCTGTACGCGCTCGACTTGAACAAGCAATTCGAGCTTGAAGTGGACGGCTACCCGCTCGAAGTGGAGTTCGACCAGTTGAGCGAAACGGCAGTGGTGTATTCGCGCGTGCTCGGCCTAGATACGCTTTCCCTGGTGCGGCTCGACTTCACCAAGGGGGAGAGCTATCTGCGCCGGCAGGACGATGCCTCCACGTGGCTGACCTTTTCGGGGAAAGGCCTCTCCGGCACCCTCGCCGACCGATCCCTGGAGCAGATCCCGTCGACGCTCTGCTTCTGGTTCGTCTGGGCAAACCACTACCCGCTTACGCGAATCTGGGAAGTGCCCGGCTCCAAGCCTTTGGAGTAGCGCACGCGGCCCCTGATGACGACGCGCTTTCCCGGCAGGCTCTACGCCTTTCTGCTTATCATCGCGGTCGCCCACGCGCCAGCGCAGGCCGCCAAGTATGCCGGCGAGTTTCTAAGGCTGGGCATGGGGGCGCGGGCGTGGGGACTCGGCGGAGCTTACACCGCCATCGGCGCGGACGCCACGGCGGTCTACTGGAATCCGTCCAACCTGGCCGATCTTCGAAGCCGGGACCTGATGCTCATGCACTCGGAGACGTTCGGCGCGCTTTTGAACTACGACGCTGCCGCTTTGGCGCTGCCGGCGCCCCGCTACGGGACCGATCTCGGTGTGGGCTTTGCCCTGTTCCGGCTGGGCGGAGACATCCAGCGCACGCGCCTGGCCAATCCCAACCTCCCGATTTCCGATTCCAACCGTGTTGTGACGGACGGCGAAGCCGCCGGCGCCAGCGACTGGGCGGCGTACGCGGGCCTCGGCAAACGGCTGAATGCGCGCCTGGCCGTGGGCGCGGCCCTGAAGCTGATCTATCGCGACCTGGTGGACGTGACGGCGGTCGGGTTCGGGCTCGACGTCGGGGCACGCTACTCGCCCCACCGCTGGTGGACCGGAGCGATGACGGTCTATGACCTCACGACTACGCTTCTAGCGTACGACAACGGGGCCAAGGAGTCGGTGAACCCGAGCATGGCGCTGGGCCTGGCCTTCCATCCCCGCTGGGAACGCGTGGCGGTTACCCTGTCGACGGACGGTCTGCTTCAATTCGAAGGACGACAGCTGGGCGCCCAGTTCTACCAGGGGAAAGTGTCCTTGGACCTGCGCTGGGGCGCCGAAGTGCTCTACCGTGATCGTCTGGCGATTCGCGGCGGCCTGGATAAGGAAAATCCCACGCTGGGGGCGGGCATTCACTTCCGCCGCTTCTCCGTGGACGGTGCCTGGAGGAGCGACGACTTGCTCGACGACTCGTATCGATTCAGCCTCTCACATAACTGGTGATTTGTGATAACGACACTCCGTCTTCTCGGATTCGGCCTCTGTCTGGCTCTATGCACGTGGGTAACCGGTGCCGCCCAGTCCGACTTCCTGCAGCCCTATTTCCCAACCCTGCACAAGTATCCACTGGTGTACATCGACGATTCCGTACTCGCGGTGTACGATTTCGGCGCCTATCTCGCCGGCACCGGCGCCGTTCCCACCGGTCGTCGCGACAACGACATCGATTCTCTCAAGAACAGCCTCGAATCATTCATCGACGAGGCGGTGATTGCCATCGATATGGACAGGGCGGCGCTCCTTTCCGATCCGCAGGCCGTTCGCCGGGGACGCTGGCGCTTGGCCAACGCGGCCGGGCCGCTGGCTTTCCAGCATTTCATCGCGCCGCAGATTCAAGTCAGCGAGGACGCCATTGGGCAGTTCTACCGCGACAGTCTTGCCGCACGCTTCACGGCGCCCGAACGCCGCGAGGTTCGGCACATTCTGTTCGCGCCGCGTGCGGAGTCGAAGGACGGCAGACGCCTTCAGGGCCGCGAGCAAATCCAGGCCGCGCAAGAGGCCGCCGACTCTACCCTGCGTGCAATTCAAAACGGAGCTTCGTTCGAATCGCTGGCCTCCGCGCTTTCCGACGACACAGTGTCGCGCGGCAGGGGCGGGTACATCGGCTGGATCTATCCCGGCAACACGACGTTCGCCTTCGACAGCGCCGCCTTCAACGCCGAAATCGGCGTGCCGCGCGGACCGATCAGATCGGTCTACGGCTACCACCTGATCCTGGTCGAGGCGGAGCGTCCCGAGTCCACCATCGCGCTGCACGACAGCGTGCGCTTCGAGATCACCAGGGATCTGGCCAATGACCAGTCCCGACGCCTGGGCACGTTGTGGGCCGACTCGATGATCGCCGCAGCCGACTGGAAATTCAACGAGACCGCGCTGGCCGACACCACCGGAGGCCTGCCTGATGAGACCTGGATGGTCGCGATCAACGGCCGGGACACGCTCTGGTGGGGCGAGTGGAAGGGGGGTTGGGAGTACTACAAGCGCACCGAGGGGATCCAGGGAGCAGGTACTCCGGAGGACAAGAGGGCCTCGCTGAAACGATCGGCATATCCCTACCTCTACCTGCACGCGGCCGAAGATGCCGGCTACGCGGACGACCCACCCATCGTGGCCGAAATGCGACTGCACCTTCGTTCAGAGGCACTGCGCCAGGCGCGCGGACGACTGAGAGATATGCAGGACAGTATCGCCGCGACGCTGCCGCAACCGGACACGGCCAAAGTTGCCGTCGAGTTCGAAAAGCCGCTCCACCTGCAGATGCTCCGCACCCGCGACTCGGCCCAGGCCTGGGCTGCCTACAAAAAGCTCGTTGCCGGCAATCGATTCCAGACGGTGGCGGGCTGGTACCATGACAACAAGCGGGAGGTACGGGTGGGGCTCTGGGATCTCGGCTGGGTCGGCCGCGACGACCTCCCCCCTCGCCTCTTCGGGCCCGCCTGGATACTGGGTGTCGGCAAGTACACGCGCCCCATTCAAACGGACTCCGGCTTCTACATTTTCCGCCTCGAGGATCGCCGAGCCGCTCCGAACCGGCTCGAGGATCTCACCCGGGCTCGTAACGAGCTGATCCATACGAGCCGGGCTCTGGCCCTGAAGCTCTGGCGCCAGCGCATCCGCGAGGGCAATCGCATCCGCGTGGATCGAAGCTCCTGGCAACGTGTGACACAGCTCTGGCGCAGGTGAACGACCCCAACGGCAAGGACATCGGCCTGGCAGCGGAACTCGGTCGCAAGGCCATCCACCTGTTCGGCCTGGTCGTGCCGCTCGGCATGCTGATCCTGCCGGCTGGTGTCGTCCGCTGGGCGCTTCTTACCGCGTTTCTGATTTCGGTGACGATCGACCTATTGCGGAGGGGAGACTCGCCACTGGCCCGGGCCATTCGGCGCGTGCTCGGGCCGGTACTTCGCCCGCACGAGTTAAGTCGTTTCTCGGGGGGCACTTACATTCTATCGGCGGGCGCGATGTGTCACCTGCTCTTCACCCTTCCGGTGGCCGTCGCGGCGCTGATCGCAATCGTCCTCGGGGATACTGCGGCCGTATTCGTAGGCAGATACCTGGGGCGGATCCGCCTCGTCGGGAGCAAGACTCTCGAAGGCAGCCTAGGATTTTTCGCAGCGGCCTTACTGGGCGTCCTCTGGATCCCGCAACTTCCTATACACGTTAAGGTTATTGGCTCGGCGGCGGCTGCAATCACAGAAGCTCTTCCGCTTCGGCTGGACGACAACCTGAGCGTTCCCCTCGTGGCGGGGGTGGTCATGAGCCTGCTTTTGGGTTGACTTTTGCCGAAAATTCGCCATATAATAATCTGCAAACCTACCAACCGTAACTTTGTCCCGGGAGGAAGCCGGATGGCGCAAGGCACGGTCAAATGGTTCAATGATTTCAAAGGGTACGGTTTTATCACTCCAGTGTCGCACGGCGACGACGTCTACGTGCACTTCTCCGCAATCCAAGGCAAAGGCTACCGCACACTCAGGGAGGGTCAGACGGTAGAATTCGAGGTCCAACGCGGGACGGAGGGATTTCACGAGGCGCAGAACGTTCAGATCGTCTGATCGCCCTGCGGCGCTCCAACCGCTGAAACAAGACTAAGGCCCCGGGAAGTCTCGGGGCTTTTTATTGTCGCCCGGGATGATCGGGTGCGCCTCCGGAATCGGGGCGGCGCGGCGCTCGGTGGCCGGTCCCTCGGGCGCTGGCGGGCATGGAGCGGGGGCCCAGGTGTGGGACCTGCAGAGGTCGATCAACACGTGGCGGCCCCCGAAACGGCGGGCGAATGCCTCGAAGCGGGCCTGGAACCTCCTTCTTCCCAGGCCCTGGTGGATCCGCGTCTTCAGAGGAATCGCCAGATCCAGCGCGGCGAACTCACCGGGATCGAATTCATACGGATGACAATACAGGACAAACGGCCGCTCCTGCAGGATCTGCGCGGCGAAGATGCGGGTGAGCCGCCCGGGCAGGAGGCGGTGGTAGCCGCCGCCTGATACGGGCCAGTTGCGTCCGACCCACCGCACCGTGGAGAGTGGAAACTCCACGATGCTCAGGCCCCCCGGCAGGCTCACCTGCGTGGGGCCTCTAGGCCAGTCCGGAATGCCGTAGCGGCCTCCCCTTATTGGATAGATGCTGGAGTCGTACGCGAATCCAAGGTTCGCCAGAATTTGGAGTGCCCACAGCGTACCCTGCACGATCGAGAAGTCAGGCGCGCGGTATCCCAGGACCGCCCTTCCGATGAGATCTTCAAGCGTGGATTTGGCCGCCTCGACGTCGCGGCGAAATTCCTTGGGCGACTGGTGGAAGACCTCCTCGTGATCGGACCCGTGACACGCCACTTCGTGGCCCCTTGAGTCT
>Ga0326597_10008437_pt1 | contig 13894 bp, 16 predicted proteins | sample RVTome_12_FD_203789 | JGI IMG/M metagenome (GOLD analysis project Ga0326597, IMG submission 203789) | Soil microbial communities from uranium-contaminated site in the Upper Colorado River Basin, Wyoming, United States - RVT100D185 | ecosystem: Environmental > Terrestrial > Soil > Contaminated >... | reverse complement strand
TTGCAAAGGTAATTGATGAGGTAAACCAGATCAAGCCAGACGCCATAATTATTACAGGTGACCTTACAGACGAAGGACTCATCAAGCAATATCAAAAATGCAAAGAAGTCATTGCAAAATTTGACTGCAAAAAAATATTTGCAATTAGCGGCAACCACGATTATAGAAACAGCGGGTATCTTGCATTTAAAAAATTCTTTCCATTTGAGACAATAAATGAGCTAAGTGACGATGTAGTGCTAGTTACAATAGGAACTGCAAGGCCTGACAGAAATGAGGGCGAGGTAGGATACAGACAAAACCTTTGGCTAGAGCGAACCATGAACAAATATTCTGATAAGGTTAAGATTTTAGCAATGCATCATCACCTGATTGGAATTCCTGATACTGGCTCTGATAGATTGACAGTAATTGATGCAGGCGATGTTTTGAGGACTATTTTAGATACCAAAGTTGATCTTGTCTTGTGTGGACACAAGCACAGGCCATGGATTTGGAATTTTAAGGACTTGGCAATTGTAAATGCTGGAACTGCAGCATCAGATAGGACTAGAGGACTATTTGAAAACACCTACAATATTATCACAATAAAGGATAAGAAAATTCAAGTAGAACTGAAACTTGTTGGTGGAAAAAGAATGCTGCTAGAAGACATTGTTAAAAATTATACCCGCTTTGGCGAAGAGTGACTTTATTTACAGATGTTGTTTTAGCTTTTGATGTGCGGGGATCGCCTAGCCTGGTAGGGCGTGGGATTGCTAATCCCATGTCAGAAATGATTCGTGGGTTCAAATCCCATTCCCCGCGCTTTTTTTATTATTATGAAGATATTCTAAATATGGTTTAGCTAAAAATTAGAATTTTTTTTGAAAAAAGGAGGGTTAGAGTTTACTGGGCGTTTACGCTATATGAAATGGAAAGTAGCTTATTCATCACAATACTATCTAGTACTTTGCAATATTTTTTCTGATTGTGAATGCTACTGTGGCTGCACCCACTAATACAAGCGGCAAAATCCAAATAATGCTGGATTGAGCCCCAGCTAGTAAAAGTGAGGTTGCCTCAATTGGGATTATTTTGCCGCCAATTACATTATCTCCTGCTTGAACAGACTTGATAGTGTCCACACATACATAATTTAGTGTGGCAGCTCCGCTTGAAGAAGGAGATTGAATATCAATAACTCGAACTATTCCAAATTGATCAGTAAAGGTTTTCCTAAGGTTAATAGGAGATGCATCACTTACAACTCCGCAGGCCATGTGACGATCAGTTGCTGGTCTAAAGACATCCACTCCAACTTCTTTTGTAACTGGGTTGCACAAAAATTTCAGGTTGCCAATTCCAATGTCTTGTCGTGTAAACTGGTCTGTCATTGTTGCAGACACGACCAAAGGAACATCGATATCATAGCAAAGCCAATGTTGCTCTAGTACTCCAAATGGGGCTTGTCCTGGTTCGAAATCTGTCTTGTCAGCAGGAGAGATAATTACGTTTGCACGGCCTACTTGGACATTTTCAAAAGTACCAAACTGATTTTGTAGGGTTACTGTAACTGGTGATTGAGGACTAATACCAGATTTAAGAAAACGCATAGTCAGGTGATGACCTGGGTTTGTCCCAAAGGGGGACATGGAGTCATTGTCTTCTAATTCAGGTGGGGATGTAATGTCTTTGTCAGCTGATGCACATACATTTAGGATAGTGCTAGAGAGAACTATATCATCATCACCATCATTGAACTGATCGGACAATCTCACTTCAGTAAACGTATTTCCATCAACAAAGGGCCTTTCTGGGTCATAGCAGTTAAAATCTCCGACATTTGGTGCACCAGCAAATGCGTTTTGTATACCAGTCAGAACTAAAAGTAGAATAGAAAATGCAAACAACGGAAATAGTTTGTTCAACTTTGATTGTATTATATGATGATTATAATCTATTATGAACCTAACAATCTAGATTAGATGTTTCATATTTTTTAATTAATGAAATTCATACTATACATTATGAAAAAATTATTTTTATGTCTAAAACATGAAAATTTGATTCTAGATTATACCATACTAATTAAAGATTCTGGGTTTTGGGATCTGTATAGAATACTCTAGATCCAATCCTCCTAATTGTTTTAAACTTTCAAGTTTAGAATACGCTGGGCATGGCACTGGAGACATTGGGAGAAACTACTGGAAGGCGTGATAAAGTTACTATCATGGCTGATTTGCTTGATATCATGCAAGAGCCTAGACGTCTGACTCATATTTTATATAAATCAAACATGAGTTATGTTCAGCTTGTAAAATATCTTGATAATCTAATGGACATGGGTTTTGCAGAAAAAATTAAGGAACCACATCGAGCATACGGCATCACTACTAACGGTAAACTGTTTATGGATTTAGTCAAGGGAAATGGTCACGATGGTTCCCTTGCTAAATAAAAAATTTTACGGAGTTTCTAACATGAATCCGACATTATTGATTCTTCTAGTTTGTGTTGCAACATTTTCAATTATAGAAGCAAGTGCTCAAGTGGTTACTAATGACATTTTTACTCTGCGGGTAAGAAGCGAGCCAAATATTTTATTTATTGGTGGTGGAGGGGAGTATAAATCTGGTACCGAAGTCGCTATAGATGCAGCTCCTGAAAAATTTGAAGATTACACCTTTGTAGGTTGGCAGATTGATGGACGATGGGCAGATGGAAATCCAATTAGCGTTCGTATGGATAATTCTCATTCTGCTATAGCTGTGTACAGTAAAGATTTAGCTGGTAGTATTATAGTTGATACAATCCCAAGAATTTCAGAGATTACAGTTGATGGAACAATTTATCTTCCTGATGAGCTTCCATTATCATTTAGCTGGCTAGATGGCTCTACACATGTAATTAACGCGCCTCCTATTATCAAGGAAAGTCCTGGAACAAGGTATGTATTTGATTCATGGAAGGACAAAAATCTTGAAAGTGATAGAACCGTTAAAGTTAGTACTGATACTCTAGAGTATATTGTTTTATACAAAACACAACATTACCTCAAGCCAATTACCGAATATGGAACAGTTGTCGGCGGTGGCTGGCAAGACGCAGGTAAAAGTACCACGTTTGAACTCGAATCTGATGTTGTATTAGATAAAAAAGACGATAATCTCCGCTATGTCTTTGATTCATGGGACTTTGGCGACTATGTAAATTCTCCTTCAAACTCTGTTGACCTAACAGAGCCAGTTACGGTAAAGGCAACGTGGACTCCACAGTACAAGCTTGACATTAAAACCTCGATTCCAGATTATGATACGTTTGGCACAGGTTGGTATGAGCAAGGAAAACAGGTTGCACTAATTGCAGAACCTGAGCTAGAGTCTTCTGATTCAGATACAAAATATGTTTTTGATAAATGGGTAAGCAAAGGACCAAACCCTGTACTTATACCAAATGCACAGGAACCATCAACTTCCATTACAATTGCGCAACCATATGTAATAGAAGCAACATACAAGGAATCTTATCGCGTCAATGTTTGGTCACAGTACGGAGATCCACTTGGTGGTGGTTTTTACCCAGCTGGTGAAATTGCAGAAATATCCCTTGCACAATCAGAGATAGTCATTCAACCAAACCAAGTAAAAAAGATCTTTAAGGGATGGAATACATTTGACGCAAGAACCATGAATCAGGATATTGCATTTGATTCTGCAGATCTTGCCTCCCCAAAACTGTTAATCTTTGTCGACCACCCTCTTAACGTAACAACAAATTGGCAGACTCAATACTATCTTGATGTACAATCACAAGAAGGAAAAGCCAAGGGCTCTGGATGGTATGACCTTGGAAGAATGGTGCCTGTATCAGTTGATCAACAAAGCACTCCACCTGGAATGTGGTCTTCTAAAACCTTTGACAAATGGACAGGTGATATTGAAAGTACAGATATGAATGAAAGAGTAGTCATCAACGAACCAAAGACTGTCATAGCAGAGTGGAAAGTAGATAACACTCCTGGAATAATCAACGGTCTAATTTTAGCTGGTGTTGGTGGAATGGCTGCACTAATCTATACTAAAACTCAAAAAAATAAAAGCAAATCAGGAAAAACTCTAAGCATGGAAAATTTACCATTTGAAAAGTTCTTGTCACTTCGTAAAAAGTCTCCAGATAACTCACCATCATTTTACAATAAACCAAAACGAAACATCTTGGACTGGTTGTTAGGAAAGGAATAGAAATGGGATTGCTACGATTTATTATGGGTAAAATTATTCTTGTGAGTGGAGTAGCCACCAAATGAATTTCAAATTACTTCTTTTGATTGCGATTGTAGGAATTAGTGCGATTAGCTATGGTTTATTGGCTAACCAAATAACTCTTGACATTCAAAGGTTTGAGCAGGTTGTATTGCCTCCTTTGGATGAAAACCCTATACCTGGTGCAACTGAATTTTCATCAATTCAGTGTTCTTGCCGTGATCCTAATGATCCTAATGGACAATTCGACCCAAGTTTTTGTGATCAAAATACTATTGGAGAAACAGCAGCTGCTCTATGTACCTGGCCAATACCTTAAACAGTTTCTGTGTATAATTCTATGAATAATTTAGATAAAAAAACGAAGATGGGAATTTTAATTACAAGTATTATTTTGGGAATTGGATTTTCAGTTTATTTTTTACAAAGTGATGCTCAGCTAGAAACGTATAGCGGCCCTCCAAAGGCTTTGATAATTGATCAGCTTTATGATGAATTTCCAAATGCAGACTTTCATACAATGGCTACCGAATATCTTCAAAAAGCTGGATATACAGTTGATATTGTTACTACAAAAGACGTCACTGTTGACTTTTACAAAAAACTACCTGCACTAAATTACAAATATGTTGTTGTGAGAACTCACGGTGCTGAAAATACAGAAGATGTTGTGTTATTTACTGGAGAAAGATATTCTGAAAATCAGTATATTCAAGAACAGCTTTTTGGGCAGGTAAAAAAAGCAACACCTCTATTGGAGATAGCTTACAAAGTTGACGGTAGTCATTCATCTGACTGGGTAATCATTAATGAGACCACAAAAACTCTTACCACTTCGGTAAAACCAGTTGATGTAACCAAGGATGAATATTTTGCAATCGGCCCCGATTTAGTCAATGGTGGTATGAATGGAAAATTTGATGAAACAATTTTTGTTCTTGGGGGATGTAATACTCTATCAAATCCATCATTGGCAGCTTCCCTAATTAATCGAGGAGCCTCTACAGTAGTAGGTTGGGACAATACTGTGGGAAACGTTGATAATGATATTACTCTACTCCACTTTTTAGAGAATACATTAGTTAGGAATTTAGAAATTGCCAAAGTCTTAGAAGACCTTCCGCAAAATAAGAATACTGAACAAATGGCATACCCTGCCAAATTCGTCTTATACACGTAAATTTTTTTATTGATTTTTAGTTATTGTTAGAATAACAGATTTTGATACTAGTAATCACACTTGTATATTATATCATAACGACTTTGATATTTTTTCAATGTAAAGTGAAAATATGATTTTTTAATCAAATTTCAAAGTCTGAAAAAAGGAAAAAAGATTTTAGATGTTTTTTCGGAGTTTGTAAATAGTTAGTCCTGAACCAACAACTGCACCTAATGCTGGAATCATCCAAATTCCACTTGTTGATAGTCCTGCTATCAGAAGAGCTGATGTGTTAAGTGAAAGTATTTCTCCTCCTACTGGTTGTGCCACTAGTATCCCGTCTGAATCACTCCATGGACTCACTCCAGGGGCACCTGTGAAGTCTCTTCCACAACTTAACATTCTCCAATTTCCAATGACGTCAACTACATCAGCGCTTGCATCACCTGGAGTTATTGGAACCCACGTTCCCATGGCACTTGATACTGTTATACCTGGATCTGCTGTGATAGGTACAGTTGCTAGACCTTCTCCAAATGTTACTCTAACCATTTCTCCAGAATCAATGCCTGTAAACTGTACTGGTTGTGAATTATCAGGATGTCTTAGCTCCCACATTCTTGGATCGCCAACAACAGTTGTTTTTTTAATTTGATCACCAGCATCGCAATTTCCAATTCCGTTGCTTCCTGCGTCAGTATCTCCAACTGTATTGATAATTGCAGGTTCATGTACTCTAATCAATCTAACATCGTGTGGGTCAGTTCCTGCATCTCCTTCCCATGTTAAATCAAAAGTACCAAATGGTGGAATTGCACCTGGATCTGGCTGTGTGTTTGGGCTCATTGCACTAGCATATTGTATGCTTGCAAGTCCAACAGATAAAGTAAGAAGTACAAGTCCGAAAAGTATTGTCTTGTCTGCATTAGACTGTTTCATTACCTTTTAGAATATTTTGTCATTATAAAGACTTGAGAAACACTTCGTACAGCTGCAAAACAAGATATCGTTGATCTAGATTATGTAATACATTTTTTTGTAAATTATACTAAGACTAGAATTTGATTTATTTCTGGATAACTTTCGTTAGGCTTGATAAAAAAAAAGAAAAAAAGAGATTTTTAGTTTCTTAAGGTGGGTTTACGAAGTCGCCTGAGTTGTATTCGTTTGCATGAACAACGACTACTACATCATGGATGTTTCTAATGTCTTCACCAATTGGAATGACATATTCCCCTGCTAGGAAGAATCCTTGAGGAACCAGTGGACATAGAAGTGGTGGTATGGCTAATGGATTTGGAACACATCCTGGTTGAATTATTAGTGTACTTCCGATTGTTGCTTCGGCAATGATGTCGCCATTCTCATCAGTAAACTTGCATGTTAGCTCAGAGTCTTTTTCGACTTGAGCACCGTTTGGATCTGCTGGATTTACTGGTGAACCTATTGGTTGACCTATCGTTTCTCCAAGAGTCAAAACACAGTCAGCGACATTCAAGAATGTACCTTCTGGTTCATCTGGAATCGTTCGTATGTCAAAGTCAACTTGTACGTGATCAGTTGGAGTTTGAATGTCTCCTGAACCTACACCGAACTGTTGAATCCAAAGTTCGATTTCGTTTCCTAAGAAACCTGTACCTAAAGCAACTGCGGCTATGCCGACAATTGCTACTAAAAGTATTGGTTGCATTAGTTTTTCAGAATATTTTGTCATTATAAAGACTTGAGAAACTCCTCATCCAGCTACAAAACAAGATAGTTATGATCTAGACTAGATAATCTATTTTAGCAACAGAAATTCATAAATTATTTAAAAAAAGCAAAAATTAGATACAAGTAAATAAAACTTTGATCATACATTACCGATGAAAAGATTGATTAAAATCATTTCAGTAATAATACTAATTCCCTTTGTAATTTACTTTTGGCCTGCTAGCTTTGGTGGCAATACAACTATTATGATGGTACAGGGACAAAGCATGCTCCCGACAATTCTTCCTGGTTCTCTAGTTGTAGCTAAAGCAGAACCTGAATACTTTGTTGGCGATATCGTAGCATATGAGCAAGTCGATGCTCACCGAATTGTTGTACACAGAATTATGGAAGAAACAGAAAGGGGGTTTATTATTCAAGGCGATAACAATCCTAAACCAGACACAGGTTTTCCTAAAGAAGAAGATGTTTTGGGAAAGGTAATGTTTTCAACGCCTTTTGTGGGTGATGCTATTAGTTTGTTTAGAAATCCGCTAGTCTTGGTTGTATCTGCTGTAGCCTTATTTGCTGTACAAATTGAACAAAAAAGAAGAAAGGAAAGAAAGGAAAGAAGAAAATGTATATCTCTAGGAATTCCATACATTCCTCTAAAACTTCGAAATGCTCCAAAAAAGCCAAAAAAACCAGACTATAGTATGTTTTTTGCTGCGATATTCATTAATGTACTGACGTTTATTCTAACACAAATCTCAATTGAAAATGGGAACCGACCTGAAGGCGATATGATTACAGGCTTTTTGTATAGGAGTGTAGTTCCTGGTCTTGCAAGCACGTTAATCTTTGCATTTTATTTTGGAGTTATTTTTGGCTTGTACTTTTTGGCAAAGTCATATGGAAGAAAAATTGACAAAAGAAATTTCATTTCATACAAAACCAATAGCCCCCAGGGATTAGTGCAAAGAAAAAATTCAAATCCAATGTTAGGAATTGCTTCAATGGGATGGCTCTTGTATATTTTGATGGGAATATTTTATTTAATGACCTTGGCAGGAGATATAACTCCTCTCATTAGTTAGAAAAATCTGTTACAAAAATAGATTATCTAGTCTAGATCATAACTATCTTGTTTTGTAGCTGGATGGAGTGTTTCTCAAGTCTTTATAATGACAAAATATTCTAAAAAACTAATGAAACCAATTATCTTCCTTGCAATAATTGCAATAGCAGGTATTACACTAAGTACAGGTTTCTTAGGAAACGAAATCGAACTTTGGATTCAACAGTTCGGTGTAGGTTCAGGAGACATTCAAACTCCAATTGATCACGTACAAGTTGACTTTTTCATTAATCAAAGACAAGATCAATTTAATCACTTCAAAAACCTCGTAGAGGAATGTGAGTTAACTCTTGGTGAAGACGTTGGACAAGCAATTGGTTCACCAGTAAACCCAGCAGATCCAAACGGTGCTCTAGTCACAAAAGACTCTACACTAACATGCAAGATTACTGACATCAATGGCGATATCATCGCAGAAGGAACAATTACAACAGCAGATGTTCCAACACCAATTCCTGGAATATTCCCAGCTGGTACATATTCAGTTCCAGTTCTAAAAAATCAAAATGATGCTACTTCTTGGCCACGTGTAGATGAAGTTCATGACGTTATAGTCGTTGTACACGCAAACACATACAACGTAGGCGACTTCCCAGCACCTTAAGAAACTAAAAATCTCTTTTTTTCTTATTTACTTATTGTAAAGTGTATCATATAGTATAGACTAGATAATACAGGTTTTTGTTCAGGACTTGGGGCTCCTCAAATATTTTAACCTAATAAATTATTCATAATATAGTGCAAGCTTTACTATTCATAGCAATATTGGGAATAGTGTCCCTACTTAGTGTAGGATATCTTGGTAACGATGTTGAGCTATGGATACAAGGATTTGGTATTGGAGAAGGAGATATTGTAAGTCCAGTTATTGATACAGACATTACTCTCCTAATGGATAGCGCTAACGGCGTTGACTATTTTATCACTCATTGCGAATTTACGAGTCTAGATACCGATTTGCCAGCAGGAACAAAACTTTTTTGTAAACTTTATGACGGAGTAGACATTAAAACCGCTTCTATTATTGCTACAGGTTTTTTTATGCTGCCTGATGAAGTACTTATGGGTAACCCGATCCCTATTCAAATCAACCAATTTTCGTCTGGAAATATGATTGATGTTGATTTAGTTAAAAACGTTATAGTAGAAGTTCAAGAATCATAAAAAAATAATTTTAATTAAAAAATAGATTATGTAATCTAGACTAGCTAGTCTATTTTTCACTTAATATAGAAAATTTTTTTATAAGGTGCGATCAAAAAACATTTCATTACCATTTTGGAATCATATGTTATTCATAATATGCGATCATGTTTTTATAGATCAACTTCGATCGTTGATCGGGCATTGAGAGCATTGGAAAAGCGTGTAAATAATTCACTTGTATATAGATCGCAGGGGGCAATTACAAAATGAGTTCCTGGAAGCGTGGATTTTTAGAAATCATTGCAGAAATTCTAGAAAGCCTGATGGCAAATCCACTCAAAAAGACTCACATCACATTTAGATGCAATCTTGATTCTCGCGCTGTAACAAAATACCTTACTCTAATGATTTACGTTGGATTAGTAGAAAAATCAAAAAAAGATTTAACATATTATACAATTACTCAAAAGGGAATCACTTACAGAAACCAATTTCATTCCTTTGTCTCTATGATGGAAAATGATCTGAAAAGCTTTGATAGTAAAAATAATGACCCAAAGCAACTGATTGCAGACCTCAAAATGAGAAGAAAATGACATGGAACTCTTCAAAGAAGACAAGTTTTCAAAATGGAAGCACATACTCAAAAAACTACATAATGCAAAAATTGTTGACCCTCAGAGATTAGACACAATTCAGACCCAGCTAGAAAAGGGGCAATCCCCATTTAGTAGCGATATTAACTATCTTGAAGAAAAATACAAAGAATTTGAACAATATCTAACCACTCATCCAAACATTACTCCTAAAGAAGATGCAAAAAAGCCAAACTTTGAGCGCGAAATGCAAATGATAGAGCAATTACATCAAAAAGAAATTGGTAATTTTTCAAGGCTGGAATCAATTAGAAATTATCTGATGGTGGGCCAACCACTTTTACATGAAGACAGCGTTTACCTTAGCGAACAATATGAACAACTAAAAAAGGTATTAGATCTTAACGTATTTAATTCTGAAACAAAATCAACTACACGAACCTCTCCAATACAACCCCAAGCAATTTTAATTGATGATGTTGAAGAATATCCAACTCATGAATTTGATTCCCTTAGCAGAACCATTGCAAATATAATTAGAAATTCTATACCACATTTTACAATCGGCATTTATGGAGAATGGGGAACAGGCAAGACCACATTGATGAAATCAATTGAAAAGAATCTAACAAGCGAGAAGCCACAGGGAAAAGAGCAGACGTTTCTGCCAATTTGGTTTAACGCATGGAAATACGAGCGTGAAGAAAACCTTGCCTCTGTATCTCTTATGAAAACTGTAGGATATGCAATGGCAAATCACAGCATATTTGATCAGCTCTCAAAAACAATTTTCAAAGGATTAACAATTGTTGGCAAAGACGTGATGCAACAAATAGCAATGCAAGCAGTTTCTAAAAAACGCGAACTTGCAGATGAAGAAATGGAAGAAAGAATGGATTATCTTAACACCCTATATCGTGATTCAGTGTACTATGAAGGCCTAGAAAAAATACAGCAACAGATGAAGTCAGTGAGAAGTGAATTAGGTGATCACAGAGTTGTTATATTTATTGATGATCTAGACAGATGTTCGCCAATTAAGGCACTTGAGGTACTTGAATCAATAAAGCTCTTCTTAGATATTGAAGGATTTGTATTTGTAATTGGGTTAAGCCACAAGACTGTAACTCAGCTAATCACCCAAGCCTACAAATTGACTGGCATAAAAGGAGACGATTACATTAAAAAAATAATCCAAATTCCAATAAAAATTCCCAGCTGGTCTAAGGAAAGCATGATTGATTTAATTAATAATTCAATAGCATCGAGGCTAAATTCAGACTATACAAAATTTTTACAGCAAAACTCTGGCATGATTGCAAAGATAGTTGACTATAACCCAAGACAGCTAAAGCGTTTTATCAACAATGTAATAATTGCATTTGAGACATTTGCAGGAAAACCAGGCTCTCCAGAAATTCACTTTAATGAAATATTTCTAGTTAAAATCTTAAAATCAGAATGGCCAGACTTTTATCGAGAATTTGTTAACAACAAAGATTTTCGAGAAATTATAAAATGGATGTTGACAAAACCAAAAGATCTCCGTAAATACTTCAAATATCTTAGGATGTTTGTAGAAGAGTTTCCAGCTGAGCAGAGAATGAAACGAATTTTATATTTGAACAAGTTGACAGAACGCACCAACGGCAAAATAGATTCAAACTTGATAGATATCTTAGCAGACTTTGACAATGATACATGGCTATTCTTAACAAATGTCAAGGATGTATTGTATGGAATACAAAACTGGAGGGTAATTGATAGTGTAATGGATGTGGTTGAAGAATTCACATATGACCTACCAATAGGTTCAAAAAAATCTAAATCTCCACAAGAACAACAGGTATTGCCACAAAGCCAAGCAGCTCAAAACCCAACCAACTGACTGATAAAACATTTAAAATTAACTTCTTATGATGAATTAACTTTTTTTTCTATATACAATTACAATGAATGTGCCTAAAATCCACAATCCAATTCCAACAACAGATACATGAGTATTATCCTGCGGAGATAATATTACTAAGAACGAACCAACAAAACCAAGAATTGCAGTTCCTATTCCTGCGAGTTGATTATCAAGTACCTCTCTAAAAAATTTCGCAAGCCTGAAAATAAAAAATATTGTAAAAATTGATGAAATTATAACCAATAAAGTTTGAATGTTTGAATCCAAATATTCTGAAAAATAATCAAACATTACAAAACTAGATCCTATCCCCCCTAGTCCACCACTTGCTCCAATGGCCGATGAAAATGAAATTCCAGTCAAAGCAGAAAATACAAGTATATGAGGTAATCCCATTAGTTTTTCATTTTATTATTAGGTTTGAGTGAAAATAAGACTTTGTTGCACTTTTCCCAATATGTGGCCATGAAGCATTCCACATTGGTTAGTATTCTGAGATAATATACCACAGAGGATCAGTTTTTGGGAAAAAATATCCAGCGTCTTTAATGATAAAGGTTCTCCACTACTTGTCATGAGCGATGGAAATAGGCGAGACACACTAACCGTATTATCAGATTTGCTTGAAAATATGACCGAACCCCGCCGTCTGACCAGCTTACTTCACGCCTCGAATCTAAGCTATTCCCAGTTTTCAAAATACCTCAAAATGGTAAAAGACATGGGATTAGCTCAAGAGCAAAAAGAACCATTTCGTTCTTACACAGTTACCCATGATGGAAAATTTTTCATGGAAATGGTTAGAAAACGTAAAGAAAACTAGCTTACTAGATTAACCCAAAAAGTTGTGCAGCCTTTGATAGGGAGATCTCCTGTAACTTAGGGCAGACCTGCTGAATCTTTTCATATGGATTATTCTCGTTTACAAGTTTTAGTGTAGAAATTTTTTCATCGCAATACATTTTTACCAATTCTAAATTATTTAATCGCTCATCAATTTTTTCAGCTAATGCTTTGCCCTCTTCTGTGCCACGAATTGTTCTCAAATACATAAACTCATCAACTGAAATCTTAATTTCATCAAATTCACCTGCATAAGCAACTGTTGCCATTGAGGCTTGAAGATTTTGAAAAGTAGCTTCCAAGTTTCCTTGTGGAGACAAGTTTCCAAAAATCCCAACCAGTGCTATTGCAATTAAAACAATAGCTACTAGTCTCATTACCATTAATTACATTAAGACAAGATCGTTTTACTAATTCTGTATCTTCTAATCTAGACGAGGTAGTCCATTATACGGTGGCATTTATTCGATGTTAAAATCAACAAAGGTATCTATCCTCTAGACAAAAAAAAAAATTCAAAATTACTGCGATCAAAGCATTGTAAAATATGGATTACATGATACGTATTTGTTAAATATGATTTTATGAAAAGTTCTTTGGGGGAATCCTGCACGCCCAAAATGAAATGATTTATCATTTCGTCTCTCAGTGTCTGGATCCCCCATTAGATAAATGATCTTTTCAACTAACTAATAAAAAAATAAGGTGTTGCTAAATTTCTTGTATAATTATTTTTGAAGACCATCTCCTTCGTAAAATGAAAAATTAGGTTTAAAAGACGCCAAATATCTTTTTATAAAATGGGGCGTCGAAAGACCCAAAAAATCATAAAAACTGGGCCAAAAAATGTTACAACAGGCATGTGTCCTTTATGCAAGACTATAGGTAGAATTTTCATCCTAGGCCAACCTGGAAAGGAAAGAGCAAAGTGTCCTGCATGTAATCAGGAATTTGATTTATAGGCGAAAAAATTAACCCAGCCCTCAACAATTTTACCCTAATCTTTTTAAGATCTTTTTATTCCTATAATCATCATGAGTTCAGGCGATGCAGAAACAATCTATGAGCGAGTAGCAAAACTTGAAGATGAGATTGCTTCACTAAGAAACGAAGTTGATGTCTTAAAGAAGGCTTTGCGAAACAAAATTGCAAGACACG
>Ga0326597_10008436_pt1 | contig 13895 bp, 10 predicted proteins | sample RVTome_12_FD_203789 | JGI IMG/M metagenome (GOLD analysis project Ga0326597, IMG submission 203789) | Soil microbial communities from uranium-contaminated site in the Upper Colorado River Basin, Wyoming, United States - RVT100D185 | ecosystem: Environmental > Terrestrial > Soil > Contaminated >... | reverse complement strand
CGGATATTTTCTATAGAGTCATTCAATGGCTGACCCGCACATTGGAAAGAATGGCGAGGCGAAGATGATGCTCGGCTTCATCGTGCGCCGCTGCGCTGCCGAATTGGGTCACACGCCGACGCCGGACGAATTCGCCGCCTGGGCCAACCGGCAGCGACAAAACGGCAGGTTCTACTGTCTCTTCGGCAAGGAGATTTCCCCTTTGGTCGCCAAAGTTATGTTTAGCCAGCCCGGAAGAATGGTCACCGTAAGCCCTGAGGGGTTGGCGCGTATCTGGAAGGGCAACCGTTAGCCTGGATCATTCGCGGTTGAATCTTGTCTGAATGCCTTCCGTGGCGCCTTTTGACCTTGAAATTTATAGTTCAAAACGTTCAAGTCGTTCAATCGCTTCGCTTCGTTCAAACGGTTGGAACGGCCTCAAGATTTTGCGGCAAGATTGCGGAGTGTGATTCTATTCCGGAGGTGTCATCGTGCCATTCCGTTTCAGCCTTCCCATACTGGTTTTACCGATACTGATCCTTCTTGCTGCGCAGAACGTCGGGGCGCAGGGCAAGCCGGAGAAAGATAAAATTCGCATCGGCTACGCCGCGCGGGCGGTGACCCACTCCATTCCTTTCGTCACGAACGAAGCGGGCTTCTTTCGCGATGAGGGATTGCAAGTCGAGGTCGTGCGCACGGCGGGCGCGGTCTCACCGATGGTGCTTATCTCCGGTGATACTGATTTTGCCACCATGTCGGCGTATCTGCTGATCCCAGTGTCGGTTCGGAATCGGGACGTCGTCATGTTGGGCGGCCTGACTCGCTATGCGAGCATGACCCTCGTCAGCCGTCCGGAAATACGCGGCGCCAAAGATTTGAAAGGCGGGATCATCGGTTTGCAACGGCCGGGCGACGCCTACGAAAAAAACGCGCGCTCGGCGTTGGAGCATTTGAAACTGAATCCCGATAAAGACGTCAAATTTCTCTATCTTGGCACCAACGACGCGATGTGGCTGGCGCTGGAAGCGCGCAAAATCGCCGCCACGGTCGTCTCGCCGCCGGCAACGCTGTTCGCGCGCAAGGCCGGCATGAACTTCCTGGTGGATCTATCGGAGCTGAAGATCGAGTATCAGGGGTCTACCTTCGCGACGCGCCGGTCCGTGATTAAAAATTATCCCAATCTTACCCTGCGTACGATGCGCGCAATGGTGCGCGGCGTCCATTTGTTCAAGACGCGGCGTGAGGAGACGTTTAAGATTCTGGCAAAGTTTCTCGGCACCCGCGATCCCGAGGCGTTGGAAGAATCGTGGAAATATGGCGCCGACATGCCGGCGAAGCCTTACCCAGTCGATAGCGCCGTTCAGGCGGTGATTAATCATCTTGCAGAGGGCGATGCGAAGTATGCCAAATTCAAGCCGGGAGAATTCATCGAACCCGGCCCGCTCGCCGAACTCGACAAGAGCGGTTATATCGACCGGCTTTACTCGGGCTCGGGCAAATAGCGGCGCGGCTTGTCCGGCCATCGCGGCGCTGCTATCCTTTTTTGTGTGATGATTCGCGACCGCGACGAAGGACAATTCCGCATCGTCTCCGATTTTAAACCCCAGGGCGATCAGCCGCAGGCGATCGAGAAGCTCACCCAAGGACTGCAAAGCGGCCGGCGACATCAAGTCCTGCTCGGCGTGACGGGCTCGGGCAAAACGTTCACGATGGCTCACGTCATCGCCCGGGTGAACCGGCCGACACTGGTTATCGCTCCGAACAAGACGTTGGCGGCGCAGTTGTACAACGAGTTTTGCGGGCTGTTTCCGGAAAACGCCGTCCGCTACTTCGTCAGCTACTACGATTACTACCAGCCCGAAGCCTACCTTCCGTCCACCGACACCTACATCGAGAAGGACGCTTCGATCAACGACGAGATCGACAAGTTGCGGCACTCGGCGACCAAGGCGTTGCTCGAGCGGCGCGACACGTTGATCGTGGCGAGCGTTTCCTGTATTTACGGTCTCGGCTCGCCGGAGGCCTACTTCGACATGATGGTCTACGTGGAAGAGGGCACGAGCATCCAGCGCGACCAGATGCTGCGCAAGCTGGTGGACATCCGCTACGAGCGCAGCGATTACGACTTTCACCGGGGAACCTTCCGCGTGCGCGGCGACATCGTCGAGGTGTTCCCGGCTTACGAAGACAGCTCGGCGCTGCGCATCGAATTTTTCGACGAGACCATCGAAGCGATTCATGAGATCGACCCGATCCGCGGCAAGATCCTGCGGCGCGTCGACAAGGCCTGCATCTATCCCGCCAGCCATTATGTGACCGGCGAGGATCGGATGAAGGAGGCGATTCGGGCCATTCGCGTCGAGCTCCGGGAACGGCTGGCGCAATTGCGCGAAGAAAATAAATTATTGGAAGCCCAGCGCCTCGAACAGCGGACCCTCTACGATCTCGAATTGTTAGAAGAGATGGGTTTTTGTCCCGGCATCGAGAACTACTCGCGCCATTTGACCGGGCGAAAACCCGGCGAGCCGCCGCCGACGCTGCTGAGCTATTTCCCGGCCGATTTCCTGCTGATGATCGACGAAAGCCACGTCACCGTGCCGCAGATCGGGGGGATGTACCGCGGCGACCGCTCGCGCAAAGAGACCCTGGTCGAGTACGGCTTTCGCCTGCCTTCGGCGCTCGATAACCGGCCGCTGAACTTCGACGAATTCGGCGCAAGTGTCAACCAGGTGATTTACGTATCCGCCACGCCGGCGAACTATGAAATGAGCACGAGCGATGGGATGGTGGTCGAACAATTGATCCGGCCCACCGGGCTGATCGATCCGCAAATTTTCGTGCGCCCGGCGCGCAATCAGGTGGACGATCTGCTGGAGGAAATTCGCAAGCGGGTGGAGCGTCAGGAGCGGGTGCTGGTAACGACGTTGACCAAGCGCATGGCCGAAGATTTGACCGACTACTACCAGGACTTAAACGTCAAGGTGCGCTACCTGCACTCGGACATCGAGACCATCGAGCGAGTCGAGATCATCCGCCAATTGCGCATGGGACAGTTCGATGTGCTCGTGGGAATCAATCTGCTGCGCGAGGGGCTGGACCTGCCGGAGGTATCCCTGGTGGCGATCCTCGACGCCGACAAGGAAGGTTTCCTGCGCTCGGATCGGTCGCTGATCCAGACCATCGGCCGGGCGGCGCGCAACGTCAACGGCACGGTGATTCTGTACGCGGACTCCACGACGGATTCCATGAAGCGGGCGCTCGATGAGACTGGGCGCCGCCGCCGGCTCCAGGAGAAGTTTAACAAAGAGCATGGCATCACGCCTCAGACAGTGGTGAAGTCCCTGGGATCGCCGCTGGTGAAAATCTATGAAGCGGACTATCTCGACCTTCCCCTGGCGGCCGAAAGCCCGGCAAAGTATGGCGCCGCGGATCTGTCGCGGGTGATCCGGCAGTTAAAAAAAGAGATGAGGCAGGCCGCTCAGGAATTGGAATTTGAAAAAGCCGCGCAACTGCGCGACCGGATTCACGATCTGGAAAAGCAGGAGCTGACACTGCGCGAGGCGAGGCCGGAGCTGGAGAGTTGAGAAGCAGTTCAAGTTTGCTCAATCTCTAGACTTTAAACCTTTAAGTCTGAACGCGGCAGCACGGGGCGCTCTGTTATGCTTCAATCAGCCGTTTCACTGATACTCATTCATGCCTGAAATAGCGGAAATACTTACCAACCTTCCCTCTTGTCCCGGCGTCTACCTGATGCGCGATACGGGCGGCAAGGTCATCTACGTCGGCAAGGCGAAAGACCTGCGCGCTCGAGTGCGGACCTATTTCAATGCCTCCGACGAACGCTTGCAGATTCAATTTCTGGTGCGGCGGGTCGCCGACATCGACACTTTGGTGACTAGCAACGACAAAGAAGCGCTGATCCTTGAAAACAATCTGATCAAGCAATACAAGCCGCGCTACAACATCCGCTTAAAAGACGACAAGAGTTATCTGAGCATCAAGGTGACCACCCAACATCCCTGGCCGCGCATTTTCGCCACGCGCAAGATCGTCAAAGACGGCAACCGCTATTTCGGTCCGTTCTCATCCGCCGTGGCCGCGCGGGAGACCCTCGATATCATCGAAAAGCATTTCTTGCTGCGCAATTGCACGGACCACAACTTCAAGAACCGCACGCGTCCCTGCTTGCAGTTCCAAATCAAGCGCTGCTGGGCGCCCTGTGTGTTGCCGGTCTCCGCCGAAACCTACCGCGAACAGGTCTGTCAGGCGATGCTGTTCATCGAAGGCAAGCAGCAGGAGCTGATCGCCGAATTAAGGCAGCGCATGCAAGAGAAATCGGACGCGCTAGACTACGAAGCAGCGGCGAAGATCCGTGATCAGATCCAGGCGGTGGAGAAGACGCTCGAAAAGCAGCGAATGGTCTCCCACTGGGGCGGCGACCAGGACATCTTCGGAATCTATCGCGAGGGCGGCTTCATCGAGGCGCAGGTGCTGTTCGTGCGTCAAGGAAAGCTGACGGGTAATCAGGCCTATTCCCTCGAAGACTTCGAGTTTCCCGACGAAGAAGTCGTAGCCGCGCTGCTCACGCAATTTTACCAGGGGCAGCGCTTTATTCCCGATGAGATTCTCTTGCCCCTGGCGCTGGAGGATGCCGGCGTGCGGGAAGAATATTTCGCCGATCAAAAGGGCAAGAAGGTGGCGATTTTAAGTCCCCAGCGCGGTGACAAACGGCAGTTGGTCGAGATGGCGGTGGAGAACGCGCGCCAAAGCTTCGCCGAGCGCCATGACCAGGAAAAGGCGCGGGAAAAGATGCTGCGGGAGCTGCAAGCTCACCTGCGCTTGAAAAACTTCCCACAGCGCATCGAATGTTACGATATCTCGAATATCCACGGCGCCCACGCGGTGGGCTCCATGGTGACTTTCGTCAACGGCGAGCCGGATAATACGCGCTACCGACACTATCGTATTCGCACGATCGATCCGGCCTCCGGGGGCGATGACTTCGGCATGATGCTTGAGGTGCTCACGCGCCGTTTCAAGCGCGGCAAGGAGGAAGCCGATTTGCCGGATCTGATTGTTGTGGACGGCGGCAAGGGGCAACTGGCGATGGCGTTGGCGGCGATGGCGGAAATCGGGGTGAGCGGCGTCGAGGCCGTCGGCTTGGCCAAGGACCGGGTGCAGGCGGCGGCGCGCAGCGCCGAGATTCGCCGCTCCGAGGAAAGGGTTTTCTTGCCGGGGCAAAGCAACCCGGTCATTCTTAAGCGCAACTCCAACGCGCTATTCTTGCTTCAGCGGGTGCGCGACGAGGCGCACCGCTTCGCGATCACGCACCACAAGAGGTTGCGCGCACGACAGACGATTTATTCCATCTTGGACCAAGTTCCCGGGGTGGGCGGCGCGCGCAAGCGGGCGCTGCTGCGCGCCTTCGGCAGCGTCAAGCGCATCGAGGAGGCGACCCTGGAAGATTTGCTCAAGGTGCCTTCGATCAATGAGAAGGTCGCCCAGGAAATCCTGGAATCGCTGAGGTCGATGCCGGGCTAAGCGAGCGAACGATGGCCACCGAGGCTCATCGGGTTAGCGAAGCTGCATTGATCGGCGGCCACCCGTCGGCCGGTCTGTTCGGGGTCACGGTGGGGTTGCTCGTGGGCCAAGCGGTCGCCGCAGCACCCTGGCCGCCGCTGCCCGAAGTGACCCTCGGGTTGTTGATCATTCCACTGCTGCTGCTTTTATATCGTCGCAGCCGGCGCTGGGGAGCTCTCGTCGTTGTTGCAGCGCTCGCTTTTTCGCTCGGCTATATTCGCCACCGGCAAGTGCTTCATCCGAGTTTTCCTCCCAATCATCTGCGATCATTGATGAAGGACGACAGGCGCTTGTACCTGGAGGGCCTGCTCCGGCGCGAGCCGGAGAAGCTGCCGGGACGCAGCCGCTGGGTGGTTCAAGCGGAACGAATCTGGCACCCCGCCGGAGCGGAGGAAATTTCCGGGAATATCATTGTCGGCGTCCGCTTCACTGGACGCGAGTGGCGTTATGGCGATCGGGTGCGGTTTTGGCTGCAGCCACAGATCCCGCGCGACAGCGGCAATCCCGGCGGGTTCAATTATGCCGCGTATCTGGCCGACCGGGAGATCTATGCGACTGGGTTTCTCGACAGCGATAAGGACGTCGAGTTGGTGGCGCGCCAGGCGGAGTTTTTCGGCAACGCCATCGAATCGTTGCGCCGGGAAATCCGCCGCTTCATCGAGCGCAACTTTTCTCACGATGGCGGCGCGCTGATGAAAGCGCTGGTCGTCGGCGATATGGGCGAGATTCCGAAGCAAACGCGAGATGATTTTACCGCCGCCGGCGTCAATCACGTGCTGTCGATATCCGGCCTGCATGTCGGCATGTTGGGCCTCGTGATCTTCGCTTTGGTGCGTTACGGCCTCGGTTTCAGTACCTTTCTCCTGTTGCGCTGCAATCTCCTGAAAGTCGCCACCTTCTGTTCCTTTATCGCCGTGGTATTTTACACGGCCCTGGCCGGCTCGATGGTGCCGACGGTGCGCTCAGCGATTATGATCGGCGTGTACGAGCTGGCGGTGCTGATGGACAGGGAGGAAGAGGTGCTCACGAGCCTGACGTTCGCCGCTCTGCTCATCGGGCTCTATTGGCCGGGCGTCATCATGGATATCTCATTCCAGCTTTCTTTCCTCGCGGTGCTTTTCATCGCCTGGGGCATGCGCAAAGTGGTCGATTGGTTTCCGGCGCGGCGGACCGACGAACTGCCCCAGGAGCGGAGTTGGTGGCGGGCGCCGCTGCGCCGGGCGGGACTTCACCTGGCGGTTCCGCTGCTCGCCACGCTCGGCACCGGGCCGCTCATCGCCCATTACTTCGGCCATCTGTCACTCGCGGGCTTTCTGTCGAACCCGCTGATCGTGCCGCTGGTCGGTTTCGTGGTCGTGCCGCTCGGATTACTGATCGGGTTATTTTCGTTGACCCTGCCGGCGGCAGCGGCGCCGTTCGTTTGGGTCGCCGACAGACTTGCGGAGCTGACCGTTTGGCTCGCCCATGTCTTGGCCAATCTGCCTCTGGCGAATATCAGCGTACCGGCGCCGAACCTCGCCGAAGCGGCGCTGCTCTATCTTTTCATCACATTGCTGTTTCTAATCAAGTCCAATCGATATGCCGCGGCCGCCGCCGCGGCCGTTTCGCTAATGCTCATCGCAGACGGTATTTACTGGTGGCGGGAACGCTATGAGCGCAACGAACTTCGCGTCACCCATCTCAACGTCGGTCAAGGGGATGCCGCGCTCATCGAGTTTCCCGGTTCTAAGGTGATGGTTCTTGACGCCGGCGGCACCGCCTTCGGCGATTTCGACACGGGCGAGGCGATCGTTGGGCCGTACTTGCGCAGCCGCAAGATTCTCAAAGTCGATTATCTGGCGGTGACCCACGCGCGCATCGACCATTACGGCGGCATGCGCGCTCTGGTAAAAGAATTCGCGCCGGCGGAATTCTGGTCCGGACCGGCAAAGGGCAAGACGCGGCGCTTCGAAGATTTGGACGAAGCGATCGAGCAAGGGAAAATCACGCGCATCACGCTCAACCATGGGGATCCCTGCCGCGCCATCGATGGGGTGAAGATATGCGTTCTCTATGCGCCGCCGGAGCGGGAAGAGGATGCGCCGGTGGTGCTGCGTCTGCAATTCGGCGGCTTGTCCTACCTTTTCGCCGGGGACATCGACAAAAAGGATGAGCGCCTGCTGCAAAGCAAGGCGTCGGAGCTGCGCAGCGCTGTCGTCAAGGTGCCGCGCCACGGCAGCCCAACGGCCAGCTCGGAGGAATTTGTTTCGATGGTTCGGCCCCAACTGGCGATTGTTTCCAGCGGAGGGCGCATTGCCGGCAGGCCGGCGCGAGAAGAGGTGAAGGAACGTTACCGCACCGCCGGCGCTGAAATCTTGCGCACGGATGAAGACGGCGCGATCATTGTCGAGACCGACGGGAAATCGTTGCGCTACCGGGGATACAAGAGCGGAAAAAAAGGGGTCGTTAGATTTTGATTCATTCGGCAACGATTACATTCAAATCGTTCAAGTCGTTCAAAACAATTCCCGAATGGTTCAACGGATTGAACGATTTGAACGGCTTGAACTTTTTGAACCCCTGCGGAACGCGGTTCATTACCCCAGCGCTTTCAATTCCTCAATGTAATCTTTGAAACCGGCGACGATGTCATATTCCGGCGTCCAGCCGAGCACCTGTTTGGCCTTTTCGATTATCATCGGCTGTTTAGCGGAGCGGGGCCGCTGGCCGGGGATCAACTCCACTTGCAGTTTGGGCAAGAGTTTCTCCGCGGTCGCGACCAAGTCGTCGAACTTGATGACGACGCCAGTTCCAATGTTCAACGTGACCGGCTCTTTTAACGGAGTCGTGACCGCCTTGTCGAGGGCGCGGCCTAAGTCTTTGTAGTAGACATATTCAAAGTCGCGCGCCGATTCTTGAGGAATTTTCGCAACCCCGCCTTTGATACCCGTCTGGAGCATATTCTGGACCATCTCGCCGCCACTGGAACCACCGGCGAAGTGGCCGATGCCATAAACGTTGGCGAGACGCAGGACGATCAATTCGAAGCCGAACATGCGCTGATAGGCTTCGACCATGAGCTCCTTGGCGACTTTGGAGTTGCCGTAAGCTTCACCCGGTCCGCGGCGAAAACCTTCGTCGATCGGGTTCGGTTCGCCTTGACGCCGGTCGTAAACACCGAAGGTGCTGATCTGCACCAGCCGCTTCACCCCGGTGAGGCGCACCGCTTCGGCGACATTTATCGTGCCCATGACGTTAATCTGTAAACCAGTGTAGATCGGATTACCGACTTTGCCGCCGATCAAGCCGGCGGTGTGGATGACCGTATCACATTTGAATTTCTGAATTGTGTCAATGAGCGCCGGCAGGTCGCGCACGTCGCGGTGAACCACCGTAACGTTGGCGCTGCCAAGCTTGTGCGCCAGAAAATCTTTTCTCGGCGCGACGTCGTAGAAGACGATGTTTTCCCCGCGCTTGAGCGCGTGCTGCGCGTAGGACGTACCGACCAAGCCCAAACCGGTGATTAAAGTCGTTCCCATGACAGCTCCTTTTTCTCTTTTTGATCCACCCTAACTTTCCCTTACTCCAAGGCTGCAAGAATGTCTACGTTATGGCGGGCATTGGATGGTATGAACGGATCGCTTGTAACTACGACGTTGTTTGAGTCATAGCGCTCAAGGATCAAGCCGGAGTTGGGGAGCGCACCCTATGGATGAATTGCTCGACTATGTCGCGCGCGTCGCCGCCTACTTTAAGTCCGCGCTCGCCGATTCACTCATCGATGCCTACCAGCTCGGCAGTCTCGCCCATGGTGGTTTCAGCAAAATATACAGCGACATCGACGTGGGGCTCTTATTGAAGTGCACCGAGCCGCCGGACCAAATGAGCTACCTGATCGCCGCCGCGAAATCTATTCACCCCGAGTACGGCAAAAAGCTTTCGATCTTCTGGGGGAATCCGGATTTCAATTGGGGACGTCTGCCGGTCATCGACCGGCTCGACCTGCTCGATCATGGCGTGCCGTTGTTGCACGGCGTCAAGCCAAGTTTTCGCCGTCCGACCAGAGACGAGATTCACCGGGAACAGCTGCAAAGCATCGAACGAAGTTGGAAGTCCCGCTTACCCGAGCTAATCTGCCTGACAACGCTCGAACCGAAAGACCGCAAGCCCTACATCCGCGCCATCCTCTACGCCGCGCGCCTGATCTACACCTGGGACCACCTCGCCGTCGACTCCAACGACCGTGCCGTCGAATACCTGCACCAAATCCAACCTCGTGGTCTCGATCTCAAACCGATCGACATGGCGCTAGCTTGTCGTAACGAAAAATGCACGGCGGAGGACGTGTTTGCGCTTCACGTTGACCTCAACCGGCAGTGGGAAAGCTCGATTAGTTATATTTCTGCTAACCGGAGCTGAGTGGCGCGTATAGAATTTATAGAATTTCATAGAAGCGTTCGAGGCAGTGGATTATCGGGAACTCTATCGCCACGATACGGACGAGGCGCCTCGTGTGTGAATAGCAAACATTCCATGTTATGGCTTGTGTGGAACGTAGAACGAAAGACAGTAAGCTATTGACGGGAGATCTTTAAACGGCGTACAAGGGGGTGTGATCCGGCTGAGTGGTACGATCTCCTTATTCGTCCTGGAACTGCTACTCTCAGGATGCTCTACCCAGCCCTCAAGCCATCCGCTGAACACTGCACGGAACCCGATCCCGAATGACGCTAAACTGCTAGACTCGTGCTCGTCATTAGGAACGATGGCCTGCAGCCTGATGTCCGTTGTTACGGGCGATTACGGTGTCGAGCGGCGATCAGCTTGTATCGCGTACATAGAGCGTGGCGGAACGCGTGTTGAGACGTGCGGCTCCGTGCCTGCTTCGCAACCGTGACGGATGAGTACAAGGGCTACTTGATCTACGCATGAGCCGTCCCGCGTTTTAGGAGCGGATGGCTATAAATAGAGAACGATGGGCGCTTTATGGATGTAGGTACAGAAATCTCACCCACCAAAAAGACCGGAATGATTAACCGAATCGACTCGGATCGCCGCGAAGCGTGAATCTATGAAGTTCATCGTATTACGACCCGGATTGGCTTCTAACAAGAAAGTATCTTTGACACGAATCGGTCTATCGATTGTTCTGCTTATTGCTTTATTGTCCGGGTGATCCTCCGTAATCCGCAAGAGCGAAAGCTTTTATGAAAAGATCCCGCGCCGGCTGATCAACGTGCGAGAGTGTCTGACGGACTGAGTGGGGGAGCCCGATGCTAGCGGAGAAGTTTGAAGTCCTTCACGCGGCTTTGGACTTCAATTTATTCGTACACTCTTTTGGCTGGCTGCGCTTGGCTTTCTTCCAGCGTTTGAAGCCTTTGCGTATATAGTCGGGGTCGAGTTCGAGATATTCGCAGATGTTTTTGAAGGAAAGAAACGAGGGGCTGTCGGTTTCCAGGATCCATGCTTCGGCGGCATCGAACAATCCCTTACCTTTTTTGTCGATTGCCAGGACGTATTTTTGAGAATCCTCGATGGCGTTTTCGAGTATGGCCAGCATGAGCGCTTTCTCGCCGTCGCGGATGACCTGCTTGGAAAGGTTGTCCAGAATCCCAGCGTCCGTCGGGTCGGTTACGTTCCAATTTGTGGCCATAAGAGTTGCTCCCCCACTTTTATTTTTTCGTGCGCTGGTCATGTGTTCGGCCGAGTCGAACGGCTGGCTGTGCTTAAACGCAAGGGGCAAGCCACGGGAGATGAGACCCAACGGCCAAACTCCTGGGAAGTTGCCTGGCCGGGCGAAGAGAACGATGTCGGGTACAGTTGCCCGTTGGCGAAGTGGGGATTGCTAGACCGGGCCGAGGTGGTTCATGCTTTGGCGGCTCGCAACGCGATCCGCTATCTGGCGCAGAATATCGAACAGGGCATCGTAACTCCGCTGACATATGCTTACCGCGACGCCATCTTGCGCCGCACCGGAACTACGGATCTGACGGAAGCGAGGCTGAGGTGTTAAGTTCGACCCTTCGACTCCAACCCCGGTCAAGGCCAGGGGTATGGCTCAGGATTCCACCCCACGGGTGTGTTGGAAAGTGCGACGAGCCGATTGTAGTCGGAACGGTATTGAGCTAAACGCGTTGATTGTTGGCAATGGCGGGAAGAGTTGTCTATAATTCCGGGTAGGATGGCAAACCTTTACTACAACGATCGATTGATCATCGCATTCGCATCGCAGAACCAAAGCGACAAGCAATGGAGTGCAGGTGCGGAAATTACCTGGTCGAGGGAGGATTGGCGGCATTCGCATACGATCGGCGGGTTGGCGGATCAATTCAAGACGAGCGTGGACGCAGAAAGGTATGTTATCAATCTCGCCAAAGCGTGGATTGACGCAAATCCGTGAATTGCATACGTCAGGGGTAAGGCGTAGATGATGTCCACGGCGGTGACTTCCACAGGCAAACTAATCGCAGCATGCACTGGAAAATTCTACCAGAGCAGGCAAAATAGGAATTCGTTGCGGCGTAATCGTTGTTGTTACGGCCGGTCGAAACGTGAATACGAATTGAAGTGCCGGTGCTCCCGCGTACGCGGAGAAAGCAGATTGGCCCATGAGCTATAACGCGTGGTTTCAGTGCATCAAAGGCTGTCCAGGGCAGTATAGTCTGCTGGAGATTATCTACCGCTGTCCCAAGTGCGGCGATTTACTCGAAGTGCACCACGACACCGATGCTCTTAAGACCCGGGCCGCAGCGGCGTGGGTCAAACTCTTCGACGATCGCTTGCGCCAGAATTCCTACCCTTACGGCTCGGGCGTGTGGGCGAAAAAAGAGTGGGTTGTCCCGTTTATCGACAACGAGAACATCGTGTCGACCTGCGAGGGCAACACCAACCTGTTCTGGGCCAATCGCTACGGCAAGCAGCTTCACCTGGAAGATCTCTGGGTCAAGCAATGCGGCAATTCGCACACCGGCTCGTTCAAAGATCTCGGCATGACCGTGTTGGTCTCGGTGGTCAATCAGATGATCGCCAACGGCGAGCCCATCGATGCGGTGGCCTGCGCGTCCACCGGCGATACTTCGGCGGCACTGGCGGCCTACGGCGCAGCGGCGGGCATTCCGACCGTCGTGTTCTTGCCGCGCGATAAAGTGTCGCCAGCCCAGTTGGTCCAGCCGCTCGCTAACGGCGCTCTCGTGCTGTCGCTCGATACCGACTTCGACGGCTGCATGGCGGCGGTGCAAGAAGTGACCAAGCACAAGCATATTTATCTCGCCAATTCGATGAACAGTTTGCGCATCGAAGGGCAGAAAACCATTTCCGTCGAGATCGTCCAGCAGTTCGACTGGGAAGTGCCGGATTGGGTGATCTTACCGGGGGGTAATCTCGGCAACGTCAGCGCCTTCGCCAAGGGCTTTTTGATGCTGTACGACCTCGGCATGATTTCGAAACTGCCGCGCCTTTGCGTCGCTCAAGCGGAGAACGCCAATCCGCTTTACTTGTCGTATTTGAAAAATTTCGAGCACTTCGAGCCTATGACGGCGCGCAAGACTCTGGCGAGCGCGATTCAAATCGGCAATCCGGTGAGCGTGCGCAAGGCGATCGCTGCGCTGCAACGCTTCAACGGCGTGGTCGAGCAGGCGTCGGAAACGGAGTTGGTCGAAGAGGTGGCGCGCGCCGACCGCACCGGTATGTTCAATTGTCCGCATACGGGTGTGGCGCTAGCGGCGCTGCGAAAGCTGGTCGAACGCAAAGTGATTCACGGTCACGAACGCGTTGTGGTAATCTCGACCGCCAACGGTCTTAAGTTCGCCGACCAGAAGATCGCGTATCACGCTGGCACTCTCCCCGGCGTCCAGAGAACTCAACAGAATCGCCCGGTCGAAATTGCCGCCGACCCGAAAGTCATCAGCGATACCATTTCGCGTTACGTCGAGCGCACGCGGCTTCTAGAGAACTGATGAACGACCGCCCGCCTAAAGACGGTGATGCAGCCGGCGAACAGACGCGTGAAGGCACCAAGCGCTTTGGAGCGACCGACGCCGACGGGAAACCGCTTGGTTTCAGCACGCTGGCCGTGCATGGCGGCGAACCTCGGCCGAAGCTCGGCAATGCTCTGGCGACGCCGATCGTGCAGACAGCTACCTATACCTTCACCGACACGCAGGAGATTCACGATCACTTTCAGGGCCGTATCGAGCGTGAAGAATACGGGCGCTACGGCAATCCGACCCAACGCATCGCGGAGCAAAAGCTCGCGGCGCTGGAAGGGGCGGAGGATTGCTTGCTCTTCTCCAGCGGCATGGCGGCGGTCACCACGGCGATGTACGCCGTCCTGTCGCATAACTCCCATGTGGTCGTCA
>Ga0326597_10008435_pt1 | contig 13896 bp, 12 predicted proteins | sample RVTome_12_FD_203789 | JGI IMG/M metagenome (GOLD analysis project Ga0326597, IMG submission 203789) | Soil microbial communities from uranium-contaminated site in the Upper Colorado River Basin, Wyoming, United States - RVT100D185 | ecosystem: Environmental > Terrestrial > Soil > Contaminated >... | reverse complement strand
CACCTCCGCAGTGCTGGCGAAGCGCAGCCCGGCGAGGTCGGCGAGGCGGAAATCCGGGTTGGGCCGGCTGCCGACCAGCGAGAACGGGTCGCGGCACACCACCTCGGCGAAGGCGACGAGCGGCGAACCGGGGTCGTCGTCATGATGCTTCATCACCCGGATCGGCCCCATCCACAGCACATCGACCTCGCCCGCGGCGACCGCCGCCTCGGCCTGGCCCGGTCCGGGCGACGGCAGCAGCTCGACCGTCAGCCCCTCCTCCCCATAGGCGCCGATCGCGTGCGCCGCATAAAACGGCGCGTACAGCACGAAGCGGTAGTTTTCATAGAGCCTGAGGCGCATCGGTTCCGGCATCGCGATCTCCCGCTCGGTAGTCGTCCCGGCGAAAGCAGGGATGACAAGGTGAAGAATCTTCTCCGACGGTTGCCAATCCCGCAGACGCCGGTATCGTGAGTCTATCGCACAATCAAACCCAGAGGGGTCACGATGACCGAAGCTGCCGTTGCGCCGAACTGCCTCGCCGGGGTTCGCGTGCTCGACCTGACGCAATTCGAGGCCGGGCCGACCTGCACCGAGGTGCTGGCCCAGCTCGGTGCCGAGGTTGTCAAGGTCGAGAACCCGCGGGGCGGCGAGCCCGGCCGCATCCTCGGCGCCGGCCCGAAGCCCGGGGCCGACGCCTATTACTTCATGATCTACAACGCCAACAAGAAATCGGTGACGGTAAACCTCAAGTCGCCGCGCGGCCTCGCCCTCGTCAAGGAGATGGCGACAAAGGCGGACGTCTTTGCCGAGAACATGGCGCCCGGCACGATCGAGAAACTGGGGCTCGGCTGGGACGAATTGCACGCGCTCAACCCGCGCCTCATCTATGCCCAGGTCAAGGGGTTCGGCGAAGGCAGCCCCTACGAGCACAACCTTTCGTTCGACATGATCGCGCAGGCGGCCGGCGGCAACATGGCGATCACCGGGGAGGAGGGCCGCCGGCCGATCCGCCCCGGCCCGACCTTGGGCGACACCGGCACCGGCATGCTGATGGCGATCTCGGTCCTGGCCGCGCTCTATCAGCGTGTCTCGACCGGCCTCGGCCGGCGCCTCCAGGTCGCGATGCAGGACGCCCAGCTCAACTACACCCGCGGCGCCTTCATCAACTACGCGCGCACCGGCGAACCGCAGGAGCGCGGGCGCGCCGGGTTCGGCCCGCCGGTGCCGCCCAACGACATCTTCCCGTGCAAGCCGGGCGGCCCCAACGACTGGGCCTATGTCTTCAACAGCCACAACAACCCCGAGCATTGGCGCCGTCTCGCCAGGATCATCGGCCGGCCGGAGCTGGCCGACGACCCGGAATATCTCGACCGCAACAAGCGCCTCGCGCATGCGGGCGAGGTCAACGCGATGGTCGAGGCGTGGACGCGCCAGCACACCAAGCATGAGGTCATGCAGGTCATCGGCGCCGCCGGAGTGCCGTGCGGCGCCGTCATGGACACCGCCGACCTCCTCGCCGAGCCGACCTTCGAAGCGCGCGGCATCATCCAGACCCAGCAGCACCCGAGCGGCGAATTGCGCATGCCGACCTTCCCGGTGCGCTTCGACGGCAAGCCCCCCAAGATCGAACCCTCGCCGCTCCTCGGCGAGCACACGAATCAGGTGTTCGGCGACTGGCTCGGGATGAGCGAACGCGACGTCAAGGGGCTCAAGGACGACGGGGTGATCTGATTGCCAAAACCCTCTCCCGCAGTGCGTGCAGTGCGGGAGAGGGTGGCGAGCCGAAATCTCAGCACCGGCTATACCAAGCGCACAGACCCCTTGCGCGCGCGACAATGGCCCAAGATTTCACGTGATAAACCGGAATTCGAGATCACCGGGCGATCCGAGCACACTGCCGCCAACGTGGCAGTTAGCAGCCTTGTGCCTCACCGTCACTCATTCAGGTTGAATTAATATAGGGTATCGTGCTAAATACGACGTTGTAAGCAGATTGATCTTCAGAAGACGGAAGCGCACAATAGGGAGGGTATGATGAACAAATGCGACGCATTGCTACGCGATGGGATATTCGCCCGTCGCGAGTGGCAAACATCCGACAATGCAAAGCTTATATTTTATGCGATGTTAACGGAGAAAAATTATTCAGAGACTGAAGATATAATGGGGCACGAGGGTCAAGTTTCATTTGGACCCATTAAAATTGGACCTGGCAAATGGAGTAAAGAGAACCAAGAAAAGCTCAAACATGAATTGAATAAGCTGGTAGACATTGATCAGGTTATCAGTAGCGCGAGTTCACTCGCGGTAACATCGGGCGATCCTGTTATTGCGAAAGCCTATACTGATTGTATAGAGCGCGATGGTGGGATGTCGGGATTTTTAGAAGCACGCGGACCTAACAGCGCCATATTCACTGTAATGTGGACAGAATATCCAGGAATGACCGCGGTATCAACGGTAAAAGATTTTACTGTACGCCATGGGCTCATCGTCGGTGGAGAATTAGCCCCAGGTACTATCCTGAAAGATAGAGCCCCGTATGTGGTGACATTAGGACGTTCGAAGCCGGACGAAGGATTGAGCGTTGTCCTGAATACCGACCGCGGACCTGTCCACGGTTATTTACCTCCAAGACTCCCAGATGTGGGACCGCCGCCTGGGCTAGTTGTGCGAATAGGTCAAGTAATACCGGTGTTTAACAATAACACCGTTACTACATACCTGTTTGAGAATTATGGACCCGGGAGGCTCGAAGTATACGAGAATAATGGCACAGCTCCGGACACTCTTGGCTTTAGAGTAGATGGTGCAGGCGGTACACTCATGGCCGGCGAAAGACGAAGGCTGACATTGAACCAAGGGCCGACGTATGTGAAGGTGATTCAAGAAGGCAACATTACATTTACTCGTTATAGATTTGATCAAGTAGAATAGTTGGTCGCTTGCAAAAAAGCGCGCAGGAAGCGAAGGGGTCGAACTGGAGGTGGTGAAATTATCGTCCCCTTCGCTTATGCACGACCGCAGCGCGGGGGCGGCATGTCGTGCATAAGCGTTATATACCCCCCTTGGCACTCGAAGTGTGTATCCGAGCGACCGCGATTGCGTATCATAAGGACGTTATGATGCACTTTGCCCGGCCAACCGACAGCCCCTCACCCTCCCACCGCTTTCGCGCTGGCCCTCTCTCTCTCCGGAAGCGCGGCAACGGGATTTATTTGAGCCCCAGCCGTTTGCTGGCGATCTTCGCGCCGTCGGCCATGGCCTTCAATTTGGCCCAGACGACGTCGTCGGTGACGCGGCCCATTCCGGCCGAGGTGTCGAAGCCGCAATCGGTGCCGGCCATGACACGGCGAGGGTCGCCGACCGCGCGGGCGACATTCTCCAGCCGGTCGGCGACGACTTCGGGGTGCTCGACAAACCCGGTCAAATCGTCGATGACGCCGGCGACGATGATCTGGTCGTCTTCCAGCGGAAATTTCTGCAAGACCCGCCATTCGTGCTGGTGGCGCGGGTTGGCGAACGGCAGCACAAAGCCGCCGACATTGGCCTTCTCTAAGATCGGTAGGATGTCCGCCAGATCCACGTCGCGGTCGTGCGGGCCCTCGTAATTGCCCCAGCAGACATGGAGCCGCACCCGGTCGCGCGGCACGTTTTGGATCGCGTGGTTGATCGCCTCGACGACCCGCTCGACAAACCCGAGAAACTCGGACAATGGCCGCTCGTTGTAGGTCAGGTGCCGTTCGAGCGCCAAATCGGGGCAATCGAGCTGCAGCAAAAAGCCGTTGTTGACGATCGCCTCGTATTCGATCTTGAGCGCGGTGGCGACGGCCGCGAGATAGGCCGCATCGCTGTCGTAAAATTCGTTCTTCATCGCCGCGGCGATGATCCCGGGCGAGGGCGCCGTCATGAACGGCTCGACGAAGGCGCCCGGCCGGGCGTCGAGCGCGGTCCGAAAATCGGCGCATTCGGCCTTGAGTTCGCTGTCGTCGACATAGCGCACCTCGCCGACGGCCTTCGGCGGCTGGTAATTGCCGACCGCCTCGCGCGCCGCCAGCATCTGCGCCATCTGCGCCTTCAACAGCGGATAGCGCTCGACATCGCCGCGCGGCCAGCGCTGCCAGGCGCCGCCGAACCCGCTCATCCGGTGGCGGACATAGAGAAAAAAGGCTTCGCGCTGCTGCTCGCCATTGTTGCCGATGTCGATGCCGGCCTCGATCTGCCGGTCGACGATATTACCCAGCGCCGCCTTGCCGAGACGGTCGAGCTCGGCCGGGTCGATCGCCTCGCCGCGCGCCCGCCGCACATAGAGCCGGACGAGCTCGGGCGGACGCGGCAGGCTGCCGGTATGCGTCGTCAGAATGCGATCCTGGCTCCATTGCATCGCTCAACACTCCCCTGAGGTGATTTGCCGCCTGGTTGACAAGGCCACCCCTCGGCGGCAAAAGGCAAGGAAATCGAAGGGGGATGGATATGCACCGTGGCAACGGGCTGCGCCAGGTTGTTGCGATCTTTGGCGGCATGGTTCTGGCGGCCGCGACGATGGCCGCCGCGTCGGCCGAAACCCTGCACGAGCGCGGCGCCTATCTGGTCCGGACGATCGCCGGCTGCGGCAACTGCCACACGCCCAAGGACGCCAACGGGCACGCGATCGCCGGGAAGGAGCTGTCGGGCGGGTTCGTCTTGGACATTCCGCCCGGCCATATCGTCGTGCCGAACATCACCCCCGACCCGGAGACCGGCATCGGCAAGTGGAGCGTGGCGCAGATCGTCACCGCGCTGCGCGAGGGTAAGCGGCCGGACGGGAAGATTCTGGGGCCGCCAATGCCGTTCGAGTGGTACCGGCAGCTGTCGGACCGCGACGCGACGGCGATCGCCACCTATGTGCACAGCGTCCCCCCGATCCGCCACGCGGTGGAACGCTCGCAGTTCAAAATCCCGCTGCCGCCATCCTACGGGCCGCCGGTCGGACACGTCGAGGCGCCGCCGCCCGCCGACAAAATCGCCTATGGCGGCTATCTCGCCGGACCGGTCGGCCACTGCATGGAATGCCACACCCCGTTCGCCAAGCCGGGAGCGATCGACATGAGCCGGCTCGGCGCCGGCGGCCAGGAGCTGCCGGCGATCGGGGGGGAGCCCGGCGCGCTGGTCGTCAGCCGCAACATCACGCCCGACCCCGACAGCGGCATCGGCAAATGGAGCGATGCGGACATCAAGCACACGATCACCACCGGGATCCGCCCCGACGGCACGAAGCTGGTTCGGACCATGGCGTTCGACTGGTACGCCAAGATCGCCCCCGCCGACCTCGACGCAATCATCGTCTATCTGCGCTCGCTGAAACCGCTGAAGTAGCCATAACCTCTCATTCCGGGGCGGAATGACAGCTGCCGCAGCTGCTGATCGCCAAGCTGCGGCGCGAACAATACGGGCAATCCTCCGGGCGCGGCCGCAAGCTGCTCGATCAGCTGGAACTGCAACTCAGATTGATAGTGAGCGCGAATCTGGTCGGGTGCACGACCGGCAGCTCGGCAGGTTGCGCTGCCGCGAAGACATAGCCCGGAAGCCGACGGCCGGCATTTGACGCTGCTCGGCGCCGCGTCCACGAGCGTGGTGGGGCGGCAGGAGGCCGCGGCGCCTCGGTCCCGACCATGGCTTAGCGGCGATGGCTTATATAAGTGACTCCCCTACGAAAAGCGACGGTAGGGTTGCGTTTCCCATGCCCTCGGACTAGGTTAGGCGCCGTGACGACGTACCAAAACGGTATAATGCTTAGTGCGATACAACCCTCTCAGGCATTGTTACGCCCAGGTAGCTCAGTTGGTAGAGCAACGGACTGAAAATCCGTGTGTCGGTGGTTCAACTCCGCCCCTGGGCACCATTCCTTTCAATGACTTAGGTGTTCCCGTCTGTGTTGCAAGGCACTGACAGGGCACTCGCTGCCTTCTCAGCGGAGGCTCCGTCGCTCCTAATAGGGGCGCCCTCCGCTGTTGACGAATCGGCTACATTCCGAGAAGCTGTTGTCCAGCAAAGCTTATCCGATTGGCAAAATAAAGGATTGGTGCCAGACGTGCCTATCATACCAGGTCAAGAAACAACGCGTCTATTTCGAGAGCGCGGATGGTCACACTGGCATCATCTGTTTGCTCCGCGGAACTTGCTCCTACTTGCTACGATGGGCAATCAGAAAGGTATCGATGAGTTAACAAAAATCATCGTTTGCAAGCAGGTTGACTGGAATAGCCGGCTATGCCGATGGCATCGGCGGTATGATACCGTAAACAATATGGTTCGATAATCAGACATTTAATACAAGCTATGACTACGGCGTTCGAAGCGCGTAAGTTTTCTCTGAACTCACCCGTGATCTTTCATCCTCGCCGATCCGAACACCGCTCGCGGCCGTTCGTAATCTCGATGCCCGTGAAATCAATTTTGATGCAGACTGCTTCATAACGGACCGCCCATATGCTGACGCAATAAACTACCATGAGATCACGGAACCAATGATCGGCTTCCTCAAAAGGGGAGCACCACCCGCCTTCGGTGATTGGATCTGGGACTCGCGACGCCCACTCGCAATCAAGGGTAAGGACGAGCATTTTCGCCGGGACATGGTAGCCGCCTATTCGGCGATGGCGAAGAGGATGCCCGACAATGGGCTGCAAGTCGTGATGTTCACCCACCAGGACGCCGGAGTCTGGGCCGATCTCGGCACAATATCCCGGTTAGCAGGTTACGGCGTTCGGTGGTGCGGAGCTGCGATCCGCGCCGCCGGCGCGTCCTCGCGCACCCGGAAGCCATGTTCTTCACGTTTCCCGAGGACGCTCGCTGGAACGCCGACCGGCAGGCGGTCGAATTCGGGGTCTCGATCGGCGAATACGAAGGTTGCCTCCGCGGATTTTCTGAGGCTTCGCGGCGTTCCTATGTTGTTCACGGAGCAGATGCAAGTGCCGGAAGCGTCCGTCGATTTTGGCCGGTATCGAGCGAGGAAATCACGATGGCAAAACGCGAACTGATTGATACCGGGACAGACAAGCGGTACGTCCGTCGCGATGAAAAGGGCCGGTTCAAGGAAATCCGATGATGTGGGCCGGTCCTTGTCGCAGGACGTGCGGAAGACAGCGAAGACCAAGGTCAAGGCCGGCCAGGGCGATAAAGGCGACCGCAAGCGCTGAGCACGGCAGCGGTGAGGATCGCGACCTACAATGTGAACGGGATCAACGCCCGGCTCAGTGTGCTCCTCGACTGGTTCAGAGAGACCGCGCCGGACATCGTCTGCCTTCAGGAGCTCAAAGCACCCGAGGAGCGGTTCCCGATTGACGCAATCCGCGGTGCCGGCTGCGGCGCGATCTGGCATGGGCAGAAGAGCTGGAACGGTGTCGCAATTCTCGCCCGAGGTACCGAGCCGATCGAGGTCCGGCGCGCGCTTCCCCAGGACCCCGAGGACACCCACAGCCGCTACATCGAGGCACTGGTCGATAATACCGTCGTCGGTTGCCTCTACCTGCCCAACGGCAATCCCGCGCCCGGTCCGAAGTTCGACTACAAGCTTCGCTGGTTTGAGCGGCTCTCGGCGCATGCCACCGAACTGCTCGCGCGGAACGGGCCGGTAGTGCTTGCTGGCGACTTCAACGTCATCCCCACCGATCTTGACGTGTATGCGCCCGAGCGGTGGTTCGACGATGCCCTTCCGACCGGAGGTACGCGAGGCATACCGGAACCTCATGGCGCAGGGGCGGACCGACGCCCTGCGGGCCTTGCATCCCGGCGAACGGATATACACGTTCTGGAAATACTTCCGGAACGCGGTGGCGCGCGATGCCGGTATCCGCATCGATCATCTCCTCGTAAGCCCGGCGGTGGCCGGGCGGCTCGTCGCCGCTGGGGCGGACCGGCACGTGCGGCTCTGGGAAAAGACGAGCGATCATGCGCCCGCATGGATTGAACTGAGGGATTAGAGAGAGGTGCGAAGAACATGTGCGGTCGCGTGGTCCAGAAGACTCCCCTTCACGAGATCCGGGTGCTGTTCGAGACAGTCAACCCGCTGCCGAACGGCGCCGCGACGTACAACGGCGCTCCAACCGACACCCTGCCGGTCGTCCGACTCGACCGCGAGGGGCGCCGGTCGCTCGACCTGCTGCGCTGGGGCCTCATTCCCTATTGGGCGAAGGACCGCTCGATCGGGCCGCGCTGCATTAACGCGATGTTCGAGACGCTCGCGAGTAAGCCGGCGTTCCGCGAGGCCTTTCGGCGGCGTCGCTGTCTCGTGCCGGCCGACTTCTTTTATGAGTGGCAAAAGCTGCCCGCGGCAAACAGCCCTATGCGATCGGGCTCACCGATGGCAGCCCGATGGCGTTTGCCGGCTTATGGGAGCGGTGGAATGACCCTGAGGCAGCCGGCCAACCGCTCCACACGTTCAGCATCATCACCGGGCCGCCAAACGAATTGTGCGCGCCGATTCACAACCGCATGCCGGCGATCCTGCCGCGCGAGGCCTGGCGCCGGTGGCTCGGTGAAGACCCAGCGGACGCGGATGATCTTGCCGATTTGTTGCGCCCGTACCCGGCCCAACTGATGCGAGCGTACAAGGTCGGGCAGCAGGTCGGCGACGTGCGGAACAACAGCGCCAATCTCCTCGAACCGATCGCCACATGATTCGTTTCTCGCTGGTCCCCGGCTCGGAAGGTTCGCGGCGGGAATTCAAGATCACCTGGGGGCTGCGCGCCGGGTACGGCTCGGCGGGCCGGATATGACCTCGAAGAAGCGGTCCGCGCTGCGGCGCGGCAAACAGGGTGAGAGGGGGGCGTCAATCTGGATGAGAAAGTGTCGCCGAGTTCGTGACGGCAGGAGGGCGTAGCCCGACTGACGGTGCGAGTCCGGCGAACGGCGTGCCCCCGGAGGGGGCGCGTTGGCTGGCGGTCGTGGCCGGCCGGATACGAGGCGCTCTCCTGCCCGCGCCGCATACCCCAACAGTCCGTGAGAGAGCTGACGGATCGCGACACTGAACGGGGCACCGGGCCATGACGCGGGAAAAGCGACATGGGCTCGCCGGCAATTACGGAGCAGGCGATGGGCGATTTTGCCGTCGATGAGCGACGTGTATATCGCGGGCTTGTCCGCCGGCAGGACCGCTGCTTATTGCTGGCTGATGTAGAACGGCGGATAGCCGGCGCGAATCCATGCATCGGTAAATAATTCGGGCAGCGGTTCGGGCGGTCTAAATGCCCGGCCGAATTGCGAGAGGTACCTGAAGAGCATGTAGTTCTTGACGGGCTGATTCGTCGACCGCGCGATAGAGTGAGCGACCTCAATCATCCGCCTCATGTGGAGCTTGCTCGTCGTAACATTCAACACGAGCATCCCGCAATCGAGCCCAAGCTTATCGCGGTAGATGTGATCAATGAAGTCCTGATATTGGAGCAGGTTGCCCTCAAACGTCTTTCTATTTCTCCGGGTGTTCGGTTCCGTTCGCCTATCAGCCTCCAGCGCAAACGCCGAATATCGTTTCTGGCCGCCGACATCATACTCTATCGCGAAGATGCGGTCAGGGATGAGGCAGATGACCTGCCCTTCAATCGCAACCGGTATCCGAAGATCGGTTTTCGCAAGGTCAAGAATTTCGTCCTGGTGCACAAACCGGTGTCCCGCGGCGCGGCACGCCAGATCGATAGACGCATAGATATGCGACGCCATGAAGTCGTGCTTGCCGGAGCCGGAGGTTGCCGGTGCGCGCGCGCGGTACTTGCCGAGGTTCTTGAGGGCCGCGAGCCCGTGCTCGGTCACATCGACAATGAGATAGTTCGCGTCCGCGTGGCGGGTGTCGAACTGCCACTCAGGCCGATAGAAGAGTGGGCCGCCAATCGGTTCGCTGTGGTACCTGATGTCGTCCTCGTGGGGAACTATCCCGTTGAAAAAGCAAATCGGCGACCCATCTAAGGCGAGCGAACGCGATAGCACTCTGACCGTTACGCTCCCATCTCGTTCTGAGATGGGAGCCATAAGCGCCGCTATGCGCCGTGACGGGGCTGCCGTGATTGAAGAATTTAGGGATTGTCTCGGTTTAGAGGAATTGGCTGCGGCGGTGTATATCGCCATGGCGAAGCAACATATTCGTGAAAATACGTAAGAGACTCTGGCGTTGCGGAACGAGAAACCATTTCAAGCGCTAAACCACAAATCGCTCTTTCATATCATCCAACATCTTAGGAGTAACTTCATACTGTCTGAGTCTCGATGGTACGTGGGCGATGCGCTCATTCGATACTATGAGAACGTTCTTTTTGTGATCATATATTGCACCGTAATGCAAAATATCATCACGCATCGAATTTAGTAGACCGATTTGATCGAAATACGGTTTGAGCCTTTCTTTTTGCTCCGTTCTGTTTTTAGCGTCGAGGATACGATTTATGAGGTCTTTGGCGGCAGAAACACGCGTTCCAGAGTAGATTGATTTCCCAACCTCTGGTGTAACGCCGGAGGCGGCTATCAGGGTAAATAGCATAGCGCTTTCCAGAACCGAATATTTATGCAGAAACTTACCGAGAGAGACATAGAAAGGGACTGTGGCTCTTTCGTAATTCAATAGATTAGAAAGTCGAGTAGCCTCATCAAGTTCTGTCACGGGTCCGCTCCTAGATCGTGTGGCAACGTCTAGGATAGCGGCTATCGGGGCCGGGTGCGAATCCGGCCCCGCTATGCTAGGCTAAGGGAATGAAAGCCAAGCAGCCCGCTAAGCCGCCAGAGATCGAGGAGCTCCCCGACGCCTGGGAGCGCTTCGAGAAAGCATTCGATACGGTCATGAAGGCCAGGCCGAAGCCGGCCCCGGCTAAGCCTCGTCCCGCACCTTCGCCAGCATCTCGCGGAAAGCGCGGCGGGAAAGAACCGGCTTAGACGCTCGCCCGGTTATCAGGCCGCCGATAGGTCAGCCGCTTGCCGTAGATGCCTGCCGCCGCAATCTCGGTGCGCTCCATATCCGAGTAGCCGAGAGCGGCGCGGTAGTTGTAGCGGAAGTCAAACTCGCACAGATAGCGTTTCAGGTGTTCTTCGGAAACGCTGTGATAGATACCGAAGATGCCGCGCTTCAAGATCGCGAAATAGCTTTCAACCGAGTTTGTTGACGCATCGCCGCGCACGTATTCGTCGGCAGAGTGGTTGACGGTGTAGTGGGTTTTATACTCGTCGCCAATCGTCCAATAAACCGGGCTGTGATCGGTGCGCAAATGCGACTTGCGATCGACGATGGTAACGATCAGCGGGCGCAGCGTCTTAGCCGTGACGTTCGGAACGTGAACCGACACTACCTTGCCTTGGCGTTCCACCAATGCCATGACGGCCTCTTTCTTCGGGATCGGTCCATAAGCCTTGTTTTTCGCTTTGCCGCCCACATAGGTTTCATCGGCTTCAACGTACTTACCTTCGCCGCCGAGCGGGCCGAGCTTGCCTTCGCGCATCGCCTCGCGAATGCGGTGCATCATGAACCATGCGGTTTTGTAGCTGCCGCCCATCATGCGATGCATCTGTAAGGCACTCATGCCTTTCTTGCTGGCGTTAATCAGGTAGATCGCCATGCACCACTTGCTCAACGGTATCTTGCTGCGCTCGCAAACGGTGTTCACGGTGACGGTGAATTGTTCACGGCAGGCGTTGCACTGGATCAGGCCAGCGCGCCCCTTTGTACCCTTCGGGCCGCCCTTGCCATACAAACGGGTAAGGTTCTCAGCTTCGCCGCAATGCGGGCAGAACGGGCCATTCGGCCAAATCCGTGCCTCGAACCATGCGCGAGCGAGGTCTTCGTCATGAAAGATGGGGTTGCTCAGATGGCTCAGCATGGAGGATCGCCTTGGTTGATAAGGCGAATATAGGCACCTGCCGCTGCTTTGTCAACGGGATAGTTCCCTCCTCGTGGCTCAACCTTTCGCTCCAATATGCCCTCGATATGAAGGAGAGCAATCTCCCCTCGCGCGAATCACCGCCATGGTCTGGATCGCCGAATAGCCGAATAGCTAGACCTGATCCGGCAGTACCTGTGATGTGAGCAGTCTGGGTTCGCTGCTTAACCCAAACGTCGGGCACGGCTATCTCTTGCGCATCTCTCTCCCCCGTCGATACCCAAAGGATGATCTGGCGGCAGTAGTATCCTCGTCGTCGTCATCGAAAGCCTTGTCGAAAGTTGTGCGCCCAATTCATCGGTGCGTCTAAACCGCTGCACCGAACGGACGAGACGCGGCCTACCCCAGATTACAATAGGTCACAGCTGCCAAACAGAACCTCTTTTTTTGGTTCATTGCACGTAATTTGACAACTTATTGGAATTGTCTCGTGGCAGATAAATACCCTTGCGCTACGCATTTATCCCCATAAACCTATCTCAAATGGATACACGAGACGCTGGCCGGAAAGGCGGCCGTGCGCGGACGAGGAAACTTACTAAAGAGCAACGCTCCGATAGTGGCCGAAAGGCGGCACGGGCGCGGTGGGATAAGAAATAGGCTATGAACGAACAACGAAAAGAGCGGGTAGGGCCATTCATCGAAAGAAATCGGGAGGCTTTGGGCACGAGATACCTCTCCTACGTGCATGACCATTATGGAAAGGGCGCGCTGACCGACATTGTCGGCTTTGAGTTGTGGGCAGAAGGCGAGTTGCTGGATATGCGTGTGAGACGAGCTAATGGGTATGTGATCTAAATGGCTAATGGACGAATTCACACCATTGAATGAGGACCGCCACGTGCGGTTGCGCTTCCCGAAAGAGAGCGTAAAGGTGATCGAGGGCAGTATAAACCGGCGCGGGCGAACCTGCAAATGGAATTGAACCAATTTTAACCCGCCCTCCGGCGGAAACAGCAAACTCGCTTATATAGCGGGTTTTTTTGTATGTCTGAGTACGACACAGATTCGGCGATTTGTCAAGTTTGGGAGAGAATGAAGGAAAAGCAAAGGGCGCACAAGTCACAAGCATAAGAAGCAGCACAAGATGCAGACATTGTCTGGCGGGATGGGGTTTTGTGCCCGCTCGAGCTGGGAAAGGAAAATCCTCGATCTTCGAGAGGGCCTGTGAAGTTTCCCAGCCGCGGCTGTCTACCGCAAGAGCGGCGACCCCAGCGGCCTTTCCCCGAGATATTTATTATCGAGAGGGCTTGTCTCTGATCTTTCTTTTAGAAAGGCAGAGAAAAGGATGATGGGTCGGCAATTTTCGGCGGCAACCGTGTGCAGGCGGTCGAGCTCGCGGAGCTTATTTTCAAGCTCACGTTGCTGACTACGGATCTGCTCCCGCTCCTGGTTGATGCGGTCACGTTCGCGCTGCATAACATCTGAGAATCGTTCGTCGGCCATCGGATACTCCTGTATGTCGGTGCGGCCGTGTATCACGGAATCGTAGAAATGAAAACGGCCGGCAGGTTTGCAACCCTGCCAGCCGAGAGTTCTTTAGCCCAACATGCGGCTCTGCCAATTATTCGGGGCGCATCGGAAGGCTAATCCGCAACGAGCTCCTTTACAGAAGCGCCGGAGCGGTCTTCAAGTTGAGTGCGCATCCAGTCGTATACGATCTCGTCGGGCCAAAAGACACGCTGCCACTTAGGGTTCCCCCGGCGATGGTTCGGACAGTGATATGTCCGTCCCTTTGATACCTTCTGCGTCGTGATCTCGTTGAGCGGCAGCTTCTCCCAATCGGAAAAGTGATTGTTGAGCAGCCGTTTGGTTTCGACCGCGGTACGCGCACGGTTCTTCTGATCGACGTGCGCCGTAAAGAACAGGGTACGCGCGTCCTCAAACGTGATGGTCGTCGGCTCGGCATTGATCCCGAGCTGCTCGGCCGCGAGAAGATCGGCAGCCTTCTTTCTGGCTTGCGCCAATGTGATGCCGCCCGGTCCGTAGCGACCGAGCGTCGCGCGCTTGCGCGGGTTCT
>Ga0326597_10008434_pt1 | contig 13896 bp, 15 predicted proteins | sample RVTome_12_FD_203789 | JGI IMG/M metagenome (GOLD analysis project Ga0326597, IMG submission 203789) | Soil microbial communities from uranium-contaminated site in the Upper Colorado River Basin, Wyoming, United States - RVT100D185 | ecosystem: Environmental > Terrestrial > Soil > Contaminated >... | reverse complement strand
TCCAATTCCGGTGGAGCCTGGGACAACGCCAAGAAATTTATCGAAGAAGGTCACTACGGCGGCAAGGGCTCGGATTCCCACAAGGCGGCCGTGATCGGCGACACCGTCGGTGATCCATTCAAGGACACAGCCGGGCCGGCCCTGAATCCGCTCATCAAAGTGATGAACCTCGTTTCATTGCTGGTCTTGCCGGCCGTGATCGGTCTTCGAGACAACACCGGGGTTCGCCTCACCGTCGCCCTGGTCGCTCTCGTGATCCTGGGAGCCTCGATCATTTATGCCAAGAGAGGCACGAGCCTCAAGGCAACCTCCGAGCCGGCGAGCTCACAAGCAGCCTGAATCCAGATGACCATTCGTATCCAAGCTGAGCTTCTGATCCCCGGTAAAGGAGATCCGATCGAAGGTGGCACGGTGGTGATCGACGGCGGAGCCATCTCCTACGCGGGATCGCGCGACTCGGCCCCCAAGGCGAGCAATGACGTCACCGAAGAGGTGGCGGTGTTAATGCCGGGTCTGTGGGATTGCCACGCCCACCTGTTTGGCTCACCGGCGTGGAACCTAGAGACGGCCGCCTGGCTCGCTCCGGCCACAGCAGGTGCCCGCGCCACAGCCGATCTCCGTCGGTACCTCGATGGCGGCGTGACCTCTGTGCGGGAGGTTGGAGGCTACGGCGTCGAGTTGGCAGCGGTGGTGGCCGAAGGAAGCGTGGCAGGGCCATCGATTTACGGCGCCGGCGAGGTCCTCTCCACCACTGGTGGCCACGCTGACATCCACTCGATTCCACTTGATATCTACGAAGGTGTGAGCGCCCGGGGTCGAATTGTGGGAAGGCTGGCCGACGGACCGGCCGAGTGCGTTCGAGCGGTGCGCGAACAGCTTCGGCGCAATGCACGTGTCATCAAGATCTGTGCATCAGGGGGCGTGATGTCCGAGGTCGATCATCCGATTCATCAGCAATTCTCCGACGAGGAACTGAAAGCCACAGTCGAAGAAGCAGCCCGGGCAGACCGGGTGGTGGCGGCTCACTGCCACGGCAAGCCGGGGATCATGGCTGCCCTCAGGGCCGGGGTTCGAACCATCGAGCATGGGAGCTATCTCGATGAGGAGGCTGCCGAGCTGATGAAGGACAAAGGCGCCATCCTGGTTTCAACCCGCTTCATCGTGGAGGAGCTGCTCGGGCTGGAAGAACAAATTCCTGCCTATGCATTCCGCAAGATCCTCGCGGTGGCCGACATCCATGGTCAGTCGATGAAGATCGCGGTGGCAGCGGGTGTGACGATGGCGATGGGCACTGACATCTTCGCCAGCGGCCATCGTTACGGCCAGGCTTCGCGGGAGATTCGCCATCTGGTTGATGCCGGCCTGAGCCCCCTGGAGGCGATCGAGGCCGCCACGGCCACCGGTCCACTGACCCTGGGCCCGCAAGCACCGCAATCGGGTCGGCTCGCTCTGGGCTATGACGCCGATCTCATTGCGTTCGTCTCGAACCCTCTCGACGATGTGAGCCTCTGGGGCGAGCCCGAACATGTGACTCATGTGTGGAAGGGCGGACAGAGAGTCAAGTAGCCAGTGAACCGACGACGGTGCCTGAACATTCACCCAGCACGCTGCTGCTCAACGTGACCGTGTCGCCGTCTTGGAGATAGTCCCCGGTGGCCCCGTTGGCGGTGATTTCCAACAGGCAACCTAGGCCTTCGGGAGTGGGTCCCGAGATCGTCCCCGAAGCGAACAAGTCACCCGCTCGAATCGTGGCGCCGTTGCTGGTCGCATGCGCCAATTGCTGGCTCATCGTCCAATAGAGGTTTTGGGTGTTCGATCTGGTCACCACTTGTCCGTTGATGGTCACCTCTAGATCTACGTCGAGTCCTTTCCCGGGGGGGAGGAGATAGGGGAGTGGATTTGGATCCTGGTTAGGGGGGCCGACGCGGCGACTCTCCAGGGCTGGGAGCGGGACCACCCACGGTGAGATCGAGGTAGCGAAGGACTTGCCTAGAAACGGCCCCAAAGGTTGGTATTCCCACGATTGGAGATCGCGGGCCGACCAATCGTTGAGGAGGGTCAAACCGAAGATATGTTGCTCAGCCTCAGTGACGGATATAGGCGTACCGAGGGTTGGCCCCTTACCGGTCACGAACCCGACCTCGAGTTCGAAGTCGAGTCTTCGAGAAGGCCCAAAGTCGCCGGCACCCCGCTGTCCCGTGGGCCGGCGAATCGGCGTGCCATCGACCACGACTGTGCCGGAGCGACCGTGATAAGCGATCGGCATGTGTCGCCAGTTGGGCGTCAGCGGCTCGGAGTCAGGCCGAAACAGCCGCCCTACGTTGGTGGCATGGTGCAGCGACGAGTAGAAGTCGACATAATCGCCAACACTGAAGGGCAGGTGCATCGTGGCCGTTCGCCGTGGGGTGACCATGGCGGGGTCGGGACCTCGCGCGAGCAGGGCTTCGACCAGGGCCTTCGTTTTCTGCCACTCTGCGAATCCTGCCGCCAGCAAAGGAGACAATGAACCTCTCGCGAGCAGGTGACTGACCGAACTGACATCGATGATGTTGTCGGTGGAGCGGACCCCGACCCGGCGGGGACCGTCGGCGACTGAGAACACCCCGTAAGCAAGGATGTCCATCACCGGCGTATTTCGTAGAAGGCCGAGAAAGGATTGTCGATTTCGAGTCGTCGGAAGTGGGTAAAGCCTGCCCGCCGGCACAACTCTTCGGCTCGCGCCGGTCCCCAGGCGGTTCCCAGTCCGGGGCCTCCCGACACAAGGCTCTGGGGGAGACAGTAGAGAACGCTGATCCCGTAAAGCAGAGTGCCCCGCGGGTGGACGTTCTCTGCCAGAGTTGCGCCGACGTTGGGCTCCATCATCAGGTAGGTGCCGCCCGGGTTGAGGGCCCCGTTGAGGTGGACGAGCACGGCCTCGGGGTCGGCGAGATCGTGGATTACGTCGAAGGTGGTGATCAGGTCGAAGCCTCCCGGGATGTCCTCTCCTGTGAGCACTTCGAACGACACGTTGTCGAGGCCGCTTGCCTCCGCCTGGATTAGGGCTCGCTCGATGGCCCGGGGATCGGTGTCAAACCCAACCACGGTGGAAGCGGGGTACGCACGGGCCATGGTCAAAGAAGCGGCGCCCGATCCGCATCCAACGTCTGCAACCCGGATGCCTTGCTCGAGTCGACTCACAACGTCGGGCATGGCTGGCAGCCAACGGCGGGTCAGGAGGATTCGCATCGCCGGCGAGTTGGCCCGGTCCACCCCCGCCACGACCCGGTCGTCGTAGGAGGAGAGGGACACTCCTCTTCCAGTCACGGTCGCTTCGGCCACCGCGTCGATCTTCTCCATCACCCCCGGGAGCATGTCGAGCCATCCGGCCATCAGATACGGGCTGGAAGGGTCGGCCAGCACAGCGGCGTGTTCGGTCGGCAACCTGAACTTTCCGCCAGCAGGATCGTGCTCGACGACTCCGGCGGTGGTGAGAGCCGACAGGATCTCTTCGACATAACGGGGAGCGAACCTGCCAGCGGCGAGTTGGGCGGGAGTGACCCAATCTGCTCCCGCCATCGCCGCCAGCAGACCGGCGCGATCCGCCACGGCCAGAACACCGATCGTGGCCGCACCTGCGGCGAGGTCGGTGAAGCGCTCGAGAAACTGCCAAACCTTGTCTCTATCGATATCACTCACGCGGTTCATCGTAGAAAGGGGCGGTTATCGTCGCCGCGGTGACTTCCGTCGACGACGTCCGGTTCGAGGCCATAACTGTTGAGCGGCTCGGGAATGTGCTCCGGCTGACCATCGCCCATCCTTCCTCCACCGTTAACGCCATCGATGACCTTCTGCATCACGAGTTGACGACGCTTTTTGGCCTCCTGCGTCGGGAGACCGTGGCGCGGGCCGTTGTCCTCACCGGCAAGGGGAGAGCCTTTTCGGCAGGGGGTGATTTCGGCTGGTTTCCGTCGTTGCAGAACGTCGAGCGTCTTCATCAACTCCGACGTGACGCCAAGCAGCTGATCTGGGACCTCGTCGACGTGGAGATACCCATTGTGTCGGCGCTCAACGGACCGGCGGTCGGATTGGGCGCGTCGATCGCTCTGCTTTGCGACGTGATCGTGGCCGCCGACACCGCCACCATCGCCGATCCGCACGTTCGTGTGGGCATCGTGGCCGGCGACGGAGGCACAGCCATATGGCCGCTACTGGTCGGCCCGGCCCGGGCCAAGCAATACCTCCTGACTGGCGATCCCCTCACCGCCCAGGAGGCACAGAGGATCGGCCTGATCAACAAGGTGGTGGCGGCCACCGAGCTCCCCGAACATGCACTCGAGTTGGCACAGAAGTTGGCTGCCCTGCCGCCGCTGGCGGTTCAGTACACCAAGGCGGCCGTCAACAAGCTGGTCAAAGCGGCCCTCAGCATTGCCTTCGATGCGGCGACTGGTTACGAACTGGTCACGTTGCTTTCAGACGACCACCGGGAGGCGCTGGCGGCGATGTCTGAAAAGCGACCACCGAGTTTTCAAGGGCGATAGGGGCTCCTCGTAGACTCCCGGACCGGGTGGTCCGCCAATCCCTTTTCACTCGCTGGTTCGCGATCGTGTTCGCCGCGTCCCTGGCCACCGAGTTGAGCAACAGCCTGCTGGTGCACTTTCCCGGGTTCTTGTTGGGACTAGGCGCCAACGAGGCCAGGATCGGGACGATCGTCGCCCTCGCCGGCGTGGCCTCGATCGGAGCGCGACCCTGGGTGGGAAGGGTGATGGACCGCCACAGCCGGCGGGTGGTGATTCGCTGGGGAACGGTGCTCAGTGCCGCGGCAACCCTGGCCTATGCCTTCGTCGACGAAATCGGACCCCTGGTCATGGTGGCGCGGTTGTTGCAGGGACTCGGACAGGCGATGACCGCGACGGCCTTCTGGACATACATCTCTGATCGATTCCCGGCCGAGAAGAGAGCTCAGGGAGTCGCCCTGTTTGGTATTTCTGGCCTCATACCGCTGGCGGTGGGACCCGGTCTGGGGGACCTTCTTCTTGGTTCGGCCGGCTACGACGGTTTGTTCTTCCTCGCCAGCGGGCTAGCGCTACTTGCCTTCTCTATGACGTTGTCGTTGGAGAAGACCGGCGTCCACCACGGTGCCACCCCTACCGGATTCTGGGCGGTGTTGCGACTAACCCACATGGTGCCGGTGTGGTTAGGGACTTTCGCACTCTCGCTCGGCTTCACTGCCGCATTCGTGTTCGTGAAGACCTATGTGACTACATCGGGCCTGGGCACCGTTGGTCCGTTCTTCCTTGCCTATGGCAGCACCGCCATCCTTTGGCGTCTTGGCTTTGCCTGGGTACCCGACCGGGTAGGGCCTGCCCGCATGATCACACCGGCGTTGTTGTTGTATGCCCTCGGCATGACCATCCTTGGCATCGGCGGCTCGCAGCCCGTTCTGGCCCTGGCCGGTCTGGCGGCGGGTCTAGGTCACGGGATCGGCTACCCGGTGATGCTTGCCTTGTCGACCCTCCGAACCACCCTGGGGGATCGGGGAGCTGCCACCGCGATTTTCACGGCCATCTTCGACCTCGGGTTGATCGGAATGGCGCCCGTGCTCGGCCTGACTATATCGCTGTTCGGTTATCGATCCATGTTCTGGGCGACAGCCGCGACCATCGTGACCGGGCTGATCGTCGTGCGGCGTCTCGATCTCAAAGCCGGATCAGCGACCGCCCCAGCGCCGAGCCGGTGAACAACGAGCAGAACAGTTCCGGGGCGTTTTCGAAGCCATCGACGATGTGTTCGTGATAGGTGAGGCGACCCTCTCGAATCCAACCGGCAATTTCGGCCATGCCTCCCCGAAAGCCGGCAAGAAAGTCCCAGACGACGAATCCCTGAATGCGCAGTCGGCGCTCGACCACCTCGCGCATCTGTCTGGCTCCGGTCGGCTCTTCCCGGTTGTATTCGGATACCTGGCCAGCCACGGCGATCCGACCGTCCCGTTTCATCGAGAGGAGGGCGGCGTCGAGCATTTCCCCGCCGACGTTGTCGAAATACACGTCGATCCCGTCCAGGCAGGCGTCAGCGACAGCCTTAGCGAGATCGATGATCTCGTAGCGATCGAGACACACATCAAACCCGAGTTGCTCGACCACGTATTGACACCTGACGGCACCGCCGGCAATCCCCACCACCCGGCATCCCAAGATGCGGGCGATCTGTCCGGCGGTGGCACCCACTGTTCCCGCCGCGGACGACACGAGGACTGTCTCTCCAGGCTGGAGGCTGGCGACATCTCGCAGGCCGAAGTAAGCAGTCAGCCCCGAGACCCCCATGACCCCGATCGCCGCCGAAGGACTTATCGGGGGAGCGAACAGATCGGGATCGAGAGTCATCACGCCCCGGCCATGGGAGAGATAGTGGCGACGCCAACCGGTGCCGGCAGTCACTAGCTCTCCGACCCGGAACTTTTCGTTTCTCGAAGCCACCACCTCACCCACGGCGAACCCATCGATGACCTCGCCAGGTTCGGCTCGGGGCGCATAGCTGTCACGCGAGAGTCGATCTCTAACGCCCGCGTCCACTGAGATGAAGCGGTTGGCCACGACTACCTGTCCTGCCTCGGGGTCGGGGAGCTCGACAACCTCCCTGCGAAAGTCGGTTGGTTGGGGGACACCTACCGGCGTCTTCTCGAGAACCCAATGTTCGGTGGCGAGGGGCATGTGGATCGGAAGGTAACTGGTTCGCGGTACCTTGGGGCCACAGTGCCCGAGTTGCCCGACATCGTCGTCTATCTCGAGGCTCTCACCGCTCGGGTGCTCGGCCAATCGCTGCAGAAGATCCGCATCGCCTCGCCGGCGGTCCTTCGTACTTACAACCCTCCGTACAACTCCCTCGAGGGAAGTGTTGTGGAGGGCCTGGAGCGGCTCGGCAAGAGGCTCGTGTTCCAGTTCTCGGATGAGCGCTTCCTGGTGATCCACCTGATGATCGCCGGTCGATTGCAGTGGAAGGCCAGCGGGGCCATCGTGCCCAAGAAGGTGGGGCTCGCCGGTCTCGACTTCGAAACCGGCACCCTTCTTCTCACCGAACAGGGAACCAAGAAACGCGCCGGCATCTGGGTCCTGGTTGGTCGCGAGGCGCTCAAAGCCGAGGACCGGGGTGGGGTGGAGCCGCTGACTGCCTCTCCCGCCGAGTTTGCCGCGGCTCTTCGCAAGGAGAACCGAACTCTCAAACGAGCCCTGACCGACCCCACCATTTTCTCAGGAATCGGCAACTCGTACTCCGACGAGATTCTCTGGGCGGCCCGGCTGTCACCTGTCTTGCGAAGTCGCAGTCTCAGCGACGACGACATCGAACGGCTTCAACAGGCGACGGTTTCACAACTCGAGCAATGGACACAACTTCTACGTGATGACGTGGGTTCCGAATGGCCGGTAAAAGTGACCGCGTTCCGGCCCGAAATGGCGGTCCACGGAAAGTACGGCGCGCCCTGTCCGCGCTGCGGTTCCCCGGTGCAGCGGATCGTGTATGCGGCCAACGAGACCAACTACTGCCCGACCTGCCAGACCGGCGGCAAAATCCTGGCGGATCGGGCGCTGTCGCGATTGTTGGGGGAGGACTGGCCGCGGACGCTGGAGGAACTAGAAGAACTAAAGCGCCGTGGCTAGACCATGAATAGGACCGTGATGGTCCAGAGACCGGCAACCAACAGACCCGCCGCCAATTCGATCACGATTGAAAGACCGGCCGCTCGCAACGCATGGACGGTGCTCGGCCAGGCCAGGCTATGAGATCCCAATCGGACTCGCTCGGAGAGATAGACCCCGATGACGAATCCGATCACGAAGCCGATTATCGGGATCACGAAGAAGCCGATCAGCGAGAGCACGCCGCCTAGGAGGAGCGAGCGGGTCGGAACGCCCGCTTCTTTGAGACGTTTGCCTGGGATCAGGTACTTGGCCACCTGACCGGCGATGGCTAGGAGGGTGGCAACGGTGAAGATCACCCATCCGACAGGTGACTGTTCGACGAAAGCCCATACGCCTACGGCTGCCCAGATCAGGATGAGACCGGGGATGGCGGCGACGACGATCCCGACGAGACCGGCCGCGATTGCCAGACCGACCAGGATCAGGCCGAGGGGATCCACGTTTTTATCTTGGCAGCACGGGGATCTCACCCCTTGACATCGAACAAGTGTTCGATACTATGGCTGCCCGAGCGAGCGGAGTCAGCGATGGGGCCCCAGGGGGCGGTGCAGCAGCCGACGAAGACAGAGCTGGTTTTGCCAGCTCTGTCACCGGGGCACGTGGTGGGGCTGGAGGGACCAACCGGGCTGGGTTTGACCCGGCTCGGTTTGTCCCTTCTCGCCGCCCCCTCCCGGGTGGGCATGGTGGTGGCCCTCGACGTACGGGGATGGTTGTCACCCGCCTCGGCCTGGGAAGTAGGGGTGATCCCCAATCGTCTCGTGCTGATCCGTTGCGATGATCGAAAGTTGTGGCCCCAGGTGGCTGCCGCCGTGTTGGAAGGAGTGGTAGCGGTTTACGCCGAAGTTCCCTCTGGGGTGGGTGAGCAACAGTTGCGAAGGCTGGCTGCCCTCAACCGGGCCCGGCGGGCGGCCCTGATGTTGCGGCCGTTGCGCGGCGACCTGCCTTCTGGCATTGCCCATCTCCGTCTCCGGAGCACAGGCGTGTCATGGGAAGGAGTTGATCGAGGGCATGGAAGACTCACCCGCCGCCGGATTTCTCTTGAGATCTCTGGCAAGTCGATTCCCCTTCGGGAAGTGGAGTTCGAGGATTCCTATCTCACGCCTCACGTCTCACGTCTCACGTCTCCCGCCTAATGCGCACGCTTTGTGTCTGGTATCCCGATTGGCCGCTCCAGGTGTTCGAGACGGGCGGTCAGGCATGCCTGGTGGTCGAACCGCGACCAACCCAACGGCGGGGGGGTGAGGCCCAGGTGGTCCGGGCGGCCGATCCTTCCGCCCAGGAGACGGGAATCCGTATCGGTATGGGGCGCCGTGAAGCCGAAGCGCTCTGCCCAACTGCCCGGGTTCTTCAGCGTGACCTTGGTGCCGAGTCTCGCCAGTTCGAGTTGGTGATCGAGGCGTTGGAGAACCTGATCCCACATGTTGAGGTAGTGGAACCGGGATTGGCCTTTGTTCCGGTGGAGGGAGCCCTGCGATATCACGGTGGGGAAGAGGACGTGGTGCGAAAGGTCGCTAAAGAACTGGCCGATGTGGCCTCCGGCGCCAGACTCGGTCTGGCTGACGGTCCATTTGCGGCTCGGTGGGCCGCGATTGACGCCGTGGATGAGCCCCGCATCATCGTTGACACCTCCCGGTTCCTCGCCACCCTCGATGTGGCGGTCCTCGAACACCCCGAACTAATCGATACCTTTCGTTGGCTCGGTGTGACCACCCTCGGTTCCCTGGCGGGGTTGCCGCGGGAGGCCATCGCTTCTCGTTTTGGGGCGGACGGTCTGACGGCCCATCGCCTGGCAAGCGGGGAAGACCGGCATCCCAACCCGCGTCCCATATCACCGCTGCTGGCCGTCGAAGCGCACTACGGCGATCCTCTCGAGACCCTGGATCAAGTGGCTTTTGCCGCTCGGGCCTTGTCGACGCGTCTGATGAACGGTTTGCGACGGGAAGGGATCGCACCACATCGGGTAGAAATCCAGGCGGAAGCTTCCAGCGGGACGATTCGGACCCGGATATGGCGTTCATCCGATCCGTTTGTCGAGTCCAGCCTGATCGAGCGAGTGTGGTGGCAGCTACGGGTATGGGTAGAGCAGGGGGGAGTGAGTGGTGGCCTGATCCGGCTGCGACTCGACCCGGCCGATCTGTCGGGCGATGGACGCCAGTTGGCATTGCTCGAGACCATCGGGGGTACCTGGGAGGGGTACGACCCTGGTCGTCCCGAAGCCGAGCGGGCCCTGGCCCGGGCCCAGGCCATCTTGGGACCCGACGCGGTGTTACAAGCCGGCCCCCAGGGCGGTCGGCTTCCCGGTGAACAGGTGCTCTGGCGGCGCTGGGGGGAGGAGGCGGCAGCGGCCGAGCGTGACCCGGCGAGTCCCTGGCCGGGAAGCACTCCGGGTCCCACCCCGGCTCTGGTGCCCGAATCCAATCAACTGGAGGTGGAATGGGACGCTGGAATGCCCACCCGGGTCCGGTTGGGGAGTCGCTGGGAGCCGGTACTCAACTGGTCGGGCCCCTGGCGACTGAGCGGGCGCTGGTGGAGAGGTGAACAGGCAGCCGATCGCTATCAACTGGTGACTTCGGCCGGAGCTTTCTTGGTGGTCGTGCACGCCACCAGGGCATACCTGGTTGGGATCTACGACTAGGAGAAGCTAATCCGACTGAGGACGCTCAGGGCCATCCTCTTTGGTCGCCGCAACGATCGCCGCACCCACGGCCAGCAGCCCGGCCCCCAGCACCGCCCCGCCCCGTGCTTCGACACCCGTGAGGGGGAGTTGGTCAGCTGAGACGATAGGCGGACCCTGAGGGCTGCCTCCCGGGGCCTGGGTGACCACGACACCTTCCACTTCGGTGGGAATGGTGCCGGTGCTGGCACCAGCAGTGGTGGGAGTCTGAGCCGTGGTTGCGGGTGACTGGCCCGCGGTTGTCGGAGTTTCACCTGCGGTTGTGGGTGTCTGACCTGTCGTTGTCGGCGTCTCGCCGACGGTGGTCGTGGTGGTCTCGACTTCCTCACCTCCGACAACGGGACTGGTAGCTGCGGCGAAGTTCGACGACATTGTCAATGTCCGCACCGCCGGGGCCGCCCAGACCGCTCCTGCCCCGAGAAGCGTTCCACGACGCAAGGCGTCGCGCCTGGTGAGATTGGTGCCCATATCTCCCGCCATCTGAAAGTGGAGCCTAACAAGAGGGACGAACGCATCCAGCACCTGAGTGGGCCGATGATGCGCTGGGCCTAGTCATTCGGATTTGCCCGTGATTCGGCTTCGAGCTCGTCGAGGCGCTTGGCAATGATCGTGCGCGCCTCGTCGGCAAGCCTGCCTGTGTCTTCTTTCGTCATTCCCGCTGTCGGGATTGGAGGATCGACTACCACCGTGACTTTGCCTCCCTTCACCAATGATCGCCCCGGCGGCCATGCCTGGTAGGTGCCGTGGATGGTCACCGGGAGGACCGGGATCTGGCCGGCGATGGCCATGGTGAAGGCTCCCTTTTTGAACCCCTTGAGAGTCCCGTCCCGACTCCGGGTGCCCTCCGGATAGATGATGAGGGATCGTCCGCTGGCCACAAGATCCCGTGCTTGTTGATTGACTTTTTCGTGCACGGCCGAACGTGCGGCGCGGTCGACCTCGACGATTCCAATCGCCCGCATGGCCGGAGCCAGGATGGGCACTGAGAACAGTTCCTTCTTGGCCAGGAAGCGGATCGGCAGCGGTACCGCCAGAAACGAGGCCATGATGTCGAGATTCGACAGGTGGTTGGCTACGACCACGTGCGATCTGGTGACGTCGATGTTCTCCCTGCCGCGTATTTCAATGGGGCTGCCTGCAGATAGCAGCCAGGCCCTGCTCCAGACATGAGCAATTCTTTCGATCCATGGGCTCGTTGGCGACACCTTGGCGATCAATATGACGATGGGGGCGGCTATCAGCGTCAGCGTTACTCCCACCAGAAGGGTGAGAATTGTCCGGAACGGCGCTAGCACGGTACGGAGCATCGACCAACGACGTTAGCGATGGGGGTAGCCGACTACCTTGGGTTGATGGTTGAAGAAAAGGCCGCTCTGCGACGATGGGCAGCCAGTCTGGAACCCGCCACTCAGTTGGAGTCCTCGAGAATCGCCGGAACGGCCGCCGAGGTGATGGCACGCAATGAGTGGACGACCGCCCTGACCTTTCTCGCCATGCCTGGTGAGGTCGACCTCGACGACCTCAACCGCCGTCCAGGTATCCGGTTCTTTGTTACCCGCACTCCAAGAAACGGCGATCTCACGATTCATGATTTGGCCACCGCCACGCAAGCGCATCCTTTCGGATATCTCCAGCCAGCGGCAGATGCGCCCGAGGTGTCGTCAAGGACACTTGAGGTGGTGCTGGTTCCCGGAGTTCTCTTTGATCGCCAGGGCGGACGTCTCGGACGAGGCAAGGGCTATTACGACCGGTTGTTAGGGGCGATGCGCCCCCGGCCATATTTGATCGGAGTAACCCTCGAGCGCCGGGTTGTGCCAGAGGTCCCTGTCGACCCCGACGACATCCGCATGGACGCTCTCATCACCGAACATGCCTTCTCCGAAGCGGCCTCGCGTTAGACGGCGCTCCACCCAACCACTCTCTCCGGCACGATGATGATGGCCGGACCAACCAGCGGGGTCTCTCCATACTGCGAATAGCGACGGCGGAGCACAGCGATCGCTTCTAAGAATTCGATGCCCCTGCTCAGCATCCGGGCAGAACCGTCGACGCGAACCCACCACAGTTGCGACCAGTCGTCCTCGTAGTGGTGGGCCAGGACGCAAACCCGGGGATTGGCCTCGATGTTGACCACCCGTTCGGGGATCCTTGCCCGCTTTGGCTTACCATCGATGGCGGTGATGATTCGATCACCGGTGATGGCGAAAACGATCGGCACCATATGTGGCGACCCGTCGGCGCGCAGGGTTGCCAGGGTTGCAACTGGTACAGACTCGAGCAGTCGATAGGCGTCGGGTGCTTTCATGGGAAGGGAGGTGATCCTTGCATCTTGATCTCAATCTCGGTTACTTCGGGGTAGGTGCTGCCCGGGCCCCCGAGTTGATACGTGAGGCCGAGCGGCTGGGATATAGGGCCATATGGGTCGCCGAAGCCTACGGGTCCGATGCAGTCAGCGTCCTCTCCTGGATCGGTGCGTCGACGACTCGGATCCTGCTCGGGAGCGGAATCATGCAGATACCGGCTCGGACACCGGCGATGACAGCCATGACGGCCGCCACCCTCGACGAGCTTTCCGACCACAGATTCATGCTCGGACTCGGAGTGAGCGGACCCCAGGTGGTGGAAGGGTGGCACGGGGTGCCCTACGGTCAACCGTTGGGGCGCACTCGGGAATACGTCGAGATCGTACGCGCCATCCTCGCCAGGGAAGCTCCACTTCAGTACGAAGGCACCCATTATCGGATCCCGTACCTGGAGTCGAACGCCACAGGCCTCGGCAAACCCCTGAGGATGATCGGCCAACCTCATCCCGGCATCCCGATCTATCTGGCAGCGATCGGGCCCCGCAACATCGCCTTGACGGCGGAGATCGCTGACGGCTGGCTGCCTATCTTCTACTCTCCGGAAAAGGCGCCGGCGGTATTTGGAGCGGCCCTGGCCGAAGGCGCAGCCCGTCGCACGATCACAAGCGAGTTCGACGTGGTGCCTTCGGTGCAGGCACTCGTCACCGATGATGTGGCTACCGGTCGTGATCTTATGAGGCCGATGCTGGCTCTGTACATCGGAGGAATGGGTGCCCGGGGCCGCAACTTCTACAATGACCTGGCGGTTCGCTATGGATTCGATGAGCAAGCGGCCCGAATCCAGGACCTCTATCTGGCAGGTAACAAGATTGAGGCTGTCGGAGCAGTCCCTGACGCCCTGGTCGACGAGGTTTCCCTGGTCGGTCCTATTGATCGCATCAGGGAACGACTCGACGCCTGGAAGGACTCGGGGGTGACTGGATTGGCGGTCGGCTCTCTCGACCTAGCGACACTCAGAGCGCTGGCGCAGGTGGTCCTGTGACGCCAGGTCAGCCCCCGGTTACCTGGCGAATCCTCTCGGCCAGGCCGAATCGCCCGGTCTTTGCCCTCAGGTCGACAACCGCTCCTGCTTCATCTGAAAAGCCCGGAGGATCGTCCGGGGTGAAAAAGAACTCGTGTTCGCCGATCGTGAGATGAAACTTGGCAACACCAGTTCGCTCCGTCTGGATCTCGGCCAGTTCCCACG
>Ga0326597_10008433_pt1 | contig 13899 bp, 14 predicted proteins | sample RVTome_12_FD_203789 | JGI IMG/M metagenome (GOLD analysis project Ga0326597, IMG submission 203789) | Soil microbial communities from uranium-contaminated site in the Upper Colorado River Basin, Wyoming, United States - RVT100D185 | ecosystem: Environmental > Terrestrial > Soil > Contaminated >... | reverse complement strand
ATTCCTTCGCTACTTGCCGGTCGGCGGGCGCGGGGTGGTAGTCGCCCTCCACCCAGGCTTCGCCCCCGGGTCCGACCTCCTTCTTCCAGATCGGGACGATCTGCTTCAGCCGATCGATCCCGTAGCGGGCGGCCTCGAACACACCCTCGTCGCGGTGGGCGGCGGTGCAGACGATCAGCACCGTGGGGGTGCCCGGGTCCAGATGGCCGAGCCGCTGCACGATGGCCACCCCTTCCACCCGCGGCCAGCGTTCGCGGATCTCGCGGGCCACCTGCTCCATCTTCTCCAGGGCCATCGGCTCGTAGGCTTCGTACTCCAGATATTCGGTATTCCGTGCTTCGCCGCGCCGGGTCTCGGCCCGCACCAGCCCTGAGAACACGCAGGCGGCGCCGCTGGTGGGCAAGGTCACGGATCCCAGCAGGTCGTCCAGATCCAGCGGCTCCTGGGTCAGCCGGAACACGGTGGGCCCCGCCGCTCCGCCGCTCACCGGCGGGAAGACCGCCACCTCGTCCCCTTCCCGGAGCACTTCCTCTGGAAAGGCGAACTCCCGATTCACGGCGAACAGCGCGGTTTGCAGGGCCGTCCCGAGGCGATCGTCGCGCTGGGCGAGCTGCTGGCGCAGGTCGCCCACGGTGGCCCCGGCGGGCACGCTGATCCCCTCCTGGCGGACGCCGGTCAGGCTGCGCAGGGTGGCAAAGTACAGGACCTCAACATGGATGCTCATTCCAGGACCAGGTCACCACTGCGCCCGCCGTGCTTCTCCACCAGGCGGATGTCGGTGATGCGGGCCGTTCGATCGTGGGCCTTGACCATGTCATACACGGTCAGGGCAGCAATGCAGACCGCCGTGAGGGCCTCCATCTCCACGCCGGTGCTGGCGGTGGTTCGGGCAGAGGCGGTGATCTCGACCCCCGGCGGCTCATCCCGGAACCCCACCTGCACCTCCAGGTGGGTCAGCGGGATAGGGTGGCACAGCGGAATCAACTCGGCGGTGCGCTTGCCGCCCATCACGCCGGCCAGTTCGGCGGCCGCACGCAGGTCGCCCTTCTTCAGATCTCCGGCGCGGGCCGCCTGCAAGGTAGCCGCCGACATCAAGACCGCCCCGCGGGCCACCGCCGAGCGGTCGGTCACCGGCTTGTCGCTCACGTCAACCATGCGCGCACGGCCGGAGGGGTCCAGGTGGGATATGGAAGATGGCATAGTCGAAATTATACCGAATGCGCTGCCTTGACACCCTTGGTCGGCTTGCTATAATGTCCGAGCCTGCCTGAACGGCAGGCGCTGTGTTGTAAGTCCTGGAGAATGCTATGCCGCCTCTTCCCAAGCGCAAACACTCCAAAGGCCGCCGCGATCGTCGGCGGGCTCACGACGCGCTGTCACCCAAGCACCTGATCACCTGCAGCAATTGTGGGGAGAAGCAACTGCCCCACCACATTTGCCCTCACTGCGGGCACTACGCCGGCCGCGAGATCCTCGAAGTCGAATCGAGCTAGTCGGCCGTCGCTGGATGGCCCCCCACCCTCAGACCACTGCCTTCCTCTTTCCGGGACAAGGCTCCCAGCAAGTCGGTATGGGGAAGCAGCTGGCCCAGCGCTTTCCTCAGGCCGCCCAGGCGTTTACCGAGGCCGATGAGATCTTGGGGTTTCGCCTATCCCGGCTGTGTTGGAACGGGCCAGCCGAGGCTCTGGACGATACGGTCAATACCCAGCCGGCTCTGCTGACCCACTCCATCGCGGTGCTGCGGGTACTGCAGGGCGAGCACCCGCAGATCCAGCCAGGCCTGACCGCCGGCCACTCGATGGGCGAATACAGCGCCCTGGTGTGCGCCGGCGCCCTGGACTTCCCCGACGCGCTGCGGCTGGTTCGCGCCCGCGGCGAGGCCATGAAATTGGCCGGCGGGCTTGGCCCGGGAGGCATGGCCGCCGTGCTGGGAATGGAGGCCGAGGTCGTAGAAGAGGTCTGCCGGCTGGCCAGCCAGGAACGCGGAGAGCCGGTGCAGCTGGCCAACGACAACTGTCCGGGTCAGTTGGTCATCTCAGGATCGGAGGCCGCGCTGTCACGCGCCCTGGAGCTGTTGAAGGAACGCGGGGCGCGCCGGTTGGTGCGGCTGGCAGTCAGCATCGCGGCTCATTCACCCCTGATGGAGCCCGGCCAGCAGCAGTTCAATCAGGCCCTGGAGAACACCCCGCTGGGCGATCCGCAGATCCCCATTCTGGGGAACGTCGGCGCACAGCCGCTGCTCAGTGTGAACGACATCCGCGGGGAACTGCGGGCGCAGCTCACCTCGCGGGTGCGCTGGACTGAGACCATCCAGGCCATGGCCGCTCGGGGCGCCACGGCCTTCCTGGAGCTGGGTTCCAAGGACGTGCTGACCCGGCTGACGGGCAGGATTGCCCCCGGACTCGCGGCGCGCTCGCTGGACGAACCAGAGAGCTTCGTAGGGCTGGCCGATTGGCCTGAAGTAGCCTGATGCCTGCCCCGATTCTCATCTCAGGGACTTCCGCCCGTCACGGTTCGCGTTAGCCTCACTCCGCCATGCGCAGACTGATCCTGGTTGCGGTTCTGCTTCTGGGATTCCTCTTCGTTTTGAGCCAGTTTGCCGAGCTTCAGCAGGTGCAGGAGGCATTCAAGCGGGCGGATCCGCGCTGGCTGGCCCTGGGGGCCCTGGTACATCTGATCTGGCTGCTCAACCTGGGGGCGTCCTTCGATACGATCTATCGCATGTTGGGAATGCGCGAGAACATCCTGCACCTGACATTGGTTGCGACCGCCGCCCAATTCATCAGCGTGGTGGCTCCCAGCGGCGGGATGGGCGGAATGGCTGTCCTGTTGGCGGACGGCAGTCGGCGCGGACATCCGGCCGGGCGAGTGACCACTGCCGCCGCACTGTTCATCTTCTTCGAGCAAGTGAGCCTGCTGGGGGTGATCAGCCTCGGCCTGGTGGTGCTTTTCCGCAGGGGGATACTGAGCGGGGCCGAGGTGGCCGCGGCTCTGATCCTGGCCGGGATCGCCCTGGTGGTCGGCCTGATGCTCCTGCTGGGTATGCGCTCGGCCCACGTCCTGGGGCGGGCGCTGGCCTGGCTTGGGGGGCTGGCCAATCGAGCGGCCTTCCCCCTGCTACGGCGCGAGCTGTTCGACGTGCGCCAGGCCCACCTGTTCGCCTTTGACATTCACGAAGGCCTGCACCAGGTGCGCCGGGCGCCGCGAGGGCTGCTGCTGCCTGCGGCGCTCTCGATGAGCAGCAAGGCGCTGCTTATGACCGTCCTCTTCCTGGTGTTCGTGGCCTTCCGGCAGCCCTACACCCCCGGCACGCTGGTGGCCGGGTTCAGCATCGGTTACCTGTTCTATATCGTGTCGCCCACCCCCACCGGCATCGGCTTCGTGGAGGGGGCCATGACCCTGGTGCTCGGCTCCCTGCGAGTCCCGGTGGCCACCGCCGCGGCCATCGTGCTGGCCTTTCGCGGCATTACCTTCTGGCTCACCATCCTGTATGGGATGGTCGTGCTTCGATGGGTCGGTCTGAGGCCCTCCACCCGGGCGGAGCCCCCCAACTGACCCGCATGCTATAATCCGGCTCCACCCGAAAGCGGTGGGCCCAAGGTGATCCTGGATAGCTTGACGGCACTGCTCACTGACCCCCAGGGCAGCCTGGCCTACCATCTGATCTCAACCTTCACCATTGGATTGATCTTCTTGCTCGCCCTGGCGCAGCGCCGCCGCGCCGGCAGGATCTCCCTGCGTTGGAGCATCGCTTCCGGCCCGTTGGCAGCCGCCAGGCTTGGCATGCTGCTGCTGACCGCCAGCACCGCCCTGGCGGCCCCCGAGCTGGCCCCAATGCTGTCCCCGTTGGAACGCTATCTAGCGGTGGCGGGCGGCCTGGTTTTGGGCTGGGCGTTCCTCTTTCCCCGCCCGCAGCGAAATGGCGATCTGGGCTTCGGCATTGCGCTGGCGGTCTGCTCCCTGGGCCTGGCAGTGTCTGCCCTACCCCTTGCGCAAGCCGGAGCGTCCGCCGGCGCCGCAGCGTTGGCCAAAGTCTGGGATTTGGCTGGCCTGCTCGCCATGATCGCGGTGGTGGTGCTGCTCATAGCCCGCAGGCCGATCTCCTGGCCAGCAGCGGCGGGCGGGCTGGCCCTGCTGGGCCTGGGCTTTGGCCTCCAACTGACCTCCGGATCACCTTCCGGCCCAACCTCTGCAGCCTTGCGCATGGCCGAACTGCTGGCCTACCCGGCGCTCAGCGCGGCGGCCGCCTGGGCGCTGGCCGCGCCGATTCTGGACCGACTCCCATCCAGCACCGGCGGTGAGGAGATACCTGCGAAGCCGATGGGGCCGGAGCTCATTTCGGAGACTACCCTTAAGGGGCTGCGGGACTTGGCCATGGAGGGCGGCAAGGCAAGGCCGGCCGGACCGGAGCCTGCGCTCAAGGGGAACGAGGACACAGAGCAGGTGGCTCAGTTGAAGGCCGAATTCCGCCTGGCGCTGCAGGAGCTGGCGGACCTCAGCCGTGAGCGCGGTCCATCCGACCTCAAGGGTCCGACAGGCGAGGACGTGCCCGTGCCAATGGTCGGGAGCCTCGGCGATGTGGTGCAAGGCATGCGCCGGGCGTTGACCTCGGCGCTCTCCTGCGCTGAGCTGCTGCGCGCCGACGCCGGGGAGCAGATCGATACGGAGAGCCAGGGCCTGCTGGCCAGGCTGCGTGAGGACGTGCTGCAGTTGTCCGCCCAGGTCAACAAGCTGGGTGAACTGACCTCCGAGAGCGCCGCCCAGGCGATCTCCGGTGCGGCCGAGGCTGATTTGATGGCCTGCCTGCGCAGCGCGATGGACCAACTGGCCGGGTCCATCCGACAGAAGCAGCTCTCGTTCTCCTTGAGCCTTCCGGAGGCGCTGCCCGCGGTGCGGGCCCGGCAGAGCGACCTGGAGCGCTTGCTGGCCTTGATGATCGAGAGCGCCATCGCCTCCTCCCTCCCGGGAACCCAGGTTCGAATCCAGGGCAGTGTGGAGCGTGCGCCGGCCGGCAGCCTGGTCTCATTGTCCGTCACCGACTCAGGAGAAGGCTTCCCCCCGGAGGAGGTGGCCCAGGCCTTCCAACCCTGGCACCAGTTGGAGGGACCGTCTTCGGGCGGGACACGCGCCTTCGGCATCAGTCTGGCCGGCCTGCGCAAGAAGGCCGAACGGCTGGGCGGCCGAGTGTGGGTCGCCAGCGAGCTGGGCGCGGGCACCACCATCACCGTTCTGCTTCCGGCCATTTCGCGAGATCCCCTTCAGGCATGACAGTCCGTGCTCGGGACCTGCTCGCCCTGGCGTTCTGCCTCGCATTGGCCGGCTGCTTCCCCCAGCCCAAGTTCGAGGCCGAGGCGGCACGACTCCCTAAGAGCACCCTCCCGGCCTCCCCACTCGAGGTGACCCGCGTGCCCGCGCCTGCGGGCCTTACCCCACCGCCACCGGGCATGGAGCTCGGATGGCCGCCGCCCTACACCTACGGGAACGCCACCCCGCCCCCAACGGCCATCCCGCCGCCCACCAGCCCGTTCCCGTTCGACCCGGAGGTGGTCAACATCCTGTTGTTGGGCTCGGACCAGCGATCGGTGGAGGGCGGCTTTCGCACGGATGTCCTGATCCTGCTTTCCGTCCACCCCAGCCAACGCGCGGTGGCCATGATCTCCATCCCGCGCGACCTGTACGTGTACCTTCCTGGCTACAGCATGCAGCGCATCAACACCGCCTTCCAGCTGGGGGAGAGCCTCAACTATCCCGGGGGCGGGCCGGGAATGCTGGCCGACACCGTGCGCTACAACCTGGGGCTTACAGTGCATCACTTCGTGCGGGTGGAGATGGACGGCTTTCGGCGGATCATCGACACGTTCGGCGGAGTGGATGTGAACGTGGCCTGCTCCTATCGCGACTGGCGCCTCAAGGATCCGGCCATGAACCCCAACGTGGTGGCCAACTGGCAGCTATACACCGTCCCGCGCGGGGTGGTGCACATGGATGGGGACTACGCATTATGGTACGCACGCTCCCGGCAGCGCTCCTCCGATTTCGACCGCAGCCGGCGGCAGCACGAGGTGCTGCGGGCCGCCTATCGCCAATCGCTGCAGCTCAACTTGCTGCCCAATTTGCCTGATCTGTACGATGAGCTGCGCAGCAGCTTCACGACCGACTTGGCGCTCTCCGACCTGCTCGAACTGGCTCCGCTGGCCGCCCGCATCGATCTATCCAAAGTGCAGAGCCGGTTCATCGGGCGCGATCAGGTCATCAGCTGGCGGGTCCCCACCACCGGAGCGCAGGTTTTGATCCCACGGCCGGATGCCATTCAAGCCTTGCTGCTGTCCGCTCTGGAACGGGAGGCGCCCGATCCGTTGGTTCCCGACCAACCGCCGACGGTCGAAGTCGTCAATGCCTCCGGCGAGGATGGCTGGCCAAGCCTGGCCGCCGAACGCCTCAACTACGCTGGATACGCCGCCTACCTGGGCGGCAGCTCCGAGCAGGCAGGCTCCAATACCCTCCTGGTGGACTATGGGCTGGCCGAACCCGGGGAGGCCGAGCGACTGCTGCAAGCCCTGGGGCTGGGGCTCCCGCGACTCGTGAGCCTGCCCGATCCCAGCTCACCCTTTTCCTTCCGGCTGGTGCTGGGAGCCGACTACAACCCCTGTTTCGATCCGACCCGCAACCAGAGCTAGGAAGGGATTTGACTTTTGGACCGCTCGCGGCTAGATTCACGCCCGCCCGTTTCTGGCTATGCGCAAAGCGCCAAATCGAGACCAGCTCAATGCCTGACAGTCAAGACGAGCTTCCCCTCTTCTCCGACGGCGGCCGCGGCCCGGCTCTGCACTCCGATTCCAGCCTGAGCGCGGCCGTGCGGGCCTGGGGCGAGGATCTGGAGCAGGTCGGCCGGTCCATCCACACCGTCAAGGCCTTTACCGGCGACGTGCGCCTGCTGGCCCGCTTCCTGGGCGCCGGCCACGCCATCAACGCCATCGGCACCCATGACCTGAAGAACTTCCTGGATTGGATGCTCACCCGGCGCGGGGTGCCCTGCAGTCCTAAGACCTACGCCCGGCGGGTGACCTCCTTGAAGGCCTTCTTCCGCTGGTTGGCCCACTCCGGCGTGCTGCCGGATGATCCGGCCGCGCCGGTCACCCAGCAGACGGTGCTCAGCCCGCTGCCGGAGGTGCTCAGCTCGGAAGAGGTCGTTCGGGTGCTGCGGACTTCGGAGGGCATGCGCAAAGCCAAGCCGCCGGACGCTCGCCCCTACACTCTGGTCAGCCTGCTGCTCTACAGCGGGATCAAGAAGGGGGAGTGCCTCGGTATCCATCTCAACCACATCGATCTGGATTCGCCAGAAGGGGCGCTCCTGTGGATCCGATACGGGGAGGTCAGCCGGCGCTACCGGGAGCGCAAACTGTTGCTGGAGGCTTCCTGGGTGCCGGCCTACCGGGAGTACCTGGAGCAGTATGAGCCGCAGGATCGGCTCTTCCCCTATTCCCCGCGACGTCTGGAATACCTGCTGGAGGACATCGGGGCGGCCGCCGGCCTGAAGAAGCACCTGTCCTTCAACATGTGCCGCTGGACCTCGGTGCTCACCGATTACAAATCCGGCGCCGACTCCGAACGCATTCGCCACAAGCTGGGCATCTCCAAGATCCAGTGGCGTGAGATCGGCTCCAAGCTGGATCGGTTGGCCGCCGGCCGCATGGCGGCCAGCCGCGCCTGACCCGGCAAGCCCTGCAATCAAAAACGCCCCCTGGCGGGGGCGACCTACATACGCTTGACCACGATGTCGCCAATCACGTTGGCGGCGGCGTCCCCGCGGTCGGCGGCGTTGGACAAGTGGCGGTAAACCTCCCGCAGCTTCAACATCTCCACGATGTGATCCACGTCTCGCGGCATGCGGAACAGATCGGCGATGGCCTCCCGGTAGACTGTCTCCACCCGGTTCTCCAGAGCCTTGGCCCGCACGGCGTGATCGTTGGCCACGCTGGGATGTTCGTCCAGCCGTTGAACGGCCAGGTGGATCTCGTGGGCCGCGTCGGTGAGCAGCGAGATCATCCGCTCCAGATAGGGCGTCGGCTCGATCTCGAACATGCTGAGCTCTTCCAGGGTAGTGTTGGCGTAGTCCAGCACGTCGTCTACCGTCAGGGACAGGGCGAAGATGTCCTCCCGGTCGATGGGGGTGACGAAGGTGCGGTTGAGCTCATCGATGAGAATGCGGCGCACCTCGTCGGCCTCTTTCTCCTGCGCCGACAGCTTGATCGCCAGCGACTCGTCGGGCTGCTTGACGTACTGAAGCAAGGTCGTCATGCCCAGGGAGGTGTGCTCGGCCTGCTTCATGAGCAGCTCGATGAAACGGTTGGAGCGGCGTTTGCGGGAAAACAGACTCACGCTATCTGGCCCCGATCAGAGAGGGATGCTTCACAGGCGCGGCGTATTATAGCGGCTTGACAGCCCGCGCGCTTGAACCCACAATTGGGCGGTGACCGACCAACAGCTCCCAGAAGGGCATCGCTCAGGCTACGTCGCCCTGGCCGGCAAGCCCAATGTAGGCAAATCTACCCTGCTCAACAGCCTGCTGCAGCAGGGGGTGATGGCGGTATCGTCCAAGCCCCAGACGACCCGGCGCCGCCAGACCGGCATCCTGACCTTGCCGCAGGCTCAGGTGGTTTTCCTGGACACCCCTGGAATCCATGCCCCGCGCCATGAACTGGGCAAACTCATGCTGGATGAGGCGATCACCGCTCTGGCCGAGGCCGATCTGGCCCTGGCAGTGTTCGACGTCCACGCCGAGCCCGATGGGGTGGATGCACAGGTCGCGCAGGCCCTGAGCGTGAACCGCGCGACCCTGGTCGCCTTGAACAAGATCGACCTGGCCGATCCCGCCTCCCTGCAGGAGCACTGGGATGCTTACCAGGCCCTGCTGCCGGAGGCCGAAATGTTGACGGTATCTGCGCTGCGCGGCGACAACCTGGCTGAGCTGGTGGAGCGCATCGTCAGCCGCCTGCCGGTCGGTCCGCGCTACTACTCGGAGGGTGAGGTCACCGACTCCTTCGAGCGGGATATCGCCGCCGACTTGATTCGCGCCGCAGGGATGCAGCTGCTGCGCCAGGAAGTCCCCCACGCCCTGGCCGTGCATGTGGACGACTATCAGGAGCGCGGCGAGGGCGGGGCATTCATCGGTGCCACCGTATTCGTGGAACGCGAATCGCAGAAGGGCATCGTGATCGGCAAGGGCGGCCGCATGCTGCGGGACATCGGCACGCTGGCCCGCAAGCAGATTGAGGCCATGTCGGGCCGAAAGGTCTACCTGGAGCTCAAAGTCAAGGTGCTGCCCGGCTGGCGCGACGACGAGCGCGCCCTGCATCGTCTCGGCTACAAGGAAGGGCGCTGATGGCCGGCCGACGGCGCTCGACCCGAACCAGCAGCTTCGGCTCCCCCGGTCGGGTAAGCCATGATTCTTCCTCCTTCTATAAGGGCCGGATGTACCAGGGGCAGCCCCCGGCCTCCCGGGGCGAGCTGCAGGAGCAACCCCTGCTGCCGGGCCAGCTGGATCGCCTCTACGGCAAGTCCTCCGAGGAGATGCAGGAGCTGCCGGATGCCTGCGTGCACCTCATGGTGACCTCACCCCCCTACAACGCCGGCAAGGACTACGATGCGGATCTCACGCTGGAGGAGTATCGCGGCCTGCTGCGGCGGGTGTTCGCCGAGACCTTCCGGGTGCTGGCCGATGGCGGACGGGCTTGCGTCAACGTTGCCAACCTGGGGCGCAAGCCCTACCTGCCGCTGCACGCCTACCTGATCGAGGACCTGCTGGAGATTGGATTTCAGATGCGGGGCGAGATCATCTGGGACAAAGGCAGCAGCGCGGCCGCTTCGACCGCCTGGGGTTCCTGGCGTTCGGCGGCCAACCCGGTGCTGCGGGACGTGCACGAGTACATCCTGGTGTTCAGCAAAGCCTCCTTCGCTCGGCCGGCGGATGGTCGCCAGAACACCATCCAGCGGGACGAATTCCTGGAGTGGACCAAGAGTGTGTGGCAGATGCCGGCGGTCTCTGCCCGACAGATTGGACATCCGGCGCCGTTCCCTGAGGAACTGCCCCGGCGGCTGATCGAGCTGTACACTTACCAGGGTGACGTGGTCCTGGATCCCTTCATGGGCTCGGGGACGACCTGTGTCGCGGCGCTCAAGGCCGGACGGCATTACATCGGGTATGAGATCGAGCCCGAGTACTTGAGGCTGGCGGAGGAGCGCCTGCGGCTGGCCGCCGGTCAGATCGCCGAACCCCCATGAATGGCCCCCGGCGGCGAACCGGGCTGTTCCTGATCCTGGCAGCCCTGACCGCCACTCTATTTGTGCGCCTGGGCTTCTGGCAACTGGCCCGCCACTCGGAGCGGGCTCAGCGCAACGCCGCCATCCAGTCCAATCTCGCCCGACCGCAGCTCCTGCTGCCGGAGCAGGGTCCGATCACCGAGGAGTACAGCTATCGGCGGGTTCGGGCCACCGGCACCTTCGACCCATCCAACCAGATCCTGCTCATGAATCGAGCCTATCAGGAACGACCCGGTTACCACCTGGTCACCCCACTGCTGCAGGAGGGGAATTCCACTGCGGTGCTGGTAGACCGGGGCTGGATACCGCAGGAGGATGGGACGGCGGAGCGCCTGCAGAACTACAGGCTGGACGAAACGGTCAGCCTGTCCGGGCTGTTGCTGCCCTCGCAGCAGGAACCGTCCTGGTCGCTCTTGGCGGATCCGACCCCTGCCCCCGGCGCCCGCCGGTTGGCCTGGCGGGCGCTCAGCATTCCGACCATCCAGCAGCAGTTGCCTTACGGGCTGGCCGTTCTATACATTGAGCAGGCCGAGCCGCTGGCGGGCCCCGGTTCCGCCCCGATCCCGGCCCCGGAGCTGGAGGTTTCGCCGGGACCGCATCTGGGCTACGCCATTCAGTGGTTTGCCTTCGCGGCAATCGCCGTGGGCGGGACGCTGCTCTGGGTTCGCCGGCGCGCGGCTAGCCGAGCATAGCGCGGGCGCGGGCGATATCGCGTCGGATCTGCTCCAGCAGCTCTTCCGGACCCGGGAAGCGCCGCTCCTCCCGCAGGCGCTCGAAGAAAGTCAGCACCAGCTCCTGGTCGTACAGGTCTCCCCCAACGTAGTCCAGGAGGTGGGCCTCCACCACCGCGGTGGAAGCCGAGTGTTCGAACGTAGGGCGGGTGCCGATATTGACCACCGCCGGCCATGAACCGACGCCGGCCGCCGCGGTGCAGGCGTAAACGCCGTTCCCAGGATAGGCGCGCTCCTCCCAAATCTGCAGGTTGGCCGTCGGAATCCCCAGCCCCTTCCCCCGCCCCGCTCCGCGCCGCACCGTTCCGGGCAGGCTGAAGCGTCTGCCCAGGTACTCAGACACCCGGGTCACATCGCCGGCCCGCAGGGCCTCCCGCACCCGGGTGGAACTCACCACCTCCCCTTCCAGCTTGAAGGGTGGCACCAGGTGGAACTCGAAACCGCGGGTCCGGCTCGCTTGCTCCAGGAAGAGGCGATTGCCCCGGCGCTGGTGGCCGAGTGCGAAATCTTCGCCGGCCCACAGCGCTTTGAACTGCAGGTGATGATCGAGCAGATCCAGGAAGTCCTCCGCCTCCACGCGGGAGAGATCGCGGTTGAAGGGCTGGGTGATCACCAGCTCCACCCCCAATTCGCCCAGCCGCGCGGCCTTCTCGTCCGGAGAGGTGATGTAGTAGGACGGCCGCCGCTCGCGCAGCACGACCGAGGGGTGGGGAAAGAAGGTGAGCACCACGCTGGGAAGACCGGCGGCGGATTCCAGCATGGACTGGATCAGTGCCCGGTGTCCACGGTGGACGCCATCGAACGAGCCGATGGTCAGCGCGCAGCCCGTCAGCTGCAGCTGGCGCAGATCGGGGAGATGCTGCATGACTCGCTCAGCCCAGGAAGACCTTGCGTGGATGCCACAGCCTTCCGCCATCCACCGGTTCGAGGATCGCCGCCAATTCCCCTTCCGGGCTGAGGGCCTTCACCAGACCGGAGAGCTGGGCCGCCGACTGAATGCTCCGTCCGTTGCGGATCTCCTCCAGCTGCTCGGCGGTAAGCCGCACGGCCTGCAGCTCGGGCAAGGCCCCGGCCGCGGGGATCAGGAATCGTTCCCAGCCCCCGACCACAAAGGTGTGCTCCAGGTCGATCAGCGGGACTGCCTGCTGGATGGTGAACGGGCCGGACTTCACCCGGCGGAGCGCGGCCAGGTGCGCTCCGGTGGCGAGCGCCTCGCCCAGGTCGTGAGCCAGCGAGCGGATGTAAGTGCCGGCCGAGCATTCCACCGTCAACCACAGGTCCGGTGGCTCGTACCGCTCGATCGCGATCTCATAGATGGTGACCGAGCGCGGCTCCAGGTCGGGTTCCTGGCCTTCGCGGGCCAGCTCATAGGCCTTGCGCCCCTCCAGCTTGACCGCACTGTAGGGTGGCGGGACCTGCTGGATCTCCCCGCGAAAGGCGGGCAGCGCCTTCTCGATCCCTTCCAGGGTGGGGGCATCGCCGGTATGGCGCATGACCTCGCCTTCGGCGTCGTAGGTACGGGTGGCAAAGCCGAAGTGCACCTGAGCCTCGTAACGCTTGGAGGCCGTGGAGAGAAACTCGCTCAGCCGGGTAGCCGGCCCCAGGCACAGCACCAGTACCCCGGAGGCGCGCGGGTCGAGTGTGCCGGCGTGACCCACCTTGCGCACCCCGGTCCCCAGGCGCACGATGTTCACCACCTTGTGGGAGGTGGGCCCGACGGGCTTGTCCACCACGATCAATCCAAATGCATCCATCAGCCCTCCCTGGGCCGGGCCGCCAGAGCGGTTTGCGTCGCAGCCAGCACCTGCCGCATGACCGGTTCCAATTCGCCGCTCACCACCGCCCCGGCTGCCAGCGTGTGGCCTCCCCCGCCGAATTGGCCGGCTAGCGCCGCGACGTCGAATCCCCGGCGGGCCCTCCAGCTAACCTTGATCTTTCCGTCCGCCTGCTCCACGAAGATCAGCACAATATCCGCCTCGCGGATTGTGGTCAGCACATCGATCAGGTCCGCATCATCCGGCCCCGGGTACCCCGCCTGCTTGCGATCCTGCAGTGAAAGGCTGGCCCAAATCAGGCCGTCCTGCCGCTCCAGCCGGGTCAACCCCCTGCCCCAGTAGCGAATCGCGGCGAAGCTGCGGTGCACCAGCGCCTGGGCATACAGGCTGGACAGATCCGCGCCCAACTCCATCAGCCGGGCCGCCCGCAAGAAGGTCTCCGGCCGGACGCTGGCGGTGCGGAAGCCCAGAGTGTCCGTCACCAGCCCGGTCAGCAAATTGGCCGCGATGTGCTCGTCCAAGGGCAGGCCGAGATCGGCAGCCAGATCCAGGATCACCTCGGTGTTGGCCGCCGCCCGTTCGTCCACCAGGTTGATGCGGGCGAAGCGAGTGTTGGTGGGATGGTGGTCGAGGTTGAGATCCACCAGCCGGTCAGGGGGCAGCTTCAGGTCGAGGCGCTCCAGGTCGGCGGTGTCCACCGCCACCAGGACCTGGGCGTCTGCCGGCAGCGATTCCCGGACCTGCTCCGAACCGGGGAGAAACCGGAATCGGCCGGGCAGGCCCCCGGCCAGCACCGGTGTGGCCCGCCTGCCGGCCCGTTGCAGGCTGAGAACCATGGCCAGCATGGAACCGATGGCATCCCCGTCCGGCCGTTCATGGGTCGCCACCGCCACATGGCCGGCCTCCCCCAGGATGGTCCTGGCCTGGCGCACTTCAGCCGGATTCATCCGGCTCGTTCTCCTCGCGGCTCGGGCGGAGGCGGTTGAGCAGCTCATCCACCCGCGAGCCTTGATCCAACGAGGTGTCCCAGCGGAAACGCAGCCGGGGAAAGGTCCGCAGTTGGATGATCTGGG
>Ga0326597_10008432_pt1 | contig 13900 bp, 15 predicted proteins | sample RVTome_12_FD_203789 | JGI IMG/M metagenome (GOLD analysis project Ga0326597, IMG submission 203789) | Soil microbial communities from uranium-contaminated site in the Upper Colorado River Basin, Wyoming, United States - RVT100D185 | ecosystem: Environmental > Terrestrial > Soil > Contaminated >... | reverse complement strand
ACGATGCGTGCCCCTGCGGGTCGGGGAAGAAATACAAGAATTGTCACGGCAGGCTCACCTAAGGGCCCGTAACATCATTTAACGCGCGCGCGTTTCGTCGTGCCACGGGCTCTAAGCCCGCTATCCGCGGTTGCGTGAGCGGGACGCACGCGCCGAGATTCGCAATCCGACGCTGTCTCGACCCATCGGCGGCGAGCTATACTTGTAGGCACTTAGGCCAGCGACATGCCGACACACCGCTTTGAGTTTGATTGGGGCCTGCATACCATGCTGCGGCTCCTTGACTCCCATGAATTCGAGACGGTCCTGGACGTCGGTTCCGGCAGCGGCGAGCACGGCCGTTTCTTTCGGCACTTCGGCAAGAAGGTCTATACCGTCGATCTGCACAAATCGGCCGATTACGTCGGCGACTTCATGGACGTCAGATTCGACCGCACGTTTGACGTGGTATGGTGCTCCCACGTGCTGGAGCACCAGCGCAACGTCGGCAGGTTCCTCGAAAAGCTCTACACGTGCCTGCCCGATCGCGGCATCCTCGCCATCAGCGTCCCGACACACCCGCGCTCGCGGGTGGTGTCGGGGCACGTTACCTCGTGGAATGCCGGCCTGCTTTGCTACAACCTGGTGCTCGCCGGATTCGACTGCAAAGAGGCGCAGGTGCTCCAGACCCGCGAGCTGTCGCTCATCGTGCGCAAGAGCAGGGCGCAGGGTGCCGATGTGCTGGCTGCGGCCCCTTACGGCCGGATCGAGGAGCTCGCGCAGTATTTCCCGTTTCCCGTGGCCGACGGCGGTGATGCCGAGGTGCTCGAGGCGAACTGGGGAGACAAGGACTACGAGCTGCCACCCGCCCCGGTACCTGGCGGGATCGAAGTCGTGTCCAAGTGGGCAGATATCCGCATTGACTGAGGTGCAGCGAGGAGCGCCCGTTGGCTGTTAACCTGAAAGCACCTGCGCCGGGGTCACTTGCGCCGGTAGCCGGGGTAGAGCTTGGTGTGGCCGAAGCGGGTATCCGCACGGCGAACCGTCGGGACCTGCTGGTGATGCGCATCGCCGACGGGGCTCGCGTGGCCGGTGTTTTTACGCAGAATCGCTTCTGTGCGGCACCGGTCGTGGTGGCGCGCCAGCACTTGACGATGCTCGACCCGGACGCCTCGATCCGCGCGTTGGTGGTGAATACCGGTTGCGCCAACGCCGGCACCGGGAAGGCGGGTCTCGCCGCCGCGCGCCGCGTGTGCGCCGAGCTCGCCGAACTCCTCGGCTGCTCGGCGGCGCAGGTCCTGCCTTTTTCCACCGGGGTCATCATGGAGGCGCTGCCGGTGGAGCGGATCGCGGCGGGCCTGCCTGTTTGCATCGGGGATCTGCGCCTCGACAACTGGATCGCGGCCGCGCAGGCCATCATGACCACCGACACGCTGCCGAAGGCGGCCACCCGCCGGGTCAGTATCGGCGACGCCGACGTGACGATCACCGGCATTGCCAAGGGGGCCGGCATGATCCGCCCCAACATGGCGACCATGCTGGGGTTTATCGCCACCGACGCGCGGGTGAGCCTGCCCCTCGTGCGCAACGCGATCGCCCATACGGCGCGGCGGTCGTTCAACTGCATCACGGTCGACGGCGACACCTCGACCAACGATGCGCTCGTGCTCATCGCCAGCGGGCGCGCCAGGATGCCAGAAATGTCGGATGCGACGAGTGCCGAGTTCCAGACCTTCCGTGATGCGGTCACGGCGCTAGCGCAGGAGCTTGCGCAAGCCATCGTCCGCGACGGCGAGGGCGCCACGAAATTCATCACGGTTGCCGTCGAGGCCGGGCGCAACGAAGAAGAGTGCCGGAAGGTGGCCTACGCCATCGCGCATTCGCCGCTCATCAAGACGGCGTTTTTCGCCTCTGACCCGAACCTCGGCCGTATTCTCGCTGCCATCGGCTACGCCGGCATTGCCGACCTCGACGCGGCCAAGGTCGATCTCTATCTCGACGAGGTGCTCGTCGCCACCCATGGCGGGCGCAATCCCGCCTATGAGGAGGCGGACGGGCAGCGCGTGATGAAGAAGAGCGAGATAACAGTGCGCGTCGTGCTTCACCGCGGCGCTGCCGCAGCCACGCTCTGGACCTGCGACCTGTCGCACGACTATGTGAGCATCAATGCCGTTTACCGGAGCTGAGCGCCGCGGTCCGGGAAGGCCGGATGCGGGCGACCCGGGTGCTGAAGGGGTGTGCTAAGTTCCCCCTGCAGCGGCCCGTGCCGCAAACCTTGCTGAAATTTATATGGCCGACATAACGAAGCTGCTGGGACGCGCGGAATCGCTGGTCGCGCGGTTGGAGAAGCTGATTCCGGGCGAGCCCGTGCCCACCGATTGGGCCGCCTCGATCGCATTTCGCTGGCGCAAGAAGGATGGGCACGGCGTGATCCAGCCGGTGCTCAACGTGCACCGAATCCATCTCGGTGAGCTGCAGGGGATCGACGAGCAGAAGCGACTGGTCGAGCAGAACACGCGCCAGTTCGTGGAACGCTATCCGGCCAATAACGTGCTGCTGACCGGCGCCCGCGGCACCGGCAAGTCTTCGCTGGTGAAGGCGCTGCTCAACAAGTACGCTCCGCGCGGGCTGCGAGTGATAGAGGTGGAGAAGCACGATCTCGTGGACCTGCCGGAGATCGTCGAGCAGATCTGCGAGCAGCCCGAGCGCTTTATCCTTTACTGCGACGATCTTTCCTTCGAGGCGGACGAACCGGGCTACAAGGCGCTCAAGGTGGTGCTCGACGGGTCGGTCGCGGCGGCGTCCGAGAACTGCCTCATCTACGCGACCTCGAACCGGCGCCACCTGATGCCTGAGTACATGCACGAGAACCTCGAATACAAGCACGTGGGCGAGGAGATTCACCCGGGCGAGACTTCCGAGGAGAAGATCTCGCTCTCCGAGCGCTTCGGTCTGTGGGCTTCATTCTACCCGTTCGATCAGGATGACTATCTCAAGATCGTTGCGGTGTGGCTCGAGCACTTCAAGGCGCCTTCCCGGTCAGACGAAATTCAGCGGGCGGCGCTGCAATGGGCGCTCACCCGAGGTTCGCGCAGCGGCCGCGTGGCATGGCAATTTGCGCGTGATTGGGCCGGCAAGCACGGGCTCGACGGCAAGCAGCGCCGGTCGAAGCGATGAACGTGCCGGAGCCTCGCGGTCCCGCGCACCCACGGGGGGAGGCGGCACGCGCGGCCGCGGCGCGGCGCTAGCAGCCCGTCGGACTTGAGGTCATGAACGATCGGTGTGAACGAAGGAGGAGTCGATTTTGGTCATCGCCGAACCGACAGGCTGTAATAGGAGTATGGGGTGAGCCGGCGCCCATGCTCATGTCCACTGCATCCGGTGCATGCGCTTCACGTTGTAGGCCAGGCACACCAGATAGCATTCGCCCCTGACGTTGTTCACGCCCCGCGGCAGGAACCGCCTGAACGTCGTCACGGACTTGATGATCCCGATGACACCCATTCGCCCCAACCCGCTGTCGCCTTTCCCCATTAGCAGCTCGTGGGGCGAAAGCCCGACAAGCTGCTAGGGCATGTCCGCCAACCGCGTCCAGGTTGCGGCCGCGGTCATCACGCGGGACGACGGGCGGTTCCTCCTGGCGCAGCGCCCGGCCGGCAAGGTCTACGCCGGGTATTGGGAGTTTCCCGGCGGCAAGATCGAGAGCGGCGAAACGCCCCTGGGAGCGCTGCACCGCGAGCTGCATGAAGAGCTCGGCATCGACGTCGAGCACGCCTACCCGTGGATTACGCGCGACTACGATTATCCGCACGCAGCGGTGCGGCTGCGCTTCTTCCGCGTCACCGGCTGGCATGGTGAGCCCCACGGTAAAGAGGCGCAATCGTTTGCTTGGCAGTCCGCGCGCGAGGTCTCGGTCTCGCCGCTCCTGCCCGCCAACGGGCCCGTGCTCCGCGCGCTCGAACTACCGACGGTCTACGGCATTACCAATGTCGCCGCGATCGGTGCCGCCGAATTTGCGGGCCGGCTCGAAGCCGCGTTGAAAAACGGGCTGCGCCTGATCCAGATACGCGAGAAGGCGCTGGGACGAAGCGAGCTGCGCGAACTGTCGGTGCGGGCGATCGCGGCGGCGCGGCGGCACGGGGCGCGGGTGCTGATCAACGCGGACGCGGCGCTCGCGATCGAGCTGGGCGCGGACGGCGTGCACCTCACGTCAGCGCAGCTCGGCGAGCTCGTGACGCGGCCGCCGCTCAAACTCGTTGGCGCGTCATGCCACGACGCGCCGGAGCTCGAGCGCGCCATGATGCTTGGCGCGGACTTCGTGGCGCTGGGCCCGGTGCTGCCGACGGCGAGCCACCCCGGGCAGCCGGGAATGGGCTGGGGGCGCTTCGCCGGCCTGATTGCGGATTATCCGCTGCCGGTCTACGCGCTGGGGGGCATGCGGCCGGAGCACATGGCGCGCGCATGGCAGGCCGGCGCGCACGGTGTCGCGATGATGCGCGGCGCATGGGAACGCGATTGCTAGCCGCCGGTGCCGGGCTCGTCCGCTCCAGGCTCGTCCGCCGCAGGCTCGTCCTTGCTCTCGGTTACCGGGATGCGGTAGGACTCGGTTGCCCAGGCGCCCAGGTCGATCATCTTGCAGCGCTCCGAGCAGAAAGGGCGGTACGGGTTGGCGGCGTCCCACGGGAGGCCCCTGCCGCAGCGCGGGCAGTTGACCATCCGCTGCTTGCTGCGCATGAGCCGGGCTACAGATTGCAGAACGTCAATTCGAATTCAACGTCCGTTTCAGCGGCCTTGGGACGCTGCACCCCTTCCTGGGTCGTGAAGCGGATGTTGAGCGCGTACTTGTTGGCGCTGATTTCCGGCACGCAGGGGTAGCTGTGGGCGAGCCGAATCCGCACCATCTGCGCCACCCGGCCCGCCATCATCTGCTGGTAGACACCCTGGTAGGCGACCTGCGTGGTGGTCTTGCCGGACTCGCGCAGCAGGCGCAGCACGACCGCGATCGCGTCGGGGATCGGCAGGAACGGCGCGAGCCATTGCTGCAGGTCGTGCCGTCGCTGCTCGGCCTCCTGTTGCAGCCAGAAATGATACGAGGGCAGATCGAACTCGCACACGCCGCCGGGGATGTTGGTGCGCTGCTTGATGCTCATCAGCCAGTCGTTCTCGCGCAGCTCCTGGCCGATCTTGCCCGACATCTGCAACAGCCGCGATGAGGCCTGGTCGGCCTGCCGCAGGATATCGTCGAGCGCTTTCTCGGAGACCTCCGGGTTGTCACGCAGGGCGTCGAGCGTGTGCTTCTGGCGCTCGAGCTCCTGCAGCAGATCGGACTTAAGATCAGCACGGCTGGCGACTTCGAGAATCTCGAACAGGGACAGCAGCGCGATATGGTGTTGCTGCGGGTCCTTCTTTCCGATGAAATAATCAACTCGCTCGTACAGGTCTTCGAGCCGCAGCAGGGTGCGTACGCGTTCGCTCAACGGATACTCGTAGCTGATCACGGCGCGTGGTTACCGTTGCGGAAGAAATTGCGGCTAAGTATTCACCAAAACCCGGGAAAAATAAAGGTTTTATTTGTGTTTTCCAGGAGATTTGGGGCCGTACTCGGCGGCCGCGGCATCACCATCGCGTGCGAGGAGAAGGTATTTCGCGTGCAGTGCTTCCACCTGCTTACGCAATGCGCTCATGTCGCCGTCATTGTTCAGAACGTCGTCGGCGCGGACGATCCGTTCCTTGCGCGATACTTGCGCGGCAATGATCGCGCGGACCTCGCCTTCGGTGAGATTGCTTCGCCGCATGGTACGTTCGATCTGCTGCGACTCGTCGCAGTCGACGACCAGGACGCGCCGCAGGAGATCGCCGTAGGCGCCGGTCTCGAACAGTAGTGGTACCACCACCAGCGCATACGGTTGCGTCGCCGCATTCAGGCGCGAGCGCGATTGCGCGCGGATCAGGGGATGAAGTATCGCCTCCAGCCTGGCGCGCGCCTGCGGGTCGCTGAAGGCCAGGCGCCGCATCCGGGCGCGGTCGAGACTGCCGTCGGCGGCACTGAACTCCCTGCCGAACTCCCGGCGGATCGCGTCCATCGCCTCGCCCCCGGGGCCGGTCAGCTCGTGAGCGATTTCGTCCGTGTCGACGACCGCCGCGCCCAGTTCGCGGAAGACGCGGGTGACACTGGTCTTGCCGCAGCCGATTCCGCCGGTGAGGCCGATACAGTACGGCCTTGCCATCAGAACAAAGCGAGGTACTGTTTGTTGATCGCCGCGCCGTGCAGGAGCGCGATCACTCCGGCCACGGCGAGATAGGGCCCGAAGGGGATGGGCACGTCGCGGCCCTGGCGTGCGAGCACGATGAGGGCCATGCCGATCGCCGCACCCACGAACGAGGACAGCAGGATGACCAGGGGCAGCATCGTCCAGCCCAGCCACGCCCCGATTGCCGCGAGCAGCTTGAAGTCGCCGTAGCCCATGCCTTCCTTACCGGTGGCGAGCCGGTAGAGCCAGTAGACCGACCATAGCGCGAGGTAGCCGCACACCGCGCCGATCACGGCGGACGGCAGATCCGTGAACACCCCGAACAGATTGAGAATGAGCCCCGCCCACAGCAGCGGCAGCGTGATGTCGTCGGGCAGATAGAACGTGTCCAGGTCGACGAACGCGAGCGCGATCATCGCCCAGACGAAGACCAGTGCGCCGATCCCGGCGGCGCTCAGCCCGAACTGCCAGGCGACATAGCCGCTCAGCAAACCGCTCAGGGCTTCGATGATCGGGTAGCGGGGTGATATCCGGGTCTTGCATGCGGAGCACTTCCCGCCGAGCACGAGATAGCTTACGACGGGGATGTTCTCGAGGGCCGTGATCGGGTGCCCGCATGACGGGCAGCGAGAGCGCGGGACGACCAAATTGATCTTCTCTGGTGCCGGCGGCGGCGTGCCGGCGAGTTCGGCACATTCGGCCCGCCATTGCCGTTCCATCATCTTGGGCAGGCGCAGGATGACGACGTTGAGAAAGCTGCCCACGGCCAAGCCGAACAGAATCGCGACCGTAATAAGGAAAGCGGGCGAACTCTGGAGGAGCGATACGACGGACATTCTAGGACTGAGGATCGAGAAATGAGGATTGCGGCTGCGTGCTCAATCCCGACGGCTCGACCCTCAACCCGCGCTCCTCGTTCTTAGACGGCCTGCCCCATCTTGAATATCGGCAGATACATGGCGATCACCATGCCGCCGATCAAGGTGCCCAGCACGACCATAATCAGGGGCTCCATCAGACTCGATAAGGCCTCGACCGCGTCGTCCACTTCTGCCTCGAAGAAGTCCGCCACCTTGGAGAGCATCGCATCGAGTGAGCCGGATTCTTCGCCGATTGACACCATCTGCAGCACCATGTTGGGGAAAGCCTCGGTGCCTTGCATGGCCGACATCAGGCTCGAGCCGGTTGCAACGTCCGCCTGGATTTTCTTGGTCGCAACATAATATTCGTAATTCCCCGCCGCACCGGCAACGGAATCGAGCGCCTCGACTAGCGGAACGCCGGCAGCGAACATCGTCGACAGCGTCCGCGTCCAGCGCGCGATCGAAGACTTGCGCACCAGACTCCCGAACACGGGCACGCGCAGCATGATGCGGTCCATCACCATCTGCATCTTCACGGACCGCTTCCAGGTCCAGAAGAATGCGTAGAGCGCGCCGCCGAGGCCGCCGAAAATCGCATACCAGTAGGCCACGAAAAAGTCCGATATCGCCATCACCAACAGCGTCGGGCCGGGCAGGTCGGCACCGAAGCTGGCAAACACCTGTTTGAACGCCGGGATCACGAAAATCATGATGATCGCGGTGATGATGAAGGCGACCGCGATGATGGCGATCGGGTAGAACAGCGCAGCCTTGATCTTGCTCTTGATGGCAAGAATCTTTTCCTTGTAAGTCGCGAGCCGATCGAGCAGGCTGTCCAGGATACCGGCCGCCTCGCCGGCGCCGACCAGGTTGCAGAACAGCGCATCGAAGTAGAGCGGGTGCTTCTCGAAGGCCTGGCGCAGGCTCGAGCCGGTTTCCACTTCGGTCTTGACGTCGAGAAGCAGGCGCGCGACTGCCGGATTGCTATGCCCCTTGCCAACGATGTCAAAGGCCTGCAGCAGCGGCACGCCGGACTTCATCATCGTCGCGAGTTGGCGTGTGAACAGCGCGATGTCCTTCTCGGTGATTCTGCTGCCCCTGCTGAGTTTCTGCTTCTTGACCTCGACCACCTTGATGCCCTGCCGGCGGAGCGTCGCGTTCACCTGCGCCTCGCCGCTCGCGCGCATCTCGCCGCGCATGGTCTTGCCGGACCTGTCCTGTCCGACCCAGCTGAAATTAAATTCCTTGATGTCCCGTTTCTTCGCTACGGCAGCTGCAGTGGCCATGACTGCCCCCTAATAAACCCAATGAACCAATAAGTTACACCGCGTACCTCACGGAATAATGCACGTCTGGCGCTCCTTTGTAAAGCGCAATATGCCACAACGGGTAAGGTTGCGGGCCGAAGTCATTGCGGGGGGCGGGCGATTCAGGCTTCTTCCGGGGGGTGCAGGCGCACGGCTTTCACCACGCGATCCTGAGTCTGCACGATCTCGAGGGGGTACCCCGCGATCTTCACGCTGGTGCTCGGTTCCGGTATATCGCGCAGGTGCTCAATGATCAGCCCGTTTAGGGTCTTGGGCCCGTCGAGCGGGAAGCGGAAACCCAGCTTGCGGTTCAACTCCCGCAGCAGCGTTCCGCCCTCGACCAGGTAGCTTCCGTCGGCCTGCGGGAAGAAACCCGCGCTCTTCATCGGCGACTGGGTCGTGAACTCGCCGATAATCTCCTCGAGAATGTCCTCGAGCGTGACGAGCCCCATCAATTCACCGTACTCGTCGACCACCAGATTCACGCGGTCCTGGTGCTCCTGGAAATTCTGCAACTGAGAGAACAGCGGAGTGGCGGACGGCACGAAGAATGGTTCGCGAATGATCTCGCGCAGGCGCTCCTTGGTGAAGCCGCCCTGCTGCCCAACGTTGAGTGCTTGTCGCACGCGCAGAGTGCCGACGATTTCGTCGAGCTGACCTTCGTACACCAGCAGCCGCCGGTGGTAGGCGGTCGAAATCTGCCGCACAAGCTCCTCGAGCGGCGCGTCTAGATCGATCGCCTCGATCTGGTTGCGCGGCACCATCACGTCATCCACCGTGATGGATTCGAGGTCGAACAGGTTGACGAGAATACTCTGGTGTTTTTTGGGGATGTAGCCGGTCTCCAGCACCAGCGTGCGCAGCTCCTCGACCGAGAGCTTGTGCTCGCCTGTGCCCGGCCTGATCCATAGCAGCCGCAGCAGCGCCTGCACGAAGAGGTTCACAAACCACACCACCGGCTGGGTGATCCGCAGCAGCGGGGTGAGGACATAGCTCGCCGGCAGCGCGATGCGCTCAGGGTAGGTGGCGCCCGCCACCTTGGGCGTGATCTCGCTGAACACCAGGATGACGAATGCGGCGGCACCGGTCGCGGCCAACAGCGCGTACTCGCTGTCGCCGAGATAACGGCGGGCGATCTCACCGACGAGCAGCGCGGCCGCTGCGTTGGCCAGATTGTTTCCGAGCAGCACCACTCCGAGAAACTTGTCGGTCTTGGCGAGCAGGTGGGTCACGAGCGTTGCACCGCGATGGCCGCTTTGCGTGAGATGCCTCAAGCGGTAGCGGTTGAGCGCCATTGTGCTGGTCTCGGAAATGGAGAAAAAAGCCGAAACGATCAACACAACCAAAAGGACGATGAAGAGTGTCGAAACGGGAATGGCTTCCACGGAACGAGCGCCTGGTTTACGGAGGAAAATTCAGTATCGGAGGCGTGCCATGGGTTGTCAAGAAACCAGGATTCAGGATCCAGGAATCGCGATTGCGGGAACACCGGCGCGCTCGCCAGCTCTCCCTGAAGGCGCAGCGCTCGACCCTCTGCTGATCAGCCCCGCCCGAGAATCACTTCCAGCACGAACTTGCTGCCGATGTAGGCCAGCACCAACGAGAGAAACCCGGCAAGCGTCCAGCGCACCGCGACACGTCCGCGCCAGCCGTACGCGTGGCGGCCAACCAGCAGAGCCGAAAAAATCAGCCAAGAGAGCACGCCGAATACGGTCTTGTGGTTGAACTTCGCCGCCTTGGCGAACAGCTCTTCCGAAAACACGACGCCGCTCGCCAGCGTGAGGGTGAGCAACGCGAAGCCCAGCCAGATGATGCGAAAGAGCAGCGTCTCCATGGTCAGCAGCGGGGGCAGCCTCTGCAAGATACGCGGCAGCGCGCCGCCGTGCAGTTGCCGCTCGAGTAGTGCCATCAGCAGCACGTGCAAGGACGCGATCGTGAACAGGCTGTAGGAGAGCATGGCGATCAGCAGGTGAAACTTGAACACGCCAAACTCGGTGTTCGGCAACGGGCGCAGCGACGGGAAGAGGGCCGGCAGCACGACAGCGAGCGCGGCCACCGGCATCGCCAGCGATTGCAGGCCCTCGAGCTTGTAGAAAAAGTTGCCGATCCAGTAGATGAGCACGGTGAGCCAGAGGATCAAAGAGATCGCGTTGCCCAAGCCCAGATAAAGGCCGTCAGGGCCAAAAAAAGTCTGTCCCAGCAGCACGGTGTGCAGTCCGAGCGGCACCAGCACGGCATGGTGTTCGAACGCCCCCGCCGCCACTCCTTCGGCCAGCATGCCCGCAGGGTGGGCCCAGCGCGTGCGCCAGAAGTAGTACGCGAGTCCCGCGTACAGCAGCGCGGCGAGGAGATAAGGTAGAATTCCAAGCATCCGGCGCAAGTCTACACCATCCGTTTTCCATGTTCGATAATCTGACTCAGCGGCTATCGCGCGTCGTCAAGACGCTGCGCGGCGAGGCGCGCATTACCGAGGACAATATCCAGGAGGCCTTGCGCGAAGTGCGCATGGCGCTGCTCGAGGCCGACGTCGCCCTGCCCGTGGTGAAGGATTTCGTCGCGCGCGTGCGGGAAAAAGCGCTCGGCCAGGATGTGATCGGGAGCCTCACGCCCGGCCAGGCGGTGGTCGGCGTGGTGCATCGAGAGTTGATCGCGCTGATGGGCGAGAAAAATGACGCGCTCAACCTCGCTACGCAGCCGCCGGCGGTGATCCTGATGGCCGGTTTGCAAGGCTCTGGAAAGACCACCACCACTGGAAAACTTGCAAAGCTCTTACGGGAGCAGCAGCGCAAGAAAGTGCTGCTCGCGAGCTGCGACGTCTACCGGCCGGCAGCCATCGAGCAGTTAAGAACACTGGCAGGCCAGGTTGGAGCGGAATTCTTTCCTTCGGCGATCGGTGAGCGACCGGCCGCGATTGCCGCGGCTGCGATCGACCACGCGCGCAGGCATTACGCCGACGTGGTGATCATCGACACTGCTGGGCGGCTCGCGATCGACGAGGCAATGATGCAGGAGATCCGCGAGCTGCACGCAGTCGCAAAGCCGATCGAGACGCTTTTCGTGGTGGACGCAATGCAGGGGCAGGATGCCGTGAACACCGCCAAGGCGTTTTCCGACGCACTGCCGCTGACGGGAGTCATTCTCACCAAGCTCGACGGCGACGCGCGCGGTGGCGCGGCGCTGTCGGTGCGGTTCGTCACCGGCAAGCCGATCAAGTTCGCCGGCGTCGGCGAGAAACTGAACGGGTTGGAGGCGTTTTATCCCGACCGCATGGCCTCGCGCATCCTTGGCATGGGCGACGTGCTCTCGCTTATTGAGGAGGTGCAGAAGGGCGTCGATCGCGAGGAAGTGGAGAAGTTCGCCAAGAAGGTCAAGTCGGGCAAGGGGTTCGACCTCGAGGACTTCAAGCAGCAGGTCGCGCAAATGAAGAAGATGGGCGGCCTCTCGGCGCTCGCCGACAAGCTCCCAGACGGGCTTGCGCAAATGGCGGGCGCCGCACCGCAGATGGACGACAAGGCCATCCGGCGCATCGAGGGCATCATCAATTCGATGACGCCGGGTGAGCGCACGCGACCCGAGATCGTAAAGGCCTCGCGCAAGCGCCGCATCGCCGCCGGCGCCGGCGTCGGTGTGCAGGAGGTGAACCGTCTGCTCAAACAGTTCGAGCAGACGCAGAAGATGATGAAGATGATGGCGAAGGGCGGGCTTGCCAAGATGATGCGTAACATGAAGGGCATGTTTCCCGGCGTACGCTAGCCGCCTTTGCCAACCTAATCCAGGCTGAAGCCCCGCGCGCGGATGAACGCGCCGAAGTCCTCGCGCTCGGGCACCGAATAGTGGCGCGCCTTATCCTCGGACCACCCGTAGAAGGCCGAATCCTTGTAGCGCGTCGCGTGGCGCTGGCGCCGGTAGGGCTGCAGCGCGTGCCGGCGGCGGTCGTAGTCGTCGATTCTTTCCCTGAGCTTCGCTTCGTCGTAACGATCGGTATGGACGGTCACCGAGAGCGGCAGGCGCACGCTGATGCTGCGATTCTCCGCCGGGTACCCGGCAACGAGGCCCGCGACCGGGAACACGCAGTCCGGGAGTGCGAGCAGGTCGCTCACCGCTTGCGAATGGTTGCGCACGGCGCTGATCGGGCACGCGCCGAGGCCAGCGGCCTCGGCCGCACGAATGAAGTTCATCATGACGATTCCCGCATCGACCGCCGCGTTCATGAAGTGATCTAGGTGATCGTTGACGAATGGCTTGCCGCGCCATTCGCCGATCTGTCGAATGCGCCGGTTGTTACCGCAGAACACGAGGAACACGGGTGCCTTGTCGATCCACGGCATGTCCGGAATGAGGTCGGCGATCGCGCGCACCTTTGTGCGGTCTACGACGTGAATGATGTCGGCCTGCTGCAGGTCGGATTTGGACGGCGCCGCGAGAGCGCACGCGAATAGCAGGCGCAGCAGCTCCGGCGCGACCGGTTCGCGGGTGAACTTGCGATGCGAGCGGTGCTCGGCGAGGTGCACGATTTCGTCGCTGCCGGCAACGGCCTCGGGCACGGTGAATTTCTCGCCAAAGCGCTCGGCGAGCGCGCTGGCAATACGGGCGGCGAGTGCTGTGGCGGGACCGGCAGGCATGTTGGCTCCTCGTAGAGGGATTCAGACATTTTGCCTGCGAGTCGATGACTTTTCGACAAAATCAATATGTTATGGTTTGTCTACGGAATGCGGGCAGATCCGGGGCAACCGACCCGCCCGAACCCGGGTTTGGTTGCGCTGGGGCCAAAAACTGGCGTAAAATCATCCCCTTTTGTTTACGCACCGGCAGGCCAACCATGGTTGTTATTCGTCTCTCCCGCGGCGGCGCTAAGAAGCGCCCGTTTTTCAATCTCGTGGCGGCCGATTCGCGGCGGTCGCGCGACGGTCGGTTCATCGAGCGCATCGGTTTCTACGATCCCAAGGCACCCGATGGGCGTGAGACGTTTCGCCTGAGCAAGGATCGTCTGGCGCACTGGCAAGGCAAGGGCGCGCAGGTCTCCGCGACCGTGGCACGGCTCGTCAAGCAGTTTGGTGATCTAGGGCCTGTAGCACGGTGAAACACGTGTGCGTTGCGAGCCGGATTTGGGGGTGGCGCGAAGCGAGGTGCGGCCGATACGTCGATATCGGCAAGCCGAGCGATAAAGCCAGCGCCAAATTCGTGCCAGCGCGTCACGTGTTTCGCCGTGTCACAGGCCCTGAAGCCGCCTGAGAATCTGGTGGTGATGGGGTGCATTTTGGCCCCGTTTGGCATCACGGGCTGGGTCAAACTCAAGCCGTTTACTGCGGAGACGCGGAACCTTCTCGACTACCCGGAATGGTGGGTAGGGCGCCCGGGAGATTGGCGACACTATGCGGTGATCACCGGCCACGAGCAGGGCACCTTGCTCGTGGTAAAGCTGGCAGGTTGTAACGATCGTGATGCGGTGGCGCTGTTGCGCGGTATGCAGGTGGCGGTGGCGCGGGACGCGCTGCCGGAG
>Ga0326597_10008431_pt1 | contig 13901 bp, 11 predicted proteins | sample RVTome_12_FD_203789 | JGI IMG/M metagenome (GOLD analysis project Ga0326597, IMG submission 203789) | Soil microbial communities from uranium-contaminated site in the Upper Colorado River Basin, Wyoming, United States - RVT100D185 | ecosystem: Environmental > Terrestrial > Soil > Contaminated >... | reverse complement strand
AATCAGGTGCCGCCCAAGGCCGCCATGCGATCCCGGAGGCGTGCCGAGTCCGATCACCGTGCCAGCCGGCACGGTCATCATGTTCGAGAGGTAGGCCGCGTACTCGTACACACTGTGCCACGCCTGGTTCGTGCTCGAGTCCTGCACCATCGTGCCGGCGACGGTCATCTTCAACGCCATGTTCAGCGGATCGACGAACTCCTGCGGGACAATGAACGGGCCAATGGGCTTCATGCTGTCCCATCCCTTCTGCACGAGCATGTCCTGCGGGATCGTGTCGGGAAGGCGCGCCTGTCGATCGGAGATGTCGTTCGTGTTGGTATACCCGAACATGTAGCTGCTTACCTGGTCCACGGGCACGCGGCGCATGGGTTTACCCACGACGCCAAGCAGCTCGCACTCGTACTCGTAGTCCTTGCGCACGTCGTTGTGCCAATTGATCACCGGGTCGCCGTCGCCGATGAAGATCTCTGCGGTGTTTGGAATCATGAAGAGGCGCGGGTTCTGCGGCCGATCGTCATTGGCGGCACGCTCCCACAGGCCGGGCATTGACCCCGGTATCGGGCGCGCCTGCGCGGGCGGCGGCGTTCCTGGCACCGGGCGGTAGTTGCCGAAGCCGTAGAAAGCCATGCGCGGGACGAACGGCGCAAGGGCATCCACTGCTGTGAAATCGTACGCGTACGCCGGTCTGCGGGCGTCAAGCATTGGCCCCACCTGCGCGACGATTTGTTTGACCTTCGGTCCGACCGTGGCCCACTGTTCGACAATGGACATGAGGTCGTTTGGAATCCCGGTCACGTTGGCAGCCGTGGCTGCCGGGGGAAGCTCCACGACGACGCCGCCAATCTGCTGGGGCGCGGTCGGATAACGCATGACGACGCCCACGAAGGTCCGATTCTGGTGCCTGAACGTCCCGAGTCCGAACCGCTCGCCTGTTTGGGCCTCAGCGACCGCCGTCCAGCCGGCGCCGAGAACGCCGAGCACAACGCCAGCCGTGACAGTCGAAAGAATCTTTCGCATCAATATCCTCCCAGAAATTTCCGTAATAACCAGTTCACACCGCCACCGTCTGACCTGAGGCGCCGATCTTCTCGACCGACCTTGCACATGTCAAGCGAAACCCGGAAACGTACTATTGGCCGGGATCCGACTTGCCTTCGAATTCCGTCGCCCGGATTTGCGCACCCTTGACGACGTTAATCAAGCCGTAGTTCTGCTCGTGACACGCCCACTCGTAAACCTCGCCTTGTGTTTTCGGCCATGGGCTCTCGAAGCTCCAGGGCGCGGTCCACGTATCCGGATCCGTGGCGGTGAACTCGTAGAGGATCGTGTCGTCTTCCACGCGCGTGAAGCGCTCGACGAGGTGCAAGTTGGGGCCGGACCCTCGCCACTGCCTGTCGGGATGGAAGTTGGTGGTTTCCACGACGAGGGTGTCGCCTTCCCAGCGGCCGATCGGATCGCCCAGATAGGAGTGAATGTTCTGGTTGAGATGTGGGCGCCCGTCCAAGGGAATGATGCGAACGTCGTTATTCGACTGCACCACGAGGACCACGTAGCCCGGCATCTGGAGGATCTGCGAGTGATTGTCGTTGCCGCCGATTCTCGGCGGTCCCTGATTTCCGGTGATGCACCGCTCGGCCTGCCCGCGGCTGGGCACGTAGTTGGCCCTCTCCAACACTTGCTGGCGCTCCCGCCCGGCAGGCGTCAGCGCCGGAATTCTTCCGTCCGCCGGATCCACGACCTGCGATGTGCGGAGGTTCGGCCTGACCGGGCTTTGCCAGGTATCCATGCCGAACTCTTTCCAGTCGTAGTGCACCGTGGCGGGATCAACCCCCGCGTCTTCGGCCACTGCCTTCGCGAACGCCTCGACCGCTTCTTCCGGCGTATAGAAGGCTTTCGTCACCTCCCTGGGGCGCTGGAGCGGTGTATAGCTCTCGACCATCCAGTAACCCCGCAGATCGGGATCGCCCCAGGGCGTACGTGGGGAGGCCGGACGCGGCTTGTTGGGGTCCCACACCCTGGCGACTGCTTCCGCGGTCTTTCTGGCCACCTCGGCCTCGAAAAACGTCATCGCCTCTTCAGCCGTGCGGGGAGACGCTTCTCGAGCCGCTGCCACTACCTCTTGTTCTCCTTTGTTGACCATGTCAGAGGGCTGCGCTTGCTGGCCGCTGACACCCACCGACGCCACGGCGATGATCGTCATCAGTGTCACGGCCTTCAATGGCCCGAGAACCCCGTTGCTCATTCGATACCTCCTGAGTCAGAAAATGGTCTTTGTCGAGGCCGCCCGTCGAAGATCAACCTGCGCGCACTCTAATACGCCGTAATAGTAGCAGTTCTTTACCGCCAGTTTTCTTGACAACGAGGAATTTCTCTGCCAGAGTGCGAGCCGGTACAAGAGGCTTCGTTCGGCGGAAAGTCGACAAGTTCGACGTTCTGCGCGCAGCCCGAGGTGAGGAGATCATAGTGATGCAGGTGCGGTGCAAAGGCGTGTGGATGTCCGTCGCGGTGGCAGGCGCGGCGCTGTGGCTAACGGCATCCCCGATCAAGGGTCAGGCCCAGGCCCCGGATGCAGCTCTTTTCCCTCCCTACCAGGCGCCGCGCACGGCGGACGGGGCGCCCGATTTGAGCGGTGTGTGGGAAGCGCTCACGTCGGCGAACTGGGACATCCTGGCGCATTCGGCACAGCCGGGCCCCCATCCCCAGATCCTCGGCGCCTGGGGTGCCGGCCGCGGCGGTGAAAGCATCGTCGAAGGCAATGAGATTCCCTACCAGCCCTGGGCCGTTGCCAAACAGCAAGAGAACTTCAAGAACCGGATGGTGGTGACAGTGGCCGCCGATCCGAGCCGGTTCGAGAATGGCGATCGCGAACTGCAGTGCTATCGGCCTGGCGTGCCGCGCGCCAACTACATGCCGTATCCGTTTCAGATTTTCCAGACGCCCGAAGAGATCCTGATCGTGTACGAGTACAAGGGCGCCCTGCGCTCCATCCATATGAACTCTACCGACGAGGCGCCCGGTGACACGTGGATGGGATGGTCGAACGGGAGCTGGGACGGCCAGACGCTGGTCGTCGATGTGGCCGGGTTCAACGGCAATACCTGGCTCGATCGGGCCGGAAATTTCCATAGCGATGCGCTCCATGTCGTCGAGCGCTGGACGCCGATCAGCCCGTACCACATGCGGTACGAAGCCACGCTGGAAGACCCGAAGGTCTATAGTCGGCCGTGGAAGATGAGCTTTCCTCTCTATCGGCATGTTGAGACGAATGCCCGTCTGGTCGAGTTCAACTGTGTGCCGTTTGTCGAAGAGATGATGTATGAGCCTCTGGGCCTGTACAGGCCGCAGCCCAGGAGCGTCCAGTAAGGGTAAGGAGGCTGTAGAGATGCGGACACGAGCGTTGGCGCAATGCGGTGCCGTGACACTTGGGATGATTGGCGTGCTGGCAGGCGCGCCATCTGACGTCGCCGGGCAGACCCGAGCCGAAATCGCCGAAGCTGCGCGGAAGCTGTCGCCGCGCACGGCAGAAGAGGCGATGACGTTTTTCGAGGCCGAGGTCGCCAAGAAGACCGCGGAGGCCATTGCGCGTGTCTACGATCCCACCAAGGCCCCCGCCGAACCTGCGATGCGGACGCCGTGGGGCGATCCCGACCTGCGGGGATATTGGCTGAGCCTCAGCTACACGCCCCTCGAGCGGCCAGAAAAGTTCGCCGACAAGCCGTTGCTGACGCCCGAAGAGGCGATCGAGTTCTTCACGGAATCGGTTATCGCCGATTCCGCCGTGGATCCCGCCACGGTCCACTACGACTGGAAAGAGTTCGGGATGGATACGTGGCAAAGCCCAGTCAGGCCAAACCTTCGCTCCGCGCTGATCGTGGACCCGGCCAACGGGAAGCTCCCACCGCTGTCGCCGGAAGGCGCAAAGCGCCGCGCGGCCGCGGCCGCCGCGGCGAAGATCACGAACCCGGAGTCGGCGGTGTCGCTCCTACAGAACTATTACACGCGGTGCATCACGGGGAACCAGGGGCCGCCCCGGCTTCCGTTCAACCATGACAGCGAGTCGCAGATTGTTCAAACTCCCGGATACGTGATCATCCTCACGCAGTCGAATAACGACGCCCGCATCGTGCCGCTGGACGGACAACCGCATCTGTCATCCAAGATTCGCACGTGGCTGGGTGACTCGCGCGGCCACTGGGAAGGCAATACGCTCGTCGTGGAGACCACTAATTTCCATCCAGACCGGATATGGCGGGGCGCGACCGGCGACATGCGTCTCGTGGAGCGCTTTACACGCGTCGACCCCGACACGCTCAGCTACCAGATTACCGTTGAGGACCCGGCGACATGGACCCAGCCCTGGACGGCCGAAATTCCATGGCCGAGCATTGAACCGCCGCTGTTTGAGTTCGCGTGTCACGAGCAGAATTACGGTGTGATCAATGTCGTGACCGGCGCGCAGATCAGGGCCACCGAGGGGGCCTCCGTTCACGAAAGCGGCAATTAGTGGTAATTCGATCAATAATCAGTCAATAATTAACAGAAGAACTAAGGGCAGACGTTGTTCAGTTAGTCGTGATGTGAACCTGAAAAAAGGAAGAGGACACTCAGATGAAGAAGATGATGACCTTCGTCGGGATGGCAGTTGCGATCGGTCTGTTGGTCGCGGTGCCGGTGAAAGCGCACCATTCATTTGCTGCGGCATTTGACGAGACCAAGCCCATCAACATCACGGGCACGGTGACGAAAGTGGAACTGGTCAATCCCCACTCGTGGGTGTGGATGGACGTGAAGGGCGAGGACGGCGTGGTTTCCAACTGGGGCCTCGAGGGTGGACCCCCGGTCAATCTGTTCAGGAACGGCGTGACCAAGACCACGTTGCCGGTCGGATCCGAAATCAAGATCTTCGGCTATCAGGCCAAGAGCGGTGAGAACAAGGCCGTCGCGGTCTTCTTCGAGTACCCGGACGGGCGGAAGATCTTCATGGGCGGATCCGCTCCCGGTGCCGACGGTAAAGGCGCGCCGGGCGTACCTCAGTAAGAGCAGCGCAGCACTGCGACCCGACGGCGCGCGACTGATCGCGCGCCGCGGTCATCCTGAGTCCCTGTTGAACGCGGCGTACAGCGCCGCGTTCAACCCAGGGCTTGGACGGTCATCCCCTCCCACCTGCCGGACGTTCGGTCTCCCAGGAATTTTCCTGGTTGAACACGAGCCGTGCGAGGCGCTACCATCATCTCAATGACGGTCGAACTGTCAATCCGGCGACCGGACCTTTGCGAAGGATGATTATGAAACCGTGCGCACCACTCACGCTTGCATTGTTCATCGGTCTGGGTTCGGCGCTGGTCTTTGCGCAGGCCACGACGGCCCCCGCTCCGGTCGATGTGAATGCCGCCATCGCGGCAGCGAAGGGCACGACGCCGCCAGCGGGGTACGCGCTGACGGGCCCGTCGATGCCAGTGACCCGAAACCAGCCCCTCGATCCGGAAGTCGCCAAGACGCTCGATCCCAACAAGATCCTGACGTTCGGCGCGGTCTACACGCCATTCATCCGCGCTGCGATCCTGGCTCGCGCGGCGGCCGATGCCGGTAGACCATTCGGCCCCGCCGACATCCCAGCCGAGATTCAGGACTCGCTCACGTATGTGGCGGTGCTGCCCTGGGAGCGCACTGATGTTACCGGTCCTGATCGGCTCGTCGATACGGTGTACGTGATCATCACGCCGAGGGATTCCACGGACCGAAAGGAGATCATTGAGCCCGTCTGGGTGAAGACCGAGACCAGCGAGTTGCGGAACATCCTGGGGCCCAGCGTGCCGGAGCGCGCGATGCTGGTGGCGTTCTCTCCAGACGCGATTCAAGCGGGCAGGGACATGTTGTTCGTGTACTCCGGGCCGGTCTACGCGCAGCGGGTGGAGATCAGTCCTGCGGACGTATCGGCGTGGAGATAGCTCGCAGGACGCCCTAGATGTCGGTGTTGGAGTTCTGCCAGTGGGTTCAGTATTCTGAGCCCCTCGCCGCGATGCGGAGCTCGCCGTGGCTCTTTCCTGTCATTGCGACGATCCATCTCATGGGCCTGTCAGTGATTGGTGGCGCCGTGCTGCTGGTCGACCTGCGGCTGCTGGGGTTGGGACTGCGGCGCCAGCCAGTGGCGCAACTCGCGCGAGACGCGGAGCGCTGGCTGTTCGGCGGCCTCGCCGTGATGGTGAGCACGGGGAGCCTGCTCTTCATGTGCTTCGCCACGAAATACTATTATCTGACGTTCTTTTGGGTGAAGATGGCGGCGCTGTGTCTCGTGGTCGTCTTTACCCTGTCGATTCGTCGCAGAGTGACCCTCGCCGATGAGGCGGATGTGGATTCCGCCCGACGCACAGCTGTCGCGCTCGTGTCACTCTCGCTATGGACCACGGTCGCTCTCGGAGGACGCTATATTGGATTTCCGTAACGTCACGCAAGGAGACAACATGAGGCTCAAATCAAGGGGAACGTTCTTGGGTTGCACGGTAATCGCCGTTGCGTGTCTGGTGGGTGCTGCATCGGCGGCACAGAACACGCAGGAGGCTCCGCAGACGGCGGGAGAGGTCTTCCCGAGCGTCGTGCTGCTCGGGGACATCCCGGTCGACACGTTCTTCGAGGCGATGGGCATGTTTGCCAATTCGATGGGCAACGACTGCACGTTCTGCCATTCCGAGGAGGCGGTCTTCGACAAGGCGAAGTTCGCGGACTCGACGCCGAGGATCATGAAGGCGCGGCAGATGATCGTGATGATGAACGGGATCAACAAACAGTACTTCGGCGGCGAGGCCCGTGTGACCTGCTTCACCTGCCACAATGGAAGCGATCGGCCCGCGAGCGAACCGGATATCGCGCTCCAGTACGCGACGGAACCCCGGTTCGATCCGAACGCGCGCAACATGCCGTTGACCCCGTATATCTCCGTGGACCAGGTGTTCGACAGGTACATCGAGGCGCTGGGCGGCGCCGATCGTCTCGCGAACCTGACGAGCTACGTGGCCAAGGGCAGCTACGCGGGATACGATACCGACCTCTCTCAGATTCCCGTGGAGATCTACGCTTCGGCGCCAGACCAGATGACAATGGTCACGCATCTCGCGACCGGTAACAGCACCAGCGCGTATAACGGCCGCAACGGGTGGAGGGCCGGCCCCGACACACCGCTGCCGCTGGTGACGTTGTCGGCCGGCAATCTGGACCGCGCCCGGCTCGAGGCCCTCGTGGCGTTTCCAGGAACCCTTCGGCAGTCATTCAGCGAATGGCAGGTTGGCCTCGCGCTGATCGGTGACCAGTCGGTCCAGGTCGTCCAGGGTCTCCGGGACGGCCAGCCGGCTGTGAACCTCTACTTTGACGATTCGGGCCTGCTGATGCGCATGGTCACCTGGACGCAGACGCCCGTCGCCCTCGTGCCGACGCAGATTGATTACGCCGATTATCGCGACGTGGCCGGCGTCAAGGTCCCGTTTCGGAAGATGGTGAGCCAGACGTACATGCGGATGACGATTGAGCTGAGCGAGGTGCAGCCGAACGTCGCGATTGACCAGTCCATCTTCGAGCGGCCCGCCCCTGTGGCTCCAGCGGCGTAACGCGACAGATTGAAGGGCAAGACGGACGGCCGACCTGTGAGTGGGCCGTCCGTCTTGCGTAGTCCAGGTGTGATCGACCGGACGGACTAATTTCCCCTGGTGTAGATCAGCGCGCGCGTCGCCGAGCCGGCGCCGCCTGGCGTCTGCGCCGAGCGCTGCATGCTCAGCGTATCCCCGTCGAGCACCCAGACTTCTCGCAGGTTGGTCAGGCCGTGAATCGTTCGAAGCACCAGCCTCGCGCCGTCCCACTCTCCAAAGCGCTTGAAGTTGTACTGAGGCCTGGGATCGGCTGGATCGGGCGTCTGGCCCATTTGTCCATCCAGTGTAAACAGGGCGTCGCGCGGGCGCTCATCGGTGCCGTACAGATCGGCGGCGGCGGCATCCGCGCTCCCCGCGCCCTGCGCGTCGGACTCGTATTGCATGCTGACTGCAATCTCGTTCCCGCTTTGTTTCACCGTCATGGAGATAGGCGGTTCTCCAATCCCTGAGCCCATTCCGCCGCCCCCGGCCATCTGGCTGCGCTCCCTATCAAAATTCCAGGTCCCGGCGAAGTTCGCGATCGGCGTGTTCGGGTCCACCTCCACTGCTGCGGTCCTCGGCGCTGCCAGTCGCACCGTCGACACCCGAGTCACGGGGGTTCTCGGCGCGAGTTCTCGACCCCAGAACAGGTCGCTCGAATTCGCGTTCGGCTTCGGCACGAACTTCTGCGTGCGTCCGCCGAAGACCTCGGCCGCGTAGAGATTGCCTTCCGGGTCGGCGGCGATCTGATGCACACCCCAGGTGGCCCCCGGATAGACATCGTACCGCCCGAAGACCGTCTCGATGTGTCCGCGCAGATCGAACTTGACGAATTGCTCGTGGTCGCCGTCGTAGCACCAGAGGTGCTGATCCCGGCTCATGGACAGCGTATGGCAGTAGCCACTCGGCCACTTGTCCATGAAGATGCCGTTCTCGTCGAAGACCTGGATCTGCCGGTTGAACCGGTCGGAGACGTACACCCGGCGGTCGTCGCCGACGGCGATGCCGTGCGGCACGGTGAACTCGCCGTCGGCTGTCCCTGGCTGCATGGAGCCCCACCACAGCAGCGGTGTGCCGTCCGGGCTGAACTTGACGACGCGGCTGTTCGCGTACCCGTCGCTCACGAAGAAGGTGCCGTCCGGCAGCCAGTCCATCATGGTCGGCCGGTTGAAACGCTGCAGATCGTCGTTCGGACCGAACACGCCCATTTCGCCGAGTGTAAAGACCTTGGTCTTGCCGTCGTTGGTGAACTTGTGGATCACATGATTCATGTCGTCGATGACCCACACGTGCCGCTCCGGATCGTACGGCTGAACGTAGATCTGATGCGGGCCGCGGCCGCCTTCAAACAGGGAATCCCACTGGTTCCACGATTCAACCAGGTTTCCCTGTCGATCGACGATGAGAATGGTGTTGCGGAAGATGGGCACCTGGCCGGTGGCGCCGCCCCGGTTCAGCGCGCCCCAGTTACCGGGGAAATTCGGTCCGATCCTCGCGTCTTTGGGCAGCTCGATTTCGCCGCGGCTGGAGAGAAACACGCGGTCGGCGGATTCCGGGTAGACGCCCGACTGCGAGCCCCAGATGTATCCCTGCGCCGGCCAGGTCTTCTTCGGCCAGGCGGGATCGACCTCGTAGGGGCCGCTGATATCGAAGCCCCCCCGTTGCTCGATGTACCGGGGCGCCTGTGCCTGCTGGACCAGCGCAATTGACGGAAACATGGACGCGATCCCGAGTAGAACCGCGAGGGACACGAGTAACCTACGCATTCGAACCTCCCTGAAGAGAGCGAGTCGGCGGGTAAAATACTCCGCGTATAGTGGCCCAGGACATAGATGGAGTCAATGTGACTCTCCGCGTGCGTGCATCGACGCGGTATTGTAGGGCTTTACACGGGAGTCGGAATGTCGCTTCTTCGTTTTTGCGAATGGCTGGCGAGCACTCCCTGGAGCAGTGCCCTCCACGAGTCTCGCTACCTGTTTCTCGTTGTCCTGACCGTCCATGTCCTGACCCTGACGCTGTTCGTCGGGACGACCTTGATGGTCGATCTGCGTTTACTTGGCGCAACGATGTCGCGCGTGCCGGTGTCGGAGGTGATAGGGCGGCTTCTGCCGTGGTCGGCGGCCGGCCTGCTGCTGATGGTCGTCTCGGGCGCGCTCTTGTTCTATTCAGCGCCGCTTGTCAGGTACGATAATCTGTTTTTTCGATTCAAGATGGTGGCGCTCGTGCTTGCCGCCCTGAACGCCTGGATATTTCATGTCACGGTGTTTCGCCGCGTGGCCGAGTGGGATCTGGATGCGGTCCCCCCGCGCACTGCGAGGCTGGCGGGCGGCCTGTCGCTGGTCTTATGGGCGGTCATCATCACGGCGGGACGCATGATGGCTTACCAGGACTACTGGTTCAATTGATACCGTCAGCCACGGGCCCTGGTGCCTTCCATCGGGCCAGTAGCGTGCAGGTTTCAGCCTGCGCGAGCGTTCGCAGCCCGAGCACTATTGCGCACACACAGTTATATGGAGGTCCACGTCATGCATGTCACTGTGATTCTTTTCGCCCTTCTGCTGTCGATGCCTGGAATCGCCGTCGCCCAGGATTGGGAGGTGTACGTCAGCCGGCAGGACGGCTTCACCATCAATTTTCCTGGGCAGCCACGGATTGTGGAGACGACGTGGCGATCGCAATTGGGCTACACATTGCCGGCGCGCGTGTACAGCGCCGAGCGGGACCGGGCGCGATTCTCTCTCACGGTGGTCGACTATACGTCCCTCGAGGAGCAGGGTATTGCGCGTTGGAAGGCGTGCCCGTCGGGCAATTCGCAGTGCCGCGATGGGGGCCCAACGATCGGCCCAGGCTACTGGAAGCAGGACGAGCGGGGTGCCATCGTGTACGCGGTGTCCATGTACCTGAAGCGCCCCTTTCAGGTGACCGATTACGCGTGGGACTGGCAGGATATGGTGGAAGGGCACGAACTGCAGTTGAAGGGCGACGGGACGAGGACATTCGTGTACATCGCGATGCACCAACGCAAGCTGTACATCCTTGAGGCTGCTGCCCCTGAGAAGGACCCCGAACCGGGCCTCTTCACGCAGTCGCTGGGATGGCTTGACAAAGACGGCAACAACATCCGCTACACGGAGACCATCTACTCAAATTCGTATCACGGTCTCGGTGTGTACCCGGAACCCGAGTACCGGGCCAGGTAATAGCGGCAGATCTCACGCTCTCGTTGGCAAACGTGAGCGAAGGCTAGGAAGCTAGGCTATTAGGAATGAGGGGACGGTCGCACGACGATGGCCGCGAGCGCATGCGGACGGCGTGCCGGTTCGAGCCGCGCACCCAGTCGGCGGACCATGCCCGTCCAGTTGCCGTCCCCGTCCCCCTCCCTGGTCACAGGGCGCGCGCGGAGCGGGCGCTGCCATAACGCCGCCGCCCAGTCGGGCCTGGCCAGACCGGTCGAATCGAACACCGCCATCTCGAACACAGGACCGTCCTTGTAGATGGCCATCAGACCATCGCCGCGTTCCGCGCCGATCTCGACCTCGAACCTCACGGCACGTCCCAGCGCGCTCTCCTCGAAGTAGGCAAGAATTCCCTCCACGAGCGGATGCCCGGAGGCGAAGAAGTCGACGGTCTCGTTCTCCAGGGCTTCCTCGCGGTCAAATGAGCCGACGTAACTCGACCCGCCAGGAACGCCAGGCAGACCGTCGACCAACGCTCCGCTACCAAGCTCGATCGAAAAGATTCGGTCGCCGCGCGGGCGCTCGATGGTGAACCCCAGGCCTATGCACGCCGTGACCACCACCTCCTCGTTGAGGAGGTCGAGCTCTCCGGGAACGCGCGCAAGGATTCCCGCCGCCATCTCCGATCGATACGGGTCGCGATGGAGCTGCTGATACGCCGCTTCGCGGATCCGCGTCCGCGCTACGAGGGCCTCGCTGACCAGCGACTCGAAACGGTCTTCCGACAGCGACGCCAGAGGATCGAGCGCGATCTCCTCCAGGGCTCCCTCAACGTGGGCGAGTTGCGGTTCAAGGCCAGCCACAGGCTCTCGGAAGATGCCCAGCGCCTCGAACAGCCGCACGACGTCGGCGCCGATCCCGCCGGGCGGACGGAAGTACACGATGTCCACCGGGATGCGCCGGCCGATCCGGTCGAGCCGGCCGATCCGTTGTTCCACGACCGATGGTTTCCAGGGCAGGTCGAACAGCACGAGGCGGCGGCAGAACTCGAAGTTGCGACCTTCGCCTCCGCATTCCGTGGACACGAGCAGGCTCGGACCATTGGGTTCCCGGAACCTGGCAACTTCGGTGTCGCGGCGCGCCGGGGACAGTTCCTCGTGGAAGACACCGCTCGCGAGCTGCGCCCGGTGGCTGAGCGCCGTGCGCAGCATCTCCAACGTCTCGCGGTGCGCCACGAAGACGAGCGTCTTCTCCCTCGCGTCCCGCCAGCGGGGTGCCTGCGACAGGAGCCAGAGGAGACGCGGGTCGCCAGCGTCCATCGCCTCCGCCTGCTGGTGCAGCGCGCGTTCGTCGGGTCCCGGCACGGCGCCGAGCGCCGCCCTCAGCGCCGCTCCTGAGGCCAGCGCACGACGGATGCGATCGACTTTCTGTCTACGCGCCACCGCATGAGGCGCCACCGAGCCTCGAACGACCGCTTCGACCGCGCTCCGCAGCTGCCAGCCAGCCGGATTGTCCGGCGCGGTCGGAATGCCCACCCTCGGCGGCAAGCCTCCGATGTCTGCGCGTCGCGTGGAGCTGGTGCAGGGAGGCAGAGGCGTCCCCTGGGCGAGGCGCTCTTCGAAACTCATGTTCTCGGGGAATTCCTGCGGACGCAGGAGCTGCAGCAGGCGGAAGAACCCGTGGGCGTCGTCTTCGAGCGGGGTCGCGCTGAGGAGCAGGACGTGACGACCCAGATCCGCGATGGGTGCGATCGCCCGCCAGGCGGGCTCCCCGGGGTGGCCCTTCGGACGCCGGAGCCGCTGCGCTTCGTCCACCACCAGGAGGTCGATCCCCGCTTTCACGGCTTGGCCGGTCAGCTCCGGATGCTCTATCAGCATCTCCAGTGCGATCACGGTGCGGCGATGCAGATCGAATGGGTTGAAGTCGGGGCCGAAGTCGCGCGCCACGTCGGCGAGGCGCTGCGTGTCGAGGAGTGTGAAGACCTGGTGGTACTTTCGCCAGAGCTCGCCCAGCCATTGCACGGTCAGGGCATCCGGCGCGACCACGAGGCAGCGTTCGATCTTTCCGGCGTGCACGAGCCGATTCAGGATGAGCGAGGCTTCGATGGTCTTCCCGAGTCCGACTTCGTCGGCAAGCAGCCAGCGCACTGGATCGCTTACGCTCGCGCGCTCCGCGACGTGGAGCTGATGCGGGAAGAGCTGGACACGCCCGCCGAGGAAGGAGCCGAGGCCGTCGGCTTCGCGAAGCGCCAGGAGGTGCAGAATGTCCAGGCGGGTCACGAAATCCTCGATCTCGTCGACATCGCCCAGCGCGAGGCGTTCGACGAGCGCGCCCTCGAACTCCAGCGGCCACAGCGAGTGGGAAGACGCCGTCTGCCCACTGGCGAGCCGCAGCGTCCCGTCCGGGAGCCGCGCTGCGACCGTCGTTTCCTCTCGGGTGTCCGTGATTCGGACCGGCCTGCCTGGACTCAGATCAACCGGGACGAGCGCGTCCGCGTCGGCAGCCAGCCGCAGCCTCGTTCCCGGACGCGGGAACTCGACGACGAGCGCCCGCCCTTCGATGGCCGCCACGCACCCGATTCCCAGCTCGGGATTGAAACGGTGGGTGAGGTGATCTCCTGTGGTCCACTCATGGCTCATCTGGCGCCTGATCCAGTCACAGGGTCAGATGATAGTCCACGGCTGAAGCCCAGATAGGCGACGAGCGCGCAGGCCGCGCACGACAAACCGACCGGCAGGACCAGGCCCAGGCCATCGCGCAGCCACGGTTCGGCAAACCACTCCCATCCGATCAGGCGATGCGCGAGCCACGAGAGCGTTCCAACCGTCATCGCTGCGAGCGCTGCCGGTTCGCCGCCTCGCGCCGACGCGAGACCCATGGCGAGCGGGACCAGGAGCGACACGAGCCCGATCTCGTATGCCGTCTCGAGCAGTGTCCAGGCGTCCTCGCCCAGATAGGCGACAGCGAGGCTGGCCAGCGACACGCCCAGTACGCAGATCCGATCGAGTCCGAGGCGCGAGACACCGCGCTGTGGCAGGCGCCCCAAGAGGTTCTCGGCGATGACGCCCGCGGGCGCGAGGATCGCGCTGTCGATAGTGGAGAGCAC
>Ga0326597_10008430_pt1 | contig 13901 bp, 13 predicted proteins | sample RVTome_12_FD_203789 | JGI IMG/M metagenome (GOLD analysis project Ga0326597, IMG submission 203789) | Soil microbial communities from uranium-contaminated site in the Upper Colorado River Basin, Wyoming, United States - RVT100D185 | ecosystem: Environmental > Terrestrial > Soil > Contaminated >... | reverse complement strand
TTTCCAGCCCCGAGCCGTCCTCCACCGTGATCACGCCTTCCTTGCCGACCTTGTCCATCGCATCGGCGATGATCTTGCCGATGTCGTTGTCGGCGTTGGCCGAGATCGCGCCGACTTGGGCGATTTCCTTGGTGGTGGTGCAGGGCTTGGACAGCTTCTTCAACTCTTCTACCACCGAGGCCACGGCCTTGTCGACGCCGCGCTTCAAATCCATCGGGTTCATGCCGGCGGCGACGAACTTCATGCCTTCCTGCACGATCGACTGCGCCAGCACGGTCGCGGTGGTGGTGCCGTCGCCGGCCACGTCGGAAGTCTTGCTTGCAACTTCCTTCACCATCTGCGCGCCCATGTTCTCAAATCTGTCCTTGAGCTCGATCTCCTTCGCCACCGACACGCCGTCCTTGGTGACGGTGGGGGCGCCGAAACTGCGCTCGAGCACGACATTGCGCCCCTTCGGGCCCAGCGTCACTTTCACCGCGTCGGCGAGCACATTCACGCCGGCCACGATCTTGTGGCGGGCATTCTCATGAAACTTGACGTCTTTCGCTGCCATATTGGATCTCCTGATTGCTGAATTCGCGACTTACGATTCGATCACGCCCATGATGTCTTCTTCGCGCATCACGAGCAGTTCTTCACCGTGAACCTTGACGGTCTGGCCGGAGTACTTGCCGAACAGCACCTTGTCGCCGACCTTGAGGTCGACCGGACGCACCTTGCCGTCCTCGAGAACCTTGCCCTTGCCCACCGCCTTCACCTCGCCCTGATCGGGTTTCTCGGCAGCGGTATCGGGGATCACGATCCCGGACGCGGTCTTACGTTCTTCTTCCAGCCGCGTCACGATAATGCGGTCGTGCAACGGACGAATCTTCATGGATTGAACTCCTTCGGTTGTTTACACAGTCCCAGAGGCCGATTAGCACTCATCTTTGGGGAGTGCTAATAATAGTGACGAGGCACACTCAAGTCAAGAGATTGAGGAGATTAAATGGACATTGCGCTCTAACAGTGAGCGCACACTTACCAACCGGTCCAGGAAGAGTCCGGCGCAGGACGCACCGGGCTCGGCCGGCGTCAATGCATGGCGTCGTTCGTGCCGGCTTTGCCTGCGGGCACGCCAAAACGGTACACCGTCTTACGCTTGCCCTCACAGGTCGGCGGTATCGGATGATGCGGGCACGGCGGTGCCCGCCGCCCCTCCTCGTCGAGCGTCGCGTCATCGGCATACTGCGCCCAGATGCCCCCCCGCACCGGGCGGAAGATCCACATCAGGTAGCCGCGCTCCGCAGCGACCTGCACCAGATCGTCGGCGTCGGGCGCGTCCGACACTACCACCTGGTTGCCGTTGATGCCGAAGGGGAAGGAGCCGAACGCCTGCAGGCACTCCAGCGATTCGCTCGAGGCCGCGCCGGGCCGCAGGCAGCCCGGGCGCTCCGCGCGCGCGACGTCCCAGGCGCCGAGTTCCCACGCTGCGGCCATTGCCGCCTTATCCACCGCGATGAGGTTGCGCCAGCGCTCGTTCAACTGCAGCGCCGAGCTCGGGATCGGCGTGTACGAGACGATGTTGGCCTCCTCGATCTCGGCGAGCTTCTCCTTGATGAATCCATGCCAGTGCAGCGTCAGGATCACCGGCGTGTCGGGACACGGCACGGCGGCGAGCGTGATACCGACCAGCGGCAGGCCGGTCGCCGCGAGTTGGTCTTCGATGCAATCCAGAATCTGCATAGACTGTCGTCTCCTAGCAGCCTGTCGGACATAGCAGCTCGACCGGCTGCTCGATGCTAAACTCACGGAGAGAATCCGGAGCATGAATCATGCCTGCCCCGCTCTCTGAAACATTGTGAAAAAAGCAACGGTCGGCGGAAAAAACTGCGGCGCCGCGGCGCGTGGCACGCGGAATGACGGCAAACGGTCTACGACTGCGAATCCGGAAAGCGGTCTCCTCGATCGCCGGATCGCGGCCCGGCGCACGGATAAACTCAGCCCGTTAATTGTTTAATGTTTTTTGCGCCCAAATGCAAACCAGCACTCACAACGAACTGCTGCTAAAACGCAGCCTCGCCGCCGTCTGGCATCCGTGCACGCAGATGAAGAGCCACGAGACGCTGCCGCTCGTGCCGATTGCGCGCGCGCGCGGCAGCTGGCTCTACGACTTCGACGGGCGGCGCTACCTCGACGCGGTAAGTTCGTGGTGGGTGAACCTCTTCGGTCATGCCAATCCGCGCATCAATTCGGTGCTGCTCGCGCAACTCGAGTGCCTCGAGCACGTGATGCTCGCCGGTTTCACCCACGAGCCGGTCGTTGCCCTCTCGGAGCGCCTTTCGGCGCTCACCGGCGGCAGGCTCGGCCACTGCTTCTACGGCAGCGACGGCGCGTCAGCGGCCGAGATCGCGCTCAAGATGAGCTTTCATTTCTGGCGCAACGCCGGAAAGCCCGCGAAGACGGAGTTCGTTAGCCTCGCCGGCGGTTACCACGGAGAAACGCTGGGCGCGCTTTCCGTCACCGATGTCGCGCTGTTCAAGGACACCTACGCGCCGCTGTTGCGGCATAGCACGCAGGTGCCCAGCCCCGATGCGCGCCGGGCGGAGCGCGGCGAGTCGGCGCGCGATTTCGCGATCCGCTGCGCACGGGCGCTGGAGGCGCACTTCGAGGCGCACCATGGATCGACCGCAGCGCTCATCGTCGAACCGCTGGTTCAGGGCGCCGCCGGCATGGCGATGTACGATCCCGAGTACCTGCGCCGCGCACGCGCGCTGTGCGACCGATTTCAGGTGCACCTCATCGCCGACGAAATCATGACCGGATTCGGCCGCACCGGCACGATGTTCGCGTTTGATCAGGCGGGCATCGCACCCGATTTCCTGTGCCTGTCGAAGGGCATCACCGCCGGCTATCTGCCGCTCTCGGTGGTGCTCGCCACGGACGCCGTCTTCCAGGCGTTCTACGACGACGAGGTCACGCGCGGTTTTCTGCACTCCCACTCCTACACCGGCAACGCACTCGCCTGCCGCGCCGCGCTCGCCACGCTCGACATCTTCAATGACGACCGGGTGATCGAGGCAAACCGCGCGCGCGCCGCGCAACTCAGCGCCGCAGTTGCCGGCATCGCCGCCCATCCCCAGGTCGAGCATTTTCGCCACCTCGGCATGATCTGGGCGTTCGAGATGAAGGCGGCGCGCCGCGGTTTCGCCCAGCGTTTCTACGCCAAGGCGCTCGAGCGCGAGCTGCTGCTGCGCCCGATCGGCTCGACCGTCTATTTCATGCCGCCGTACGTCATCGCCGACGACGAGATCGCGCTGCTCGCCGCGCGCACGCTGGAGATTGTCGATGCACTGGCGAAGGAGGCCGAATGAGAACGCAGGCCTGCGGCAACCGCCTGCACAAGTCGCTCGAGGACCCCGTGCGCGGGCTCGAGGAAGCGATCGGACCATCTCGCGCCGGGGCGGCAACGTCATCGTACCCGCCTTTGCGGTGGGCCGCACCCAGGAGCTGCTCTGTCTCCTCGCCGAGCTGCACCGGGTGAAGAGCGGCGCCCTCATCATCTCGGCGAGCGGCATGTGCGACGCCGGTCGTATCAAGCACCACCTGCGCCACAACCTGGCGCGGCGTCGCGGTGCCGCAGCCGCGCGACCCGGTCGAGATCCGAGGGCGATGAGACAACGGCGACAATCGAGGATGCCCCGCCATCCATTCGGCGGCCGGGGCGTAACCGCGGCGGCGAGCCGCCTGCTGTGGTGGGCAAGCGTGCTGCTGCTTGCCGCGACTCTTCTCGCCCCGCGCGCCGCTTGGGCGCAGAGCCGGCTCCCGGCCGAGCTCTCGCAGGCGCTGTTGCAAGCGGCCATTCCCGAGACCGCAATCGGCCTCTATGTGCATGAGATCGGCGCCGCGGGGCCGGTGCTCGCGGTGGGCGCCGGGCGCGCCCTCAACCCCGCGTCGACCATGAAGCTCTTGACTACCTACGCCGCGCTCGACCTGCTCGGGCCGGCGCACACCTGGCCGACCGAGGTCTACGCCACCGGCCCGCTCGCGCAGGAGGTATTGAGCGGCGATCTCGTCATCAAGGGCTATGGCGATCCGCGGCTCACGCTCGAGAATTTCTGGCTCCTGCTGCGCGAGCTCCGGAGCCGCGGCGTGCGCGAAATCCGCGGCGACCTGGTGCTCGACCGCGGCCATTTCGCGGCCAACGGTTTCAACACGAGCGCGTTCGACGGCGAGCCCACCCGGCCCTACAACACCGGTCCCGACGCGCTGCTCGTGAATTTCAAGGCGGTACGGCTCACGTTCATTCCGGAGCCCGCATCGCGCTCGGTGCGCATCACGGTGGAGCCGCCGCTGCGCGAGCTGGCGGTCGCCAACAGGATCACGCTCGACAATGCGCCGTGCGGCGACTGGGAAACGCGGCTCAAGCTCGATCCGCAGGACGGAGCCGAGCGAGCGCGCCTCGCCTTTACCGGCAGTTTCTCCGCAGCCTGCGGCGAGCGCGTGCGTCACTACAGCGTGCTCGGTCATCCGCAGTACGTGGCGAGCGTGTTCCGGGAGTTGTGGAGCGAGCTCGGCGGCACGTTCGCGGGCAAGGTGCGCGACGGCGAGGCCGGTGCCGACGCACGGCTGCTCGCGCGCGCGCAATCACCGACGCTGTCAGAGATCGTGCGCGATATCAACAAGTTCAGCAACAACGTCATGGCGCGCCAGCTGTTTCTCACGCTGGGCGCGGCGCGCGACGGCCCTCCCGGCACCACGGAGAAAGCGAACCGCGTGATCCGGCAGTGGCTCGCGCAGAAAGCCCTTGCGATGCCCGAGCTTGTGATCGAGAACGGCTCGGGGCTGTCGCGCATCGAGCGCATCAGCGCGCAAAGCCTGGGACGCCTGCTGCTCGTCGCGTTTTCGAGCTCGCTGATGCCCGAGTTCATCGCCTCGCTGCCGCTCGCCGCGGTCGACGGCACCATGAAGAAGCGCCTGAACGGCGCCGGCGTCGCCGGCCAGGCACATATCAAGACCGGGCTGCTGACCGGCGTGCGCGCGATCGCCGGCTACGTGCTCGACGCGCGCGGCCGGCGCGTGGCAGTGGTGTTCATCGTCAACCACGCCAACTACGGGGCGGCCCAGGCGGCGCAGGACGCGCTGCTTACGTGGGTGTATACACGTTGAGCGTGCCTGATGAAGTTCACGAACTGCCAAGGCGCCAAGACGCCAAGGAAAACCACAGACCCATGAACCTCGGCAAGAGCAAGAAAAGCGCTTCAGCGCGACTGCGCGGGCTTTGCATTCGACACGGTTTTCCGCTGTTCCAGGTTTCTGGCGTCTTGGCGTCTTGGCGGTAAGTTTCTTTCCGAGATTGCCTACAGGCCGAGCTCGGACCACAGCGCGTCGATTCGGCGCTTGACCGCGTCGTTCATCGCAATCGGGGTGCCCCAGCGCCGGTCGGTCTCGGCCGGCCACTTGTTGGTCGCATCGATGCCCAGCTTCGAGCCCAGCCCCGCCACGGGGCTCGCAAAGTCCAGGTAATCGATCGGCGTCGCATCGACGATCAGCGTGTCGCGCCGCGGGTCGACGCGCGTCGCGAGCGCCCAGATCACTTCCTTCCAGTCGCGCACGTTGACATCGGCGTCGGTGACGATCACGAACTTGGTGTACATGAACTGACGCAGGAACGACCACACGCCGAACATCACGCGCCTGGCATGCCCCGCGTACTGCTTCTTTATGCTCACGCAGGCGATGCGGTACGAGCACCCCTCCGGCGGAAGATAGAAATCCACGATCTCCGGAAACTGCTTGACGAGCAGCGGCACGAACACTTCGTTCAACGCGACACCCAGCACCGACGGCTCGTCCGGCGGCTTGCCGGTGTAGGTCGAGTGATAAATCGGATCACGACGCGCCGTGATCCGATCAATGGTGAAAACGGGGAAACGCGCCTGTTCGTTGTAGTAACCCGTGTGGTCCGCGAACGGGCCCTCCGTCGCGGTCTCGCCGGGATGGATGTGGCCCTCGAGCACGAATTCCGCGGCTGCCGGCACCTGCAGGTCGTGGGTGCGGCACTTGACGATCTCGGTCTTCGCGCCGCGCAGCAGGCCCGCGAACTGGTACTCCGACAACGCGTCGGGGACCGGCGTCACCGCCCCGAGCATGGTGGCGGGATCCGCGCCGAGCGCCACCGCCACCGGAAACGGCTCGCGCGGGTGCGCGAGCGCGTGGTCGCGGAAGTCGAGCGCGCCGCCGCGGTGCGCAAGCCAGCGCATGATCACCTTGTTCCGCGCGATGACCTGCTGGCGGTAGATGCCGAGGTTCTGCCGCGTCTTGTGCGGGCCGCGCGTGACGGTCAGGCCCCAGGTGATGAGCGGGCCGGCATCTCCCGGCCAGCAGGTCTGGACCGGCAGCCGCGACAGGTCGACCTCGGCGCCCTCCCACACGGTGTCCTGGCACGGCGCGCGGTCCACCACCCGCGGCGCCATGCTCAGTACGCGCTTGAGCAGGGGCAGCTTCGCGAGCGCGTCGCGGAATCCCTTGGGCGGCTCCGGCTCCTTCAGCGTGGCGAGCAACTCGCCAATCTCGCGCAGTTCCGCAACCGACTCGCGCCCCATGCCGAGCGCCACCCGTTGCGGCGTGCCGAACAGGTTGCCGAGCACCGGGATCGCGTGCCCTTTCGGTTTCTCGAACAGCAGGGCCGGGCCGCCCGCCTTCAGGACACGGTCGCAGATCTCGGTCATCTCGAGCTTCGGATCGACCTCGACCGCGATGCGCTTGAGGTCCCCGCGCGCCTCAAGCCGGGAAAGAAAATCGCGCAGGTCACGATAGTTCACGGCCGCGGCCTACTTTGCGAAGCGGATGCGGAAGTAGAGATCGCCGGCAATCCCGACAAAGATCGCGAATCCGACCCAATTGTTGTTGAGGAACGCCTTGAAGCACCGCTCCCGATCGCGGCCCCGGATCAGCCGGTACTGGTAGATCATCAGCCCGGCGGCCACCGCGAGGCCCGAGTAATAGAGCACGCCGAGGAACTGCCACCAGCCGATCGCGGCCATCATCACGAGAAATACGATGTGCGCTCCCATCACGCCGGCCAGATCTAAACGGCCGAGCAGGATCGCGGACGACTTGACCCCGATGCGCTTGTCGTCTTCACGATCGACCATCGCGTACTGGGTGTCGTAAGCGATCGCCCAGAACATGTTGGCGATCATCAGCACCCACGCGACGGCGACGAGCTTCCCGTACTGCGCCGCATACGCCATCGGGATCGAGAAGCCGAAGGCGATGCCGAGCCACGCCTGCGGCAGGGAGAAAACCCGCTTGAGGAAGGGGTAGACCACCGCCAGGGCAGCCGCGACGAACGAGAGCTTGATGGTGAGCGGGTTCAGCTGCAGCACCAGCGCGAAAGCAAGCAGCAGCAACACCGCGGCGAGCGCCAGCGCTTCCATCGGCTTGACGCGCTTCGCTGCGAGCGGCCGATTGCGGGTGCGCTCCACGTGCCGATCGAGCTCGCGGTCCGCGAAATCATTGATGACGCAGCCGGCCGAGCGCATCACCATCACGCCGACGACGAAAATCGCGAGGATCTCCAGGTCGGGAACGCCGTACTTGGCCAGCCACAGCCCCCACAGCGCCGGCCACAGCAAGAGCAGGATGCCGATCGGCTTGTCGAGCCGCATCAGCTTCTCGTACGCGGTGAGCCGTTCCGTTAACGTCATAGGTCGAGAATTCCGGGCAGGAAGACTTCGGTCACCAGTATAGGGGATCCCCGCAGCGCGAACAGCGAGCGCCGCGCCCAGAGGTAGGGCGGGCGCACTTTCAGCGCCGCGCAAGCGCGGCGGTAGAGCTCGTGCCGGGGACCCAGCTTGCGCTGCCGCAGGGGATAGCGCTTGACGCGCGGATCGGCAAACAGCGCCGCGCCCAACGGCCGCGTGCCGAGCCGCGTGATGCGCTGCCACGCGCCGCGCAGTTCACGGGGATCGACGACGCTGTGCGCGAACACCACCGGTGTGCGGCGGCACATCAGGTGGACCTCGCGCACCAGCGCGCACCGTCTGCGGCTCACGAGAAACCGCTCGTCGCGATTGACGCGCCGCCGCCCCTGGAACACGAGCTTGACGCTGAACGCGGTGCAGAGTGCCTGGATGCGGCTGGTGAGCGAGCCGCTGTCGGTGAGCCAGGCCCGGTAGCCGCCCGCCCCATACGGCGGCCGCTTGAGCCAGACTCTGTCACGCAGTGGACGCTTGTTCACGATAAGGCGGATCTCGAACCACCGCTATTATCGCAGATCGCGCGCTCCGTCCCGGCGCATTCCGTTCTCATGCCTTGAGTAACTCGGCACGCGCTCCGAGCCAGCGCGCGAGATGCGCGCGCGCCGCGGCCGGCGCATCGCGCAGGAGCGATTCCGCGGTGCCGCGCGCGGCATCGAGCAGGTCGGCATCGCTCGCAAGATCCGCAAAGCGCAGGAGCGGCATTCCGCTCTGCCGCGCTCCCAGAAGCTCGCCCGGGCCGCGCAGCCGCAAGTCGTGGCGGGCCACCTCGAAGCCGTCCTGGTTCTCGTAGATGATCTTCAGCCGCTCGCGCGCGCCGTCCGAGAGCGGGTTGGCATAGAGGAGAATGCACGTGCTCGCCGCCGCGCCGCGGCCCACCCGCCCGCGCAACTGGTGCAACTGCGCGAGTCCCATGCGCTCCGCATGCTCGATCACCATCAGCGTCGCGTTCGGAACATCCACGCCGACCTCGATCACGGTCGTCGCCACCAAAAGCTGGATCGCACCGTCGGCAAACGCCTGCATGACCCGCGTCTTCTCCTCGCCCTTCATCCGCCCATGAACCAGCCCCACCTTGAGCTCGGGAAAAGTGAGCGCGAGGCGCTCGTAGGTGTCCAGCGCGGTCTTCAGCTGCAGCGCTTCGGACTCCTCGATCAGCGGGCAGACCCAGTAGGCCTGGCTGCCGGCCACGCAGGCGTCGCGCACGCGCCGGATTACCTCATCGCGCCGCGCCTCGCCAATGAGCCGCGTGGCGACCGGCGTGCGGCCGGGCGGCAGTTCGTCGATGACCGACACGTCGAGATCGGCGTAATAGCTCATGGCGAGCGTGCGCGGAATGGGCGTCGCGCTCATCATCAGCTGGTGCAGCTGCTCTCGCCGGTTCTCCTGCGTGCCCTTCATGCGCAATGCCAGCCGCTGATGCACGCCGAAGCGGTGCTGCTCGTCGATCACGGCGAGCCCGAGGCTGTGAAACCGCACCTCGTCCTGCAACAGCGCGTGCGTCCCGATCGCAACCATCGCTGCGCCGCGCTCCACCCGCGCGAGCGCGGCGCGCCTTTCTTTCTGGCGCAGGCTCCCGGCGAGCCAGGTGACCGGGACACCCAAATCGTCGAGCCAGGCGGCGAACTTGCGATAGTGCTGCTCGGCGAGGATTTCGGTCGGCGCCATCACCGCCACCTGATAGCCGTTCTCCACGCACTGCAGCGCGGCGAGCGCGGCGACGACGGTCTTGCCGCTGCCCACGTCACCCTGCAGCAGGCGCTGCATCGGGTACGGCTGGCCGAGATCGTTGCGGATGTCTGCGAGCGCACGGCTCTGCGCGCGGGTGAGCACAAACGGCAGCCGCGAGACGAACGCGCGCGTCAGCTTGTCCGCCGGGTGCAGCGCGGGGGCGCCGGCCGACCGCCGGCGGCGGTGATGCAGCCGCATCGACAGCTGCTGCGCGAGCAGTTCGTCGAACTTGATGCGGCGCCATGCCGGATGGCGGCGCTGCTGCAGTTCGGCCTGTGGCACTGCGGGCGGCGGGTTGTGCAGCAGCCGCGCCGCCTCGCGGAACCGCGGCAGCGCCAGCGCGGCGACCGTGGCTTCGGGCAGCGTGTCGTCAAGATCGCATGTCTTGAGCGCGTGCCCAATCAGCCGTCGCAGCGCATCCTGCGTGAGGCCGGCCGTGGTCGGGTAAATCGGGGTCAGCGACTGCGCGACCGGCGTGTCCTCGCGCACCACGCGGTAGCGCGGATGCACCATCTCCGCGCCGAAAAAACCGTGCCGGATCTCGCCGAAGACGCGCAGCCGGGTACCGGGCGCGAGTTGCTTCAGCTGGCTCGTGTAGAAGTTGAAGAATCGCAGCGAGAGCACGCTGGTGCCATCGCTTACGTGGCACACGAGCTGCCGGCGCGGCCGGTATTTCACGTGGGCCTCGACCACGCTCGCCTCGACCGCCACATCCCGCCCCGGAGGCACCTCGGCGATGGGGTAGATGCGGGTCTCGTCGTCGTAGCGCAGCGGCAGGTGCAGCACCAGATCGAAGCGGCTGCCGATGCCCAGCTTCGCCAGCCGGGCGAGCGTCGACTTGCTCAGCCCCGAGAGCGACGGGTCAGCACTCGGCGGTGAGGAGACGTCCGCTCGCCGCAGCGGGCGTTGCGGTCTGCTGCTCACCACTCACCGCTCACCGCTCGCCGCTCACGCGCTTCGATCGAGCTGCAGGATCGCATCGACTTCCACCAGCGCGCCCCGCGGCAGGCTCGCGACGCCCAGTGCGGCGCGCGCCGGATAGGGCGCGGTGAATCTGGGCTTCGATGCCGTCGACGAGCTTCATCGTCGCCGGGTCGAGCCCGATCTGCCCGGAAAGGTACACCGTGCCGCCGCAGCGCACTGCCTGCGAGTAAGTGCCGATCGCGCCGGGCGCGGCGGCGGTCTTGATTGCTTCTCGTGTCATATCCGTCTCCGGGTTTTTGGCGCGGCAACGCGCGTTGCGCTATGATGATGCGCCTGCATGAGGATTTCAATCTTCGGCGCGCGATTCACACCGTCAATTTGCTACCCCTGCCATCGCGATGCGCGTGGTCCCCGAACGCTTCGCCGCCGACGCTCCGCTAGCTCGGTGAATCCCGCCCTCGCCAACCTCGAGAAGCTTCTCGGCGGCCCACGCGATAACGCGCTGCTGCGCTTCAGTCTCGGCAACGAGTATCTGAAGGCGGGCGATCCGGCGCGCGCCGCAACGCACCTGCGCGCGGCCCTCGAGCGCGACCCGGATTACTCCGCGGCGTGGAAACTTCTCGGGCGCGCGCTGGCCGAGAGCGGCGATCCCGAGGCGGCGCTCGCCGCGTACTGCGACGGCATCCGCGTCGCCGCGGAAAAAGGCGACAAGCAGGCGGCGAAAGAAATGGCGGTGTTCGCGCGCCGCCTGGAAAAGCAGATCAAGCCCGGTGAGCGGTGAACGGCGAGCCGTGATCCGACTGAACCCAGCACTTCGATAGGTTGCGCTCGCGGGCTTTAGTCGGATCACGGATCACGGATCACGGATCACGGATCACGGATCACGGATCACGCGGGCTTCGAAAAGCGGCTCAGGACGGAAGTTTCAGAACGTGCTTGGCGAGTATGTTGCGCTGAATCTCGCTCGAGCCGCCATAGATCGTCGCCGGCCGCGCGTAGTAGAACGAAGTGAGAATGTCGGCCTTGACCCCTGCGAATTCGCGCACCCCGGACAGAACGCCCTCTTCGGCGCCGGCCTCCACCAGCAGGTCGGTGAGACGCTGCCAGGTCTCCATCGCCCAGATCTTGAGCACCGAGACATCCGGCCCGAGCGGTTCCCCGCGCCTCACCTGCCCGACGAAGCGGCCGTAGAGCGCGGCGAGGTCCTCGATATCGAGTTTGAGCGCGATGAACCGGTCGGCGAACCCGGAATCGCCGAGCAGGCATTTGGCGCGAGCGATCATTTCCAGCCGGCGCAACGCGTACTGGGGCCGCCGCGGGCTGCCGATGTTGAGGCGCTCGAATCCGAGCAGTGCCTTGGCGATGGTCCAGCCCTGGTTCAAGCCGCCGACCAGCGCATCCCGAGGCAGGCGCGCATCGTCGAAGAACACTTCACAAAACTCCTCGTGCCCGGCGAGATTGCGGATCGGGCGGATGGTGATGCCCGGGGTCTTGAGGTCGAGCACGAAAAAACTGATGCCTTCCTGCTTTTTCGCCTGGCGGTCGGTGCGCGCTAGCAGGTACATGTGCGTCGAATCATGGGCAAGCGTAGTCCAGGTTTTCTGCCCGTTCACCCGGTACTGCCCGCCATCGGCCACCGCCGTGGTCTGCAGGCTGGCCAGGTCCGATCCGGCGTTGGGCTCCGAATAGCCCTGGCACCAGATGATCTCGCCCGACAGCGTGCGCGGCAGGTAGAACGTCTGCTGGGCCGCGGTGCCGTATTGCATGAGGATCGGGCCGACCTGGGTAATGCCCTGATCGGGCGGGCGCGCAATCCCGTGCCGCTCAATTTCCTCCGCATAAATCAACATCTTGCTGGCGTCCAGCCCCATTCCGCCACGCTCCCGCGGCCAGTTGGGCGCGATCCAGCCTTTCTCGTACAGCATGCGCCACCAGTCTTTCATCTCCTGCCAGCGCGCGCGGCGCAGGATGTAGCGCAGGTTCTCGGGATAGTGCCGCTCGAAAAACGCCCGCACTTCGGCGCGGAACGCCTCGTCGCTAAGCGCGTTGTAGTCCGTGTGCTGGGCGGCGGGGCTCATAGGCCCGCCTTGGCGCTCAGCGCGCTGTAGCGGCGCCGGTGCCAGGCCGCGTTGCCCAGCCAGGCAGCAAGCACCATCGCGCGCTTGAGGTAGAGGCCGGCGTCGTACTCGTCGGTGAATCCGATCGCGCCGTGGATCTGGATCGCCTCGCGCGTGATGCGCAAGCCGGCCTCCGCGCAGCGCGCCTTGGCGCGGCTCGCGAGCAGCGCGCGCCGTGCCGCGTCCGGCTGCCGGTCGAGCGCCGTCACGACCTCCTCGAGCACCGCGGAAGCGAGCTCCCGTTGAATGTAGAGGTCGACCGCGCGGTGCTGCAGCGCCTGGAAACTGCCGATTGCCTTGCCGAACTGCTTCCGCGTCCTCATGTACTCGAGGCTCATGTCGAGCACGCGCGTCATCACGCCGACGAGCTCCGCGCTGCACAGCGCTGTCGCACGGTCGAGCGCGAGAGAGACCGCGCGTGCGGCGACGCTTGCCGATGCGACCAGGTGCCCGCGGCGCACCGTAACGTCCTTGAGCCTCAGCGTCCCGAAATGCCGCCCGTCGGCGAGGGGCTCGATCTCGAGCGTGACGCCCGGCGCGCCGCGCTCGACCCAGAACAACGCGATCCCCTGCTCCGTCGCCGCAGAAACCAGATATGCGTCCGCTCCCGCGGCGCCGCTGATGAAACGCTTTACGCCGCCAATGCGCCATCCTCCTTCGAACGGCGCCGCCTGTGTCTCGCCACCTGACGTCTCGATCTCCCCCGCGCGCTCCTGCCAGGCCAACACCGGCAGCAAGCTGCCATCGGCGACGCGCGGCAGATGCTGCTGCTTGAATTCCTCGTTGTCGCCACCGGCGATCGCCTCGACCGCCAGCACCGCGGCAGCCGTGTATGGTTCGGGCGCGAGCCCGCGCGCGAGACCCGCCGCCACGATCGCCGCCTCCGCGAGCCCCAGGCCCAGCCCCCCGTGTTGCGCCGGCACGAGAATACCCAGCCAGCCGAGCTCGCCCATGGTGCGCCACACCGCGCGGTCGTATTCGGCGGCGTTGCCGCGCAGGCGCCGCGCGCGCCCGACGTCGCCCGCGCGCGCGACGAAATCCGCGACGCTGTCGCGCAACATCGCGCGATGATCGTTGCTGGGCGGCTCTGCTTCGGCGGTTGTCATGCTGCGCAATGGGCTGATGGTGGCGGCTCACCTGGCGCTGCGAATTTGGCTCGGCGGTCGTAACAGGAAACGGTGAGTCGAGGGTCGACTCCTCGGCGCAGTGTAGCCATGCGGGAATCGGACAGCAACCGGCGTGCCAAGCGAATCGATGCCGCAGATGAACGGGGGGAGAGTGGTGGAGTGGAGGAGGATCGAACTCCCGACCTTCGCATTGCGAACGCGACGCTCTCCCAGCTGAGCTACCACCCCACGAAGAGGGGCGTATTTTACCCTTCCCCCCG
>Ga0326597_10008429_pt1 | contig 13902 bp, 9 predicted proteins | sample RVTome_12_FD_203789 | JGI IMG/M metagenome (GOLD analysis project Ga0326597, IMG submission 203789) | Soil microbial communities from uranium-contaminated site in the Upper Colorado River Basin, Wyoming, United States - RVT100D185 | ecosystem: Environmental > Terrestrial > Soil > Contaminated >... | reverse complement strand
AGTGAGTATAATGGGATTATCTTGTTTTATTGTTGATAAGTCTGGACTCCTGGTGAAAACATTATTGGCAAGTTGCGGCATGCTGACACCTGCCGTCAATCGATCCGAGTTGAAATAAATTCCAAATCCGAAGTTAGGCCGGGTTGACCGCACATCTTGCTGAAATGCCGGATCGTTGGGATTGAATATTGTAGCCCGGGTGTACTCGGCGTTAATAGAATTTATTCCCCCCTGGAGCCCCAAGGCAAGATGCCCCTTTTCTGTAATCTTTATTCGGTAGGCGTACATAGCACTTATGGAGTACTGATTAATTACAGATATGTTATCTCTTACCAATAATAAACCAATTCCAATTTTCTTATTTACAAGGGGAGAATGAATGGCCAATGACTGAGTATTGGGCGAACCGGTTAATCCAACTGACTGGTAGCGAACAAGTGCTGTTGCGGTCAATACTCCATTACTGCCGGCATAAGCGGGATTTATTGCCAGACCATTAAACATGTATTGACTGAATGTAGCTTGTTGCTGGCTATATGCAACCTGTCCCAAAAAAATAAAAAAAAGAAAGAGATATTGCCTCATTACTCTTTCTTGAGTATTAAATAACCGCTTAATGGTTTGCTTCCATCTCCAAGGTTAATCATATAGAAATAAGAACCTTCAGGAACAGATTTATTAGAAATGCCTTTATTTGATTGTCCAAACCATGCTCGTTCCTGATTATTGTAGGAATTGGTTTGAAAAACTAAATTATTATACCTGTCATAAATTCGAATAAAGTTGTTTGGAAATAATTCGATCCCTTCAACTCTCCAGGTATCATTCATTCCATCTCCATTGGGAGAAACAGCTTCATAAACTATAATGGGGATGTCCTCCACAACAATATAAACCAACGCGCCTGCACAAAGAGGTTCCACATCATCATCACACACAAGGTAAGTAAATGCATCAATACCACTATATGTTGGAAATGGTTTATAGGTAAAACTACCATCAGGACTCAATGTAACATTACCATGAAGCGGAGCATTTTCAGGATTTGTATTGATAATTAGCACACTGGACTCAACATCATAATCGTTATCTGTTAGATTTCCTGAAACGGAACTATTTCGTTGAACCACGACCGTATCATTTACTGCAACTGGTTTATCGTTGACAGGATTAATTGTGATTTCAATAATGGCAAGATCGCAAAGAGTGGGCGTCCCGTTATCACAAACACTCAAGGTTGCATATTCAGTTCCAAAAATATTCTCGTTTGGGGTGAACAGAAAGCATTCCGTAGGGCCGGTACCTTCAGTATAACTCCCCAATGAGGTTTGAGAATTTATTGATATTTCCTCTTCGCTCTCAGGATCTGGATCCTGAATTCTGAAACAAAAATTTATGGGAATGTCTTCGTTAGTAGCAAGTCTAAGTGTATCCAATTCAAGATCTTCAGAAATAATTTGTGGAGGATCATTCACTGGCAAAATATTTATGACAACAACCGCGGTATCGCATAAGGCGGGCACTTGTGCGTCACATACTACGATCTCACCAAAGGTAGTACCGGTTTCATTGGTATCTCCCGCAAAGAAAAAACATAAATCTCCAAGGGGCAAATGTTCAAATGCGCCACCGTAACCCTCAATAGGCGAGGCATCTACCAAGTCAACAAAATCGCCGTCGGGGTCATCAACATCAACACACAGCTTCGTTACAATATCTTCCAGAACGTCAAAATATAGAGTATCCACGGGAACTCCCCCGATGGTTATCTGCGGAGGGTCGTTAACGGGCAAAACGGTACCCACGGCAATGATAGTGTCGCATTGAGTCGTGCTTCCAACTTCACAAACTACGACTTCCAGGATGTCTGTACCATTATAGTCCTGATTTGGAGAATAGGTAAAGCACAAGTTTACAGGATCGAAAATATCAATGGTGGCATTCATTCCGGTTGAATACGCATCTGCAAGCTCCAGCGGATCATTTTCCGGATCGATAGCTTCCAGGCATATATCGATAGGTTGATCTTCGTTTGTTTCAAAAAACAAAGTATCGATAGGGTTGTTATTTTCCGGATCAACAATTACAGGTTCATCATTTACAGGTATAATTTCAATTGCAACCACAATGTCATCGCACAGGGATGGGGTGGCTTCATCGCATACATCTATGTCGATATACTCAAATCCGTTGTAGTTTTCCGCTGGAGTAAATGTGAAGCAAAGCCTATTTAAAGGATCAAGGTCTACTGTTCCCTGACCGAATTCGAGCGCATATGAAATAATATCAACGGCATCTCCATCAGGATCGACCACATCCAGACAAACATCAATGGGTATATCTTCCAAAGTAGATACCCATAATGTATCTATAGGATTACCCATATCGTCTACTACCACCGGTGGACTGTTGGTGGAGGCCATGTCAATTCCGCGGGAGGTAATATTACTCAGATCGATGCCATCATTTACCTGGAAACTTATCTGGCGTGTTAAAGGGTTTACAAGCAGGATTGGATCAATGCTGGCACTGTTCGAATATTCCACCGACTGCAGTGCTGTCTGATAATTACCAATGGAAGAGACACCTGTCAGTGTCAGTACTCCGGTAACAGCATCAAAGTTTCCTGTGATTCCGTTTTGATCAACAAAAATCAATTGATCTTCGGTATCAATGTAATTGTTTGAAATGGACACAGTGGCTCCCTGTAGCGTGGTATGGTCAATATCAGTAATCAGAATCCCATTATCGACAATAACATTGGCATCTCCTTCAAAGTATGTGATCTGGCCGGCCGTGCCTGAAAGTACAGGAGGATCATTTACATTAATAACCTGAATGTCTCTGGTCAAAATATTGCTTTCATCAAGTCCGTCAAAAACTTTCACCGTAAAAGTACGTGTGGCAACTGACGGGTTTTCACTGGAATTGCTGTATTGAATTCCATTTATTACCGATTGATACACTGCCAAAGATGCTACACCTGTAATGTGGACTTCGCCGGTTACCGGATCAAAACTTAGTGTGAGTCCTTGCCCTGGTGGCAGGGTAATTATATCCTCACTTTGTATATAGTTAACTGTGAAGTTTATCCATGCCTCGTCCATTTGAAAATCATCGGGATCGTTGATGGAAAGGTCACTAAACAAATTTATTGGTGGATCATTTTCCGTATAAACAAGGGCAGTAGTGGAGGCATTAATAGTGGGAGGTGTGTTCACAATAACCAGTGCAAAGCTAAGGTCCGAATCAGAAATTCCGGATGAACATTGACCCTCAAGAAGAGCCCTTGCTGTTATACTATCCCCCAATGCGAGGGGAGTGGCAAAAGTTGCCTCCCAGATTCCGGATGTGCCCGAGCTTGTAGTAATAGATTCAACCAGAACACTGCTTACATCAAACCGGTTGATGAATACATCTGCATTTTTTACGGCAGTTCCGGTGATTATCGATTCGCCAACTTTAATTGGCGTATTTATGGAAGGTTTCGGAGTTTTACCGCTCTTGAATCCAGCACAGGTCTGGCACAAGTCTTCAAGCGCAGTTGGACATTGGTTCGATGTTAAATCCAAAAAAGCATCGCTATTATTAGTATATTCAGCGTCATTGACGCCTCCAATATCCGAGATCTTACCAGCCATAGCGCATGTTGCGGAAACATTTGTGACAGAGGCGAAACGAAGTTCAGACTGCGCGGTTAATCCAAACAGAGTATTGAGTGCTGCAAACGGAATGTAAAAATCATAAAAATAATCCGGGTCATCGCAGCTATTCGTGCCGGCAATAGCCTTTTGATAATGGGTACTGTAGGGAAAAAACGCTATTGGTGCCGGGCAATCCTCAATACCATCAATATCGTAAATGTAGACTCCGGCATTTGATCGTTTTATGAAGGTGATATCAATTTCAAAACCTGGATTTTCGGGGGTTGCATTGGGGTCGTCATTCCCAATTTTGTTATCGGTATCAATCAGAATAGTGTAAGCTTCTACACTTGGATTATCACCTGCCAGTCTGAATCTGAAAATCAAATTATTATTTTCAAGAACTCCATAAACAGAATACCCTGCGGTATCGACTGCCAGATCTGTTGTTCCGCAAAGTGCGCCAGCTTGTATATCATTTAATACTTCCCCTTCCTCATAAATCGGAATACCGAACATTTTCAATTCAAATTCATCTACATAATAACCATCTATAGAAAAGCCGGCGGAGGTAAGTGAAACAAAACCATCTCCATTTGAATCGATGGTACCATCTCCTGCCTTAAGGATTTGACCTCTTAATTGAGAAAAAGCATTCTCAATAAAGAGTAAAAGCATGATACTCAGTAATATGAGTCTCGTTAGCTTCATAAAGGGTTTAGTTTAGCTGCTAAGGTTTCCTAAAGATAACACAAGTTTCCCCACCCATTAATTCCAAAAACAGGGCCACCTGTAATTACAAATGTAAGAAATAAGGAGAAACAGTATTATATTTTAGGCCTGAGGTTACTAAAAGTTCTCAAAATACGCTTGAAATAGACATTTGAGCATATTTGCCTTCCTTTCTTGGAGTAATTTTGAAATGTAATAAATTGTATGGTAGGTAACATTTTTGAACCCCTTTGGCCCAATTTGGGAAAATCATGATTAAAAGTGGGAAAGTGATGGGATTTTTTTCTATGCATCAACATCTACCTCTACCATAGTTCGTGTGACATCAGCAAGCGTTTCCCTTTTCCTGATTAGGTAATCCTTTCCTCCAGCGATAAGTATCTCCGGTGGTCTTAATCTGGAATTATAATTTGATGACATCGAAAAACCATAAGCACCTGCATTTTTGATAAGCAAAAGATCCCCTTCACGAACTTCGTGAAGCTTTCTGTCCATTCCAAATGTATCAGTTTCGCAGATGTAGCCAACAACCGTATAAATTCTGTTGATTCCTGTTGGATTGGAAATATTGACGATATCATGGTAAGCTTCATACATCATAGGTCGTATAAGATGATTCATCCCGGAGTCTACTCCGGCAAAGACTGTAGCAGGTGTTGTTTTTACGACATTCGTTCTTGCAATTAGCATCCCGGCCTCGCTGACAAGGTATTTTCCGGGTTCAAACCATATTTCCAGCTCACGACCGTATTCAGAGCAGAATTGTTTAAAAGCAGTTCCCAGATTTTTGCCCAAATCAAAAATATTAGTGGTGTTGTCACCTTCGCGATATTTCACCTTAAAACCGCTTCCGAAATCAATGAATTTCAAGTCTCCAAAATCTCTGGCAATTCCAAAAAGAATCTCGGCGACTTTCAAAAAAACTTCAGAGTCAAGAATATCAGATCCGGTGTGCATATGCAATCCAATAACCTGCAGATTGTGAGTCTTAATAATTTTCACCAGGTGGGGTAACTGGTAAATGCTAATCCCAAATTTTGAATCTACATGGCCGGTTGAAATCTTGGTGTTGCCTCCGGCAAATATGTGGGGATTCAGTCGCACGCAACAAGGAACGGAATTATGATATGCATTACCAAACTGTTCCAGGATGGAAATGCTGTCAACATTAACAAGCAGACCTAATTCAACTGCTTCCTGAATTTCATCAAAGGAAACACAATTGGGAGTATAGAGAATTTCATGCGGCTTAAAACCTGCCTTTAAGCCAATGTGCGCTTCCTGGATACTAACTACATCCAACTCAGCCCCCAACTGTCTTATATATTTTAGAATAGAAACATTTGTTAATGCCTTTGCAGCATATTTTATCCGAACCTTGTGCTCCGAAAATGCGCTCTTTATTGCCTTGAATTGACTGGATATCTTTTCTCCATCATAAACGTATAGAGGTGTACCATACTTTTCGGCCAAACCTTTCAGCTCAAGGCCCTGAATTGTGTAAACGTTATTTTTAAGTTCCATGGGTGTCTAAAAAAATTTCACAAATATATAAAGTTGAATATGGTAATAACAGTAAATTTCATGTTGTCAACTAATTTCCTGGCGGCGTTAAAATATGTTAATTCAGATAATTACCTTTCTTTTCATCCTACTTTTGCAGTAAGCATCTAAGTATTCGGATGAAAAGGAAGACGATCATATCCATAATCATTTTGATGAGCCTGGCGCTAGCCGGTCTGGTAAGCTTCCAGTTATATTGGATCAATAGCGTAATTAAATTGAATAACGAAAGGTTCATCAGCAATGTCCATGAATCCTTAAATATGGTGATTTCCAGGTTGGAGAATACCGAAAATCTTTTCTTCGTGAGCCGTGGAGTATCAAGGGTTCTTTTTGAGACGGAAGACGATAAAAGTAAGTTCACGGACTCCCTTGCCAACTTCAAAGTAATGATTCATGCGGACACCACCAAGCCAGGAGAAATCGCAAAAAAAGAGATAGCTTCCCTAAAGGCCAAAATTCAAAATGATAGTACAGCCAGGCAAAGAGTTCAGAAAGAACTTGAAAACGGGTGGCCACCCGATCGCGGCATCGTCAGGAAATCCGGGATGGTTCAAATAATATTACAGGAACTCGCAAGTCCACCAAAGGTTATTCAACACAGAATAAATAAGGAAGTTTTAGACTCTTTGCTTCATCAGGAATTTGCAAACAAAGGGATCCATTTGAAATTTGAGTATGGAGTATTGAACCCGGTTTCAGATGAAATCATTCTGGCAAATACCAAAAATGTAGACCATTTAAGAGACACCGATTTGAAAGCGACACTATTCCCTAATGATATTATTTCCAATGCCAATTACCTGACAGTTAATTTCCCTGATAAAGGGAGTTTTCTTTTTAAACAAATCTGGGCAACTCTTGCCAGTTCATTGGTATTGTTGCTGGTGATTGTTGGTTGTTTTGCCTTTGCATTGTTAACCATTATTCGTCAGAAGAAATTATCTGAAATGAAGAATGACTTTATCAGCAACATGACCCATGAATTCAAAACTCCAATTGCTACAGTATCCTTGGCTTGTCAAGCCCTGGGAGAACCCGCCATTTTAAACCAGCCGAATATTTTTAAAAAATACCTGGACATCATAAGAGATGAAAATGAAAGATTGGAAGATCAGGTTGAGAGAGTTTTACACCTGGCCTCTATGGAGAAAGAAGATTTGAATCTCAAATTCGATAAGGTAAATCTAAATGAGATTCTTAAGGATGTTTTTCAACAGATTTATATCCAGGTTGAACAAAAAAAAGGAAGTATTGTTCTGGAAGAAAAGTCACCGGAAATTTGGGTAAATGGCGATGCCAACCATTTGTTTTCCGTTTTTTTAAATTTGGTTGATAACGCGAATAAATATTCACAGGATAAGCCAGACATAAAAATTATCTGCGAAAAAAAAGGAGATAAGGTAATGGTAGAAGTTATGGACAAAGGGATTGGAATGTCCAAAGAATCAATCCGGAAAATTTTTGACAAGTTCTATCGCGTACCTACAGGGAATGTGCACAACGTTAAAGGATTTGGTCTGGGCCTTAATTATGTTAAAAATATTGTGGAAGCTCATGGCGGCAGAGTATCAGTTCATTCTGAAACGGGTAAGGGTTCTTCTTTTAAAGTAGAGTTATGAATGAAAGAAAAAAACTTTTAGTAGTAGAAGATGATCCAAACCTCGGACAAATTCTGAGGGAGTATCTTGAAATTAAAGGATATGATGCCGAGCTATGTACTGACGGAGAAAAAGGCCTGGCCACTTATAGAAAAGGAAAGTTTGACCTCTGCATCCTTGACGTGATGTTGCCAAAGAAGGATGGATTTTCATTGGCAAGAGAAATCAGGATTATGGATGAAAATACTCCCATCATATTTCTAACTGCAAAAAACCTTAAACAAGATACCATTGAAGGGTTTAAAATTGGTGGAGATGACTACATCACAAAGCCATTTTCAATGGAAGAATTAATTCTCAGGTTAAATGCAATATTGAAGCGAACTACTCCCAATCTTAATGGAAGCGGGAATCAAAAATTCACTTTTGGCTCATTTGAATTTGATTATGGCCAATACGTGCTTACATGCAAAGGCAAGTCATGGAGATTAACAGCAAAAGAAGCTGATTTACTAATGCTATTGTGTCAAAATATAAACAAACTTCTTGACCGGAAATTGGCTCTTAAGCTTATTTGGCACGACGACAGCTACTTTAACTCACGGTCTATGGATGTCTACATAACTAAACTGAGGAAATATTTGAAAGAAGATGAGCAACACGTTCGCATTATTACCGTTCATGGACAAGGTTTTAAGCTTGTATCTATAAATTAATTTTCCTATATTTCTTATCGGCCGCAAGTTTCTCTTTGAAACTGAACCGGAGGCGGCATTCTGACTCATTTTAGGCGATTTCTCTAAATAGTAGATTAGCAAAATCAATAAAGATTATCCAAAGGGTAATCCATAAAATTGGTAACACAAATGATACAAATTATTCCATCCATAGCGATTCTAAATGGCAAAGTGGTCAGGTTGATTCAGGGTAATTATTTCGCTGAAACGTCCTACAACGAAAGTCCGCTGGATGTAGCAAAGAAGTATGAAGCACATGGAATAGAAGTAGTTCATTTAGTTGATTTGGACGGTGCCCAGAGAGGATCCCCTGTCAATTACCATATTCTTGAGGCCATTGCAGGCCATACATCGCTGAAAGTTGATTTCACAGGTGGAATTCATACCGATGGCGACATCAACAAAGCGTATGAATATGGTGCAACATTCATTACCGCTGCTTCCATAGCAGCAACTAACCCCAATTTGTTTGGCTCATGGATAATCAGCTATGGCAGAGAAAGAATTACCCTGGGAGCTGATTCCCTGGATAGAAAAATAGCCATCCGAGGATGGCAAAAAAATACCACCATTGATTTGTTTGAGCATATTGATTATTTCTACAGCAGGGGTCTCAAATATGTAAAAACCACCGATATCTCAAGGGACGGAGTAATGCAAGGGCCCAACTTTAAATTATACCGTCAGCTAATGAAAACATTTCCAGGCATGAGTATACTTGCAAGCGGGGGTGTTAAAAATATGGATGATGTCGATAAGTTAAATGAAATCGGAATTTTTGCTGTTATTATAGGAAAGGCTTTCTACGAAGGTCGCATTAAATTGAAAGAATTGGAAAAATACCTGGTTACACATCCAATCCAAACATTGAAGTCCTGATTAATCTGATTTTCTAGAAGGATTCATCTAGTAAATCCGGGAACTTAAATTTCTCAATCAGGTAAAATAGAAAATTGAAAGATGAGGGAGAATTATTTTGGTCCTCAGGCGGAACGGATAATTCACCTGTGGGTCGTTTTTCTTCTGGCTTAATTTGCTTGTTTAGAAGTCCTTTGGGTTGCTCAGGGATTTCTGAATCCAAATCTATCTGAGCAGAATCAACCTCGACAACGTCACTTTTTTCGCCGGTTTGCTGGCTTTCCTGATTTCCTTCTTTATTATTCTTATCTTCCTTAAGAGATGTGGCAAAGGAATTTGTACCAATCAGAAGACAGGTTATGAAACTAACGATAAGGAGTGGATTTTTCACAAAAAAAAGCGCTTTCTATGCTTTAAACGTAATATTGACCCATTTTGTTTCAAGTTAATAAAAAGGAAAATGTAACTTAGCGAGGTCACAAAAATTTTTAATGAATGGCGTTGATTTCCTGGGAGGATTTTGAGTCAGTAGACCTTAGAGTAGGCACTATTATTTCCGCTTCGGAGTTTCCTGAGGCAAAAAAGCCTGCATTTAAACTGGAGGTGGACTTTGGAGCAGCAATAGGCGTTAAGAAATCCAGTGCACAGATAACTAAACACTATAATCCCCAAATACTTCTGGGTAAACAAGTGCTTTGCGTGGTAAACTTCCCCCCCAGACAAATAGGTCCGGTTATTTCAGAAGTTTTAGTTACCGGTTTTCCGGATGAAACGGGCGAAGTAATATTGGCAATACCGGATAAGGAAGTTCCGAACGGTAAAAAATTATTTTAACCTTGCTGACTACATTAAGCGAAATTCGTTTTCTCGGTATCAAAGATTTGCCCCAAATGCATGAAGCTTTTTTAAAGGCTTTTTCAGATTACGAGATTCCATTCAATCTTTCGCTGGCAGAATTCAGCAAAAAATTTGTTGAAAAATTAAGTATTGACTTTGGTCTTTCTCCGGCTATTTTTCATGAAGGTGAGATTGCCGCGTTTATATTTACTTCAATCAATTATTATGACGGAAGACTAACCGCTTATAATGGAGGTACCGGTGTTTTGCCTGCATACAGGGGCAGAAGGTATGTGCAACAATTGTATAACCTTCTGCTTCCAAAGTTGCAGAATAGAATGGTTTACCACTGTGTGTTAGAAGTATTAACAAGGAATGAACGGGCAATCAAGGTTTATGAGTCATGTGGTTTTGGTAAATCAAGGTATTACCATTGTTTTAAGTTGTTGGGAAGGAAAAGATTCAAAAATTATCATTATCCATGGAATATTCGGATTAGTACAACACCTGACTGGAAAACCTATACGCGGTATTTTGATTTTTTACCATCTTTCCTGGATACTCCCGCAATGATTGATCAGAATTTAAAGAATGAAAAAATAATTGAGGCCATAATTCATGGAGAAGTTGCCGGATATGCAATTTACCAAAAGGCGCAAGGAAGAATAAGTCACATCGGAGTCGCATCAAATTGGAGAGGCAAAGGAATTGGGTCGTCACTTATTGATTACATTTATGAGGACGCCGCTAATAAGAATCTTACCATAATAAATATTAACAAAGAGGCTGTAGGTGTAAAAGACTTTCTAACCCGCATGGGATTTGAAAATCAATTCGATCAATGGGAAATGGTAAAAAGTGTTGATAAATGATCACATTTAACTCTTTGCCAGGCATCACTAATGGAAAAATTGTCAATCAATTAAAAGATTATGAGATTCGATATCTGGCCATTGACAGCAGAAAAATTATTTCATCCCCCCACACTTTATTTTTTGCCATAAAAGGAGATCGGCATGATGGACACAATTATTTGGAGTCCCTGGTAAAGGCCGGGATCACCAATTTTGTGGTTGAGACAGACCTCCCGGTTTCAATGGATATTTCCTCTTGCAACATTTTAAAAGTAAAGTCTTCTACTGAAGCCCTTCAACATATAGCAGCGAACCACCGTGCAGAATTTACCTTACCTGTAATCGGAATAACAGGAAGCAGCGGAAAAACAATTGTAAAGGAATGGCTATTCCAGTTGTTGCAAGGCGAAAGAATTGTATTTAGGAGTCCAAAGAGCTATAACTCACAAGTGGGGGTTCCCTTATCTGTTTGGCAAATGAACGCTCACCATGAGTTGGCCATTATTGAAGCTGGAATTAGCAAACCCGGCGAAATGGAAAAACTGGAAAGGATTATTAAACCGGAAATTGGCTTATTTACCAATATCGGAACCGCTCATGATTCGGGTTTTGCCTCGAGAGAAGAAAAAGCGCGCGAAAAAACAAGACTTTTCAAAAACTGCAAGTTGATAATTTTTTGTAGAGATGATCTGCAAGTGGAGAACGCAATAAAAGAATTGGGGAGAAAAAAAACGTTTACCTGGTCGGCAACCGACAAAGATGCGGATTTGCAAATTGTGAAGACAACATCCCGCGAATTAGTTTGCAGATTTAATGAAATTGAATTCACCATCGAAATTCCCGGAGACAACAAAGCTAGTATTGATAATTCATCTCATTGCATTGCAGCTTTGCTCTCCATGGGAATTCCTGTAAAAAAAATAAAAGAAAGTTTCAAAAATCTGCAACCCGTTTCAATGCGGTTGGAACTGAAAAAAGGAATTAATAACTGCCCAATTATTGATGACTCTTATAATAATGACTTGATGGGGTTGGAAATCGCGCTGGATTTTCTTACCCATCAAAGCAAGAAAGGGAAAAAAACCGTGATTCTTTCTGATATTCTAACGTCAGGAATTCCTGATGAAGAGCTTTATCAGCTGGTAGATAAACTTTTAGATCAGAAGAAGATCAGCCGGCTGATTGGTGTTGGCCCGGGAATTAATTCAATGAATGAGAAATTTACTCTGCCGAGGAAATTTTTTGAAACTACAGAAGAACTACTCAAAGAACTCCCCAGGATATCATTTGAAAATGAAACAATACTGGTGAAAGGAGCCAGGGATTTTAAGCTCGAAAAAGTCGTCGACAAGCTGGTTTTGAAGATTCACAGCACTGTATTGGAGATCAACCTGGATGCCTTAACCCATAATCTCAATTATTACAAGTCGAAACTGAAGCCTGCAGTGGAAATCATGGCGATGGTGAAAGCTTTCGCTTATGGCTCAGGGAGTGTGGAAATCGCAAGGTGGCTTCAATTTCACCAGGTAAATTACCTGGCCGTAGCTTATGCGGATGAGGGGTTAATACTACGTAGCCATGGTGTGGAAATACCCATCATGGTCATGAACCCAACTCCTGATTCATTTGATAAATTGATTTCCTATAATCTGGAACCTGAGATATATTCTGAGAAAATTCTTAAAAGCCTTTTGAATTATTTATCAGAAAAAGCAGAAAAAGTTTCTATTCATTTAAAGACAGATACCGGTATGCACCGGCTGGGTTTTGATGAAGAAGAATTGAACCATGTTAAAGAACTGCTACAAAATGAAAAAATAACCGTTGAGTCGGTATTCACCCACCTGGCAGCACAGGAAAATGCAGATCAGGATGAGTTCACCAGGATTCAGATTCAGAGTTTTGAAAAAATGTATACGCAAATCTCCGGTTGGATAGAAACCAAACCCAAACGGCATGTTCTGAATTCGGCGGGAATATTGCGATTTCCTGAATTTCAGTATGAACGGGTTCGGCTGGGAATCGGTCTCTATGGGATAGATCCAATTGAGGCTGGAAATGATCTGATGCCTGTTGGAACATTTCGAACCCTTATTAGTCAGGTGAAAAAGATAAAACCCGGGGAAACGATTGGCTATGGAAGAATAGGAAAAGCGGAACAAGGTTTGAAGATTGCTACTATTCCGGTAGGATACGCGGATGGCTTTAACCGAAGATTCAGTAATGGAGTCGGGCAGGTTATAATAAATAATAAAAGAGCCAAAGTAATCGGTAATGTTTGCATGGATATGACCATGATTGATATTACAGACATTGATGCCAGTGAAGGCGATGAGGTAATTATCTACGGTGCAGAAAATCCCATAGATGAAATGGCAAAAAAGATTGGTACAATATCGTATGAATTATTGACCGGGATTGGAGAAAGAGTGAAACGGGTGTTTGTCCAAGAGACGTAATTTGTCTCCATCCTCAACAAACTGGGCATTAAATACTATTAATTAAGGAAAGCACATAATGGGATGAAGGCGTACCCGGTAACTACCACTCCGTGATGAAGTTAAAAGAGTTAAAAATTTCTTTTCTGAATGAGGGGATTGGTTAAAATCTCACTGAATTTTCCCACTATTTATTTCTTTAGAATTATTTAGAAAAAGTTGAAGTATCAGAAAGAAATAGCTTTGCAAATATTATTTATTGATGAAGCTGTGTATTTTCTAATTTTTGATAAATCTTATCGGCTTTGTCCCGGTTGACCCCTTAAGATGCAGGATATACACTCCTTTTTTCCAGGAGCTCACATCCAATTGTTCAAAACCACCTTACTGAAACTATCTCCACCAGTTGTCTTTATTGCCCGAACTAACTTTTGCTAATCATCCGAAATTTTATTCGAACGGCCATACATAATTCAGCACCAGGTAATACCTTTGCCGAAAATTCAAGATTTTTTTCAGCCGGGTGATTTTAAGCAAATCGATCATTTGGCCTAATATTTTGTTTTCGAAATCAAATTGAAAAACACGACTGCCTGATGAAATCTTATTCTAGAATTGCCATATTCTTTATATTTATG